>Ga0180215_1000066_pt1 | contig 158020 bp, 165 predicted proteins | sample eDN3rd37CBELigBY_FD_128871 | JGI IMG/M metagenome (GOLD analysis project Ga0180215, IMG submission 128871) | Enriched backyard soil microbial communities from Emeryville, California, USA - eDNA 3rd pass 37_C BE-Lig BY (version 2) (version 2) | ecosystem: Environmental > Terrestrial > Soil >... | reverse complement strand
TTTCGATTTCGATCTCGAAAATGACGGCTGGGGATTGCAGTGGCGTAGCGAATTCCTGGACGTCCGCCGGAGAGCTGACGGTAACTGGCATGTCGAAGACTACGAGTTCGGCCTCCCTAAAGAAGGCTTTCCGGTCGAAGGCTATCATGCGGTCGTTCTCCGGACGGCGCCGAACCCGGAGAACGCACGGCTGTTCCAGGAATTCCTGATGATGCCCGAGAATGCTGCGCTGGTGTCAGCGCATATGCTCGGTCCAAGTCCCATCGTGGGTGCCTCGGACTTCATGCCGGAGGATGTCCGCAAGCTTGTCGCCGTCGATCCCGCGCTCGCCGAAATCAGCTACCGGGGCCGATCTTGCCAGTACGAAACCTACGGCGACGTGCTCTTCAAGCTCACGGATTAGCCGATTGCCGGCCGTTCGGTCGAGCGCGGCGCTTTGGTGCGGGCGGCTTCCAGACCGGAGCCCCTCGGTTCGGTTAGCGCCGCCCGCTGTCGTCTTCGCGACGCTCCCCAAATAGCTGCACCGGAAGACACTCGCATTGAGCGAAATCAATGCTCGGGTGGATTGTCGTTGCTGGCTGGCACGAAGATGGCATCGCGATTGCCGTCCGTGAGGGTCACGCAGTTGGCCTCGCAGAACTGCCCCGCCTCGATATAGGCCGGCTTGATGCGCGCCGCAGCCATGTCGAGTGCCCGGCTTCCCGGAAGCGGGTGGTAGTAAGCCGTCCTGCCCTCATGGTCAGCGATCGTCACCACCTCGCCCTGGCGCCGGACGATCGCAAAGTTGCGCCCGTCCATGTGCCCTTCATCACGCGGGAGCGAGGCTTGATATGTCTCGTCGTGCTGCATGCGGCGGACAACTGGCGGCCGAAAAACATGTTCCCCGGAACCACGATCACCTTCGCAGGTTATCTGCGTCGAGGAGACGATCATGCCCGCTGAAACATCCAGTAAGTCTCAGGAACCAGCCGAAGGGTCGCGCAAGACGGTCGAGCGCGAACTCGATCGCACCGAGAACAGGCGGGAAAGTGGGGCCCGGAAGCTCAGCGAGCGACCAAACGAGCGCCGCCCCGACCCGATCCACACCGGCGACCGTGGCGACGAGCCTCCCGGCAGCAGGCGCGGCGAAAATCCTTTGGAGAGCGACGATGAGTGACGACAAGAACAAGCAGGATGCACGAGACCGAAACCGGGTAGCCGGCGGCCAGGACTACGAGGTCGAGTTCTTTGCTCGGCAAAACGGCATATCCCTTGAGCAGGCACGGGACCTGATCGACAGGTTCGGCAACGACCGCGACAAGTTGGAGCGCGAGGCGCGGAAGCTCGGCAGCTAGGCGGCGACGGCTATGCCAGAAAAAAAGTCGATGCGTCGGACGGGCCAGCGCCGTCGCGAGCTCGCGTCCCTGCCCTACACTGTGGAATATTTCTCTCAGAAACACGGCATATCGCGGGCCGAGGCGGCGGCGATCGTCGAAAAATACGGTCCGGATAGGCACGGCGCAAACGCTGCTGCCAGGTTCTTGAAGCGAGACAAAGGACATGCCGCCCTGCGCGAGGCGCAGGCCTAGAACACTCGAAGCGGCGCCGTTTGGACCCTGCCGCCGGCCCCGGAACTCGCTACGCGAGGCGGGCCGTGGCCGGACTCGACATTGCCTTTCTCTATGACCTAAGATTACGCCGCAAGCGGCATGCGACAGCGGGGGGTGCACTGCCCTGCGCGACGAAAGGGGATCGTGCGCTCCCGTCGCGAGATGAAGGAGGTGCGATATGCCCCACATTTCCGTTACATGCCCAAAATGCGCCGCGCGTAACGAAATTACGACTTCCGAACCTCCGGCTGAGCCGGTGAACATCCAGTGCACGGGGTGCCACGCACCGCTCGGCACCTGGAGGCAAATGGTCGAGCAGAACAGGCCGCCCGAGTTCGGTGACACATGGCCTGCGGGATCATCGACCCGGCGCCAGCACCACTAGCGGTTTTGTCCTGAAACGCAAAAAAGCCCCGCGCGGCTGGTGCCGGCGGGGCCCGATTCGGGGATCGCAAACGCGATGCGCGCGCTTCAACGTGCAAGCGCAAGAAATCGAGGGGCAAGGATTTCGCCCTTGTTTGTGGTGGGCGCACCGCTGCCGATTGGCAATAGCAACTCCAACTGATCACGGTCGCGCGTGTGTTTCGAGCGCGGTGCCGTTTGCGACGGGATGATGGGGAGCGGTGGCAATTTCGGTAGCCGACCATCCAACAGATCGGCCACGGTTACGACTTGTACCCTCGGCAATCGCCCATGAGCCGACTTCGCTACAAAACCAGCGCCAGCGGCGTCGGCCACCATCGCCTTGGTCGGTTCTGCCAAAGTTACGAGAATGCCCATTGAGGCATCTTCGCGCTGCACCACTCCACTCAGTTCTCTGACCATGACGGGCGATAGATTTTCGCCGCCCTTTACTGAGATGATCACGCGACCGTACCCGTAGGGGCCGTTGGCGAAATAGATATTTCCATCGATGCCGCGATCAGCGCCCTTCGGCCGGCCGGTGAGCCAGGTGTAGAACCCGAAAACCCAGCCGGCGAAGGTCACGCTCGCCACGGCTATGCGCAGCAGCCAGCGGCCGGCCGTGCCCGCACCCATGGCGCGCTCACGCAGTTTCTGCACCTCGGCGCCTATGCTGTGCGGCGCGGATAGCGCCGCGCTCAGCGAGTGCCTTCGGGTGGAGTTGCCGTCTGGCTTGGGTCGTTCCCGATTCAGGAAAACGGGTCGAGACAGACTGGAGCTACCACTGTCGATGGGGGCGGATTAACCGGCACGAGCGCTAGCGCACGCCTCAGAATTGCTAAATTACTGTTGCTTTCTGTTTCTTGACGATACCGAATCACCCTGTGATGCGTTAACCTGCGCAACAGGCAGGACTGAAAAATGCTTTCTCAGGCTAAAGAATATTCTGCCAGAACGCCCCGTTATCAACCGCCGGGGTTCGTTCAAACGGAGACCCTGCAGGGTCTGCTGCATCGTTTTATGCGCGCGCCGGGCGCCGATCGGCAGTTCGACATGCTGCGTTCATATGGCGCGCGCGACGTGTTCCTGTACTACTCGGGCGACATCGGGCTCCTCAGCCGTCGCGCCGTATCGGTCGTGGGCACTCGAGATGTCTCGGAAGAGGGTCGACTTAGGGCGCAGCGTCTCGCGCGCGAGCTTGCCGAGGCCGGCATATTGGTAATGAGCGGGTTGGCGAAGGGTGTCGACTTCGCCGCGCATTCGGCCGCGATCGAAAGTCGCGGGTTCACGGCTGCCGTCATCGGTACACCGCTCAATAAAGCCTACCCCGCCGAGAATGCGCGGTTGCAGGAGGAAATCTATACCAATCACCTGCTGCTTTCTCCGTTCAGTCCTCACGAGCAGGTGTTCAAGGCGAACTTCCCGAAGCGGAACCGGGTCATGGCGCTCTTAAGCGATGCCACAGTGATAGTGGAGGCGTCTGACACGTCCGGCACTCTCCATCAGGCGGCTGAATGTCAACGCAACGATCGATGGCTGTTCATAATGCGATCTGTCGTTGAAAATCCTCGAGTCACATGGCCCAAGGATTTCCTCGGCCATCCGAAGACGCGAGTGCTCGCTTCGACCAATGATATCGTCGACGCGGTAGGGAATGCCTAGAATCGTCGTCACTACCCTAATCCGGCACAACGCGGACAAGTCCCTAGGGAACAAACGAAATCAGGACGAATGGGCGGCGATTCATTCGCTGCACATAGTCAAAGGGGAGCCAGTTCATCCCAGGGGGTTCTTCTACTGGCGTTATTTCGATGGCACGAAACGAAAAGCCGACGGAGCCTCCGCCGAACTCTTCATAGGTGATCTCTGCCGCCACTTCGCTGCAAGAATCACAGGCGAGGTCGGCGCAGGCGTACAGATCGTGCCTGTCCCGAACGGCTCGGCAACGATCGGTAATGACAATTCCTTCCGCACCTTGGACCTGGCACGCAGGATTGCGAACGCGAGCGGGACGGCGTTAACTGCGTTCGACACCTTGCGTTGGCACCAAACGATGGGGCGGACGCACCTCGGTGAGCGTCGGCGCGACGTAGACGACCACATTCGCGCGCTGCGCGTGAAGCCCGGCGGCGACCACCGAGTGGTACTCTTCGATGACGTCGTGACGAGCGGGTCGCAGCTATTCGCGGCGAAAACGAAGCTGGAAGAGGCCGGCTACGAAGTTGCGCGGATGTATGCTATCGCCGATGTGCTCGACGAAGGACAACGAGGTTCCGCCCCTGCTTGGAAGACAGTAACAAAGAATCTAAGCAGGATGGCCGACTTCTTTGCTGATCTGAATACCGATTTCTAGATCAGCCCCGCCAGCTTCAGCCCGCCGCCCGTCACCGCGCCCCAGAACGCAATCTCGAACAGCCGCCGGCGCACGCTCTTGCCCGTCGCCTCCTGGCTGATGTCGATCGACGGGACGTGCTTCAGGTAGAGCCCAGGCGTGTATTCCTGAGGCCCGGTGTCGGGCCCGGCGTCGATCCCGCGCTTTGCCTTCATGCGCCGGGTGAAGCGGTATGCCTCCTCCTCAGCGCGCGCGCCTGCCTGGTACTTCCGGTAGAGCGGCTGCGCCACGCTCAACAGCCGCTCGACATCGGAGATCGGCCCGATCTGGCCGGCCGGCGGCAGGATCCTGACGCGCTCCGCAATTGTCGGCACGTTGTCCTCTTCGATGATGGACACCAGGGCTTCGCCCAGCCCCAACACAGGGATCACGTCCCGCGCCTTGAATTCGCGGTTCGGCCGCAGCGACTCGGCAGCTGCCTTGATCTTCCGCAGCGACGACGCCGTGTGCGCGCGCATGGCGTGCACGATCTTGGTGCCGAGCTGCTCGAGGACCGCCGGCGGCACATCCGTCGGCGACTGCGTGACGAAGTAGACGCCGACGCCCTTGGATCGCACCAGCCGCACCAGGCGCTCAATCAGCTGCACCAGGTGCTTCGGGGCGTCGGTGAACAGGAGGTGCGCCTCGTCGAAGAAGAACACGAGCTTCGGCTTGTCGAGGTCGCCCGCCTCCGGCAGCTTGCGGAAGAGTTCGGTCAGCAGCCACAGCAGGAAGGTGGCGTAGAGCTTGGGCGCCTCCATCAGCCGATCCGCGTGGAGCAGGTTGATGAAGCCCCTGCCCTGCTCATCGGCGCGCATGAAATCCTCGATCTCGAAAGGCGGCTCGCCGAACAGGCTGTGCCCGCCCTGCGCCTCGAGCGCGAGGATGCCGCGCTGAATCGCGGCGATCGACGACGCGGTGATGTTGCCGTAGCGCCTCGACACGTCCTCCCGCTCTTCCAGCATGTCGTTGAGCGACCAGCGGAGGTCGTCGAGCGAGAGCATCCACGCCTGCTCGTCCTCGGCCTTGCGGAAGCAGATTTCCATCGCGCCTTCCTGCGCGGGATTGAGCCCGAGCATCCGGGAGAGGAGCTGCGCGCCCATATCCTGCACGCTGGTGCGGATCGGCAATCCGGCCTGGCCGAACACATCCCAGAAGGCGACCGGGAACGAAGACGGGGACCAGGAGCGGCCGAGCGCCTTGGCGCGCGCCGCCGCCGCGCCGGCGGGATCGCCGGCCGCCGCGATGCCGGAAAGGTCGCCCTTCACGTCGGCAGCGAACACGGGCACGCCGGCGCGGGAGAATTCCTCGGCGAGGCGCTGCAGCGTAACAGTCTTGCCGGTGCCGGTGGCGCCGGTGACAAGGCCGTGGCGGTTCACCAATCGAAGAGGGATCGAAATCGGCTTGCCCGCTGAGTTGAGGCCGATGATCAGCGTCGACATGATGCCCGTGCTCCCTTGCCAATTTCGCCCGACATGTAGCACAGAACGTCCTCACGAGCCAGGAAAAGCGCGTGAAAGCGGCGCTTTTTCAAGGTGTTAGCGCCGCCTTGGCACGCTGCCTGCCCACTTCTCTGGCCTGCGCAGACCTGTTCGCACCACTTCGCCACACAGAAGCCCGCCAGCACGCGCGAGGCATTGGGCAGTGCAAGGGACAGCGGAGAAGAGGCAAAGCGCGTCCACGGGGCTGCCTGATGGCGCAGCGAGCCATCTAGGGACCGTATATGGCCCGATGCGCCCGCGAGGCGCAGCCGCGCGACTACGGGCCGACCTTATCTTTGCAAGGGCCGTCCTTCCCCGCTTCGGTTAATTCATGCGTTTCAATGCCTCATGTCACAAGAAATCGGTTCCGATACCTGCTCGGATGGCATATCATTGCGCGTATGCAGGGTGATGTGAAAGGAACTGCCGTGAGAGCTTATCAACTCGCAATGTCTGCAGCCTGGGCAATGCTTCCGCAGTCGGTGGAGCAGGTGCTTGAGATCGCTGCCCGCGAGACGCAGCCCGAGGCGCTCGAGGCGTATCGATCACAGCGCGCGCCACGCGGCGAGCGAATGCGAATGCGGGACGGCGTGGCGATCCTCGATGTGGTCGGGCCGATGTTCAAGGGCGCCAACCTGATGACCGAACTCTCCGGCGCGACGTCCTACGATATGCTTCGGCGCGATCTGCAGGCTGCTCTCGATGATCCCGGCATTTCTGGTATCATTCTGTCAGTCGACAGTCCTGGCGGCGAGGCTCATGGCGCTGACCAGCTTGCGCAGGCGATCTACGCAGCGCGCGGCCCCAAGCCGATCTGGGCATACGTCGGCGGCATGGGATGCTCGGCCGCCTACTGGATCGCTTCCGCTGCCGATCGTATCGTGGTGAGCGACCTTGGCACCGTCGGATCAATCGGGGCCGTGATCAGCATCACCGACCGTCGGAAAGCCGATGAAGCGCGCGGCGTGAGCCGCGTCGAATTCGTTTCCTCGCAGTCGCCAGGCAAGCGGCCGGACGTGACCACCGACGCCGGCCGCGCTCGGGTCCAGAAATTCGTCGACGACATCGGCGCAGTGTTCGTGGCTGCCGTAGCGAAGCACCGTGGCGTGTCGGTTCAGGCGGTGATCAGCAAATTCGGCGCTGGCGGCGTAGAAATTGGGGCCAACGCCGTCCGCGCCGGCATGGCCGACGAGGTTGGGCAGTTCGAAGCGGTATTGCAGCAACTGGCAGCGCGGGGGGCGCGCCGCGCGCCATCGCTGCCGGCGAACTCCAGACACTCGGCGCCATTGGTCCCGCCGACGCCCGCTTTTTCGGAAAAGTCCCCTACCCGGCCCATTGCTACAGCTGATGATCCGCAGCGTGCAGCAATCGCTGGGATCCGGCGGCGCGCGGCAGCGCTTCTCCGAGTGGAAGGCGCGGACTTGGTGCCGACGCTCCGCGACATGCTGCTCGAGTCGGAGATTGAAACGTCGGCTGCACTGAAGATCCTTACCGCCGCGGCGGGCGAGGCGAGGAGCACGCCAAGTCGCGATTTGCGGGCCCAGTTTCTGGCGATGAACTACGCGGGTAGCATCGAGGCATGCCTGGCCCTATGAGCGGCCTTGGCATACCTGAACTACCTCATTTGAGCGCTTTTGCCTGGGGAGCGGCGTGTGTCGGAGCGCTGCTCCCGTGAGATGACCACCGACATCAGCGTGGTCGGCTTGCATGGTGCTGCTGACCACTTGCCATCAGCGAGGCGGCAATCAGTCATATGCTCCGTCGGTAATGCTGGAATAGAGGTCAAAGCTGTCGCGCGCGATTGTCGACAAGATCCGGCGGCAGAACTCGGCCCTGTCTAATTTGTGGGACGCGGCCTTTTCCTTCAGGCGGTGGGCATCGTAAGTCGGCAGCGGTACCTTGACGCCTTCGGCCCTCGGCAGTTCCCACCTGCGCCGCAAAAGCGCGCGAATCGTGGCCGAACTCGTTCCGTCACCCAGATGGGCGGCAATCTCACAAGAGTTGAGGCCGGAGCCCGCTAGAAAACCCACGAGGCCAGCCTTTGCATTCGTCCAGCGCTCCGTCACCAGGTTCGGCCCGCGGTAGCGCTCAGCGCCGTGTCGTTTCGGTCGCTTCGCCGCCGTGATCGGTGACGGCGTTTCGATCTTGGGTAGGACTGGCCCAGGTTCGGCTGGCGAGGCCATCAGATCAGTGATCGCCGGCGTCATCGGCGGGGTTTTCACGAAGCGCCGCCTCTTCCTGAGCGGTTGGCGTTGGCCGCCCTGCCAGAGCTTTGAAGGCTTGTACCGCATGCATGAACCTCGCAGCAGGGACCAACAACGTGCGCAGCTAAACCGCAAAGGAGTTCAGCAGGCGCACAGATTCTGCTATTCTACCGGCGCGAACGCAAGGTGCGCGGGATAGGAGATTCGTCCGATGGCGAGGACACTGATTGGTCGCCTGCAGCTTATCGTCCAGGCGATGGGATTGGAGCAGGCGAAGAAGGTAACCAGCACGATCGGTGACATCGAGCGCGCGGCGAAGCGGCTGTCTACCGCCCCTTGGGGGCAGGGCTTTCAGCGTCAGATTGACAAGCTCGCGCTGAATGCGCGCGAGCTCGACAAGGTCCGGCGGTCGTGGAACTCGCTCCACGCTGACATGGCGTCGCGAAATCTTGGCGCTGCGCTGAAGAAGTCCGAGATCTCCGCGTGGAAGACGGCCACTCTCGGTCACTTCTCGGCAGTTCGCGCCGGCATGCGGGATACGGAGCGTGAGGCGAAGCGGATCGGCCGGGCGATCCGGTCTGCATTCCGGCCGGGAATGATCGCGTTGGGTGCAGGCAGCGGAACCTATGCGACGGGCATGTTGGGCCGAGAGGCGCTCACGGCCGGCTCGGAAGCCGAGCGCGAGCGCTTCAGGCAGCGTATGGCGGCGATCCCGGAAGGCGAGCGCGCGCAGATCGAAGAGCGCGCCGCAGAGCTGTCCGCGCGCTATCGCTCGGTCTCCGCCACCGATATCGCTGAGATGGCGCGCGTCGCGCGCGGCACGATGGGCTCGACAGAGCGCGGTTTCCAGATCTTGGAAGAGATGGTCCGTGGCTACGTCACGCTCCAGTCGGCGAAAGGGGTGGATGCCGCGCCGTCGGAAATGTCGCGGCTGCTGCGCGGCATCGACAATCTGGGCCAGAACAAGGAAGGAGACATCGGCGTCGCGGCCGTGCGCGATATCATAAACGGTCTGGTGCGGGCCGCTCAGATCGAAGGCGCGGAGCTCGACGTCGGCAGCATGTTTGAACTCGCTCGGCGCGCGAAGGTCGCGGGGCCTGCTCTCTCGACCGAATTTCTGATGAGCGTCGCGCCGGCCATCATTCAAGACATGACGGCATCTGGTGCAGGTACCGCCCTGGCAATGGCGTTCAAGTCCTTCGTGGTCGGCGACCGCAGCCAGGCCGGCAAGCGGTATATGGAAGCCCAGGCAAATTTGGGTCTGCGCGAAGGGCTCGTTACGCACAAGGGAAGGGTCGTCGACGAGGGTACTTTCGTCGCCGCTGATGAGTTGGCGCGCAATCCCTACGAATGGGTGAAGGCTCACCTGGTCCCTGCGCTCACAGAGGCAGGGGTCGATATTGCCGACGAAACGGCCGTCGCTATGGCGGTGGGCAGACTGTCTGGGAACACGAACGCCACGGGTATGCTGACGCGCATGGTCACCCAGATGGAACAGATCGACCGTCTCGTTTCGATGTACAACCGGGCGATGGGGACCGAGGCTGCTGAGGAGATCACCGCCGGCGATCCACTTGCAGCCTGGAAAGGTCTGAAGACCAGCCTGGAGAACCTGTCAGCAGCCACACTGCCGATGCCGCAGATCGCCGCCGGTCTCAATTCGTTGAGCGACACGATCAACGCTTTCGCCCAGCGGGTGCGCGAATCCGACCCGGCGGTGCTGGGTGCCACGGCCGCCGCGGGTGGCGCCGCTGCGCTCTATGGCGGCTACAAGGTGGCGTCGGGTATCGGAGCCCTGGTGACGGCGGGGCCCTCACTGCAGACCGCCGCGGTGATGCTGCAGGAGGCGGCGATCGCGCAGGGCGCAGGTGGCGCGCCCGACGCTGGCGGCAAGCGTCGCGGCGGTGGCCCGTGGTGGCTCTTTGGCGGCGCTACCGCTACTGCGGTCGGTTCCGCCCTCGTGCTGTCAGGCGACACGCCCAAGGATCGTCAGTACGCCGAGGATCAAATCCTCGACGAAATCACCAAATCGCGCGGCTACGATACGTCCGGACCGAGAAACCCGCGGCGCAGCCATTTCCGTGGTGAACAGGAGCGCGAGGACAGCCTCGGCGCCTATCTCGACGGCCCGGCAGCGGAAGCCGAAGCGCTGAAGCGGGCATTGTCGGTGAAAGCCAAGCCCGAGGTCGACACATCCGCCATCGAAGTCGCAATTGGCAAGGCCCGGCAATTGCTCAACCTCCTCACCGGAGCGGGAGCGGCGGCACATAGCGCCAACGCCGCGGTGGATGCCGAGATGCGCCGCAACATGACCGATTACGGAGTGGTCCCGTGAGCGAACTTGTCCGGCGTTTGTCCGGGAAAAGTCCGGGATTTGTCCGGATTTCAGAATGAGGCGCGACCGAAGCCGCGCCCCTCTCTCACGCTGCAGAAGGATATCGATCGGGCGCCAGCGTCGGGCCGATGAGCTCCAGAGCATCGCGGTCGGCGATGCCCCATTCCGAGTCATCGTTCTCGTGATCATGCTGCTCTTCGAAGTCGGGATCGCCGTCGAGCTCGTCGAGCACAGCGAGTTAGCCGCTCTACGAGGTCTTCGACCTGCGCACGGAAGCGCGCATGGATCAGCGACCGGTTCGCCCGGCTCCTACGAGGCATGGAAGCCTCCGGGTAGTTCGTCGACCTTCCGCATACGAAGATGCTCAAGCTGGTCGACAGGCATGACGAACATTCCACGCGTCCGGCGCTCGGCTTCTGTCACCGAGAAGCGAATGCATGTCTCGCCGCCAGTCGACATAAGGGGGTCGACTTCCGCGAACATGAGCCGCGGGCCGGCGAGCAGTTCCACCTCGTAGATGCCCGGTCCCTGCCAGCAGGAGGGGCGGCGGCCGATCGGGGTTGGCGCCGGCTGCAGTTCTGCGGCCTCCTGAGCGGCGATTGCTCCCCTGCCCGGCCTCGGCGCGGCAATGAGGGCCATGGCGATGAAAGAGCGGCGGGTGAGGTTCATGGCCGTGCCTCCGCCGAGCTGGACATGGCGAAATTCGCCACTTGGCGTTTGGCGGATGCGCTGGACGCATGGAAGGGGCTTACTCCCATCCGCATCGGCCAAAGGGCGCAATGCACGGCGACGCACTTCCGCACCTCGGCGGCATTGCCTCCGCAGCAGTCGGCGCACTTCGCTCGAATAGCCCGGATTGGACTCTCTGCGTGCTGCAGCTGGCGAATTTCCGCCAGTGGAATTTGCCGCGGGTCGCGGCCGATGTCGTGACCCTCGTCCGACTCATATGGTGACGGCTCGAGGAAATTGGCTCGGTTGATCATGATGGCTCTCTGGATTTCCGGCTTGTCACGGCCGGTGCCAGCGGACAGCACTGGCGCCGGGAGTGTGACAACATGGCCAGAGACCATGCGCGGCGGCCTTTCCCTTTCGGGTCTTGTATAGCCGCCGCTCTCCCGGCATAGTGATGCCGGTCGCGCCGACGGCAAATCGGCTCGCTCGTTTCGATGGTAGACGGATCCCTGCAAGGATCGCCCCGCCATCGCTCTGGTGCCAGCAGCCCGGCAAGGCTGTCAGCGGGAGTTGTCACGCTCCGTTTGGCACGTTCGGCTTATTCGCCGTAATCGTCAAGCATTCCCCTACAGGGGGCCTTGCGGCTAAGCGCGGGCCCGGCTCCACGGATCGTCGGCATCGTCCTCGTCGTCGGCGGGCTCGCCGCTTTCACCCTTACGAGGCAGGTTTACGAACGCCACATCAAGTTCGTGGCGATCCCAGCGCACTGCTCCGCGCAACGCGCGCGGCTGAGGCATCTTCCCTTCCTTCACGAGATCGTCGAAGAGCGTCGCGCCGATTCCGAGGTACGCCGCCGCCTCGTCACGGCTCAGGCCGCGGGGAACGAGCGTCGGGGGTAGAACCACTTTGCGCCGACCGATCTTGCTCAACGAGCATCTCCCATTTCATGATTGCGAGATGATCAAGAATGCCCGCCCATCGCCGCTCATTGCAATCGGCCTCGCGCCGCGCGGCCTGTCACGTATCGAAGCTGCCGCCTATGTCGGCGTCGGCCCGACGCTGTTCGATCAGCTCGTGCGTGTTGCACAAGGTGGGTAGTATTGGTGCATGAGCGGAGGGGCGTTTCATGCCTGTGAAAACGAATAACGGTCAATACCCTGCAACTCTGCGACTTGATCGGCAGGGATTCTCAAAGACCTTTCGAGATGCGTCGGAATTGACGGCCTTCCTGGTCGAAGAGCGGGAGGCATGGGAACAGAATAACCAGAAGCATGGCTTGGTAGTCCCTGACCAGTCGCACATGCGATTTTTATCTGCGCTCACGAGGCCAGCGTTCGACCAGGCAGTGCAGCTGGTCAACGATCCAGAGGAAGCGCTTAGATATCTCGAGCACGCCGGCGCCATCCCTACAGAAAGCCGAATCGGCAAAGAACTGCGGAGGATCCTCGAGCAAGCGCCTCGTCTCTATCCCGGCGCTGTCGCTGCGGCTGCGGCGATTGTCGGACGCCAAGAACCGTGGCCCGACCAAGGCGGACGATACGGCCTCCCTTGGCCGGTATGGTTGTCTGGCCTCGGAGGACTGTTTGAGCTGGTCGAATCTCGGCGTTCCACCAAGGGCGCCGCCGACGAGTTGGCCGCGGTAATCGCGGAGGCCGAGACCCACACGTCCGACACGGATAGAACCCGCATCCAATTCGAAACCTGGCAAGCCGAAGCGAAGCAGGAACTGAACCGCCGCCTTGCAGTTTTCGAAGAAGAGCACAGCTCTAAAGTCGCGAATGCTGATCTCGCACTCGGAAAGGCCCTCAGCTCCTACGAGCTTCGCATCGCAGATGCTGAAGAACGCGTCCGGAAACGTCTCATCCTTGAGGCACCGACTACATACTGGAATCGAAAAGCGCGGTGGCATACCGGTGCAGCAGTGGTATTTGGTGTGATCTTTCTTGCGACACTGGTGTCCGGTATCTACTGGCTGACACATCAAGGCGTTGATCTTGTCGGCTCTGCGTACGAACGCATCGTGAAGGACCGTTCTGATCCCGGTCTGCTTGCGCTCGTGCCGCTGGCATTCATTACGCTTCCGACGTTGGCATTCGCTTGGCTTCTCCGCCACGTGAGCCGGGTGATCGTGCAAAATCTCTCCCTCGGCGCTGACGCGCGCCTACGCGGCACGATAGCCACCACGTACGGCGCGTTGACGAGCGAGCGTGATGCGACACCGGCAGAGTTGGCAATCGCACTACATGCCCTGTTCCGTCCGATCGACGGGAGTTCGCACTCCGAAATAGCGCCGCCGAATCTGCAGGAGATCTTGGAACTCGCGAAGAAGTAGGCGCGGTCAGAGCGCGATCATCGTCTGGCACTTGCTGCATCGCAACCGGGCGCCCGGCTTCACCCGCACAGTGCCGGCGTGGCCGCAAGAGCACTGCACTCGCACCGGCCGCTCGGTAAGCGCTGCCGCAAGCTCCGCGCGCAGTTCCTGCTTCGAAGGGCGCCACTTCGGGGGCCTGAGAAGCAGATCGTCGCCAGTAATCGATTCGACGCCGGAGCTGCGCATTCGATCGCGCGATGACGCGCGCTGCCAGTTGATGCGGCCGCTCATGGTGATGCTGGCCCCGCTGCGATGAAATCGATTGCCGGGTTGAAGCCGGCGACGTCGGGAATGGCTACGGGCGCGCCCGTCTGCTCGATCTTGAACCCGCGCGTGGCCTCCTCGCAAGCGCGGTGCCCGGCGATGGAGGAAGCAAGAAGACCAAGGCTGGCGGCCGTTGCCGCATCCGCCACCGGCGCCGGCAGGCTGTGAACCTGCCCTGCCTTGGCGAGCGTTCGCTGGCCGTCCGCACCGATGTAGGAGAAGTCGAAAATACCGAACACCGCGACCGGTGGACCGAGCACGCGGGCCAGCGCCGCGCGAGCCTCGGCAAGCGACTGCTCAAACCCGGCGAGCTGTTCTCTGCACGACGTGGCGGCGGCCTCGGCGATGTCGATCGGCCACCGAACGTTGGCCGGCAGTTCAGCGCCGGGTTGGCGCTCGAGGAACTCCGCTCGCCTTGCCTGGTGCTTAGCGAGTTCGACCTCGTGAGCAGCGGCCTCAGCCCTCTTTCGAAAGACCGCAACTACGAGTTCGCCGATGAGTGCGCGTAGTCGCTTGACGTCGTTCTTCACCGCTGCCTCCCAAGGAAGTGCAGGGCGGGCACCGCCCGCCCCTGCAGTCAAGCGTGACCCGTCAGCACGGGGTCGATTGCGGCCCCCTCGTCGTCTTGTTCGATCGGCGGTGTGTCCTGGCCGAGGTCGAGTGGTCGTTGGCCGCTGCGGATCTCGGCGGCCATCGCGCGTAAGCGATCGCTGATCAGCTCCCGAGCCGCATCAACTGCCGAGAGCGGCTCGGGGACGGGGCCGCCCGGAAAGCGATATTCCGGCGATCGGCTCAGGTCGAAGAAGCGTGTAATTGCGGAAATTGAGCCCCAACCGATGGAGTTATGCTCGTCGAAAAGCGCTGGCGCGGCGTTGGCGAGTGCCTCGGCAGCGACGATGGCGGCGCTCTCCGAAGCGGTCAGCGGGCCGCTATGGCGACGATTCTGCGGGCGGCCGCCGGCGGTCGAAGGTTCAGGTCCGATGAGCGGAAGCGAAGCCTCCAGATCCTTCACCGCAGATGCAAATGCGTTGGCAGCTGCGCCGACGGCTTTGGCGGCCCTCTCCGTCGCCGTGGCGACCATTTCGAGCTCGGCGGCACGCCGCTCGCGCTCGCCGCGCTGCTCCTCATGAGCGAGTTCGGCGCGACACTCCTCGATCGCTGCGGCGAATTCGGAGGCCTCATCTTCGAGGGAGCGCAGTTCCATCTCCACGGACACGAGACCTTTACGGAGGTCCTCGGCTACTTCGGCACCGTCACGGATGAGCGCGCGGCGCCGTTCGCGGGCGTCGTCAAGCCGGCTAGCCGCAACATCGCGCCGCTGTGCCACTTGCTGGGCGCCCGCCTGCAGCTTCGCGAGTCGTTCGCGGATGGCGGCGGACTGATCTGATTTTTTGAACGGATTTTTCACTTACAGTGCTCCTCGACGTTTTGGGAAAGGGCCGGCCCGAAGGCCGGCCGTTGCTTCAGTGCGCGCCGCGGGTACGCGCTGCCTGGGCTAGCGCTTCCGCGCCGGCAGCGGCGCGGCTGTCGACGTCTCGCTTTACAAGCGCCTTCGCCCGTGCCCAGCCGTCTTCCCCAGCCTCCGGGGTGGTCAAGGATGCCACCGCGCCCGCGCCCGCATCGACGTAGGACTTCGCCTTGCCCCAGTCGTGGTCGTGGGTCGCCTTCGGCCGCGGTGCGACTTCGGTGCCGAGCGCGTCGGGTGCGCCGAGACTAGCGCCGGGGCCGGTGGTCTTGCCGGCGCGCACCTCGGCCATGGCTGTGGCCGTAGCTCGCTGAGCGTCGGCAGCCGCGCCTTCGAGCATCGCGACGGCCTGCGCGGCAGGAAGCTCGGAATCGTAAGCAAGAACGTCGGCCAGCCGGGGCATCGTCTTCGCCGCCGGAGATCCGAAGATCGCCTTAAGGCGAGCACGTTCATTTTCTTCGAGTGACATGATGGTTCTCCTTGCCGGACTCCCCGGCGATTTGCAGCTGATGGTCTGGCGCGGTACTCTGGCCGTGCTCCTTGGAGTCGCCGAGCGCCACGCCCGGCCAACGCCGCCCCGTCTCGACAGCGTGGGCGGCGTTTCCTTTCAGCGAGTGCGGCTAAGCGATCATCGCCGTGTCTAGCGCTGTCGGCTGGATCGGTGACGTCGAGCCGGCGTTGCACTGCGATCTGCAGCTGACGCAGGCGCCCCTCAATCGCGGCCTCGGTTTCACCAAGCCGCCGAAGCTGGGCGGCAAGCGTAATGCAGGCGTCGGCCCACACGGCCTCTCGCTGGTCACCGTCCTCGAACTCGTCAAGCCGGCGGGCAATGTCATCGATGAGTGCCTTGCGGCGGCCGATCGGAAAAATCTTCACCTCGGTCGAGCATTCGCGCGCGGAAGAAGCGCTCGAACCTCTCCGATTCCGTTGATGACGGACGCGAAGCTTGACGATCGTTGCAACGCCGGGGATGGTCATCTGGCTCACGATGCAATCTCCCTCGTCCGATCGGCCCGCGCCGGCGCGGCCGGGAGCTTCGGCGACCCGGCTGCCTCATCATCATCGAGCGCAGGTACGTCGGGCATGGGCGGGCGGCGCTTGCCGCCGCCCCGCGTTGGCGCTTCGACTTTCGAAAGGGTGCCTTCCGCCGATGTGTGGACAGGTTGTTCAGCAGACCCGAAGGAATCTACCTTCGGTATATTCCTAGTGAGCGCCGAACCTGTCCGCGTGGTATCCGCCGAACCTGTCCACTCTACATCTTGCGCGGGGTGCGCCGAACGTGTCCGCTGCTGCTTTTCAAGCTGGTAGAAGTAGGATCGGCTGATATTTAACGCCTTCCATGGCTCGCCTCTTGAGACCTCTTTCAAGTAGCTCTCACGATCACGGCCGGTTGCTTGGCGACGGGCCATTCGCTTGCGCTCGATGTCGTCTGCTCGTCGCTTTTCTTGAACTTGGCGCCGCTGCTCTTCAATCGACACGTCGAACGCATTCATAGTGCGAATGTCGAGGTGAGCTCGCTCGTCGAAAGTAAGCTTCAACGTTGCGCCGGCGTCGGAGGGGCTGAGGTTCCAGCGGCGGCCATCTACGGCGAGCCGGGTGCAATGGAATACGTTCTCGAAGTCGTCCAGCAGGTGCGGCGCGAAGCGCGCGCACCATCCTTGAAGGACTTCCTTGAGGACAGAGTGCCGTTTCATCGCAGCTTGGGAGTGGGCGATAACCCTCAAGTACGGGTCCGCATCAGTGCAAGGCGGCAGCATTCGCCCGAACCGGTGACGAATGAGCTTTTCCACTTCCCGCATCCTCAGCAAAGCTCCGTCGAAACTCGCATTCGTCCGCGCGTATTCACCCAGCACGACCGTGCCGAGAACTTTCTTGCGCCCAACGCGCTTGACCTTCTTTGGGGACCGGGGGTCGCTCATTCGGCCCGCCCTCCCCGCAGCGTCGCCGCGCGGATCGCCTCGATGGCTTCGTAGACGCTCAGGCCGAACCGGCGCCTCAGCGCCGGAACGATCGGCCGCGGGCGAAGGTGCCATGGCGTAGATGCGAGCCAGGCAGCAGCGGCAGAGACCGAGTCGAACAGAGGTGTCTTCACCGCAGCCCGACTTTCTTCGCCAGGGGCATGACGGGCACGCGTATCTTCCCTCCAATCTCAATCACTTCGCCGAAGTCGCCTCTCTTCGCCGCGTCGTATGAAGAGTTGCGTGCTAAGCCGAAGAAGAGTTTCCCGGCGTCTTGAACAGAGATGGTCGCCTCCTTCAATGCCTCCTCAAGTGTCATGCGTCGCTCCATATGAACCTACGTAGGCTCATATGATAGCACGATCGGGGTTGCGCACAATCTGTTTATGCGTAACCTACACACATAGGTACTCAGGAGGCTGGTTTGGGGCGAGGAAAGCAAGAACCGAAAAGCGCTCGTTTCAACATGTTCATCTCGCCTACGGAACTGGAGGCGATTGACGAGTGGGCCTGGGCCAACAAGATCCGGTCAAAATCCGACGCAGTGCGCCGGCTCTGTCAAATTGGATTAGCCTTTGACCGCGAAAGACGAGAAGCGAAGCATCTTATTCGCGACGGCATGGTGAGCACGACCTCGGCGATCCGGGCGCTCCTTGAGGAAGCCGCGACATTGACCGATGAGCAAAACGTCGTGCTTCGACGGATTGCGCAAGGGTTGTTGGAAGGTCACACGGCCCAACTGGCGGCATTTCAGAACATGGTCGAGACGGACAGCACCGATCGTATCATGATCGAAGAAAATGAGATCGAGGATCTGCTAAAAAAAGCCGCTGAGCTGCGGAAGCGACTTAGGACGGAGCCGGATCGATGAAAGGTCACGTGCGCGAGCGTAGTCCTGGAACCTGGGCGATCGTCATCGACCTCCACGACGAGGCCGGCCGCCGGCGCCGAAAGTGGCACACGTTCAAGACGACCTCGAAGCGAAAGGCTGAAGAGGAATGCGCTCGACTGATCACGGCCCTGAAGCAGGGCAACTATGTCGAACCGACGAAGCAGACGGTGGCCGAGTTTTTTGAGGAGTGGCTGGCTTTTATCAAGCCGTCGGTCGCTCCGAAGACGCATGAACGATACACGGAGATCTGCCGGAAGGGGCTGGCGCCGCTCTTGGGAGACGTCACGCTGGCGAAGCTGAAGACGGACCGGATTGATGGAGCCTTCACCAAGGCACTCACGGAGCCGCGCAGAGGCGGCGGCGAGGCCTTGGCACCACGGACGGTCCATCACTATCGGCGCGTGCTCATCAAGGCACTGGGGCAGGCCGTGACGTGGGAGCGGCTGGTGAAGAACCCTGCGACCGCAACGACGCCCCCGAAGGTCGAAGGGAAGAAGATGCTCGCCTACGACGCCAGCCAGACGGCTGCTTTGCTCGGGACGCTGCGGCCAACGCGCATGTTCGTCCCAACGCTGCTTGCCGTCATGTGTGGGCTGCGGCGCGGCGAGATCCTCGCTCTGCGTTGGCGCCATGTCGAGCTTGGTGACAATCGCCGACAGCTATCGATCGTCGAAAGCGCAGAACAGACGAAAGACGGTGTCCGTTACAAGGAGCCGAAGAGTGGGCGGGCGCGCACCGTGTCCCTGTCGTCGACGGTTTTGGCTGAGCTGCGCGCTCACCGGGCGCGCCAGGCGGAGGAGCAGCTGAGATTGGGCATTCGACCGGATGATGACTCCTTCGTCGTTGCCAAGGTCGACGGCTCTCCGCTGCAGCCGCGGTCGCTGACGCACGAATGGATCAGGCTGATCGGGAAGACCCCCCTGCCCCGCATCCGCTTCCACGACCTCCGACACAGCCATGCGAGCCAGATGCTTGCGGCCGGCGTACACCCGAAGATCGCAAGCGAGCGCCTCGGCCACTCGACGATCGGCATCACGCTGGACCTCTACTCGCACGTCATGCCCGGGATCCAGGCGGACGCCGCGGAGCAGGTTGACGCTGTCATCCAGCGTGCCGTAAATGCGGCCGCGAAAGACGTTCGGTAGCAAAAGCGGTAGCATCTTCGCCAGCGGATCGGATCGCGAACCCGAAAAGCTGAGCGAAATCAAAGGCCGGAGGGATGGCCGAGCGGTTTAAGGCACCGGTCTTGAAAACCGGCGTGGGCGCGAGTCCACCGTGGGTTCGAATCCCACTCCCTCCGCCAGCTTCTTCTCGCACGCCAGTTCGCTTCGCTCACGGCTCCGACAGGGCGCTCTGACCGCGCGACACCGGTCGGGCTTGCCCCTATGTCCCAGGAGCGAAAACGACGATCGGCCTACCCTGGTTGCCGCGCACAGCCCGCGCCCGAACACCCAATCCAACCTGCAAGTCGTTCATGGAGACATCGACAATGTTGGTGATCAGCCGCGGACCTTCGCTCAGGCGAACCAGCGCAACGTTGTAAGGCACCTGGGTACAGCGATCGTCAAACGGCTTCAGGTACCAGGTGAAGGTTTCGACAATCGCGACACCGCTGACAGGCTCCCAGCAATAATACTCGGCCAGACATTCCGGGCAGATGGGTTGCGATGGCGCCCGAAGGTGGCCGCAGTCGAGGCATTTCTGGCAGCGAAACTCACCGTCCGCGAGATAGCTGCGATATTCGTCGTCTTCCTTCGACACCGGCTCAATCCCGAACATAGATGCTGGCAAGGAAGTCTTCCCGCTGGCGACCCGTTGCCGTGTATTGCCCTATCCGCGCGCCTTTCACCTGGCGGGGTCCGCATTCGCCCCGCAGTTGCCGCACCAGTTCCGCATGGTGCAGCCAGCCGACCAGATAGCCTTCACCAAGTTGGCCGCCATTGGGATTCACGGGAATGCGCCCGCCGATCCTGGTCTCGCCCGCGGCGAGAAGTTCCGGCGCCTGCCCTTCCTCGCAGAAGCCGTAGTTCTCGAGGGTGTGGACGAAATGGGCCGTGCAGGCATCTGACGTGACGAGGACATCGATGTCGGCGGGCGTGACGCCAGCCTCGCCGTACACCACTTCGGCAACGTCGCGCATCGTGCCGCAAAGAAGGTGGTCGTCATTGTCCCACAGGCGCGCGGCTTGCCGACGGCCAACCGCGCGCAGGTAGACGGGCGGCTTCTCGAGATCGCGTGCGATCTCGCCGGAGGCAAGGATCAGCGCTACGCCTCCGGCGCTGACACGGCTGAGATCAAGCTCGCGGAACGGCCAGAGCACATAGGGATCGGCGAGGTACTGCTGCATCGTGATCGGCTCGGGCCAGGCCGCGATCGGATTGAGCGCAGCGTTCTCGCGCTGCTGGATGAGGACGTGGCCGAGCGTTTCCTCAGGCACCCTGTGCCTGGACAGATAGCGAGTCCAGCCCATCGCGAAGGCCGCATGAGCACTGACATAGCCGTGGTCGAGATCATAAGCCGCCGCTCCTGACAGTTCGACCATGGCGCCGCGCGGGTTGCGCCCGAACACACAGGCTACCACCGAGCATATACCCTGCGCGATCAGCATTGCCGCATGCTGGGTGCTGAAGCCTCCGGTCGCGTAGTCCAGCGCGGCGGTGACGTTGGGGTTCAGTCCGATCTCACGGCTGAACTGCATCGGATCGATGCCCGTTCCGTCGAGCTGCTTCGCCGTCACGATACCGTCCAGGCGCGACTTTGCGATGCCGGCATCGGCGAGCGCCATTTTCAGCGCGTCGACGCCCAGTTGATGCGAAGTTCGACCGGGATGGAGGCCTTGTCGGGTAGTACCGACGCCGATCACGGCGACTTTCTTGCGCCAATCCTGCCTCATGACTGCGCGCTACCGCATCTGATTGGGGATGAACAGCGAGATCTGGGGAAATGCGATAATGAGCGCCATGATGACGACTTCCGCCAGCAGGAACCATATGGCGCCCCTGAAGACCGTAGTCACGGGGATCGATTTCCCCGCTACGCCCTTCACCACATATACGTTCAGGCCCATCGGCGGCGTGATCATTCCAATCTCGAGATATTTGACGATGATGACCCCTGCCCAAATCAGGTCGATGTTGGCCTCTTTCAGGACAGGCAGGATCACCGGCAGAGTGAGCAACAGTACGCCCAGCGGGTCAAGGAAGCAGCCGAGAACGAGGTAGATCACCGAAAGACCGAGAATGATGGTGATCGGGTCGAGGCCAAGTTCGCCTATCTGCGTCGCAAGGAAGGTCGGCACGCCGGCAAAAGCCAGGAACCTTGTGAAGAGCAGTGCCCCGATCGCGACAAAGAAGATGTTGGCGGTGCTGATCAGTGTTTCATTGAGCGTGAGCTTCAGCACGGTCCAGTTGAGACGCCGCAGGGCTATGCCGATCAAGAAGGCCAGGAAGGCGCCCAGGGCAGCTGCTTCCGTGGCGGTCGCGAAGCCGGAATAGATTGAGACAATCACGCCGCCTATCAGCAGCGGCAACGGCCATATCTGCCGCAGTACGCTGAACCGCTCGCGCCAACTGACGACTTCGACGATCGGCGGAGCCAACTGTGGATTGATCTTCACCCGGACGATGATCAGCACCGAGTAGACGAATGCGGTGAGCAGGCCCGGCAGGATGCCCGCCAGCAACAGCGCTCCGATCGAAGCGCCGCTCATCCATCCAAACAGGACGAACAGTAGGCTCGGCGGGATCAGGGCGCCGATCGTTCCGGCTGCCGCAACGCACCCCGTCGCGAGGGCCGGGTCGTAGCGATTCTTCAGCATTTCCGGAATCGCGATCCGGCCCATTGCGGCGCAGGTCGCAAGCGACGAGCCAGACGCCGCGGCGAAGCCCGCCGACGCGAAGTTGGTTGCGATGGCGAGACCTCCCGGGAGGCGGCTGAGCCAAAGACGTGCGGCTTCGAAAATGCTCGCCGTCAAGCCCGTATGGAATGCGATCGCGCCCATCAGGATGAACATCGGCATAGCGGACAAGGACCAGCTGGCCGCGAACTGCATCGGCATCTCGCCAAACAGGCCGAGAGTCGCCGGAACGCCGCGGATCGTGGCGAGGCCGATCAGCGACACGCCGCCCAGCGCGAGAGCGATGGGAACGCGGATCGCGATGAGACCCAGCATTACCGCTGTCGCAATGAAGCCAATTGCAAGATTGGACATGAATTGGCCTCCCGATCAGCTCGCACCGCTCGCCGGCAGCTCGCCGGCGTCAGGCGTTTCTGGTTCTCGACCTTTGCCTGTGAACGCAAAGCGGAAATCGGCGATCAGCTGGGATATCAACACGGCCGCCATTGCGAGGAAGCTGGCGGGCAGGATCCAGCGGGCGGGCCAGGTCGACAGGTCGAAAAGCGTGATATCGACGTAGCTGCGTATGCGCGTCGCATCGACCGCATTGCCGAACACGAGATAGGTCAGCAGCCCGAGGTACATCGTGCCGAGGATGCCGACAATTCCATCCACGAAGGCGATGCCGCGCGGCGACAGGCCCATGGTGAACACCTCGACCACGAGATGCTCACGCCGCAGCTGCACGTAGGCCACCGGGAGAAACGCCACGGCCACCATGTAGTAGTTGGCAACGACTTCGAGCGTTCCGGGGATGGGGTATCGAAACAGGCTCTTGGACAGAATGTCGACGACCACATGCAGCATCATCGCAAGGACGGCGATGCCGCCCAGCACCATCAAGACAACGCTGGCAATACGATTAAATCTGTCGAATGCAGCCATCATTCCCTCCCGCTGACCGCCTTCGACACCGAAACCTGGACACCGCCATGGACCGATGCTCGACCGAAGGGGGGCCCCGCCGAACCATGCGATAACCAATCCTCCGTCGCTCTGATAGCTCGCGCATCGAAAAACTGTCAATACGATTGTCCGACAAACCAACAACACTTGACGCCGCGCCGGAGAAGCCCATAGGTTCGACCCGACGGTGCCCCTGTCCGTCGCGGAGGAGAACAGCGAGCGGGCGGGGCAGTTCGAGACGAGCAACGTAGCTCTGGGTCAGCGATCGCGTGGCGCGACCGCTTCGAGTGGGAGAAATGGAATGAGCATCAATCGGCGCGGCATGGAATTCGGCAGGAGCATTCGCTTGGCCGGGGGGGTGGCGTTGGCGCTGGGCCTCTCGACGGCGTTCGGAGGATCGGCCCTCGCCGCCGACCTCTACTACACCTCAAACACGCCGGCGACGCATCCCGAGAATGCGATCACCGCCAAGGCGATGTTCGAGCAGATCAAGGAAGGCACGGGCGGAGAACACAACGTACAGATTTCGCCCGGAGCTGTGCTCGCAGCGGCGGGCGAAGTGCTGAAGTCCGTCGGATCGGGTTCGCTTGAGACGGGCTATGTGGTCTATTCCTACACGCCGGCTGATCTCCCGGTGTTGAACTTCCTCGGCAGCATGTACACGCAGGACAACCTCGTCGGCGGTCCCGCCATGACCGAGACGATCCTGCTCAATTGCGAAGATTGCGTCGCCGAACAGGATGCGGCCAACGTCCGAATGCTGATCAATGCGACGACGGACAACTACGTCTTCATCTGCGCGAACGCCGGCGTCGAGACGCTGGCCGACCTGCAGGGCAAGCGAGTTCGCGGCGTTGGGACGATGAACCCGCTGATCCAGGGCCTCGGCGCCGCGCCGGTGAACATCGCCTATACGGAGATCTACGAGGCATTGCAGCGCGGCGCAGCCGACTGCACGCTGCTGCAGCAGGTCGAGCTCGAGGGGACGCAGCTGTGGGAAGTCGCCAAGCATGTGACGGACGCGCCTGCTGGCACTTTCAATGCCTGGAGCCTGCTCACCGTCAACAAGGACTTCTGGCAGGGCATGTCGCCGGAATTCAAGCGCGTCTGGCTGGACGCCTCGGCGGGTGCGCTGGCCGGAACCGCAACGCAGCGGCGCGGTGCGGCGGAAAAGATCGTTGAGGCCGCCAAGTCGCAGCACGGCGTTACGTTCCACGAGCCCAGCGCCGAACTCGTCGATGCCATCACGAAGTTCCGCGCGGAAGAGCGTGGGACGCTGATTGCAGCTGCGCAGTCGCGCGGCATAGCCAATGCCGAGAAGATCGCCGACACCTTCCAGGCTTCGGTCGACAAGTGGCAGGGCATTGTCGATGGCATCGGCCCGATGCCCTGGAACGCCGAGCAGGAAGCCCAGTATCTCGCTGCGATCAAGACCGAGATCTACGACAAGGTCCCCACCGAATAATCGGACAACACCCACGACGGCCGGCAGGAAATACCCTGCCGGCCGTCCGTAGCCGTGGTCGCAAGACCGCATGAATCCATTGGACCGATATCAAGAGCAGAGGCCAGCGTGAAACATATCCACTTCATGCAGATGCTGTTGTTCACCCCGATCAACCACATGCTTTATTCGTGGACGCGGGATGACGACCGCCACGCCGAAGGGCTCACATCGTTCCAGTACTGGAAGGACATCGCCGCCGTCGTGGAGCGCGGCAAGTTCGACGGCGTGTTCTTCGCCGACACGATGGCCTTCGGCGACGATTTCGGCGAGGGCACCAGCGTGGCCATGGAAGCCGCGCTCGGCTATCCCAAGCAGGACCCTATGGCTGTCCTGCCGGTCATGCTCGACGCCACGCGCCATCTCGGTGCCGCTGTCACGCTTTCCACCGTCGGCACCCCCCCATTTCTCGCAGTTCGCCGCATCGGCACGCTCGACAATCTGTCGCGCGGCCGTGTCGCCTGGAATGTGGTGAACAGCTTCGTCCGCGCCGACTCGACAGCGCTCGGCTTCGAGCAGATCCCGCACAATTCGCGCTATGACTATGCCGATGAATACATGGACATCTGCAACGCGCTTTGGGAGGGCTTCCCGCGCGATGCCGTGCTGCACGACCGCAAGTCCAAGCGCTTCGTCGATGCTTCGAAAATCAAGCGTGTCGAGTACAAGGGCAAGTACCTCTCCTGCTCCGGAATGCCGACGACCATGCCATGGTCCGATCAGCGCCCGGTGATCCTGCAGGCCGGGCAGTCGGGCCGCGGCATGGAGTTCGCCGTCAAGCACGCCGACGTTGTCTTCTCGCTGCACTCGCGGATCGACACGATGCGCAAATACGTCGCCGACGTCGCCGACCTTGCGGCGCGGATCGGTCGCACGGCGCCCCCGCCCGTCTATTTCGGGCTGCAGCCGATCATAGGCTCGACCGAGGAGGAGGCCCTTGCCAAGAAAGCCGACTACGAGAGCGACGTCCCGCTCAAGGCAGCGTTGCTGCGCCTCAGCGTCCAGTTTGGCGTCGACCTCAGCAAGTTCGACGTCGATGCCCCGCTGACAGCAGACAACATCCAGGGTTCGGTCGGCATGTTCGAGGGCATCCTGAAGTCCCGCGACGACGACCGCGTCCCGACGCTCCGCGAAGCGGCATTGCGGCATGCAATCAGCGTGTCCATGCCACAGTGCGTCGGCACGCCCGAGCAGATCGCCGACCGTATCGAGTGGTACTGGCGCGAGACCGGATGCCACGGGTTCAATCTCAGTCCGACGACTAGCCCGACCGCGATCGTCGATTTTGTCGATCAGGTACTGCCGATCCTGCAGAAGCGCGGGCTCGCACGCATGGAGTATCCCGGCACCACGTTCCGGGAAAACATCGGACTGCAATAAAACAGGGGAATCGTGAACATGGCCAGCAATCGCAAGAAGATCGCAGTCGCCGGAGCCTCCGGGTTGGTGGGAAATGCGATCTATCAGGAAGTCGCACGTCGCGACGATTTCGACTCGATCGCGCTCGCACGCCGGCCGCCGGCCGACCTTCTCGGCGGCGCATTCGCTTCAGTTGACGTATCCGACCGCCAGGCATGCTTCGACTTCGCCGCGGCCAACACCGGGCTGACGCACTTCGCCTACGCGGCGCTCTACGAACAGCAGACGCTGGTCTCGGGCTGGCAGTCCACCGACCAGCTCTCGGTCAACGTCCAGATGTTGAAGAACATTCTCGACGCCCTCGCCGCCCACTGCAAGAATCTGCGCCACATCACCGTGATCCATGGGGCGAAGGCCTATGGAACACACGTGCGCTCGATCAAGAACCCGGCACGCGAAGGGCGTTCCGAGTCCCGCGACATCCCTGTGTTCTACTGGGAACAGGAGGATCATCTCAGGCAGGTCTGCGACGAGATCGGCGCCAGCTGGACCATCCTGCGGCCGGTCAACATCTTCGGCAAGGCGAGCGGAGCGAACAACGCCGTGCCGGCGGTCGGCGTCTATGCCGCCGTGATGAGGGAGCTTGGCCATACGCGTCTCGACTACACAGGCGGCGCGCCGCGCATCGCACAGGCCATCGATGCCGACATCATCGGCCGCGCCGTCGCCTGGGCTGGCGAGGCTGATAGCGCAAAGAACGAGATCTTCAACATTGCCAATGGCGACGTCTACACCTGGGACAACATCTGGCCGACGGTGACCGCCACGCTCGGCATGGAGCCTGGCGACCACGTCCCGCAGTCACTCGCCGAGTTCATGGCCGACAAGGGCCCGGTCTGGGACCGGGTTCGCGAAAAATACCGGCTGGCGTCGCCTTCCATGGAAGAGTTCGTCCGGACGTCGTTCCAGGTATGCGACTGGTTCTTCCGGCATGGCTACACCAAGCCCGAAGTGGCGATCCTCTCGACGGTGAAGCTGCACCGCGCAGGCTTCACCGAGGAAATCGACACCGAAGACATGTTCGTGAAGCACTTCCGCTGGATGCAGGATCAGCGCTTCCTGCCCGTCTACGAATAGCGGGCGAAAGCATCGCCTCAGACGCCGACCCGCCCACCAATTGGAGACAAGCCATGTCCGACCTCCCCGTCGATTGGAAATGCGTCCACGAGGTCCGCGCTCAGATCGGCGAGGTCCCGACTTGGTCGCAGGGCAAGCTCTACTGGATCAACCTGTTCGAGCCCTCGCTGAACAGGCTCGACCTCGCCACTGGCGAGAACAGGTCGTGGATCATGCCAAGCTTGATCGGCAGCTACGGGCTGGGTTCTGACGACAAGACCGCCATTGTCGCCCTGCGCTCGGGAATCTTCCGGCTGGACCTCGCCAGCGGTTCGCTGGAGCAACTCGAGAGTGCGCCCTACAACGAGGCCGATTACCGCTTCAATGACGGTCGCGTCGATCGTGCCGGCCGGCTGTGGGTGGGTACGAACATCATGCCGGATTCGAAGGAGCCTTTCGGCAGCGCTGCTTTCTACCGCTACGACGAGCGCGGCCTCGTCGAAAAGGTGCAGGGCATGACGATCGCGAACGGCATCGCCTGGAGCCCCGACAACAAGACAATGTATCTGGCCGACCGCCCGAACTGGCAGATCCTCGCCTTCGACTACGATCTCGACAGCGGCGAGGTCAGCAACCGCCGCAAGTTCGCATCCGTGCCGGAAGGCCAGATCCCGGACGGCGCAACGGTCGACAGCCAGGGCGGCTACTGGATCGCCATGTTCGCAGCAGGAAGGATCATCCGTTACAATCCCGACGGTTCGTTCGACCGCGCCATCAAGGCGCCCACGCCGCATCCTACGATGGTGGCTTTCGGTGGCCCCGACATGAGCACGCTCTACTGCACCACCGGCTGCTACAACTACACGGACGAGCAGCTGCGCGAACATCCCCTGGCAGGCTCGATCTTCGCAGTAGACGGCCTAGGATATCATGGCCTGCCGGAACCAAAGTTTACAGGGCACGGCAACTGATGTCGGAGGAGGCTTTCGACTATGTGGTCGTGGGTTCCGGTGCCGCCGGGTCGGCTGTCGCCGGGCGGCTTGCGGCAGCCGGCAAGGGCTCGGTTGTCCTGCTCGAAGCTGGTGGCGACGACCGACACCTGAGCCTCCACATTCCTGGCCTCGGCTTTCACGCCGTCAGCAAGCGTCACTGGAACTGGGATTTTCAGACAGAGCCGGAGCCGGGCCTCAACGGGCGCCGGCAGGTATTTCTTGCCGGCAAGCTCCTCGGCGGTTCGAGCGCCATAAACGGCATGATCTACTCGCGCGGCCATTCGCAGGAATACGACGAATGGGCACGCCTTGGCTGCACCGGCTGGTCGGCGCAGGACGTCCTGCCCTTCTTCCGCCGGTCGGAAGACAATGCCCGCGGCAGCGACCATTGGCATGGAAGCGGCGGCCCGATGGGTGTGCGGCAGTCGCGCCCGGTCGTGCCGCTCTACGAGAGGTTCCTCGAAGCCGCCGCGGCTTCCGGCATCGACCGTGTCGATGACCCGTGCGCGGACGTCGTCGAAGGATTTGGCTACTACGACGTCAATGTGAAGAACGGGCGGCGCATAAGCGCCGCAACGGCCTTCGCGAAGCCGGCGGCTCGGTCTGGGCGGCTTACGCTCATCACCGGCGCCTTCGTGCAGCGTGTCCTTTTCGACGGCAGGCGGGCGATCGGGGTCGAAGCCCGCATAGGTGATGCCATCCGGGCGATCCACGCACGGCGCGAGGTGATCGTCTGCGCCGGCGGCATCAAGTCGCCGCACCTGCTGATGCTGTCGGGGATCGGACCGGCAGGTCACCTGGCCGACAATGGCATCGACCTTCTTGTCGACAGCCCGAAGGTCGGAACCAACCTCCAGAACCATCCGAGCCTGATGATGTCCTACGCCGTCAGTCAGCCCGTGACATCCTTCAGCTATCTCAGCCCGCTCGGTGCGCTCGTGGCGGGCGCTCAGTACCTGTTCGGACGGAGAGGCGTTCTCGCCGAAAGCGGGTTCGGCGTCGGCGGATTCTTCCGCAGCGACCCATCGCTCAACCTGTCAGATGTGCAGGTTATCATCTCGCATGGACTGATGGTGCGCTCGATGAAGCCAAAGCCCGGCATCCGGGATCTCCTGCCGAAACGACATGGCTTCACCGTCGTCGTCTATCAGGGCACGCCATACAGCCGCGGTTCGGTGAGGCTTCGCTCCGGAAATCCCGGTGACGCGCCGCGCGTGCAGTCAGGCTATTTTTCCGACCCCCGCGACATGCCCATCCTCGTCAGGGGCGTTCGGCGCATGCGCGAACTTTGCGCGCGGCCCGAGATCGCGCCCTATATCGAAAGCGAGATGACACCCGGCCCAAACATCAGGACGGACGCGGAACTCGAGGCCTTCATCCGAGATAATATCGGGACATCGCACCACCAGTGCGGGACATGTGCCATGGGCGGTGACGAGGACAGCGTGCTCGACCCTCGCTTGCGCGTACGCGGCGTGACCGGCCTGCGCGTGGCCGATGCGTCAGCTATGCCCATCATGCCGAACGCCTCACTGCACGCGCCGACCATTATGATTGGCGAGCGGGCCGCCGAGTTCGTACTCGCTGATGCTGCCTGACGGAGAAGTTGGATGCTTCAGCGATATCCGCTTCACGATCTGCTCGATGGCCGCAGGCCGGCGCTTGGCCTGATTGTCAACTTCGCCGCGCCACCGATGGTCGACCTCGCCGCTTTGATGGGGTTCGACTTCGTCATGCTCGACGCCGAACACGGCCCGCTGACACCAGCCCTGGTGGAACCGATGCTGCGTTCGGCCGAACTGGCGCGGATCGCGCCCATCGTTCGTGTGTCGACCAGAACATCCGATGACATTCTGCGCTATCTCGATCTCGGCGTGACCGGGATTGTGTTTCCGAATGTGGAAAGTGCCGAGGATGCCGAGGAGGCTGTGCGATCGGTGCGCTTTCCGCCGCGCGGCACGCGCGGCGTGGCGCCGAATACGAACGCTTCAGGCTACGGTCGCCAGATGCCGTTCAGGGACTATATGGCGCTGGCCAACGAGACGATCCTTGCCATCCCGCTGATCGAGAGCGGCAAGGGCGTGGATGCCATCGAAAGCATTCTCGATGTCGCCGGAATAACCGCGATCGGGGTCGGGCCGATGGACCTCTCCGCCTCCCTGGGGACACCAGGCGACCCATCGAATCCGGCAGTGCGCGCCGCGATCGACCACGTCGCGGATTGTTGTCGCCGCCGCGGCGTGCCGCTCGTGCTGCCCGCTGCCAACATGGAACAGGGTGTCGAAAGCATCGCCAAGGGCGCGGGCATGACGCTCACCGCAGTCGGAGGATTGCTCGCAGGTCTTGGCACTGAGTTCACGCGCGCCCTGCGTGGAAATGCCTGAGCTACGCAGCCCCGATATCGATCGCGGTCTAGTCGACGCCTTCGACAAGCAACGCCCGAGACTGCGAGGAGATCAGTCGCAGCGCCAGCGCGTCCTGATACTCCGGGGACTCGTAAAAGGCCTGCGCGGCCTCCGTGCTGGGAAACTCCATGATGATGAGGCGATCCGGCATCCAGTCGCCTTCCATCGTTTTCGTCTTGCCCGTCCCCAGCGACCCGCCGCGAACGATGACGCGGCCTTCGCCAATCCGCTTTTCTATCGCCGCTATGCCCCGACGGCGGTACTCCGCATAGGTGGGATCGTCGGTGACCATGATGTCGAAGATCAGATAAGCCTTCATGCGGGGCGCCCTCTCCTGCCTGCCTGCGACATTCGGGTCAGCGGTGGCCCATCTCGTCGAAACGACGAAGGTGGGCTAGGCCGCAGGTATCTCGATTCCAGCGCCGTTCACCAGCGAAGCTGCATCCGACAGAAGGAACGCAACCAGCTGCGCGACCTCTTCCGGGGTTCCGAATCGTCCGAGGCCTGCCTGTTTGCGGTACGCGTCCTGCTCCTCGGCGGTAAACGTGTCGCCGATCATCGCCGTCTCGATGACGCCGGGAATCGCGGCATTGGCCCGGATACGATGTGGAGCGACTTCGGCAGCGAGCGCGCGGGTGAATGCCAGCACCGCGCCCTTGGAGGCGGCATAGTGCGCAAGCGCCGTCTTCGGCGGTCTCACCGCGGCCAGCGAGGCGAAATTCACGATCGACCCGCCGCCTGCATCGATCATATGCGGAACCGCAGCCGCACAGGTGAGAAACGTCCCCTCGACGTTGACGCGGAACATCTCGCGCCAGTCATCCAGGCTCAGCTCCGTGAAGCCCTTTCGGCGGCAGATACCGGCTGCATTGACGAGCCCGGTCACCGCGCCATCGCGGGTCACGTCCGCCCAGGCCGCGGCAACCGCCTGCGGATCGGTGATATCGACCCGAATTGCGCCCGGCATGGCATTTTCTATGCGTAGGTCCCAGCCGACGACATCCCACCCGGCCGCGGTCAGAGCCGCACAACTCGCGCGACCGATCCCGCTGCCTGCGCCTGTGACGACACATCGCCTGCCGATGGAATGCATTGAACTCATGCCTGCGCGAACCCCTCTCACGACCAACCCGGAGAGGGTTGGATCATTGGCACGAACGTACACATTCTGGCGCCAGAATCCATTGACACTTGCACGCAATGGGCAGAAATCGAGCATGAATTCGCTCAAGATTGCCTATTCTGGAGCAATGTCATTGGATCCGGTCGACCTCAAGATTCTCGAAGCGCTCCAGAACGACGGCGCGTGTTCCGCCAACGAAACCGCACGGGCGGCGGGACTGTCGCCAACCCCGTTCTGGCGCCGCTACAGGAGGCTGCTCGCCGACGGGCTGGTGAAGGAACGTGTCGTTCTGCTCGACGAGAAGAAGCTCGGGCTAGGCGTCGCCGTGATGGCGAGCATCCGGTTGCGCAACCATGATGGCGACGCGCTCAGGCTGTTTGAGGAGGCTGTGCTCAACCGTGCCGAAGTCGTCGAGTGCTATTCGATGAGCGGCGACAGCGACTTCCTGCTGCGCATCGTGACTAAGAGCATTGAGGAATATGAAAGCTTCCTCAAAGCTTTTCTGCTGCGCCTGCCCGGCGTCGGCAACATCAATTCGCACTTCGTGCTGAAGCAGATCAAACGAACAACGAAGCTTCCGCTCGGCCTGGTTGGCGGCGGGGATGGGCATCGTGTCGGGTGAGCGATTCAGCGGCGCTAGAGAACTGCTGGGGAGGCCCAATGACCGGAATGAATAATCAGAACAACGCGGAATTCGACGCCGACGGGTTCCGACGCGCGCTTGGCCAGTACGGCACGGGTGTGACGGTCGTGACCACCAGCCATGACGGCATCGACTACGGCCTGACCTCGAACTCCTTCGCCTCCGTCTCGCTGTCTCCGCCCCTGATCCTCTGGTCCATCAAGAAGAACAGCCAGAGCTACCGGGCGTTCATGGAATGCGGGCATTTCACGGTCCACGTGCTGGCGCGCAGTCAATCCGCCATTTCGGGTCGCTTCGCCAAGTCCGGCGGCGACAAGTTTGCCGGTCTCGACATGACCCGTGGCCTCGGCGGCGCGCCGGTGCTGCCCGGGTCGGTGGCCATCTTCGAATGCTCGGCGGCTTCCCGCTATGATGGGGGCGACCACACGATCATTCTCGGCAAGGTCGAGCGCTTCTCACGTTTCGACCGCCAGGCGCTGCTCTTCAGCCAGGGACAGTACGCGACAGCGGATCAGGCGACGTTCATGTCGGCGCTGCCGTTTAGCGGCGACACAACGGGCTCGGGCTCGGCTGTTGGGCATCACACGCTCGCGACGGCGCTTCGCCTGGCATATGGCGCGCTCCTGGACCGGCTGCGGGTTGCGCGGACTGAAGTGCGCATGACCCATCCGCAGGCCGCGATCGTGAATGCCCTGCTGCAGAAACCGAACCTGACCGTATCCGAAGTCGCTGCCAGGCTTGGCTTCGGACTGAATTCCAGCGAGCTCGAATTCGACAGCCTGATCGAAGAGGGATTGGTCGCGAGGGGATCAGACGGGCGCATGGCGCTGACCGATCTCGGTACGGAAAGGACGCATCGTCTGCGCGAGCGGGCATCGGAGATCGAGGCCGCTGCGCTTCATGGGTTCGCCCCGCAGGAAATTGATCTGTTGCGCAGGATGCTCGACCAACTCATCCGGAACTGAGGCGCCCAGCTGGGCCAACACAACAAGCTACGCAGGAGGACGCACTTGGACAGGTTTGCGGAGGCGGGAGCGCTGCTCGTACGGGAACATGGCGAAGGCGTGCGCTTTCATTCGTTGTCCGAGAGTCACGGCTTGCGAGATGTTGCCGACGCGTATGCGGTCCAGGATGAATACGTCCGCCTTATGCAGGCGAGCGGCCGTGCTGCTGCCGGCTACAAGATCGGTCTAACTTCGAAGACCATGCAGGCAATGTGTGGCATCGCCCACCCGATCGCGGGTGTAATGCATTCGGATGTGGTCCACCAAAGCGGCGTATCGCTCAATCTTTCCCAGTACGGACGTCTCGGGCTCGAATTCGAGATCGCCGTCCGGATCGGGAAGGACGTCGAGCCGGGCGCGAAGCTCGAAACCATCGAGCAACTGGCGGACCACGTGCGCGACGTCTGCGCCGCCGTTGAGGTCGTCGACGACAGGCATGCCGACTATGCCAAACTCGATCCGCTCACGCTGATTGCCGACAACTCCTGGAATGCAGGGATCGTGCTTGGCGAATTCCGCGCCGATTGGCGCGACCTGGAGAACTGCGTGGGCCGCGTCCACCTCGACGGACAGCCGGCAGGCGAAGGCAGCGGGCGCGACGTGCTCGGGCACCCCCTGCAGCCGCTGCTTTGGCTTACGCAGCACCTGGCAGCGAAGTCGCTCGTGCTTCCGGCCGGCGCAATTGTCACGACCGGCAGCATGGTCAGGACCGTGTTCCCGGAGAACCCTTGCCAGTATCGGTTCGAAGTCGAGGGCATCGGCTCGGTCGAGGTCAATGTGACGGCGTGATCGAACCTACGGGTTAGGCCACTACATCGGCACGGAAGAAGCAGCATAGGAGTACAGCATGGATCTCGGCATCGCCGGAAAGCGGGCGCTCGTGTGTGGATCGAGCAAAGGACTGGGTTTCGGCTGCGCGCAGGCACTGGCTGCCGAGGGGGTCGACCTGGTGTTGGTGGCCCGCTCGCCGGAGCCACTGGAGGCCGCGGCGGGCCGCCTGCGATCGCAATTCCCGGATCGCGAGATCCAGTCCGTCGCCGCCGACGTGACATCCCCGGAGGGTCGAAATTCAATCTTCGCCGCGGCCGGCGCGGACTTCGATATCCTGGTGACCAATGCGGGCGGCCCTCCCCCCGGCGATTTCAGGGAATGGGACATCGCGATCTGGCAAAAGGCGCTCGAGGCGAACATGCTGGCTCCGATAGAGCTGATCAAGAAGCTTGCCGACGGCATGGCCGAGCGAGGATTCGGCCGGATCGTCAACATCACTTCAATCGCCGTGAAAGCTCCGCTGGCGCAACTCGGGCTCAGCAACGGCGCGCGGGCCGGCCTGACCGGTTTCGTCGCAGGGCTCGCGCGGAGCGACCTCGCGGCGCGTGGCGTGACGATCAACAATCTGCTGCCGGGGTTCTTCGCGACAGATCGTTTGCTCTCGACCTTCAACGCCGAGGCCACGAAGCGCGGCATCGAGGCCGACGACGTCAGCAAGGCCCGCGAGCAGGCGATCCCGATGCGCCGCTTTGGCTCGGCGGTGGAGTTTGGGCAGGTCTGCGCCTTCGTGTGCAGTGTCCAGGCGGCCTATCTGACCGGACAGAACATCCTGCTGGACGGAGGTGCCTATCCAGGCACGATGTAGCGCGCCAGCGTCAGCCGCCGGTTGCGCATTCCGTTTGTCCGGCGCAAAGGCCCTCGACTGCTGAACGGAGACTACTGTCGCGCGAGCGCCGAAGCGTCGAAGTCGATCGGTGCGTTGACGTCGAGATTTGCGACTTCGTATCCGCGACGGAAATCGAGGATGTGACGGGTCATCCATGCACGAGCTTCGGTGGCGTCATGCTTGAGCAGCGCGTCAAATATGCGCTCGTGTGCCTGAAGGAGCCGTGTGCGCGCATTCGGCGAGAGCCGATACAGCTCTCTTGTGGCTGAGAACAGCAGCATTCCAATCGGCTTCACGGCAAGTATCAGCGCCTTGTTTCCCGTAGCAGCGGCAATCAGTTGATGGAACTCGATGTCCGCATCGATGATCGCCGCGTCGTCCTTGAGGTGCTTTTTCGTGCGCTGAAGGTTGCGTTCGAGTTTTGACAGAACCTCATCGGGAACACGTTCGGCAGCCAGTCCCGCACTGAAGGGCTCAAAGTTCATCTGAACTTCCCATAGATCGATGAACGAGAACCGGTTGAGGCCCAGCGCGCGGGTGGTCGAGCGTGCAATGTCCTGCTCGCTCGGGACGCAGACCTCCAGCCGCTTGCCGCTGCCTCGCCGCACCAGGCCCGCGTTCTCGAGCGATCGAATCCCCTCGCGAACGGTCGAACGATGCACACCGAGCTGCTCGGCCAGCTCTCCTTCTGTCGGGAGCAGGTCCCCTGCCGATAGCGTGCCGTTGAGGATCTCGGTCTCGATCAGGTCGGCCACTCGTTTGTAGCCCGGCGCGGGGGCAAGCTTCGACAGTTTCAGCGTACTCACCGGCATCTCCCAATATGGACTTTTGTCGGACAACCGGATTGACCAGTTTGCCGAAACTCCCTATTCCCTTGTACACGAACCAGGACAGTTTGCCAGCGGGTATCCCGCTCGGCGACATCAACACTACTCCGTCCACAAGTAGCCTTCAGATAAGAGCTGATGAGTCCTGTACATCCACCGGTTTCACCTAGTCTTTCGGCAGCTGAGCGGCGGCAAAAAGGGGCTCTGGTTACCGGGGCGTCTTCAGGCCTGGGCGCGCACTTCGCGCGGGTTCTGGCGGGCCACGGTTATCGCGTCGTGCTGGGTGCGCGGCGGCTTTCTGCCCTCGAGGCGCTGAAGGGCGAAATCGAGGCCGCGGGAGGCAGAGCCGATGCCTTCGCACTCGACGTCTCCGACGAACGATCCGTCGCCGATGCATTCGAGGCTATTGAGGGCCTTGACCTGCAGCTGGACGTCGTCGTGAACAATGCCGGCATTTCGGACGCCAGGCCCGCGCTGGACATCACCGCTACCGAGTGGGACCGCGTGATCGACACGAACCTGCGGGGTGTATTCCTGGTGGCGCAGGCGGCGGCGCGAAGCATGAAGGGTGGCGGCGGCGGTTCCATCGTCAACGTGGCTTCGATCCTGGGACACCGGGTGGCGGGATCGGTGGCCAGCTACGTCGCATCAAAAGCCGGCGTCGTGCGCCTGACCGAGGCGCTGGCGCTCGAATGGGCGCGATACGGCATTCGCGTCAACGCGCTGTGCCCAGGCTATATCGAGACCGACCTCAACCGCGAATTCTTCAACAGCGAGCCCGGCAAGATCTTGGTTCGGCGCATTCCGCAGCGCCGGCTCGGCCAGCCCGAAGATCTCGACGGTGCGCTGCTGCTGCTGGCGTCCGGCGCAGGCCGTTACATCACCGGCTCCTCGCTTGTCGTTGATGGCGGCCACCTCGTTTCCAGCCTTTAGGACGAACCCATGGACTTCACCATTTCGCCGCGTATCGAGGAATTCCGGTCGCGCATCGCCGCCTTCGTGGAGGACAGGATCCTCCCGCTGGAAGCGGACCGCACAAGTTACGACGCGCACGATAACATCCGCCTGGATCTCGCAAACGATCTGCGCGCACAGGCTCGGGCCGAAGGCCTGTGGTGCCTGCAGCTGAAGCCGCAGACCGGCGGACAGGGCCTCGGCAAAGTCGGCATGGCGGTCTGCTACGAGGCGATGAACCGCTCGATCTTTGGTCCCGTCATCTTCAACTCGGCGGCGCCGGATGACGGCAACATGATGGTCCTGGAAGCCGTAGCCAGCGAAGCGCAGAAGAAGCGCTGGCTCAAGCCGATTGTCGAGGGCGAGGTGCGCTCTGCGTTCGCGATGACCGAACCGATGCCGGGCGGCGGCTCCGATCCTTCCATGATCCGGACCAGGGCGGAAAAGCGCGGCGACCGATACGTCATCAGCGGGCGCAAGTGGTTCATCACCGGCGCGGAGGAAGCGCAGCACTTCATCCTGCTGGCCAAGACCTCGGACGATCCGCGCAAAGGACTGACCGCCTTTCTGTTCGACCGCGACCAGCCGGGCTGGAAGATCGAGCGACGTATCGAGATCATGGGTCCCGAAGAGCATGGCGGCCATTGCGAGCTCGTCTTCGACGGGCTCGAGGTCGCCGCCGAAGACGTGCTGATGAACGAGGGCGACGGGCTGAAGGTGACGCAGATCCGCCTCGGACCGGCACGGCTGACGCACTGCATGCGTTGGCTCGGCCTGTCGAAGCGCTGCGTCGAGATCGCCCGCGCCTACTCGAGCGAGCGAACCGGCTTCGGCAAGCGGCTCGCCGACCGCGAATCCATCCAGATGATGCTGGGCGACCTCGCGATGAAGATCGAGATCGGACGGCTGCTGGTGATGAAGGCGGCGTGGGCGCTCGACCAGGGCTCGTTCGCCCGCAAGGAGGTATCGATGGCGAAGGTGCATGTCGCCAACCTGCTGCATCAGGCCGCCGACACCGCGATTCAGATCAATGGCGCGCGCGGCTACTCCAGGGACACCGTCCTGGAGTGGATCTACCGCTATGCCCGCCAGGCGCGCCTCGTCGACGGCGCCGACGAGGTTCATCAGATGGTGCTTAACAACCACCTCGAAGCCGAGGGCAGCAGTTTCTGGACATGGGAGACGGCCTGAGCCGCGGCGATTCCGATGCTGGACCAACCTCACCTCGCTCCCCGCCCCGCCAACCACACGCCGCTGACGCCAGTGGAATTCCTGGTCAGATCGGTCGAACTGTTTCCCGAAAGACCGGCGGTGGCGTGGAATGGCTACCACTGGACCTATGAGGCCTTCGGTCGGATGGTGACGCGTTTCGCCCGCTTTCTCTCCCGCCAGGGAGTGGAACGTGGAGACGTCGTCTCAGTCATGGCCGCCAACCGGCCTGAGATGCTGGCCGCGCACTATGCCGTGCCGATGCTCGGCGCGGTGCTGAACACGATCAACACGCGGCTCGATGCCAACACCGTCGGCTATGTCCTCGTTCATTCGAAGAGCCGCCTGATCGTGGCCGACCAGGGCTGCATGGACGCCGCCGCACCCGCGTCGCGGCAGGCAGGCGTCCCGTTGCATCAGTTGACCGGCGGCGCGCAGGACGCTCCGGCAGACGGCGCGATGCTGGACCTGATCACGGACGACGGGACGGCGGTTGCGCTCGATCTGTCGGCGATCACCGACGAGTGGCAGCCGCTCTGCGTCAACTACACGTCCGGCACCACGGGGAGGCCAAAGGGCGTCGTCTATCACCATCGCGGCGCCTACCTGAATGCCATCGGCAATGTGCTGGCCCTGGGGCTCACCGGACGCTCCGTCTATCTGTGGACGCTGCCGATGTTCCACTGCAATGGCTGGTGTCACACCTGGGCGGTCACGGCGGCCGGCGGGCTGCATGTATGTCTCGACAGGCCGGATCCGGCGCTGATCTTTCCTGCCATCGCGGACCACGGCGTAACGCATCTGTCCTGCGCACCGGTCGTGCTGACCATGATGCTCGCGCATCCGAAACGCGCCGAGCGTGATGCCTCGAAGCGTATATCCGTGGCTATGGGGGGCGCCGCGCCGACCAGCGCGCTGATCGCCGAGCTGGACGCGCTGGGATTCGATCTCACGCACCTCTACGGGTTGACCGAATCCTTCGGTCCCGCGACCCTCCGTGACCTGACCGACGAGGAACGTGCGCTGCCTCCGACCCAGGTGGCCGAAACGCTCGCCCGGCAAGGCGTTCGCCATGTCACCGCCAGCCGCGTGCGGGTCGTCGATGAGGCTGGCGCGGACGTGCCGATGGACGGCGCGACGATGGGCGAGATCGTGCTCGCCGGCAACACGCTGATGGCCGGCTACCTGTCCGACGCTGAAGCAACCGAACAGGCGTTCAGCAACGGCATGTTCCACACCGGCGATCTCGCGGTTCGCCATCCCGACGGCAACATCCAGATACGCGACCGCTCCAAGGACATCATCATCTCCGGTGGAGAGAACATATCCAGCCTTGAAGTTGAGAGCGTGCTGCACCGGCATCCGGCGGTTCTGCTGGCCGCGGTGGTCGCGGCGCCGCATGACAGATGGGGAGAAACGCCGGCCGCGTTCATCGAATTTCGCGAAGGAACCTCGGCGTCTGCCGACGATCTGCGCGCCTTCTGCCGCGAGAACCTTGCGGGCTACAAGGTTCCGACGCGCTTCCACTTCTCCGAATTGCCCAAGACCGCGACGGGCAAGATCCAGAAATTCATGCTGCGCGACATGGCGCGGGACCTGCAGGGCTAAGCATGCTTGACAACACAATCGGCGAGTTTTCGCTGCAGCGGCTGAAGGATTTCATCGACGGAGAGATGGGTCGCGGCGCAATGGATATCGAGCGCGTCGGCGGCGGCCAGTCCAACCCCACTTTCTTTGTCACCCACGGCGGCCGGCGTATGGTGCTGCGCAAGAAGCCGGCAGGCAAGATTCTGCCGGGTGCGCATGCGGTCGAGCGCGAATACCGGGTTCTGAGTGCGCTCGAACAGACCGGTGTCCCCGTGCCGAAGACTTTGCTGCTCTGCCGGGACCCGTCGATTGTGGGCACGCCGTTCTATCTCATGGAACGGCTGGAAGGGCGCGTGTTCCACGACAGCTCGCTTGCCGATCTTCCTCCCGCGGCACGCAGGCCGCTCTACATGGCCATGGCCGACGTGATGGCAGCACTGCACGCCATCGATCCCGCATCGATCGGACTTTCCGACTTCGGAAGGCCTGGCAACTACTTTGCACGCCAGATCGCCCGGTGGTCCCGGCAGTACGACGAGTCGCCGTCGCCGCGCATTCCGGTTCTCGAACAGGTGATCGACTGGCTGCGCGAAAACCAGCCCGCCGACGACGGCCGCGTCTCGATCGCCCACGGCGATTTCCGCCTCGGCAACATGCTGTTCCATCCGACCGAGCCGCGCGTGGTGGCAATTCTCGACTGGGAGCTCTCGACGCTCGGCCATCCTCTTGCCGACCTCGGTTTCTGCTGCCTGCCGTGGCATACCGCGCCCGACGAATACGGCGGCATTCTCGGGCTCGACCACGCGGCGCTGGATCTGCCCACAAGGGATGAATTCGTCGCGCGCTACTACGCGTTCGCTCGTCCCACCGCAGCGCTGACCTCGTTCCACCTCGCCTTCGCGCTGTTCCGCTTCGCGGTCATCTTCGTCGGCATCGCAGACCGGGCCAGGGCCGGCAACGCGGCCGCTGCCAACGCGTCGCAGATGGGGCCGCTCGCCGCACGGCTTGCTGTGCGTGCCGCCGAACTAGCCGTCCCGCAGGCCGTCCAGAACTGACATCGCAACGCGCGCGGCGCTGTTCCTCCGGGTACGCGGCACTGTCGCGGCAATCAGTGATCGGGTACCTGACGCTTCAGCCTGCCGCCCGTCTCAAGGCGCGATCTTTCCCGAGACGGGATCGAACGGCGTCACCAGACGTCCCAGCGGCCTGACCTCGTCATAGGGGGCACGCGGCAGGAACCGCCCGTGGCCGGGCCGCCCCTTGATCTGTCCATGATCGCTGACGATTTCGCCGCGCGAGAGCGTCACCTCCGGCCAGCCGGTCACTTCGATGCCCTCGTACACGGTGTAGTCGACCTGGTGGTGCAGGTTCGCGTTGCGGATGGTCACCTTCTTGTGCGGGTCCCAGATGGCGATGTCGGCGTCCGCCCCAACCGCGATCGTGCCCTTGCGCGGGTGCAGGCCGAAGAGCCTGGCCGGGTTGGTCGCCGAAAGCGCCACGAATGCCGGCACGTCGATACGTCCCTTGGAGACGCCTTCCGAAAACAGGAGCGGCAGCCGTGTCTCCAGCCCGGGCACGCCGTTGGGGATGGCGCTGAACGGAGCGCCCTCGCCCGCCACCTTCTTGCCGTGCGGGTCGTCGAAGCGGTTGGGCGCGTGGTCGGACGAGATGACGCCGATCGTCCCGTCGCGCATGTAGCCCCACAGCGCCTCCTGGTCGGCGGCCGTGCGCGGCGCCGGGCTGCAGAGGAATTTTGCGCCCTCGAAACCCGGCCTGTCGAGGTCGGCCTCGGTCAGGACGAGATATTGCGGGCATGTCTCGCCGGTGACCTTCAGCCCGCGGCTGCGCGCACGCCTGATCTCCTCGGCCGATTCGCGGCCCGAGACGTGGAAGATGTGGATGGGGGTATCGAGCAGCTCGGCCAGCGCGATCACCCGGTGCACGGCCTCGCGCTCCACCGCCATCGGCTTTGCCCATGCGTGGTATTTCGGGTTGGTCAGGCCCGCGCGCTCCAGCGCTTCGGTGAGGAAGGCGATTGCCGCGTGGTTTTCCGCATGGATGCAGACCAGTGCGCCGCAGCGGCGGGCAACCGCCAGCACCTTCAGCGTCTGTGCGTCGTCGAGCACGATGTTGTCGTAGGTGAGGAATATCTTCAGCGACCGGTGGCCTTCCTCGATCAGGCCCGGAAGCTCCGCCAGCACCGCCTCCGACGGGTCGGAGATGATCATGTGGAAGGAATAGTCGATCAGGGCCTGCTGCGCCTTGCGGTGATAGTCGCGCAGGTTCTGCGTCACCGTCCCGCCCTTGGTCTGGGTGCTGAACGGGATGACCGTGGTAGTGCCGCCAGCAGCCGCAGATGCGGTGGCTGAAGCAAAGCTGTCGGCGTTGCGCACGCCGCCGCCTTCCGGCTCCTCGATATGGCAGTGGGTGTCCACGCCGCCCGGAAGCACCAGGCGGCCGCGCGCGTCGATCTCCCTGCCTGCGCCAGCCAGGTGCTTGCCCAGCGCGGCGATGCGGCCGCAGATGATGCCGACGTCGGCCTCGAACATGTCGGTTGCGGTGGCGACGCGCCCGCCGCGGATCACGAGGTCGAAATCAGCCATGGTCCTCCTCCGGTACTGTCAAACTTCCGCCTGCTTCCCACCGGCGCTCCGTCATGCCTCGAGACACTGGATGCGCCGCGACTGCCTTGCATGGCGCCGCAGCACGTCCGGCAATGCCTTCATCGCTGGCTGGCCGTCCTCGATCAGCGGCACGCCGTTGACGATGGTGACGCCGGCCACCGCCGGCCCGCAGCGAAGCCAGGCTTCGACGGGATCGGTATGTGCGCCTGCCAGCGCCACGTCCGACATCTGCCAGATCACAAGGTCGGCGCAGGCGCCTGGCCGCAGATGGCCGATCTCGTTGTCCCAGCCCAGGCAGGCCGCGCCGCCCAGCGTCGCTGCGTCCAGCGCGTCGCGCGCCGACATCGAGCTCGGGCCGTTCCGATAGCGGCCGAGCAGCAGCGCGGTGCGCGCTTCCAGCCACATCGACGCATGGTCGGTCGAGGCCGAGCCGTCGCAGCCCAGCCCCACCCGCATACCGCGCCTGCGCAGGCCCATCAGGTCGGCCGAGCCGCCACCGATCAGCATGTTGGAGCATGGACATTGCGCCACGCACACGCCGGCCTTTGCCAGCCGGCTGATCTCCTCGTCGCCGGGGTAGATGAAATGCGCCACCCACGACCGCTTGCTCGCCCAGCCGACGCGCTCGAAATATTCGACCGGCGTGCATCCGTAGACGCGCGCGCAATATTCGTCCTCGTCGGGGTCTTCGGCGAGATGGGTGTGCAGCCTCAGGTCATACTGCTCCGCCAACCGGGCCGATTCCGACATGATCCGCTCCGTCACCGAGAAGAGCGAGCACGGCGCCAGTGCCACACGGCCCATCGAGCCGGGGCCGGCATCATGGTAGGCCTCGACCAGGCGCACGCTGTCGGCAAGGATCTCCTCTTCCGACTGCACAACCGACGCGGGCGGCAGGCCGCCCTGCTCCACCGAGCGCGTCATCGAACCGCGGGTGGCATGGAAGCGGAAGCCGATGTCGCGCGCGGCGCGGAACTGCGCATCGATGAGGAACGGCTTCGGATGCACGTACATGTGGTCCATCGAAGTCGTGCAGCCGCCCATCAGCAGCTCCGTCATCGCCACATAGGTGGAGAGGTAGACCGCCTCCTCGTCCAGCCTCGCCCAGAGCGGGTAGAGCCCCGTCAGCCACTCGAACAGCGTGCCGTTGGTGACGGGCGCATAGGCGCGCGTCAGGTTCTGGTACATATGGTGGTGCGCGTTGACGAGCCCGGGCGTCACCAGCCGCCCCTTGGCCGAAATGGTGCGGGCGCTTGGCGGCTCCTCGCCTGCGAGCCCGACCGAATGCACGCGGCGATCCTTGATCGCGACCCATCCGCCCGGAAGCTCCCGCCCCCGCTCCACATAGATGTGCGCGTCGCGCACCAGCAGATCCACTTTCATGCTTCGCCTCCAGACCAGGACATCAGGGGCGCGGCGCACCGCTCCCCTTCGCTCTTGGCCCTGTCCCGGAGGCGCGAGTTCCGGATCGTCATCGTGTCGAGCGGGCGACGGCCGGCGTTTGCCGGCCGGTGACGGGGCGGCCTACCGCACGTCGCGGAAGTAGGGCTCGCCGATTGCCGCCGGCGCGGCCATCAGCCGGCGCACCTTCTGCCAGGCCAGCACCGGAACGATCATCAGGGCGATCGTGCCGAGATAGGGCAGCATGGAAAGGATTGGCGCCGCGATGGGCCAGTTGCGCGCCTGACCGACGAAGCCGAGCGAGGTGATGAGCCCGAACAGAAGCGCCGCCAGAACGGCCGTCCACGGGCGGTAGCCGGCGAAGATCACCAGCGCCACCGCGATCCAGCCGCGGCCCGCGACGACGCCCTCCGACCAAGAAGGCACGAAGGCGAGCGTGAGGTAGGCGCCGGCGCCGGCCGCGAATGCGGCGCCCAGCGACACGTACCAGAAGCGGATGCGCTGCACCGGGATGCCGGCCGCGTCGGCCGCCGCGGGGTTCTCGCCCACGGCGCGCATGTCGAGCCCGTGCCGGGTGCGGAACATGATGTGGTGCAGGGTGAACGGCAGGATCAGGTAGATCAGGTAGACGAGGATGTTCTGGGTGAACAGCGCCCGCCCCAGCACCGGAATGTCGCTCAGATAGGGGATCGCGATCGGCGCGAAGGTGACGGGTGCCGGAATGCCCGAATAAGCCTTGCCGATCATGGCGGCGACGCCGGTGCCCATCAGGGTCAGCGCCAGGCCGCAGAGCACCTGGTTGGCGCGCACGATCACGGTCGCGGTTGCGAATGCCATGCCCGCCATGAAACCGACGGCGAGCGCCAGCGCGAAGCCGAGAAGCGGGCTCGGCGTGGCCACCACGGTGGCGATGCCGGTGATGGCGCCCAGCGACATCAGGCCCTCGACGCCGAGGTTCACGACGCCCACGCGTTCCGCCAGCACCTCGCCAAGTGCTGCGAGCGCCAGCACGCCGCCTGCGAGGATGGATGTCTGGATGAGACCTGCGATTAGATCCATGGGTCAGGCCTCCTGCGGCTCGTTCTTGGTGCGCACGATCCGGTAGTGCGAGAGTTCGTCGCCGATGGCGGTGAAGAACAGGATGAGGCCGGTGATGGCGAGCACCGTCGCCACGCTGACGCCCTGGGTCTGCAGGGCCAGCCCCGATTTGAGGATGAGGGTCATCAGCAGCGCGCCGGCGATGACGCCGATGGCCGAGCCACGCGCCAGAACCGCGACCATGATGCCGATATAGCCGAAATTGTTGGAGATTCCGCCCTGCAGGCGATGCGCGGTGCCCACCGCCTCCAGCATGCCTGCGAGGCCGGCGATGGCGCCCGACAGCAGCATCACCACGATGAGGTGGCGGCGGAAGGGTATGGCCGCATAACGCGCGGCATTAGGGTTGGAGCCTGCGATCCGCACCTCGTAGCCCCAGCGGGTGAAGTTGAGGACGGCGGCGACCGCGATGGTGATGATCACGGCGATCGGCAGGCCCCAATGAACGTCACCCCAGAGCGCCGGAATGTCGTGTGGAAGACGCTTGGTGCTGGCGAAGGAGAAGCCGCTGGAATCGAGCCAGGGGCCGGTGGCCACGTAGTAGACCAGCAGTATGCCCACGAAGTTCAGCAGCAGCGTGGTGATCAGCTCGCTCACGTCGGCATAGGCCCGCGCCAGAGTGGGGATCAGGATCCAGATCATGCCGCCCAGCGCGCCGGCCACGAACATCAGAGGCAGGATCACCACGGTCGGTCCGGGCACGAACAGGGCGACGCCCGAGGCGGCGAACGCGCCGGCGCAGAATTGCCCCTCCGCGCCGATGTTCCAGGCGCCGACCTTGAGCGCGATCATGACGGCGAGGCCGGTCAGGATCAGCGGCGTGAGGATGAGGCCGACATCCTGCATGCCGAAATTGGAGAAGGTGGATTTCACCACATGCCCGCCGAGCTTGCCGAGATCTGCGCCGGTAAAGGCAAAGACGGCGGCTGCCACTGCCAGCGCCAGTACTATGGCGATCAGCCGCGCGGCGATGCCGCCGGCGAGGTTGTCCGAGGGGACGCGTTGGATCCGCAGTGCCATTCTAGTTTCCCGCCGGTTCGGCCGCCAGGCGACGCTGTCCGCCCATCATCAGTCCGATCGCCTCGATGTCCACGTCCGCGGTGTCCACGACGCCCATGATCTCGCCGTGGAACATCACCGCGATGCGGTCGGACAGCTTGCACAGCTCGTCAAGCTCCTCCGACACGAACACGACGCCCACGCCTGCATCCCGCAGCTCGGTGAAGTAGTGCATCATGGCGTTGATGGCGCCGACATCGAGACCGCGGCACGGATAGGCCGCCACCAGCACCTGCGAGGCGATGCGCATCTCGCGGCGCGCCACCAGCCGCTGCTGGTTGCCGCCCGACAGGTTGCGCACCGGCATCCCGAAATCGGGCACGGCCACCGAGGCGGTCTGTGCGATGGAGCGGGCAAGCGCGGTCGCCGCCGACGGGCGGTAGAACCATCCCTTCGACAGGGGCGCTTTTCCGTATTCGCGGATCACCGCATTGTCGGTGACGCTCAGCGCCGGGGCCAGCCCGCTCTGCAGGCGATCCTCGGGGATGTGCCCGACGCCGAAGGCCGCGAATTCGCGCGCGCTCCTGGCCGACAGGTCCTCGCCGCACACTTCGAGCCGGCCCGACGCAAGCGGCCGCACGCCTGTCAGCACCTGCGACAGTTCCTTCTGGCCGTTGCCGGCAACGCCGGCGATGCCGAGGATTTCGCCTGCCCTCAACTGCAGGGATACGTCCTTCAGCGCCATGTTGCCGAGGTCGTCGCGCGCCGAGACCTGGTGCAGGCTGAGCACCGGCTGCTCCGACACCGGCCTGGCGTCGGCGCGGCGCGTGCGCATGTTGCCGAGCACGACCTCCTGGCCGACCATCAGGCGGGCAAGCATGCGCTTGTCGCATTCGGCGGTGCGCCTGGTGGTGACCTTGCGCCCTCCCCGAAGCACGGTGACGCGATCGGAAATCTCCAGCACCTCGTCCAGCTTGTGGCTGATGAATATCACGGCGTTGCCGCGAGCAACGAATTGCCGGAGCGCCTTGAACAGTTCCGCCGCCTCCGCCGGCGTCAGCACCGCCGTGGGCTCGTCGAGGATGAGCACGCGCGCCTTGCGCGACAGCACGCGAAGGATCTCCACGCGCTGCTGCTCGCCGGTCGACAGGTCGCTGATGCGGGCGCCGGGCTTGACCTGGAGGTTGAGCGAGGCGGCGAGTTCCGCCGTCCTCGCCTCGAGTACGGCCCTGCTGGTCCGGCGGGGCGTGTCCTTCCAGCCGAGATGAATGTTCTCCGCGACGGTGAATGCCTTCACCAGCTTGAAGTGCTGGTGAACCATGCCGATGCCGGCCGCGATCGCCTCGACGGGCGAGGCCAGCGTCACCGGTGTGCCGTCGATGACGATCTCACCCATGTCCGGCCTATATATGCCGGTCAGGATGTTCATCAGCGTCGACTTTCCGGCGCCGTTCTCGCCCAGCAGGGCGTGGATTTCTCCCGGTACCAGGTCGAAATCCACATCCTGGTTGGCGATCACGCCGGGGAAGTATTTGGCGATTCCCCGGAGGAGAACGATCGGCTGGATCGCTGATCCAGACGCGACCGTCTCCTCGGCATTCAGCATTACATTCATGGACATTCTCTCGGCAGCGCAGGTGGCTAGAGGCCGCTCACGCCGTCGATGGACCAGTTCCAGTTATACAGGTCGGTCTCGGACATTGTCTGCCCCGCCGCAACCTTCACCTCGCCCTTGTTGTTCTTGATCTCGCCCGTGAACGGGCTCCAGCCGCCCAGGATCTTCTCCCTGGCCTTGTCGCCGGCGCTGGCGGCGTCGGCAGGCACGGTCTGGCCCCACGCGTCGCGATCGGTGCCGTCACCGAAGGGCAGCAGGAACTGGCCGCTCTTCCAGGAGCCGTCGAGGCGCGCCCTCACCTGGTCGACGAAGAACTTGCGGAAGTCGAACATGATCGAGCTGACATAGGCGTTCGGCCCGTACTTGCGGCTGTCGGTGTTCAGCATCACCGCCTTGGCGCCGCGCTGCTCCGCCACCTGCAGGTAGCCCGGCTCGTCCATGATGCCGAACAGCACGTCGGCGCCGTTGTCGATCAGGGCGCGCGCAGCCTGGGTGGAAGCCTGCGGGTCGAACCAGGAGTTGATGACGATCACCTGCAGCGTCGCGTTCGGGTTGACCGAGCGCGCGCCCATCAGGAACGCGTTGCTGCCGGTGAAGGTGGTGGGCACCGGGAACGAGGCGATGTAGCCCAGCTTGCCGGACTTGCTCATGGTGCCGGCGGCGACGCCGGTGACGTAGCTCGGGTACCAGTGCGAGGGGTAGAACACGCCCATATTGTCGGCCAGCGTGCGGTCGTCGCAGTGGAGGAACGCCGTTTCGGGTGCGTTCTTGGCAACATCATACATGAAGTCGCCGTAGTTCGAATTGGTGATGACCATGTGGGCGCCTTCCGAGACGAACTGGCGGAAGGTGCGCGAGGCGTCGGCCGAGTAGGGAATGTTTTCCACGAAGACGGTCTTGGCCTTCGGGAAGGCGGCCTGCACCGCCTGCCGGCCCTGCTCGTGCGTCCAGGTCCAGCCTTCGTCCGAGGTCGGGCCGACATAGCCGAAGGCGATGACGGCGTCTTCTTCGGCGACGGGCGCGAAGGACGCGGCGCGGGCTTTGCCCAGCATGCCTGCCTGCGCGAGGCCGAGCGTGGCGCCTGCGGCGCCGCCCAGTTCAAGGAACCGGCGGCGGGAAAGATTGCGAATGTCGATCATTTGTTCTCCTCCGTGTGATTGGCTTCAGGCGATCGATCGGCTGCCTGCAAATCTTGCGGCAGGTGCTGCCCCTGGCAGCGTCCTGTCCGGTGTCTTCGCCGACGGCGTTGTGCCCCCACAACGTCCTCTCCGCCGGCGATGATTACGAGTTGTCACCTCCTGCGAGGTTGACTGCGCGGATGGCCACCGACGGCCGTGCGGGCCGGCGGAAATCTCGGAAATGGGCGAAGTGAAAGGACCCTTGCACAGGCACCGCATGGCTATCGACAGGTGGCTCTATGGCTTCCATGGTCGTTCCCTTGCGGGCCTATCGGCGCTTGTACCGGCCCGGATTATTGAACGGTATGGGGCTTTGAGCGATCAGAATAGTGTCCTGATTTGAACGTACCGTTTGGCTTATTGGACGGATTTGGACGGATTATGGCGGCAATCAGACGCCGCCCGCCCGGGCGGGCGGCACGCGAAAGGTGAGGATTTGGTGGGTTCAGCGCTGCGTCTCGGCTTTCAGCGCGACGGCGCGCAGCGCGCCGCGGATGATCGAGTGATAGCCCGTGCAGCGGCAGAGATTGCCGGCCAGCGCAGCGCGTATGGCGTCTTCGTCCGGTGCCGGCACTTCGCGCAGAAGCGCCGTGAGCGTGACCGTGAATCCGGGCGCGCAATAGCCGCACTGGAACGCATTCTCCTCGGTCAGGCCCTGGCGCACGAAGGCTGCCTCCGGCACCGCGTCCAGCCCTTCGGGCGTGACGATCTCGGCGCCGTTCACCTGCCACATCATCAGCAGGCACGAATTCACCGGCGCGCCGTCGACAAGCACCATGCAGGAGCCGCAGCGGCCGATGCTGCACGACTTCTTGGCCGATGTCCGGGACAGATCGTCGCGTAGCACGTCGATCAGCCGCCGGTCGGGCGCGGCACGCAGGGCGTGGCTCGTTCCATTCAGCCGGAATGTGAAATCGCGCTCGGGCGTCATGACGCTGCCAGCCAGTCGAGTACGGATTCGGGGTCGATGGGCGCGCGCCCGGGCCAGTAGCCGGTCGCATCGGCCACGGCGTTGGCGATGGCCGGCGCCACCGCGCCGATGCCCAGTTCGCCTACGCCGCGCGGGCCAAAGCGGTCGTCCGGCTCCAGCGTCTGTAGCGCGTGGATCGACATGGACCGCGGCGAATCCTGGATGCTTGGTATCATATAGCTGTCGAGATTTTCGGTGACGTAGAGCCCGTCCTGCAGCGCGGCATGCTCGCTCAAGGTGAAACCCACGCCCTGCATGCTGCCGCCCTCGATCTGCCCGAGATAGGAGGCGTGGTCGAGTATCGGTCCGGCCGCGGTGTGCTGGCTCAGCTCGAGCACGCGCACCTGACCAGTCACGCGGTCGACGGCGACGCGCGCCAGCGTTGCGCCGAAAGCGAAAATGAGCCGGGCATTGCCGGCGAAATAGTCCGACTTGGGAAACTCGAAGCTGCACTCCGCGGCCGGCAGGTCCCGCAGGTCGAGCGCTCGCGCAATGTCGCCGAAGCCGATCAGCACGTCTCCGCTGTTGGAGCCTGCCTCGGCCAGCCCTCCCGGCACGATCTTCAGCGAGTCCGCGGTGCGGCCCAGCAGGCGCGCCCCCGCCGCGCGCAGCTTTTCCGACAGTCGCGGCGCCGCATCCCTGGCCACCCGCCACACCACATAGGTGCCCCGCGAGGCGGTCGTCGATCCGGATTCCGGGGTTGCCCCGGTATCGCCGGTCACGGGGCGGACATCGTCCAGGCCGCAGCCGAGTTCGGCCGCCACGCTGTTGCGGATCGCGGCGAGAAGCCCCTGCCCTATCTCATCCATGCCCAGCAGCGCCTCGATCGCACCGTCCGGCGCCAGCCGCAGCACGCCGCCGCCGGGGTCGGGCGGAAGTGTTCCCAGCCCGTTACCCTGGAAGTTCATGCCCATGCCCACGCCGATGAACTCGGCGCCATCGGCAGAGACGCCGCGCGGCCTGCGCCAGATCGGGTCGGCCGCGGCCGCCGCCAGCATCTCGCCCAGCCGTTCGGTCGGCGCAACCGTTTGCCCGAGATAGCCGGGCGTTCGCTGCCGCCGCAGATTGCGCTCGCGCATGGCTATCGGATCGAGCCCGGACGCCTCGGCCAGGCGGTCCATCTGGCATTCCACCGCATAGGACATCTGGTTGCAGCCGAAGCCGCGCATCGCGCCGCATGTGCCATTGTTGGTGTAGGCCAGACGGGCGCGAGAGCGGACGTTGGGCACAACGTACGGTCCGCAGGCATGCTCCAGCGCGGTCTCCACCACGCCGGGGCTGAGCGACGCATAGGCGCCGGCGTCGGCGAGGAGGTCCACCTCCTGCGCGAGCAGTCGCCCCTCGGCGTCGCAGGCGGTGCGCATGCGGATGCGCATTGGCGTGACCTTGGTCCCGGCCATCACCGACTCCGCCCGGTCGAGCTGCAGCCGTACCGCCCTGCCGGTCTTCAGCGCCAGCAGCGCCAGCGCCGGCTGCACGGTCAGCTCGTCCTTGCCGCCGAAGGCGCCGCCGGTCGGGCTGGAGACGACGCGGATGCGGTCCTCCGGCATGGCCAGGATGCGCGCCAGCTGCATCTGGTCGCGGCGGCCGTGCTGCCCGCCGGCGCACACGGTCAGGGTTCCGTCGTCGGCGACGAAGGCGTAGCCGCCCTCCGTCTCCATGAAGGCGTGCATCTGGCGTGGCGTCTCATATGTCGCCTCCACCACATGGGCGGCCGACGCGAAGGCGGAGACAGTGTCGCCCCGGTCGAGGGAAAGCTCGCGCTGAAGGTTGCCGGTTTCGTGCACGCGCACCGCGTCGGCAGCCAGCGCTGCCTCCGGCTCGCTCACCAGCGGCAGCGGCTCGTAGGTGACCTTGATGAGCGAAAGCGCCTCGGCCGCCACCTTTGCATCGATGGCCGCGACGGCCGCGACCGCGTCTCCGGCATAGCGGACCTTGTCGTGGCAGAGCGCCGGCTGGTCCTGGATCACGATACCGAATCCGTTGCTGCCCGTGATGTCACGATGGGTGACCACGGCTGCGACGCCGGGCAGGCGCTCGGCCTCGCTGGTATCGATCGCCAGGATGCGGGCATGCGGAATGCCGGCGCGCAGGATGCGCCCCACCAGCATGTCCGGCTGCCGCTTGTCGGTCAGATACGCGAACCGCCCTTCGACCTTGGCTTGCTCGTCCGGGCGGATGTGCCAGTCGGCGCCCGCCGACGCGCGGCCGAGCTTCACCTCGTCGGCCAGCGGTTCTGCCTCGCGGGGCATCCAGCGCGATCTGGCCATGCTCCGCAGCGGGATCGTGCCGCCCAGTCCGTCGACCAGCGCGTTGGCCGCAGCCAGCCGCCGGTAGCGGATGCTGCGCGCCGCGTCCTCCGGCCCCCGGATGTTCTCCACGAGCGCGGCATGCACCCTCGCCCAGTCCACGGCGGCGGGAGCCTCGCCGACCAGCAGCGCCTCCACCTCCGGAAACCGCATCGGCACGACCGGGCCGCTGCCGACCGCCAGGCGCGCGAGCACGATCCGGCCGTCCGCCACCTCGATCCGGCCGGCGACGCCGATCACCCCGGGCGTGAACGCCGCGCGCAGCCCGATCTTGCGGTAGGTCGACATGGCGGGCGGCGGCGAGAGCGGAACGACGATCGCCTCGATGATGCAACTCGGGTTGCGGTCGGTCATCAGCCAGTTGAACAGCGAGACCCTCTGGCGCAGGCCGGGGCGGACGATGTCCAGCTCCGCGTCCAGCGCGAGCAGCGCCGGGATCAGGCAGCCCTTGCGGCCGCCGACATTGCCGCCGATCGTCCCTATGTTGCGGATCGTCGGCGCCGCGATCGACCGCACGGCGGAGTTCAGCATGGGAAGCTCGTCCGCAAGCTTGCAGTCGGCTTCCAGCGCTGCAAGCGTCGTCGTGGCGCCGATGCGCACCTCGCTTCCGGTTCGGGCTATGCCGCGCAGGCCCGCAATCCCGCCCAGATCGATCAGCCGGTGCGGCCGCGGCAGGCCCAGTGCCCAGCCGAGCTGGATCAGCGTCGCGCCGCCCACGAATGTGGGGTCCTCGGTTGGTCCCGAGAGCATGAGCGCTTCGTCCAGCGTGACGGGGTGGAAGACGTCCATGGCCTAGCGCGGCTCCCTGCCCTGCCCCTTCGCGCTGCGTGTCGTGCCGCCTGCACCCGGCATCAGGCCGGCTCGCTGGCGGTGGTCCACTGCACCATGTCGCCGGCATTCTGCGCCAGGAACTCCGCGCGCCGGGCAAACAGTCCGGGAGCAACCCTATGGACATCCGCGATGATCGCTTGCAGGTCTGCCGTCTTCAGCGCGCCGTCATCCACCACGATCCTGCCGTCCACCATCGTCATGGCAACGTCGCTGCCGCGCACGGCGTGCACGATGTTGTGGTGCAGGTTGAAGTACGGCCCCTCGGCGAAGATCGGGGTCATGCGCGGCGTGTCGGTGCGCACGGCGATGAGGTCGGCGCGCTTGCCCGGCTCGATCGAGCCGATCTCGTGGTCCAGCCCGATTGCGCGTGCGCCGGTGATCGTGCCCATGCGCAGCACTTCCCAGCTGTCCAGCGGCTGTACCTTGTCGTAGCGCAGCTTGCCCAGCAGCGAGGCGACCTTCATCTCCTCGAACATGTCGAAATTGTTGTTTTCCTTCTCGCCGTCGGTGCCCACGCCGACGGGCACGCCGGCATCCAGCATCTCGCGCACATTGGCGATGCCGCTGGCGAGCTTCATGTTGGATACCGGATTGTGGGCGATCGAGACGCGCTTGCCGGCGATGAATTCGATCTCGTCCGGCTCGAGCCACACGCCATGCGCGATCATGGTGCGCGGCGCCTCGAAATAGCCGAGTTGGTCGAGCACGAACATCGGCCGGCGGCCATAGCGCCGCACGAATTCGTCGACCTCGATCCTGGCTTCGCTGCAATGGGTGTGGAAACCGGTGCCGTGCCGCTTCGCCATCTCGATGGCGCGGCGATGGCCCTGCTCGTCCGAATAGAAGGGATGCTCAAGCCCGACCCAGACATTGATGCGGCCATCGGCCTTGCGGTGCCACGCCTCGATCATCGCCTCGTTCATGTCGAGCGTGTCGAAGTAGTTGTAGTCGGGGTGCTCGCCGACATAAGGCACGGCCACCAGCCGGTTGCCGATCGCCTCGGCGGCCCTGGCGCTGCCTTCCATGAAGCGCCACATGTCCACCACCGTGGTGGTGCCGCCCAGCAGCGACTCGGCATAGCACAGCCAGGATGCGGCTTCCGCCTCTTGCGGCTGCAGCACGCGATGCATCGGGTTGATGTGCTGCGTCAGCCAGTCCCAGACCGGCAGATGCTCGGCGGTGCCGCGCAGGAACCCGGAATGCACGTGGGTGTTGACCAGCCCCGGCATCAGCAGCGTGTCGGGCAGCGACTTCACCGCCGCGCCCGGATTGGCGGCGCGCAGTTCGGCCGACTTGCCGACGGCCGCGATGCGCCCGCCTTCGACAAGCACGCCGGCGTCGCGGATGACCGTGTTGTCCGCGTCCATGGTGAGCAGCGTGTCGGCTGCGAGGATCAGGGCATTCTTCATGGCAGTTCTCTCATGTCTTTCGGCCGGAGCGCTTCGACGAAGCTCCGGTTCCTGTCAACGAAGCTCCTGGAAGAGTCGGCCCCATCCCTTGATCTTCGCCGGATCATGGCCGGTCATCAACAGGGCCTTCCACACGGTTGCGCTGACCGAATCGTAGATCGGTATGCCGATCTCGCGTTCAAGCTCCTCCACCAGCGGCGCTCCCCGGAAGTTGGTGCACAGAACGATGATCGCCTCCGGCCTGTCCTTCGCCACCTCGCGTATCATGGCGGCGATGGTCGGCTCGTCATATTCGGAGAAGGAGAAGTTGCCGCGGTCGCCCAGGTGGCGCTCCGACACGACCGGATGGCCCGCCGCCGCATAGTTTGCGACGATCTGCTTCTGCACCTCTTCCAGGTAAGGCGTCACGAGGCCTAGGCGGGTGACGTTGGTGCGGTCGAGGATCTCGTTAAGCGCCAGCACGCTCGTCGTAGCCGGCGCGCCGGTCGCGCTGGTGATCTCGGCGCAGAGGGCCTTGTCCACGTCGAAGCCGCGCCAGCCGGCCGCCGTTCCGGCCCAGGCGATCACGTCCATGCGCGCGTCGTTCAGCACCTTCGCCGCCTCTATAAGCTGTGGATTGCTGAACTGCGCCATCGCCTTTTCGTCGAGCGAAATCTGGGTGACTGTGAAGCGCTGGAAATGCGCGGTGACCTCGGGCAGCAACCCCTGCAGGATCGCGCACATATACGGCTCCAGCACCGTGTTAGACGACGGCGTGAGCATTCCGATCAGGGTGCGCTTCAGCGCCATGGAACTCTCCTTCATATGCAGTGCTGACGGCCGCGCGCGGCTATCGTCCGTGGAATGTGGGCTTGCGGTTTTCCAGTATCGCGTTGATGCCTTCGTGCAGGTCCTGCGTCCCGAACATCAGCTGCCAGCCGCGGCGCTCCATCGCGAGGCCGACATCGGCCGGCGCGTCCAGTCCGAGGCGCACGAGTTCCTTGATCTGCCGGACGGTCACCGCCGGCTTCGCGGCGATCAGTGTCGCCAGCTCGACGGCTCGCGCAGTCGCATCGCCAGTGACGATCTCGCTCACCAGCCCCATGCGCAGCGCATCATTGGCAGTGATGGGCGCGCCCGTCAGCAACGCATACATCGCGTTCTGCCGGCCTATCGCCTTGGGCAGCCGTTGCGTTGCCCCGCCGCCAGGCACGAAACCGACATTGACCTCCGGCTGGGCGAAGCGCGCAGTCTCCGACGCGATCACGAAATCGCATTGCAGCACGAGCTCGCAGCCGCCGCCGAAGGCGTCGCCATTGACCGCGGCGATCACCGGCTTGGGCGAGCGCCACAGCGCATGCGTGGTGAAGGTGTTGATCGCGCCGACGACGTCGCGCCCCGCCTGCTCCCTGAGGTCGGCGCCGACACCGAACACATGCTCGTTGCCGGCCAGCACAATGATCTTGTCCTCGTCCGCCTCGTTGATCTCGTTGACGTATTTCTCGATCAGGCGGCGCACTTCGGTGGTCAGCGCGTTCCTGACCTCGGGCCGGTTGAGGCGGATCACCGCCACGCCCGCTGCGGGTCGTTCCAGCAATACCACGGACATTTGCTCCTCCCTGAGCTCGGTCCCTTCAGGCTGCGGCGTCAGCGGCCCGCCGGCCGGTCCACCGCGTGCTCCAGCAGCAGTTCCAGCGGAACGATGTCCAGGGCGGCCTTGTTGGTGGCTGCCAGCACCACCGGGCAGGCGGCGCCATTCTGGTAGGCCTCCAGCCATTTCGCCGTCAGTACGCACCAGCGGTTGCCCGGCACGAGCCCGGGAAAGCGCTTGTCCGGCTCGGGCACGGACAGGTTGTTGCCGATGCTGTCCTGGAAGGCGATGAACTCCTTGGTGACGATCGCGCAAACCGTGTGCGGGTTCGGATCGTCCGGGCCGTCGTCGCAGCAGCCATTGCGGGTGTAGCCCGTCATCGGCTCGAATCCGCAGGGGTCGAGAGGTCCGCCCAGCACGTTGCGTTTTCCGGTCATGAAGAGGCTCCCTGGTGCGATGTCTGGCCAGCTGCCGCGGGCGGCGAAGGCGGCTGAAAGATGTGCTGCTGGAAGTGGTGGGCCACACGCAGCAGCAGGTGGTCGTCGAGGTGCCGCCCGACCAGCAGCATGCCGACCGGCAGGCCGTCGAGCATCCCGCAGGGCACGCTCAGCGCCGGATGGCCGGTCAGGTTGGTGGCGCAGTTGTTGTCGTGCATCTCGAAGGCGAGCTTCTGGTGCGCGGCCGGAGGCAGCGGCCCGTCCGGCAGCAGGTGCGGAAGCATCGGCACCGTCGGCATCACCAGCACGTCGAAGCGCGCAAGAGCCTCGTCATATTGCGCCCGCAGCCTGAGCCGCAGCGCCTGCGCCAGCGCCATCACGCGGCTCTTCGTTTCGTGGCGCAGCATCGTGCCCGCAATCAGCGACACCTTGCCGTTGAGCGGCAGGTTTTGCGCGTTGGTTTCCAGCGCCTCGCCGAATGCGGCGGCAAGTGCCGCGTCATACGATCCGGCATGGTTGCTGCCGTTCATGTTCTGCTCAAACACGGTCGCGAGACCGCCCTCGCACGAGATCGGCACATGGATGTCGCGGGCGTGGCGATGCAGCTCGATCGCCGTCTCCTCGCTGCCGGCGCACAAGCGGCCAAGCGCCTCGGCGGCCTCTTGCACGATCATGTCGAGGCGGGCATCCGAGCGGTCGGGCCAGCCGAATCCGTCGCGAACTATGCCGATGCGGATACCGGAAATGTCGGCCTCGATGCCGGCGGCCGTTCCCTGCGGCTTCCCGACACCGGCCTGGCGCGGGTCGCTCTCGCTGGGGCCGGCGACCGCATCCAGCAGCCTGGCGAGGTCCGACGCGGTGCGCGCCATCAGGCCGAGATGGTCCATGCTGAATTCGGTCGGCATCGCCCCGGTGTAGGGCACGAGGCCGAAGGTCGGTTTGAGGGCGCAGACGCCGCACCATGCCGCCGGGTTGCGTACCGAACCGCCGAGATCGGTTCCGACCGCGATGTCGGCCTGGCCCGTGGCCAGCAGCACGCCGCATCCGCTGGTGGAGCCGCCGGCCGCGCGGGCCGGGTCGTAGGGGTTCAGCACGGCGCCGGTCGCGCTGGTGAAGCTCGAGCCGGAATAGCACAGGTCCTCGCACACCGCCGTGCCGGCCAGTTCGGCGCCTGCCGCCAGCGCACGCTCCACCACGAGCGCGCTGCGCTCCGGCACGAAATCGCGCAGGAAGGCGCTGCCGGCCGTCATGGGTATTCCCGCGACCGCGATCGAATCCTTCACCGCAAGGCGCATGCCCGACAGCGGTCCGTCCGTCGTCGCTGGGTTGCCTGCGCGCACGCGGTACATCCAGGCATGGTGCGGATCGCCCCCGGCGACGCGCTCGACGTTCCACGCGGCGTCCGGCGCGGCGTTGGCGGGAAGATGCTGCTCGGCCAACGCCTCGACGCGCGCGTAGGTGGCGCGCATGCCGTCCAGCAGCGCATCGAGCCCCACAATCGCGTGCGTGTCGACGTTCCAGCGCGACATTAGCCGATCCATTTCGGCCTGGTTGCCGACCTTGCCGCTCATCGCGACGCGGCGCCCTGCGTCAGCGCCTCGCTTGCCGCTATGAAAGGCTCGATCGGCACGCGCGTAATGCCGGCCCCGATGCGGCCATGCCCAGGAAGCCGGTGCGCCATGCCGTTGTTGATGACCGGGGCCACCCCGGTGCTGCGGACCTTGTGAACGTCGATGCCGATCGGCGTGCCGCGATGCTCTTCCACCGGGATCAGGAAACGCGAGCTGGTGCCGGCGCAGATACCGCGCATCTCTTCGACGAATTGCTGCGCCTGCGCGGCGGTGCCGCCCACGAACGACATGATCGCAGGCGCCGCCGTCATGGCGAAGGCGCCGAAGCCGGCCGTCTCGGCAATCATGGAATCGCCCATGGTCGGCGTGATGTCTTCCATCTTCGCACCCGGCACGAGCTTCGGCTCGCCGATCGGCGAAGGCGCGGTGAACCAGCGGTCGCCGGTGCCGCTGGTGCGGATGCCGAACTCGCGCCCGTTGGCCGACATGGCCGTAACGACGGGGCTGCCGGCAATGCCGGACGCGGCAAGCGTCAGCGCCTTGGCGGCTGAAATGGCGAAGGGCAGCGCGAAATGGCCGTTGCCGGCCATGAAGGCCGCCACCTTTTCGGCCGCGTCGCTGCGGCGCGAGCGGATGAAGGCGGGCGCGAAGCGCGTTATCAGGATCGCCGTCGTGGCGACAAGGCGATTGTGGCATTCGTCGCCGCGGCGCAGTCCCTCGGCCAGCAGGTCGACCAGGTCGATCGGGTCGGAGCCCTGCACCGCCTCGTCCAGCACGGCCACCATGTCGGCCGCCATCCAGCGCAGGCGCGCCAGCGTCTTGTCGTCGAACGAGCCGTAACGCACGGCGCCGTCGGTGCCCTCGTTCAGCGGTGCGAAGGTGGTGTGGTTCTCGGAGCGGGCCACCGCCACCGGCATGTTCGGCGTGATGATGCCCGCCATGGCCCCCAGCCCGCCCGCGTGGTGACACGGCGTCAGCTCCACCTCGCCGCTGTCAATGATCGCTTCGGCCTCGGCCGCGGTCCGGGCCTCGCCCTCGAACATCAGGCCGCCAATGATCGCGCCGCGCATCGGCCCGGGAATATTTGCCAGGTCGATCGGCGGGCCGGCATGCAGGAAGCTGCGGGGACCCACCTTCGGCGTGACCTCGCGGGCGACGCAGATGCGCTCCAGGCGAACCTTCGTCGTGTCCAGGGCCGCGACCGATTTCTGCGTCGCGCTGGCGACCGCTCCGTCCTGGGCTCCACGCTGGATGGCCTGCGCTGTCACGGCATTCCTCTCTTCGGTTGGGTTCGTCAATTCGGGGTCAGCGGGACGTCGAGGCCAGTCAGATCGCTGCGCCGTCGCTGCTTGCGATCTCGGAGATGGGATGGCTCACCAGAGGGGTTCCTCGATCGCTTGCGCCGCGCCTGAAGCCGGCACGCATCGCCATCGAGGGATGCAGGATTTGCCTGATCGCGCAGCCTTGCAAAGCGTGCGCCTCCCCCGGTGTCGATGCGGTTTCTTGTTCCTGTTGATGCCGATTATATGGTGAGGTAAGTTCCAAGATAGCGTGAAACAGTGAACCCTGCGTTCCAATTCTTGGACGGCCCAATGAACGATCAGTACGAGCTCAAGGACATCCGCTGCTTTCTCTCGATCGCGCGGGCGGGCAGCATTTCGCGCGCGGCGGCGACCTACAACATCCCCAAGGCGACGCTGAGCCACCACCTGCGGCGGCTGGAGGACGCACTGCGCGTGGAACTCTTCGTGCGCAAGGCCAAGGGCCTCGAACTGACGGACGCGGGCAAGGAGTTCCTCGACCACAGCACCGTCATTTTCGATTCCTGCGACAACGCCATCAGCGCCGCCCAGCGCGCGCACTCCACCATCAGCGGCCGCATCCGGATCGTGGCCAGCTCGGCCTTCGGCACGTCGCTGATCGGCGCGGCGGCGCAGTATTTTGCCGCGCACAATCCGCAGATCGATTTCGACCTGCAGATGTACCCCAACGACAAGATCATCGCCGGTCAGTTCGACTTCGACTGCATGATCTTCGTGGGCGATCCGCCGACGTCGAGCCTGATGCGGCGCAAGATGGGCGACGTGTCCTTCGGGCTGTATGCGAGCCCGCATTTCATCGAGGCGAACGGCATGCCGACCACCGCCGAGGAGGTCAACCGGTGCAATGGAGTCGTCTACATGCGCAACGGCCTGCCCGAGCGCTGGACCGTGCGCAGCGGTAAGAAGACGATCAATCTCAACCCGCACGCCCGGTTCAACGTCAACGAGTACTGGATGGCGAAATATTTCGCCGTCGAGGGTCTCGTCATGGGCTACCTGCCCGACTTCTTCGTACGCTTCGAGGTCGAGCAGGGCGGGCTGGTGCCGATCCTGCCGCAGTGGCGGTCGGAGGACACGCCCGTCTACGCGGTCTACCCGCAGCACAGGCACCGCAACCCGCGCATTATGAAGCTGGTGGATTCGATGTGCAGCCAGTTCGACGAATTCGTGCGCTCGCCTGGCTATCGGGCCGTGCGCATCGACTACGGCCGCGGATAGCGCGCCAGAAGCCGGAGCCGCCCGCGACCCCGGCGCGATGCCGCCTCCGGCGGGCTGCTAATGGTGGTGTGCGTCGGCGTCGGGCAGCGGTTCGAACACGTCCGTGCCGGTGTTGATCCAGCGCACGCCGTCGTCGCCGACCGGGCATTTCTCGATCTCGGTCGCGCCGATGAAGGCCACCATGTACCAGATCAGTTCGGCGGCAAACATCTGGGGGTTCGCTCGCGGGTCGCGGATGCCGACGCGCTTGCTCCAGGCTCCGGCCGCCTTGTCCACGTCGACCCTGTAGCCATAGGTCGTCTCGGGCTCGGTCGAGGCGGTGAAGCTTATCCTGATCTCTTGAACGCCGCCGACATCCACGGTCTCCACCTTGTGGAACCGCATGGCCGGCCAGAACGGACGCTCGCGCCGGTGCTCCTCGGCGTCAGTCGGATGTCCGCCGCGCCGCACGGTGTTGTATTTCCGGCTGAGGATCGTCCAGATGTCCTCGCGGACGGTTTCGCCGAATGCGGCCTGTTCGGTCATTCGAATTTCTCCTGCTCTGCCGGCCCTGCGTTCACGACGCGTGCGCCAGGGCGGGGCTGCGCATGCGCGCTTCTTCCTCGATCTGCCGGCGCAGGCGCATCACGACGCGGGGCACGTTCACCCCCGCGGCCGCGACCAGGCGTCCCTCGCGATAGAAGCGCGCCAGCGGCCCCGGTGCCTCTTCGGGCTGTTCCAGCTCCACGCGGTCGTGCCCGTGATGCCAGCCGACCATCTGGATCTTGTGGCCATACTGATCGGACCAGAAATACGGCACGTCGCCGAATTCCTTAGCCATCTCCGGCCGGCCGCTGGCCAGGGCCGCGAGGTTGCGTGCCGCGGCGCGCCCCTGCGCGGAGGCATTGGTCCAGTGCTCCACCCGCATGGGCATGTCGAAGACCGGGTTGAACCAGCGCGCCACGTCGCCTGCCGCATAGATTCCGGCATGCGAGGATGCGAGGAAGGCGTCGCAGAGCACACCGTCGGCCACCTGCAGCCCGGAACCCTCAAGCCATTGCGTGGCCGGCGCGGAGCCCGCGCCCACCAGCACGAGGCCGGCTTCGATCGTGGTCCCGTCGGAAAGCACGGCGCCCGCCACCTGCCCGTCGCGGGCTTCCAGCCGCTCCACCGTCGCCCCCATCACGAGCTCGACGCCGTTGCGCCGGTGCATGTCGAGGAAATAGGCGTTGAGCGCGCCAGCAAAAGGGCGGTCCAGAAGCGTCTCCAGACGCTCCACGATGGTGACTTCCAGCCCCAGTGTGCGCATCGAGGCGGCAAGCTCGCAGCCGATGAGGCCGCCGCCCAGCACGAGCACCTTGGGCTTGTGCGCGATCGCCGCGCGGATGGCGGTCGCGTCGTCGAGCGTTCGCAGCGGGAAGACGCCGCCCATACCCTCGACCATGGGCGGCATCCGCGGGTCGGCGCCGGTCGCGATCAGCAGCTGGTCGAAGGCGACCGTTTCGCCGTCGGTCAGCGTCAGCCTGCGGCCGGCCGCGTCCAGCGAGGCGCATCGTGCGCCGCGGAGGATCGTCAGCGTCCCCTGGCCCGTCTCCACGTCCGGAAGCAGGATGTCGGCGACCTCGTTGCGCGCCTGCATGAACTCCTTCGACAGCGCCGGCTTGCTGTAGACCCGCTCGTGATGCTCACCGGTGATCCAGACGATCTCGGCGTCGGGCATCAGCCCGGTCAGTTCCGAAACCGCCGAATGCCCGGCCAGCGAGCCGCCGGCCACCACGATGCGTTGCCTGGCTGTCATCGGCTGGGCCTCCGTTCCCGCCTCGTCGGCACGCCGAGCGGCATTGTCGTTCAGTCCTCGACCAGCTTCAGCGCGAGGATCGGGCACGAGGTGACCGACTGCCTCACGCGGGCCCGCAGTTCGGGGTCGTTGGGGATGTTTTCAGCGACGTGCAGGTAGAGGTCGTCATCGACGTCGAAGACCTCGGGCGCGATGCCCATGCACACGCCATTGCCGTCGCAGCGCTGGCGATCGACGATAATCTTCATGCTGTTCTCCCGGATATGACTTTCGTTGCGGGAGACGCCGCGCCTGGCGACGCCTCCCCGGCGCGGCGCCTAGGCTTGCTGTTCCTGGCGCGCCTGGTTCGCGTAATCGCGGTATCGCTTGTGCAGCCACTGATAGAACTGCAGCAGGGATTCTTCCTGGAAGGAGTAGCGGCCCGGCTTGCGGAAGCGCGAACGGTTGCCGCGCTGCACCGATTCCGTCGAAGCCGCGTCCTGGTTGTGGAAGATCACGAGGCCGTCCTGAGCGATCTTGTAGAGGTGCTCGAACAGCGGCAGCTTCGTGCTCGCCTCGGGATAGAGGTGGCCGATGCGCAGGTTGATCTTGCCCGGCCCGGCCGGCAGCACGAGGTAGTAGAACAGCCCCTCCGGCACGGCGCCGAAACCAAGGTTCGGCGGAATGCTGGCGAAGATGACCTCGTTGCGTTCCTTCTCGCCCAGCGTCGGGATGATGGGCATCAGCGCCTTGCCGGTCGGGTTGAAGCCGGCATCGGGATAGTAGAAGCCGGTCGGATGGTAGACCGCGCCGTCCTCCTCGTCATAGTCGACGAAGCTGGTCAGCCGCACATGCGCGAAATCATGCAGCATGCCGTGCAGGTATGCGCTGTGATACGGCTCGATGCCGTTCTCCAGCTGCGGCTTCCAGTTCCAGTGGCAGTCGCGAATCTCGGCCACCGGCATGCTGACCATGTCGCCGATGTGATACGGCTCGAGCGCCTTGGTCAGCTTGTGCAGCGACGGCACCAGCGGCTTGGCGTCGGGGTCGAGGTTCGTGAACACGAACCCGTTCCAGATCTCGACCTTGTGGGAGGGAAGGTGCGCCTCGGCCTTCAGCGCCTTGAGGCCGATCGTGTCGTTCATCGAGGGGGCCGCGATCAGGTGGCCGTCGAGGCCGTAGGTCCAGGCGTGGAAGGGGCAGCGGAACAGCCGCCCGGTATTGCCGGAGCCTTCGCACAGCAGGTGCCCGCGATGCGCGCAGATCGGCGAGAAGACGCGGATCTCCATATTCTGGTCGCGCACCATGACCAGCGGCTCGTCGCCCATGTCGATGCGCACGAAGTCGCCCGGGTTCTTGATCTCGTCGACGCGGCCGAGGCAGAGCCAGCTGCGCATGAACACGGCGTCCTGCTCGAACTCGTAGAATTCCTGGTCGACATAGCATTCGCGCGGCAGGTTCCAGCCGCTCTGCATGTCCTTGACGCCAGCCTCGATCTGGTCGAGCACCCTAAGGATGCGGTCGGAAACGGTCTTGCTGCGCCCCGCCCCATTGCCATTGCCGTTGTGCTTGCAGTCCACCTGTTCCTCCAGGTTATGCGTTGGTGTTGTGCTGGCTTGTCATGGCGAGACCCGGAGCAGCCGCCCCGGCGGCCCGGACTCGCCGCCGGTTCGCGCGGCGGCCGTCAGCGATCGTCGAAAGGTGGCTTGGTGGCTTCCATGATCGACCCTGTCAGTCTGTCCCAAGGTCGCCTCCGACACCGGAATCCGGTGCGCGGGGGCAGCCTACGAGTGAAGGTTATGAAGAAAGGATCGTTCGGGATAGTCGAAGCGTTTGGACGTAGCGTTCGGCCTATTGAACGCGATGCCGCTGTCGATCGCGGCTTTCCGGCAGCGGATCGCCGCTGCCGGCGGCGGGCGCCAGGGCTGCGCTTTCGCCCTCGGGCGCCTGCGTCCTCGCCTTTGCCGAGAAGATCGGCAGCACCTCGCCACGGCCCTTGATCGCAACGCGGTCGATCTCGGCTACGGCGTAGCGATCGACAACGGAGGCCGCAATCGAGTGCTGGCATCGGAAGCCCGCCAGCCGGCCGCTCGGCAGTGCTCGGCGGGCTCAGTCCTTGACCAGCACCCTCGCCTCGCGCGCCGCTTCCAGGAAGGCGCGGCGGGCGACGTTCGGCGCCCGCTCTCCGCGTATCACGCTGAGGCACAGTTCCATGGCGCGGGCGCGCTTGCGGCTGTCCGGCAGCGGCCAGTGGCGAAGCAGAACCTCGGCGGCGTCGCGTGTGGTCAGCACCACGCGCTCGCGGTCTATGCGGCCTGTCTGCACCGTGATCGGGCGATGGAAGGCGCGGTGCCGCTGCTGCCGGCCGCGGTCACGGTCCGCCAGGAGTTCCCCGCCGGGATCGATCCCGACGCGGCTATCCTGACCGCGTATGTCCGCAGTTGCATCCATGCCCCCATCCCCTCGATCGGTGATTTCGCAGTGACGCGAAACCACGGGCTAAATGCCCTTCACGCCATCTTGTTCCACGGGCGCTGAAAATTTCGTGTGGCGGGGTGGTTAAGCAAGTATGCAGGCTTCGCGTGCGGCCTCCTCGAAGGCGGCGCGCGCGTCCGCGACGGATCGGTGCCCGTCGGCCACCTTCAGGCAGGCGGCCACCGCGTCGGCGTGGCGGGGGCCGCGTTCCGGCCAGGCCGCATCCATCAACAGGCGTTGCGCATGACCCACCGAGGCCACGCTGCATGGCGCGTCGCCGCCGATGTCCACCGGTTCGTCGAAAGGCTTGTCTTCCATCCCGCTCCAACGCGGGACGCGGCGGGCGGTTGCGCCGTGCCCTATTCTGGAGCGGTGCCCTTATTTAAGAAACGTCTCATAATCGGAGACCAACAGGTGGACGGGCGCCTCGTCCTCCTCGATGGTCGAGAAGCGGCCGATCGGCTCGCGGAACCAGTTGTCCCGCAGATCGTCGTTGACGGTCGACACTTCGCCAATCAGCACGTCGTCGCCCTCGCCCCAGAACGCATGCCACACCCCCGGCAGCAGCGTCACGCTCTCGCCCGGATCGAGCTTCAGCAGCCCGCCTGCCTGGAGCCTGCGGATCGTGCCGTCCACCGGCACAGCCACCTCGGCCTTCTCGTCGATGCCACCGTCCTCGGCCGGCATGAAAAGTTCGAGCACGAGCCTGCCGCCGCCGCGATTGATGATGTCCTCCGCCTTCGAGTAGTGGCGGTGCATCGGCGAAAGCTGGTCCCTGCGCGATATCATGATCTTTTCGGCGTAGAGCATGCCGCCCCCCTTCGCGAGGTCGGCGGGCTCTCCGTTGCGCACGGTGAAGAGGAACAGGCCCAGCTCGTCGAACCTGCCCTGCCCGTAATCGGTAATGTCCCAGCCCATGTGGCGCTGCACCAGGGTGTCGATGTCGCCCCGACGGGCGCGCATCTCGTCGGCCGACCAGTAGGCGAAGGGCGGCAGCACATAGCCGAACGAGCGGATGAAGGCGTCCGCCTCGCGGATGATGCCGTTGATGCGCGAGCGTTTCATGTCCCGTCCAGAGCCTCCACCGACAGCGTGTAGCTGGTAGTCCAGATTTCGCCGGCTCGGAAGCGGCGGCCGCCCGCTATGGCGCCCTGCCCGCCCTGCGCCTCGAAGCGGGCGTTGAGTGGCTCCACGCCCAGGCCGCGGAATCGTCCACGCCACGGCTTCTGGCTGCGCCCTCCGGCCGAAAGCCAGAACAGGCAGGTCGGGAAGTCGGCGGCGTTCCACTCCAGCCCGAGCGCATAGCGCTGGCGCGGATATTCGATCCGCAGCCTGCCCGCGACCCCGAACAGCTGGAAAGCCTCCTCGGTCGTCTGGCCGCAGAGCGCCGACAGGCCCAGCGTACCCCCCTCTGCCAGCGGCAGCGCGTCCAGGCTGTCGACGCGCCTGCCGGCTGCAAGCTTGGACACGCCCTCCTCGAATATGACGGGAAAGGTTTCGCCATGCGAAAACGCGCCCTGCACGCGCAGCGCCTCGTTCGGTTCCGGCAGGCGTGCGATCGGATGCAAGCCCACCGGCAGCACGCAGTCGCGGCGCGGCATAGCGGTGAGCGAGCAGGTGACCGCCGCGCGTCCGGGCACGCCCGCCACGGTGCGCTCCAGCCATTCGATCGGGTGGCCTGCCGGATAGTCGATGCGCCACACCGTCGAATGCGGGGCGGCGTCCTGCAGCCGCCAGGCATTGTCGGTGCCGAAGCCATGGATGACGGGATCGGCCTGCGTGCGGCCGAAGGGCACGCATGCCCACTCGCCGCCAAGCCAGCGCAGATGTGCGGGTATCGAGCCGTCGCCCGTGGTCTGCGGGTCGTCATGCCAAGGCGCTTCCGCCAGCGGGGCGATCTCGCGGCCGTCTTCAAGCCTGAGGCGAAGGTGGTGGATGGTGGCGCCGAGCGGCCATGTCTCGGCGCGGCCGCGGTCCCACGCGATCCGAATCGCGGGGCCTGGCAGGTCAGCGGGTTGGCGGCCGGCAGTCGTCACGGCTTCGGGAACCGATTGGCGTCCGGGGGATTGGTCCCGTGGAAGCGGGCCGTGTCAACCGGGCGCGGCGGCATGGTGAACAGGCGGGTTTTCCCGGTTTCCCCGCCTGGCCAACGAAGCGGCAGACGAGCACCTGTCCCGTCCGGCTCGCCTTCCACCTGCGCCAGCCGATCGCCCATTGTCAGACCATGTGCCCCACCGCGCGGTCGGCCGCGCCGCGGATCGCCTCGATGTTGCTGCGGTAGACCTCCTCGCCGCCTTCCCTGAAGACCGCCGAGCCCGCCACAAGCACGTCGGCGCCTGCCGCCGCCACCAGCGGCGCCGTCTGCGGGGTCACGCCGCCATCGATCTCGATATGGATGGGGCGGTCGCCGATCATCGCCTTCACCCGCCGCACCTTTTCCACCACGGCCGGAATGAAGGCCTGGCCGCCGAAGCCGGGGTTCACGGTCATGAGCAGGATCAGGTCCAGCCGGTCGAGCACATATTCGATCGCGCTTTCGGGCGTCGACGGGTTGAGCGACACGCCGGCCTTCTTTCCGAGCGCGCGGATCGCCTGCAGCGAGCGGTCCAGATGCGGCCCGGCCTCGGCATGCACGGTGATGATGTCGGCGCCGGCCTCCGCGAAGGCCGCGAGGTAAGCATCCGCCGGCGCGATCATCAGATGGCAGTCGAACACCTTGTCGGTGCGGCCGCGGATCGCCTTGATGACCTGCGGCCCGAAGGTGATGTTGGGCACGAAGTGCCCGTCCATGACGTCGAGGTGTATCCAGTCCGCGCCGGCGCGGGCCACCGCCTCCACCTCGTCGCCGAGCCGAGAAAAGTCGGCCGAGAGGATGGATGGGGCAATCAGCGTGCGCGCGTTCATGGCAGGGTCCCGCGAGAAGGTTCCGTTCGCCAATATCCGCCGGCGGCGCTCTTGTCGACCGCGCCGCCGCCTGTCCCCTACATTCGCTCGTGGATGCGCCGGACCGCATCGACCTGCATGGCGTTCGGCGCCATCTGCATGAACTCGATCCGGTTGCCGTCGGGGTCGGCGATCCAGCACTGCCAGTTGTTGTCCGCGCCCATCTTCGGCTCGACGGTCAACTTGACGCCCACGGCGCGCAGCGTCTCCGCCGTGGCCTGAAGGTCGGCGCATTCGAGGCAGAAATGGTTCACTCCGGTGCGGTGCGAGCCCGGTGCCTCGTCGCCCTCGCCGTCGGGAAATAGTTCGATGAACTGGGTATCGGTGATGCGCAGGTAGACCAGCCATAGCGAGCCGTCGTCGCGGTTCAGCCGCATCATCTCGGCAAATCCCAGGCGGTCGCGGTAGAATTCGAGCGAGCGCCCGATATCCGCCACTTTCAGCGCTACATGCCCGATCCCGTTCAGTCCCAGCGACGCCATCTGCACCTCCTCTGCCGGCCTTGCGCGCGGATGATTACACAGCCGCCCGATCCGTGCTATGGCGCCGCCGACTTTCCCGCACAGCCGAGAAGAATATCGCCATGAATGCGCCCCGTGTCAGTTTCGTCAGCCTCGGTTGCCCGAAGGCGCTGGTCGATTCCGAGCGCATCATCACGCGGTTGCGCGCCGAGGGCTACGAGATCGCGCGCAAGCATGACGGGGCCGACCTCGTGGTTGTCAACACATGCGGCTTCCTCGATTCCGCGCGCGACGAGTCACTGGCAGCCATCGGCACCGCGCTATCCGAGAATGGCAAGGTGATCGTCACCGGCTGCATGGGCGCGACACCGGAACTGATCCGCGAAAAGCATCCGAACGTGCTCGCCATCACCGGCCCGCAGGCCTATGAAAGCGTCATGGCGGCGGTGCATGAGGCCGCGCCGCCGGCGCACGAGCCGTTCATCGACCTGATTCCGCCGCAGGGCGTGAAGCTGACCCCGCGCCACTATGCCTATCTGAAGATTTCCGAAGGCTGCAACAACCGCTGCACCTTCTGCATCATACCGGCGCTGCGCGGCGACCTCGCCTCGCGCCCCGTTGCCGATGTGCTGCGCGAGGCCGAAAGGCTGGCTGCGGCCGGTGTGAAGGAAATCCTCGTTATCTCACAGGATACAAGCGCTTACGGTGTTGATCTAAAGTACCAGACGAGCCGCTGGCAGGATCGCGACGTGCGCGCGAAGTTCATCGACCTGTCGCGCGAGCTGGGCGAACTCGGCGTGTGGATACGGATGCACTACGTCTATCCCTATCCGCATGTCGACGAAGTGATCCCGCTGATGGCGGAAGGCAAGGTGCTGCCCTATCTCGACATCCCCTTCCAGCACGCCTCGCCGTCGGTGCTGAAAAGCATGCGCCGCCCTGCCCATCAGGAGAAGACGCTGGACCGCATCCGCGGCTGGCGCGACGTCTGTCCCGATCTGGCTCTCCGCTCCACCTTCATCGTCGGGTTTCCGGGCGAGACGGAGGAGGATTTCGAGATGCTGCTCGACTGGATCGAGGAGGCGAAGATCGATCGCGCCGGCTGCTTCAAGTACGAGCCGGTCGCCGGCGCGCGGTCCAACGAGCTTGGCCTGCCTGAAGTCCCGCAGGAGGTTAAGGAAAGCCGCTGGCACCGCTTCATGCAGCGCCAGCAGAAAGTCTCGGCCGCATTGCTGAAGAAGAAGGTGGGCAAGCGCCTTCCCGTCATCATCGACGAGGCGGAGGGCCTCTCGGCAAAGGGGCGCACCCGCTACGACGCTCCGGAGATCGACGGCAACGTGCATGTCGTGTCGCGGCGTCCGTTGCGGGTGGGCGACATCGTGACGGTGAAGGTCGAGCGGGCCGACGCCTACGACCTCTACGGGGCCGCCGCCTGACGGCTATTTGGCGGGGTGGATTCGCCCGCCCTCGCCGCCATTCGATTCCAGATTGAAACCTGCCACGAGGTCGCGGGTGCTGCCGCGGCCGATGATGAGGGGCGGATGCCATTCCCGCAGCTTGCCGCGCTTGCCCTCGATCTGCGGAGGCTCGAACCTCTCGAACGGCACCCATTCTCCATCGGCCTCGACCAGCGCCTTGCCGCCGGCCGCCTCCAGCAGCGCCAGCCCACCCGCGATGTCCCAGATGTTCGGCCGCTCGAAGCGGGCGGCGTTCAGCGTTCCCGCCGCCACGAAGGCGCATTCGATCGCGGCCGACCCCGTCTTGCGGGTCTCCCACCCGCCCCTTCCGGGAATGGGCCTCGGCACGCCGGCCAGGCGCCTGCGCACGGCTGGATTGTTGCGCGGGGTCACTTCGTCATTGTTGAAGCGCAGCTTGCCGCCGGCAGATGCGTGGTAGACGCCGGGGCGCAGCGTATGGCTGGCGCCGCACCATAGCGCGCCCACCACGGGCTTGCCGGCGTACAGCACGCCGATGGCCGCCGCGCAGAGCGGGAAACCGTTGACGAAATTGGTGGTGCCGTCGACCGGATCGACCGCCCAGGTAAAGCTCTCGGCGTCGCCTTCCTGGTCCTCGAATTCCTCGCCGATGATGCCGTGATGGGGAAACTTGTCGCCCAGCCGCGAACGGATCAGCTGCTCGATGCGGTGGTCCACTTCGGACACCGGGTCCTGCCACATCTGCTCGGCGGCCTTGGAACCCTTGTACTTCACGGCCATGATGCCGCCGAGCGCGTTGGTGATCTCGGCCCCCGCTAGGTTTGCGAGTTCGACGGCCACGCGCTCGATCTCGGCGAGCTGGTCCTGCGTCGGCGCCTTACTGGCGGAGGCCTTCTTCCGGGGCGCGCGCGCCGGCTGCCTGCGCGCGCTCATGCCGCGACCACGGACCGGCTCTCGCCCTTCTTCCCGGCCTTTTTCGGCGAGGCCTTCTTCGCGGCCTTGGCCGCCGGCTTGGAAGCGGCCTGCTTCTTCGCGCCCGGCAGTTTCGGCAGCATCACCTCCAGCGGCTCATCCTGGAACCGAATGATGGCGCGCTGCTTGCCGGCCGGTATCTTCAGCGGGCTGTCGTCCACGCGCAGCACCGGCTTTCCGGTCCACACCATGTCCACGACCTTGCCGCGCTTCATCTCCACCGGAGGCTTCGATTCCTCAGGCGCTCCCAGCCATTTCAGCATCTCCTCGCGGCGCTCGACCGAAACCCCGATCACTTCGAGCAGCCCGTCGCCGGAATCGGATTTCGGCGCCAGCGGCAGGGCCGGCCCGGTGTATTTGTTGTTCATCGCTTCGACCATCAGCCACTCGCCTTCGAAAGGCTTGCCGTCGATGGTGATCTTGATGTGCAGCGGCTCGGCCTTCTTCAGCGCTTCGCGAAAGGAGTCGCGGCCGATGAGGATGCGCTTGTCGCCCTCGAAATCGGCGCCGACCTCGTCATTCGTGATGGAGGCCAGCGCGCCGATGCCGACGCCTTCGATGAAGGGCTTCTCGCCCCACGGGCCGGAGGCCATGCCGATGTCCAGCGGCGCGCGCTTGCCCTTGCTCCACGCATTGGCCATTTCCTGGCGGTCGCCCAGCATGCCCAGCGAGTTGGCGATATTGTTGGCGGTGCCCAGCGGCATGATCGCGATCGCCGCATGCCGCAGCTTCAGCTTGGTCGTGACCTTGCGGACCGTGCCATCGCCGCCGGCCACGACGATGAGGTCGAAACCCCCGTCGAGGATGGCCGGAAACTCTTCTGATTTCGTGGAGGAATAGGTGACCTCGTGCCCGGCGAGCCGCAGGATCGCCAGCAGCTCTTCCTTTTCGTGGTCGCCTACCCCGGCGGTCGGATTGTGCACCAGCAGCGTCTGCATGGCGCATTAACGGACGAACCCGCGATTTGGCTCCCGCGGGTCCGCGATTTCGTTGCCCGACTCAACCCTGGTCCTTGGGTTGCTGCCTGAAAAGGTGCTGGAAGAATGGCATCGCCCTCGCCTCCTGCGTGTCCCGCTCCTGCGCGCGGCGGAAGGCAGGACGGTCCGCGATGCGGGCCACATAGTCGAGCAGCGCCTTCTTCTTCGGCAGCACCGGCAGCACGTACAGCCCGTAATGCACGCCGGACGCAAGCTGTGTGTCGGCCGCCGTGAAGCGGTCACCCACGGCATATTCATTGTCGCTGAAATGCCGCTCCAGATTGGCCACCATGTCGTCGAACAGGCCGAAAGAGTAGTCGCCGCTCTGATAGGTGAGCCCGTGCGCCTTCGATGCGAGGCAGGGGTCGAAGACCGAATCCGCATAGACGGTCCAGGTCAGGTAGCGGCCGCGCCGGGGATCGCCGATCGCGGGCGCGAGGCCCGCCTGCGGAAACGCATCCGCCAGGTAGATCGAGATCGCCGCCCGCTCGGTTATCACCACCCCGTCATGCTTGATGGCCGGCACCTTCTTGCTCGGCTGGATCGCGCGATAGGATTCGGGCACGCCGCCCTCGGCACGGATGTCGATGTGGATTTCCTCGCGCTCGACCTCCAGCTCTTCGAGCAGCCAGCGGATCGACGCCGCGCGCGAGTAGGGTGCGTAGTAGAATTTGAGCATGGCGGCCGTTCTCCTGCGATGATCCGGGGAGAACGTACCAGATGGCTGCTGACAACCGGGTGTCAGGAGTTGGCGCCCGGCCTCCCAAAGAAGCCGCCAAAAGAAAAGGGCGCCGCGCGGCGCCCTTTCCGGATGCGATCGCTTGCGCGCTTACTGCGGCAGCTTGTCGTCCACGCCGGCGACGTAGAAGTTGAGGCCGAGCAGCACGCCGTCCTCGGCGACCTCGCCGTCCTTCAGCCACTCGGAGCCGTCCTGCTTCTTGATCGGCCCGGTGAAGGGGTTGAAGGTCTGGTTCTTGATCTTCGCCTCGGTCTCTTCCGCCGCCGCCTTCACGTCGTCGGGCATGTTGGTATACGGCGCCATGACCACATGGCCGTCATGCATGCCGCCCCAGATGTCGATCTGCTTCCAGGTGCCGTCCATCACCGCCTTGACGCGCTCGGTGTAGTACGGACCCCAATTGTCGATGATCGAGGTGAGCTGCGTCTCCGGGCCGAACTTGATCATGTCGGAGGCCTGGCCGAACGCCTTGATGCCGCGCTCGTGCGCAACCTGGATCGGCGCGGTGGAGTCGGTGTGCTGGGTGATGATGTCGACGCCCTGGTCGATCAGCGTCTTGGCCGCGTCGGCTTCCTTGCCCGGATCGAACCAGGTGTTGGCCCACACCACCTTGACCTTGAAGTCGGGGTTCACCGACTGCGCGCCCAGCACGAAGGCGTTGATGCCCATCACCACTTCGGGGATCGGGAAGGAGGCGATGTAGCCGGCGACGCCGCCCTTCGACATCTTGGCCGCGATCACGCCCTGCACGTAGCGGCCCTCGTGGAACTTCGAGTTGTAGGTGGCGACGTTCGGGGTCTCGCGCTTGTAGCCGGTCGCGTGCTCGAACTTCACGTCCGGGAACTTGGCCGCGACCTTGTTGGTGGCGTCCATGTAGCCGAACGAGGTGGTGAAGATGATGTTGCAGCCGGACCGCGCGAAACGCTCCAGCGCGCGCTCGGCGTCGGCGCCTTCCGGCACGCTTTCGAGATAGGCGATCTCGACCTTTTCCTCGCCGCCCAGGTTCTTCTGCATCTCCAGCGCGCCCTGGTGATGCTGGTACGACCAGCCGAAATCGCCGATCGGCCCTACGTAGATGAAGCAGGCCTTCGTCTTGTCCTGTGCACTTGCGCCCCCGGCGATCAGCACCGCCGCGGAAGCGGCGAGCGCGAATAGCATCTTTTTCATTTTGTTGGTCCTTTGAAGGTTAGTATTTGGGGCAACATCCCATCGTTTTTTGGCTAGCGATCCGGAACAAACGGCTGCCCCAGGGATGCCGGTGTGTTCATCATTGTCAGTCGCCTGTTCCGCGAGATTAGAACAAGGACGACCACGGTCGCCAGATAGGGAAGCGAAGAAAGGAACTGGGCGGGGATCGATTTCACAACTTCCGCCACCCAGAAGACCGGACGCGGCAGGAAGGCCAGGTCCTCCAGCCGAACGGCCTGGATGTGCAGCTGCATGATGCTGATGCCGCCGAAGAGATAGGCGCCGGCCAGCACCCGCCACGGGCGCCACGACGCGAACACCACCAGCGCAAGCGCGATCCAGCCGCGGCCGGCGCTCATGTTCTCCACCCATTGCGGCACATAGACCAGCGAGAGGTATCCGCCGGCCATGCCGGCGCAGGCGCCGCCGAACATCACAGCCGCGTAGCGGATCGCGATCACCTTGATGCCCAGCGCATGCGCGCTCTTGTGGCTGTCGCCGACCGCCCGCAGGGTGAGGCCGGCGCGCGTCCTGAACAGAAACCAGCTGACGCCGAACACGACGAAGATCGAGATGTAGAAGATCGGGTCCTGGCCGAACAGCAGCCGGCCGACCAGCGGCAGGTCCGACAGAACTGGTATGTCGAGCACGCGCATCTTCACGCCGGGCAGGCCGACGAAGCGCTCGCCGATCATGCCCGAAAGGCCGAGCCCCAGCAGCGTCAGCGCCAGCCCGGTCGCCACCTGGTTCGTCACCAGCGTCAGCGTCAGGAAGGCGAACAGCAGCGAGAACAGTGCGCCCACGATGATTGCGGCGAGAAGACCCAGCCAGGGCGAGCCGGTCGCGTAGGCCGCGCCGAAGCCGCTCACCGCGCCCATGATCATCATGCCCTCGACGCCGAGGTTCAGGACGCCGGCGCGCTCGACCACCAGCTCGCCCATGGCAGCCAGCAGCAGCGGCGTGGCAGCTGTCGCGATGGTCAGCAGGACGAGCTCAAGCGTGCCCATGCGTGGCCTCCTGCGCAGCGGTTGCCGGTTGCGAGCCGACGACGCGGATGCGGTAGTGGATGAGCGTGTCGCAGGCCAGCACGAAGAACAGGATCATGCCCTGGAATGCGCGCACCACCTTGTCGGACACGCCGATCGATATCTGCGCGGCCTCGCCACCCAGGTATGTCAGCGCCAGGATCAGTCCCGCCGCGATGATGCCGAGCGGGTTGAGGCGGCCGAGAAACGCCACGATGATGGCCGTGAAGCCGTAGCCGATCGAGATCTTCTCGTTGAGCGCCTCGATCGGTCCGGCCACCTCCGAAATGCCGGCCAGCCCGGCCAGCGCTCCCGACAGCAGGAAGGCGAAGAACACCATCCGCCCGGTCGAGAAGCCGGCGAAGCGCCCTGCCCGCCTGCTTTGGCCCAGCACTTTCACCTCGAAGCCCTTCAGCGTGCGCGAGAGCATGAACCACACCGCCACTGCCGCGATCAGCGCGAAGATGAAGCCCCAGTGGGCGCGGCCCGCATCGGGCCAGATCTGCGGCAGGATCGCATATTCGTGGAACCGCACCGTGCCGGGAAAGCTCATGCCGGCCGGGTTGCGCCAGGGCCCGCGCACCAGCCAGTCGTTGAACAGCTGGGCGACGTAGACCAGCATCAGGCTGGTCAGGATCTCATTGGTGTTGAAGCGCACCTTCAGGAACGCCGGAATGGCCGCGTAGGCGGCGCCGCCGGCGATGCCCATCAGCAGCATCAGCGGCAGCACGAACCAGTACTGGAAATCGGGGAAGATGACGGGAATGAACGAGCCCGCCACCGCGCCTGCGATGAACTGGCCCTCCGCGCCGATGTTCCAGTTGTTCGAGAGGTAGCAGACGCTCAGCCCCACCGCGATGAGGATCAGCGGTGCCGCCTTGATGGCGAGCTCATGCAGCTGCCAGCGGTTGCCGGGATCCCACAGGCCCGTCAGCGGGTCGATGAAATAGTAGTAGAGCGCGGTGCCCGGGTTCTTTCCCAGCAGCGCGAAGAGGATCGCGCCCGCCACAAGCGTCAGCCCGAGCGCGATCAGCGGCGACAGCATGCTGAAAAGCCTCGAACTCTGCGGCCGCTTGACGAGTTCGAGGCGCATCAGGCGGTTTCCCTCTCGACATGGCCGGGCTCGGCGCCGCCCATCAGCAGGCCCACCTTCTCATACGTGGCCTCGGCGATCGGCATGGGCCTGGAGAGATGGCCGTTGTGCATCACCGCGATCGCGTCGGAAAGCTCGAACAGCTCGTCCAGGTCCTGGCTGATGACGAGCACGGCGGAGCCCGCGCGAGCAAGATCGATCAGCGCCTGCCGGATGCGTGCGGCCGCGCCGGCGTCCACGCCCCATGTCGGCTGGTTCACGATCATCACGGCCGGCTTGCGGTCCAGTTCGCGGCCGATGATGAATTTCTGCAGATTGCCGCCGGAGAGTGCCGCCGCCTCGGGGTCCTCGGCGCTCTTGCGCACATCCATCTCGGCGACGATGCGTTTGGAGGCCGCCGCGATCGCGCCGGTGAGGATCACCCCCATCCGCGATAGGAACGCCTTGTGGTCGGTCCTGTACCGCGACAGGAGCAGGTTTTCCGAAAGCCGCATCGCGGGTGCCGCGCCGTGGCCAAGCCGCTCCTCTGGAACGAAGGCCGCGCCCAGCAGCCGCCGCGCCGAGATGCCCATGCGCCCGACGCCGGTTCCGCGAATGCTGACGATGCCGGCGCTGTCCTGCACGGCCTCGCCCGAGATCGCCTCGAAGAACTCGCCCTGCCCGTTTCCGGCCACGCCGGCGATGCCCACCACTTCGCCGGCCCGCACGGTCAGCGAGATGTCGTCGAGCGGGATGGAGAACGGTCCGGCCGGCTTGCGCGAGAGGCCTCGTATCACCAGCAGATCAGCCGGCTCGCCTGTGTAGGGCGCCGGGCGGGCGGCGTTGGTCACCTCGTTACCCACCATCATGCGGGCCAGCGACGCAGCCGTTTCCTGGCGCGGGTCGCAGTGGGCCACCACCTTGCCGTGGCGCAGCACGGTGGCGCGGTCGCACAGCCGCTTCACCTCCTCCAGCCGGTGGGAGATGTAGAGGATCGACTTGCCCTCGCTCTTCAGTCGCTCCAGCGTCACGAACAGCTTGTCGGCTTCCTGTGGCGTCAGAACCGAGGTCGGCTCGTCGAGGATGATGAGCTGCGGCTCCTGCAGCAGGCAGCGTATGATCTCGATGCGCTGGCGTTCGCCGACCGACAGGTCACCCACCAGCGCGTAGGGGTCGAGCGGCAGGCCGTAGGCGGCCGACAGTTCCCGCGCCCGCTCCGCTATCTCGGCAATGGGCGTTTCCCTGTCCAGCGACAGGGCGATGTTCTCGGCGGCCGACAGCGCCTCGAACAGCGAAAAATGCTGGAAAACCATGCCGATGCCGAGCGCTCGCGCGTGGCCGGGGTTGGTGATCCTGACCGCCTCGCCCTTCCAGGCGATCTCCCCCGACGCCGGCTCGAGCGAGCCGAACAGCATCTTCACCAGCGTCGACTTGCCGGCGCCGTTCTCGCCCAGCAGCGCATGGATCTCGCCCTTCTCGACGGTGAGGTCCACGGCGTCGCAGGCTCTGAGCGAGCCGAATACCTTCGTCAGGCCGCGAACCTCGAGCAGGTTCTGCGGCGGGACCGGGCGGATATCGTCCACCACTCCCCCTGCGTCTTTGTTATGTTCCCGGGCGCATGGTGACGCGGACGGGTCGAAACGCAAAGCTACACGCTTATGAAAGACCTTCAAGAAAATGAGGGGATATGTCCCCCGATTTTCTACGGGAGCAAAACAGTCGTGCCTGTCGTGCGGCGGCCTTCCAGGTCGGCATGCGCCTGCGCGGCGTCCTTCAGCGCATAGCGCTGGTTGACCTCCACCTTGACCGCGCCGCTCGCGACCACGTCGAACAGAGCCGCCGCCGATTTCTCCAGCGCTGCGCGCTCGGCGTTGTAGGCGAAGATGGTGGGGCGTGTCGCAAACAGCGAACCCTTCTGCGACAGGATGGAGAGGCTGACGGGCGGGATCGGCCCGGACGACTGGCCGAAGCTGACGAACATGCCCATCGGCCTCAGGCAGTCGAGCGAGCCCGGAAACGTGTCGTTGCCGACCGAATCGTAGACCACGTCGCATTTCCTGCCGCCGGTTATCTCGTTCACCGCTGCCACGAAATCCTGGCTGCGGTAGTCGATCACGTGGTCGTAGCCATGCGCCTTCGCCAGCGCCACCTTGTCGGGCCCGCCGGCCGTGCCGATTATGGTGGCGCCGAGCCGCTTGGCCCACTGGCCGGCGATCAGCCCCACGCCCCCTGCGGCGGCATGGAACAGCACCGTGTCGCCCGGTTTCACCTTGAAGGTGCGCAGCAGCAGGTATTCCGCCGTCATGCCCTTGAGCATCATGCCGGCGGCCTGTTCGTCCGCGATCGCGTCGGGCAGCTTCACCACCCGGTCGGCCGGGGCCAGCCGCTCCGCCGCATAGGCGCCCAGCGGGATGACATAGGCCACGCGGTCGCCTGCCTTGAGGTCGCGCACGCCTTCGCCCGCCTCGACCACCACGCCTGCGGCCTCCGCGCCCGGCGTGATCGGCAGCGCGCTGGGATAAAGCCCGCTCCGGTAGTAGCAGTCCAGGAAGTTCACGCCGATGGCGGAGTGCCGGATGCGCACCTCGCCCGGCCCTGGCTTGCCTACCTCCACGTCCTCGAAGCGCATCACCTCCGGTCCACCGTTCTCGTGGACCCGTATCGCCTTGGCCATCAGTCCCGTTTCCTTCCCAGATTGGGGAAAAGCTGCATCACGCCGCCGATGCAGAACAGATAGATGCCGCTGGCGGCGATGCCGATCTTGGTGAAGGTGCCCACATGCTCGCCCAGCACGCCCATCTGGTCGTAGAAGCTGGCGAGCGCGGATTGCAGCAGCGCAAGCGCGCCGAACGCGCACCACAGCAGCGTCATCGACAGATTGAGCGGGCGCAGTCGCACAACTCGCACAGGGTGCAGGAAGTAGATCGGCACGAAGGTCAGTATGCCAGCCACCACCACCACTCCAAACGAAACCCATTCGCCCGGCTCGATGACAAAGAGCGTGAACACCACCATGTTCCAGACCACGGGGAAGCCCTTGAAGAAGTTCTCCTTCGTCTTCATGCCCGTGTCGGCGTAGTAGATCGCGCTGGTCACCACGATGATGCCGGCCGCGGCGAAGGACAGGAATTCGCCCATGAATCCGCGCTGGTAGAGCGCGAAGGCGGGAATAAGCACGTAGGTCACGTAGTCGATGACATTGTCGAGGAGTTCGCCCGACCAGGTGGGCAGCACCTCCTTCACGTCGAGCCTGCGGGCGATCGGGCCGTCTATGCCGTCGACCAGCAGGGCCAGCCCCAGCCACCAGAACATCGCCGTCCAGCGCTGCTCGCTCGCCGCCACCAGAGACAGGAAGGCCAGGAACGAGCCGGATGCCGTCAGCAGGTGAACCGAGAAGGCGCGCGCCTGCGGCCAGGTCACCTTCTTCTTCGGCCGCGGGATGCGGACGGACAGCTTCTTGCGGGCCGGTTTGCGGAGATCCTCTGTCACGGGCGGGACCAGCCCGCCGCGACAGGCCGCGCGATGCCGCGCCGGCCAGGCATTTCCGTCAATCGAGACAAGCGCCGATCCGCCATCACGCCCTCTTGTTCAGGCCGACACTAATAGCACCGCGTGCGGCCGCACAAGACGCGGCGCGTCCGGCTGCCAAATCGCCGCGTTGAAGTCGCCGCCCTGGCGGGCATATATGCTCGCATGGGCGCGCGCCAGTCGACGCCCGGAAAGAGCGGCGACGGCAGTGACACGCAACGCTTCGATCATCGTGGCAGGAACCGGCCCGGCCGGGCTCGCCGCCGCACTCGCGCTGTCCGGCGCCGGCTTCCCGGTCACGCTGGCCGGACCCGAGGTGCGCCCCGACGACCGCCGCACCACCGCCCTCATGGCGCCGTCGCTGGCCTTCCTCGGCACGCTGGGAATTGCCGAGCGCCTGCGCGAGGAGGCGGCGCCGCTGCGCACCATGCGCATCGTCGACGCCACCTCCCGGCTCGTGCGCAGCCCGCCGGTCACCTTCAGCGCCACCGAGATCGACGAGGATTCGTTCGGGCTCAACATTCCGAACCGGTACCTCAACCGCGTGCTCGAGGAGGCGGTGCAGCAAGCGCCTGGCATCGCATGGCGGCGCACGACGGTGGCCGCATGGCGGCTGCTGCCCGACAGGGCGGTGGCTGCGCTCGCCGACGGCTCAGAGGTGGAGGGGCTGCTTGTCGCCGCCGCCGACGGGCGCGCCTCGCCCGCGCGTGAGGCTGCCGGCATCGCCACCCGGCGCACCGCCCTGCCCCAGTCCGCGCTGGTGGTGAATTTCGCCCATACGCGCGAGCATGAATGGACCTCGACCGAGTTCCACACCGAGACGGGACCGTTTACCCAGGTGCCGCTGCCCGGCGGCCTGCGCTCCAGCCTCGTCTGGGTGGTCGGCCCGGACACGGCCGACGAGCTCGCGGCCCTGCCCGACGCAGCGCTGTCGCGCCGCATCGAGGAAAAGATGCAGTCGATGCTGGGCAAGGTGACGGTCGAGCCCGGGCGGCAGGTCTACCCGCTGGCGTCGGTCTCGCCCCACGGTTTCGCCGCGCGGCGCGTGGCGCTGGTCGGCGAGGCGGCGCATGTCTTTCCCCCCATTGGGGCGCAGGGCCTCAATCTCGGCCTGCGCGACGTGGAGGATCTTGCCGCCGTGGCCGTCGCCCATGCCGCCGACCCCGGCGCGCCCACCGCACTGGCCGCCTACGACCGGCGCCGCCGCGCCGACATCATGGTGCGGTCCGGCGCGGTCGACCTGCTGAACCGGTCACTGCTGTCGTCGCTGTTGCCGGCTCAGCTTGCCCGCTTCGCGGGGCTGGGCGCGCTCGGCGCGCTGCCGCCGCTGCGCGGCTTCTTCATGCGCGAGGGCCTGCGCCCCGGCAGCGGCTGGTCGTCGCTTGCCGGGGGCCTACGGAAACAGGTCGGGCGGTAAGAGCCCGTTCTTGATCGCGTAGAGCAGCGCCGTCACCGTCACTACGGACGCAATGGTCGTCACGAGTATGCTCGCCGAGGCGCGCTCCACCCACACGCCATATTGCTGGCCGATGACGAACACGTTGGTGGCGGTCGGAAGCGCCGCCAGCAGCACTGCCGAGTAGACCCAGACGGGGTCGAAATTGCCCACAAGGCTCAGCACCACGTAGCAAAGCACCGGGTGCACGATCAGCTTCAGCGCGGCGATGGCGCCGATCTCCTTCGGCATTCGCTTCAGCGGGCGCAGCGCCAGCGTCACCCCCATCGCAAACAGCGCGCAGGGCGCGGCGGCCCGCGCCAGGTACTCCAGAAGCGTCTCCACCGGCCCCGGCGGGCGAAGATGCAGCGCCGCCGCCACCACGCCGATCGCGGTGGCGATGATGAAGGGATGCAGCGCGATCTTCTTCACCACGCTCAGCGCAAGCGCGCCCGGCCCGGCCCGCTCGCCGCCCGCCAGCGCCATCAGCGTCGGCGCCATCGCGAAATGCATGATGTTCTCGAAGCAGAAGATCAGCGCCACCGGCACCGCCGCCTCTTCGCCAAAGGCCAGCAGCGCCAACCCGGGGCCCATGTAGCCGATGTTGCCGTAGGCGGCGGCCAGGCCCTTGATCGTGCTTTCGGCGATCTCGCCGCGCGAGGTCAGCACCGAACCCACGAACATGATTGCGAAGACCAGATAGGTGGCTAGCACCGAGCCGGCGATGTAGCTGAATTCCGTCAGCCGCTCGATCGGGGTTTTTGCCAGCAACTGGAAGAACAGTGCAGGCAGCGCCACGTAGATCACGAACGTATTCATCCAGCCGAGCGCTTCGATCGGCTGGCGCGTGATCCGCGCCACTACGTAGCCGAGGAAGATCATGCCGAAGAACGGGAGGACGAGGCCGACGACGCTGGACATTGGCTGTGCGGCTAGCCGCCCGCCGCAGCGGCGTCAAGCCGGCGCCCGCGTCCGGGATTGAATTGCGCGGCCCGTTGCGCCACATAGGGCCCTGAAGGAGCCGGAAATGGCTGGTGAAGTGAGAACGGCGCGGTTTCGGATCGGGCAGGTGGTGCGCCACCGGCTGTTCCCGTTTCGCGGGGTCATCTTCGACGTCGACCCCGAATTCGCCAACACCGAGGAATGGTACGCCGCGATTCCCGCCGAGGTGCGGCCGCGCAAGGACCAGCCCTTCTACCACCTGCTCGCCGAGAACGAGGAAACCGAGTACATCGCCTATGTGTCCGAGCAGAACCTGCTCGAGGACAATTCGGGCGAGCCGGTGCGGCACCCGCAGGTGGCCGACATGTTCATGATGACCGACGACGGCTATCGGCCCAAATCTCAGGCCCGTCACTGACGTAGCGCCGAGGCAAAGGCAGAAGGCGGCATCGCAGCGGTGCCGAAACGAAAAAGGCGGGGCTTTGCCCCGCCTTTCGCACGTCCGGGATGGACAGCGTCAGTCGCTCTTGGCGGCGTCCTGCGCTTCCTTCAGCTTACGCTGGAATTCCTCGTTGTTCTTGTTCACGAACTCGTCCATCTGGCGCTGGCGGTCCTCGACGTCGGCCTGGGTCAGCGGGGCGCCGTCGAAGGCGGCCGTGAAGCCGGAGAGCGGCACCTGGATGGGGTTCGGCTGGTTCTGGAAGTTGATCGACGTAAGCGTGAGCTGCTGGCCCTTCTTGAACGAACCGACGATCTCGTCGGTCAGCGGCACCTCGCCGACGCAGCGGTCGGGCAGGCAGATGACGTAGTCGAGCTTGCGGGCCTGGCCGCCGTCGATCTGAAGGCCGATGCCGGGCGGGATCATGCGGCCGGGCGGCACGGTGATCTGGAACAGGCGGCGGTTCACCTTGCCCTTCAGCTCGAGCAGGCTGATGCCGGTGATCAGCTGGCCGGATTCCGACACCATGATGTTCTGCACGTTGCAGACGTCGACGTCGGCCTGCTTGGTGCAGGTCTTGAACCAGCCCTGCGGAAGCTGCGGCTGCTGCTGGGCGTTCGCCGTGGCGACACCGCCCGCGACGATTGCAGCGGCGCCGACCGCCAGCGCACCGATGCGCGCAGTTACGGATTTCGACCTTGTCATACGATCCTGTCCTCTCGAAAAACCCCGTGACGGCTTCAGTTCGCCGCAGTTCCCCGCTACCTGTTGGCCAAATACGGCAACAGCATGACTGGTGGCGCCTGTTACAACGCATGGCCGGCCGAATCCAGCCCGTTTCGCAGGCATGGTTTCCATGCCGGGTCCGGTGCAGCCGCATATGCTAAGCATTGGGGCGAATCGGAAGCCGCCTCCGGGAGACGACGCATGGTGACGCTTGCCAGAATCCTCGCCGCCGCCTGTGCGCTTGCCTTCGTCGCGCTGCCGGCGAAGGCGGAACCCGTGCACGGCCTGGCCATGCATGGCGACCCCGCGCTGCCGGCCGATTTCGCGCATTTCCCCTATGCCAATCCCGACGCCCCCAAGGGCGGCAACATCACCTATTGCGTGATCGGCAGCTTCGACAACCTCAATCCGTTCATCCTGCGAAGCCTGCGCACCACGGCGCGCGGCATGACCGACACCATCTTCGGCAACCTCGTCTTCGAATCGCTGATGACGCGCAATGCCGACGAGCCGTTCAGCCTCTACGGGCTGCTCGCCGAGTCGGTCGACATGCCGGAGGACCGCAGCACGATCGAGTTTCACCTGAACCCCGCGGCCAGATGGTCCGACGGCAAGCCGGTCACGCCCGAGGACGTCATCTTCACCTACGAGGTATTCACCGAGAAGGGCCGCCCCCCGTTCCGCGATCGCATGGCGCGCATCGACAAGATCGAAAAGACCGGCGAGCGCAGCGTCAAGTTCACCTTCAACGAGAAGGCCGATCGCGAATTCCCGCTGATCGTGGCGCTCACGCCCGTTATTCCCCGCCACGGCTTCGACAAGGCTACCTTCGACCAGACCACGCTCAAGCCGATCATCGGCAGCGGTCCCTACACCGTCGACGCCGTCACCCCTGGCGAGCGCATCGTTTACAAGCGCAACCCCGACTATTGGGGCCGCGACATCCCGGCCAAGCGCGGCTTCGACAATTACGACCGCATCGCCATCGACTATTTCCTCAACGCCAATGCGCAGTTCGAGGCCTTCAAGAAGGGCATCTGCGCCACGCACACCGAGGCTGACCCGGTCAAGCGCGCGCGTGCCATGGATTTCCCCGCGGTGCAGAACGGCCAGGTCAAGATGGAGACGTTCGAAAGCGGCGTCCCGCCCGTGCCGACCGGCTTCCTGTTCAACACGCGGCTCGAAAAATTCGCCGATCCGGTGGTCCGGCGCGCGCTTGCCATGCTCTACGATTTCGAGTGGGCGAACCGGAACCTGTTCGAGGGCCAGTACGAGCGGACGATAAGCTTCTGGCAGGGTTCGGAGCTTTCGGCCCTCGGTGTTCCGGCGAGCGAGAAGGAAAAGGCGCTGCTGGCCCCCTTCCCCGACGCCGTCACGCCCGAGATCATGGCCGGCACCTGGGCGCCGCCGGTCACCGACGGTTCCGGCCAGGACCGCAAGGTGCTGCGCGCCGCGCTCGATCTGTTCAGGACCGCGGGCTATTCGCTCAACGGCGGGCGCATGGTGGACAGCGCCGGCCGGCCCTTCGGCTTCGAGATCCTCGCCGCGTCCGAATCGGAGCAGCGGCTCGCCGGTCTCTACCAGCGCACACTGGAAAAGCTCGGCATCGCCGTCAGCGTGCGCCAACTTGACGACACCCAGATGCAGCAGCGCAAGCAGCGTTTCGATTTCGAGGTGCTCATCGCCGCCCAGGGTTTTTCCAACTCGCTGTCGCCCGGCATCGAGCAGACGGGCCGCTGGGGCTCGGAATCGGCGTCCCAGGAGGGCTCGTTCAACCTCGCCGGCGTCGCCAGCCCGGCCATCGACGCCGCCATCGACGCCATGCTCAACGCACGCGCCAAGGACGACTACGTCGCCGCGGTGCGGGTGCTCGACCGCTTGCTGATGTCGGGCGCCTACATGGTGCCGATGCAGCACAATACCGGCCAGTGGCTGGCCTACTGGAGCTATCTCGATCATCCGGAAAAGACGCCGCTGCAGGGCTACCAGCTGCCCGTGTGGTGGCGAAAGCCGCAATAGCGAAGTCCGCCCGGTGACGGCTCCCGTCACCGCCGGCGCATGGCCGGGCCGGCGCTATGGATGGCCGGCACTGTCACTGTCCGGCAGCCTGGCTGGCCGGCACTGTTATCGAAAGGAAAGCAGCATGGCCGCAACCGCACCCATCGCAATCGACGTCGTCTCGGACGTTGTGTGCCCCTGGTGCTATGTCGGTTCGCGGCGGCTGGACCAGGCGCTGGCGCAGCTTCCCGGCATCGAGGCCGAGATCGCCTGGCGGCCGTTCCAGCTCGATCCCACCATCCCGCCCGAGGGCCGCGACCGGCGCGAATATATGCGGGGCAAGTTCGGCAGCGACGAGCGTATCCGCCAGCTGCACGACAACCTTATCCAGTCCACGCTCGACGCCAACATCCCCTTCGCCTTCGACCGCATCAAGGTCGCGGCCAACACGCTCGACGCCCACCGTCTCATCCGCTGGGCCGGCGGCCAGGGCCCGGAAACGCAGGGCGCGGTCGTGCGGGCGCTGTTCAAGGCGAATTTCGAGGACGGAGCGAATGTCGGCGACCATGCGGTGCTGGCCGAGATCGCGGCCGCCGCCGGAATGGATTCGGCGGTCGTCGCCGCCCTTTTGCCCACCGACGCCGACCGTGACGAGGTTCGGGCCGAGATCGCGCAGGCGAGCCGCATGGGCATTTCGGGCGTGCCGTGCTTCCTGCTGGAGCGCAAATACGCCGTCATGGGCGCGCAACCGACGGAAGCGCTGGCCGACGCCATCCGTCAGGTCTCGGCGGCCAAGGCTCGGGGCGAACTCGACACGGCGGGCGGCTAAGCCGCCTTCTTCGTAAGCAGTTTCACCAGCTGCGTGACCACCACGGCCGCGCCGGAAAGCCGCTTGTCGGGCGTCGGCCACTCGCGGATGAACACCACGCTCTGGTCGGGGCGGATCTTGGCTAGCGTGCCCTGCTCGCCGATGAATTTCACCAGCCCGGCCGGCTCGGCGAATTCGCGGTTGCGGAACTGGATGACCACGCCCTTCGGCCCGGCGTCCAGCTTCTCGATGTTGGCGCGGCGGCACAGCGCCTTGATGAACACGATCTTGAGCAGGTGCTCCACCTCCTGCGGCATCGGGCCGAAGCGGTCGATCAGCTCGGCGCCGAAGGCGTCGATCTCCTCGGGATTGTGCAGCTCGCCCAGGCGCCGGTAGAGGCCGAGCCGCAGCTGCAGGTCCGGCACGTAGCTCTCGGGTATCATCACGGCCGTGCCGACGGTGATCTGCGGCGACCAGCCGCCGTCCAGCGCCTCGCCCGAGCCCTTCACCTCGGCCACCGCCTCTTCCAGCATCTGCTGGTAGAGCTCGTAGCCGACCTCCTTGATGTGGCCCGACTGCTCCTCGCCCAGCAGATTGCCGGCGCCACGTATGTCGAGGTCGTGGCTGGCGAGCTGGAAGCCGGCGCCGAGCGTGTCCAGCGACTGCAGCACCTTCAGCCGCCGCTCGGCGGTCGCGGTCAGCGTGCGGTTGGCCGGCAGCGTGAACAGCGCGTAGGCGCGCAGCTTGGAGCGGCCCACGCGCCCGCGCAGCTGGTAGAGCTGCGCCAGGCCGAACATGTCGGCGCGGTGCACGATCAGCGTGTTGGCGGTGGGAATGTCGAGGCCGGATTCCACGATCGTTGTCGACAGCAGCACGTCATACTGGCCGTCGTAGAAAGCGTTCATGATGTCGTCGAGCTCGCCCGGCGGCAGCTGGCCGTGCGCGGTCGCCACCTTCAGCTCCGGCACCTGCTCGTTGAGGAAGTTCTTTACCTCGTCGAGGTCGGAGATGCGCGGCACGACATAGAAACTCTGGCCGCCGCGATAGCGTTCGCGCAGCAGCGTCTCGCGGATGACCAGCGGGTCGAAGGGCGAGATGAAGGTGCGCACCGCCATGCGGTCGACCGGCGGCGTGGCGATCAGCGACAGCTCGCGCACGCCCGTCAGCGCCAGCTGCAGCGTGCGCGGGATCGGCGTGGCCGAGAGCGTGAGCACGTGCACGTCGGTCTTCAAGTCCTTCAGCCGCTCCTTGTGCTTGACGCCGAAATGCTGCTCCTCGTCGATGATCAGCAGGCCGAGGTTGCGGAACGAGATGCCTGCGCCCAGCAGCGCATGCGTGCCGACCACGATGTCGACGGTGCCGTCGGCGATCCCCTTCTTGGTCTCGGCCAGCTCCTTCGCGCCGACCAGGCGCGATGCCTGCCGCACGCGCACCGGCAGGCCGGCAAAACGCTGCGAGAAGGTCTTGAAGTGCTGGCGGGCGAGCAGCGTCGTCGGCACCACCACCGCCACCTGCAGCCCGCCCAGCACGGCGACGAAGGCCGCGCGCAGCGCCACCTCCGTCTTGCCGAAGCCGACATCGCCGCAGATCAGCCGGTCCATCGGCCGGCCGACCGAGAGATCGTCGAGCACGGCGTCGATCGCGCTCTGCTGGTCGTCTGTCTCGTCATAGGGGAAGCGCGCGGCGAATTCGCCATACAGCCCGTCCGGGGGCGTGAGCGCCGGCGCGCCGCGCATCTGCCGCTCCGCCGCCACGCGGATGAGGCCGCCCGCCATTTCCAGCAGCCGCTTCTTCAGCCGCGCCTTGCGCGACTGCCAGGCGCCGCCGCCCAGCCTGTCAAGCGTTGCCTCCGCCGAATCGGAACCGTAGCGCGACAGCAGCTCGATGTTCTCGACCGGCAGGAACAGCCGGTCCTCTCCGGCATAGTGGATTTCGAGGCATTCGTGCGGGGCGCCCATCGCCTCGATTGTCTTCAGCCCGACGAAGCGGCCGATGCCGTGGTCGGCGTGCACGACGATGTCGCCCGCCGCCAGCCCCGCCACCTCGGAGATGAAGTTCGCCGCCCGCCGTTTGCGCGCCCGCCGCACCAGCCGGTCGCCCAGTATGTCCTGCTCGGCCACCACCACGAGACGGTCGGTCTCGAAGCCGGCTTCGAGCGGCAGCACCGCGAGCCCCACCTCCTGCGCACCCAGCTTTTCCAGCGCGGCAAGCGTGTCGACCGTCTTCGTACCGCCCAGCCCGTGCTCGGCGAGAATCTGCGACAGCCGGTCGAGCGAGCCCTCGCTCCAGGCCGCCACCAGCACGCGCTTCCTGCCGCGCAGCGCGGCCACGTGCTTCACCGCGACATCGAAGATGTTGATGTTGGGGTCGGCGCGCTCCTCGGCGAAGCCTCGCCCCGCCCGCGCTCCCGCATGCCGCACCGGCCGCACGTCGTTGTCGGGCAGGTCGAAGGCGGAAAACTGCAGCGCCTGCCGCTCGCCTGCCCGTGCCTTCACCTCGTCGGGCGAAAGGTACAGCTGCGCCGGCGGCACCGGCTTGTAGGGGACGGCGTCCGCCAGTCCGGTCCCGGATTGCTTACGGCGCGCGTCATAGTGGTCGAGTATCAGCGCATGCCGCTCGGCGATTGCCTCGCTCGCCAGATGGTCGAAGATCACGGGCGCATCGGGCAGGTAATCGAACAGCGTGTCGAGCCGCTCGTGGAAAAAGGGGAGCCAGTGCTCCATGCCGGCAAATCGCCGGCCTTCGCTGACGGCAGCATACAGCGCGTCGTCGCGCGACGGCGCGCCGAAGGCGTCGATGTAGCTGCGGCGGAAGCGGCTGATCGAATCGGGCGTCAGCGCTACCTCGCTCATGGCGTTGAGCGTCAGGTCGCTGCGCTGTCCGGTCGTGCGCTGGGTGGCTGCGTCGAAGGCGCGGATCGATTCCAGCGTGTCGCCGAAGAAGTCGAGCCGCAGCGGCTCCGGCGCGCCGGGCACGAACAGGTCCAGTATGCCGCCTCGCACTGCATATTCGCCCACCTCGCGCACCGTCGCCACGCGTTCGAAGCCGGAATCGGCCAGCCGCGCCACCAGCCCGTTCATGTCGACCTGGTTACCCGGGCGGGCCGAGAACACCTGCGCCGCAACGGCTTCGACCGGGGGCATGCGCTGCAGAAGCGCGTTCACCGTGGTCAGCACGATCGCCGGATGCGGCTTCCGGCGCAGCTCAGCCATGGCCGCCATCGCGTCCAGCCTGCGCGCTGCGGCGTCGCCGCCGGGCGAAACGCGGTCGTAGGGCAGACAATCCCACCCGGGCAGTTCGAGGATCGGCAGTCCGGGCGCGGCGAAGGCTAGCTGGTCACGCAGCGCCGGCAGCCGCTGGCCGTCGCGCAGCACGAAGACGATCGCCCCCTGTGGTGCGATCTCGCGCTGCGCCTGCACGAGCGCGAACGCCTCGTAGCCTTCGGCCACCCCGTCGACGGATACGGTGCCCGGCTTGCCGGGCGTCAGCCCGATGGGTTCGATCAGCGGCATTGGGTCTTGTCGGTCAGCCGCCGGAGCCAGCGGAGATTTCTCGAAAGAGGGCGGTGTCGTAGGAGGCCGGCACGGGTTTTTCGCCCGTCACCCATTTCAGGAAGTCCGTGTCGGGCACTTCCAGCAGCGCCTCATATTGTTCAAGCTCGGCATCGGTCAAGGTCTGCATCCTTCGGTCGGCGAAGCGGCCGAGGATCAGGTCCACCTCGCGCATGCCGCGATGCCACGAACGGAAATGCGCCTTGCGCCGGCGCGTGTCGAGGGGGTTGTCAGCGGTCCCGGTCATGCCGGGCGTATAGCGTGGAAGAACTCCGCTGTCAGCCTTGCGTGGCGGCGGAGTGTGCCTATGGTCGCATCCATGCGCCCTGCCCTGCTCGATCCGCTCTTCGCGCCCGCGACCGTCCTCGACGGCATCGGAAAGAAGGTCGGCGAACTGCTCGCCAACGTCGTGCCCGCCGATACAGCCGGGCGCGAGGTGCGCGTGGCGGACCTGTTGTTCGTGCTGCCGCATGCGGTGATCGACCGGCGTCGGCGCTGGGAGATCGCGCTGGCGCCCGAAGGCGCGATCGTGACCCTGGACGTCACCATCGACCGCCACCAGCCGTCCCCGCGCGGTCGCGGCAACGTGCCCTACCGCGTCTTCGCCTTCGACGAGACCGGCGAGATCGCGCTCACATTCTTCCACGCGCGCCGCGAATGGCTGGAAAAGGCGTTGCCCGTGGGCGCGCGCATGGTCGTCAGCGGACGCATGGAATGGTTCAACGGCCGCCCCAGCATGGTCCATCCAGACCACATGGTGCCGGCTGACGAAGCCGAAACGCTGCCCCAGGTCGAGCCGGTCTATCCGTTGACGGCGGGCCTGTCCGGCAAGGTTTTGCACCGCGCTGTCCTGCAGGCGACAGAGCGCGTTCCCGAATTGCCGGAATGGCTGGATGTCGAACTCATGCGCCGCCAGACCTTTCCTGGGTTCGGTGCGGCGCTGAAACGCCTGCATCAGCCGGCCGATCCGGTCGATGCGCTGCCGGAAAGTCCTTCGTGGCGGCGGCTCGCCTATGACGAATTCCTCGCCGGCCAGCTCGCGTTGGCGCTGGTCAGGGCAAAGACGCGCAGGCTGGTCGGGCGGCCGCTCACCGGCGACGGGCGGATCGAGCGCCGGATCATGGACGCCCTGCCCTACTCGCTCACCAAAGGCCAGCAGCAGGCGGTGGAAGAAATCCACGCCGACCTTGCCAGGCCCGACCGCATGCTGCGGCTGCTGCAGGGTGATGTCGGTTCGGGCAAGACGGTGGTCGCGCTCATGGCCATGGCGCGCGCCGCCGAGGCGGGCTGCCAGTCGGCGCTGATGGCGCCGACCGAAATCCTGGCGCGCCAGCATTTTGCGACGATCACGCCGCTGGCCGAGAAGGCCGGGCTCAAGACCGCGCTGCTCACCGGCCGGCTCAAGGGCCGCGAGCGCGACGCGGTGCTGGAGACCATCGCCGACGGCAGCGTCTCGATCGTCATCGGCACGCACGCGCTTTTCCAGGAAAGCGTCCGTTTCCAGGACCTCGGGCTCGCCGTCGTCGACGAGCAGCATCGCTTCGGCGTGCACCAGCGTCTGGCGATCAGTGGCAAGGGAAGCGCGCCGGACATGCTGGTGATAACGGCAACGCCGATCCCGCGCACGCTGGTGCTGACCGCGTTCGGCGACATGGATGTGTCCAGGCTCACCGAGAAGCCCGCCGGCCGCCAGCCGATCCGGACGGTCACCATGCCGTCAGAGCGGCTGGGCGAACTTGTCGACCGGCTGGACAACGCCATGGCCGAGGGCCAGAAAATCTACTGGATCTGCCCGCTGGTCGAGGAGTCCGAGGTGGCCGGCCTCGTCTCGGCAGCGGAACGCGCCGAAACGCTGCATGCACGTTTCGGCGCCCGCGTGGGCCTCGTCCACGGCCAGATGAAGGGTCCCGACAAGGACGCCGCGATGGCCGATTTCAAGGAGGGCCGCACGCGCCTGCTGGTGGCCACCACCGTCATCGAGGTGGGCGTAGACGTGCCCGACGCCACAATCATGGTGATCGAGCACGCCGAGCGTTTCGGTCTCGCGCAGCTGCATCAGCTCCGGGGCCGCGTTGGCCGCGGCGACAAGGAGTCGAGCTGCGTGCTGCTCTACAAGCAGCCGCTGGGCGAGACGGCCAAGCGGCGGCTCGCCGTCATGCGCGACACCGAGGATGGCTTCGTCATCGCCGAGGAAGACCTGAAGCTGCGGGGCGAGGGAGAGCTGCTTGGAACCCGCCAGTCCGGCATGCCGGGTTTCCAGGTCGCGCGGCTGGAGCATCATTCCGACCTGCTGGAGACGGCGCGGGACGATGCGCGCCTTATACTGCAGCGCGATGCCGAGCTGGAAACCCCGCGCGGCCAGGCGCTGCGCCTGTTGCTCTACCTCTTCGGGCGCGACGAGGCGATCCGGTTGCTGCGGTCGGGCTGATCCTATTCGGCGGCGGGGCGCGGCTTCTTCTTCGCGGCCTGCGCCATGTCGGCCAGCACCGCGTTGCGCTCGGGCGGCGGCACCAGGCCTGCGGAGATCAGCAGCTTGGCCGCGTCCTCGACGCTCATCTCCAGCGGAATGACGTCCTGCTCATCCACATACAGCAGGTATCCGGTGGTGACGTTAGGGGTGATCGGCCGGAAGACGGCGATCGTGCGGCTGTGCTGCGACGAGAGCGCCCGGTTGATCTCGGTGTCCTGCTGCTTGGCGATGAACACGATCGACCAGGCGCCCTTGCGGGGATACTCGAACAGCGCAACCTTGGTGAACAGGTCGGACCGGTTGGCCAGCACCGTCTCGAATATCTGCTTGAGCCCGCGATAGACATTGCGAACCAGCGGCATGCCGTTGAGCAGCCGCTCGCCATAGCCGAATATGGTGCGCCCCACGAAGCCGGCGGTCAGGAAGCCCATGAGCGTGATCAGCAGCAGCGCCACGATCACGCCGAAGCCGGGCACGGCGAACGGCAAGTAGCTGTCGGGATTGTAGCGGTCGGGAATGTAGGGCTTCACCCACGAATCCACCCAGTGGACCAGCGACCAGGTGAGATAGGCGGTGATGGCCAGCGGCGCGGTGACGATGACGCCGGTGAGGAAATAATTGCGCAGCCGGGTCATCATTGCCGGAGAAAGTCCCGTGAACAGTCAGCCATCATCGTCCCGCCCTTCGGGAGGATAGGGCAGCATCCCTGGCTTTTGAATAGCGATTCGGCCGCCGGCGGGGCGCTATTCGACCGTCACGGATTTCGCCAGGTTGCGCGGCTGGTCGACGTCGGTGCCCATGAACACGGCGGTGTGGTATGCGAGCAGCTGCACCGGCAGGGCATGGACGATCGGCGCGATCAGCTCCGGCACCTGCGGCAGCACGATCGTTTCCATCGTGGAGACGGTGGAGCGCGCCGCGCCCTTCTCGTCGGTGATCAGGATGATCCTGCCGCCGCGCGCGGCGACTTCCTGCATGTTCGACACCGTCTTGTCGAAGATGCGGTCGTGAGGCGCGATCACGATCACCGGCATGGATTCGTCGATCAGCGCGATGGGGCCGTGCTTGAGCTCGCCGGCGGCGTAGCCTTCCGCGTGGATGTAGGAGATTTCCTTGAGCTTCAGCGCGCCTTCCATCGCCAGCGGGAAGTTGGTGTCGCGGCCGAGGTAGAGCACGTGGCGGAAATGCGCCAGTTCGCGCGCCACCTTGGCGATCTGCTCATCGAGCTTCAGCACCTGGCTGGCGAAACGCGGCGCCTCCGAAAGCTCGCGCACGGCGCGCTTCTCGGCCTCGGGCGACATGTGCCCGCGCGCAACCGCGGCGCGCACGGTCAGCGCCGCCAGCACGGAGAGCTGGCAGGTGAACGCCTTGGTCGAGGCCACGCCGATCTCGGGGCCGGCAAGCGTCGGGAAGATGCCGTCCGACTCGCGCGCGATCGTGGATTCGCGGACATTCACCACCGAGGCGATCGGGATGCCCTGCTGGCGGCAGTAGCGCAGCGAAGCGAGCGTGTCGGCGGTCTCGCCAGACTGCGAGATGAACAGCGCCGCGCTGTCCTTCGACAGTGGCATCTCGCGATAGCGGAACTCCGACGCGATATCGATGTCGACCGGCAGGCGGGCATGGCGCTCGAGCCAGTATTTCCCGATCAAGCCGGCCAGATAGGCGGTGCCGCAGGCCGAGATCGCGAGCCGGTCGAGCTTGGCGAAGTCGAACGGCAGCGGATAGTCGTTGGCCGTGCTGGTGGTGAAGTCGAGATAGTGCGCCAGAGTGTGCGAGATCACTTCCGGCTGCTCATGGATCTCCTTCTCCATGAAGTGCCGGTGGTTGCCCTTGTCGACCAGGTAGCTGGTGCCGACCGATTGCTGGCGGCGGCGTTCGACGGGCTTGCCGGCCGCATCGTAGATCTGGATCTCATCGCGGCGCACCACCGCCCAGTCGCCGTCCTCCAGATAGGTGATGGAATCGGTGAACGGGGCGAGCGCGATCGCATCGGAGCCGAGGAACATCTCACCCTCGCCATGGCCGACCGCCAGCGGCGGCCCGTTGCGGGCGCCGATGAGCAGGTTCTCGTCGCCGCGGAACATGATGGCGAGCGCAAAGGCTCCCTCCAGCCGCTCGATGGCGGCGTGGGCGGCCTCGACCGGGCCCAGCCCGTGCTGGAGGCCGCGCGCCACCAGATGCGCGACCACCTCCGTGTCGGTTTGCGAGGTGAACTCGAAGCCGTCCGCCTTCAGCTCCTCGCGCAGTTCGGCGAAGTTCTCGATGATGCCGTTGTGGACGATCGCGACGTCGCGCGAGAAATGCGGATGCGCATTGGTTTCGTTGGGCACGCCATGGGTGGCCCAGCGCGTATGGCCGATGCCGATACGGCCGCCGAGCGGGTCTGCCTTGAGGCGTGCCTCCAGGTTGACGAGCTTGCCTTCGGCGCGGCGGCGCTCCAGGTGGCCTTCCTCGATTGTCGCCACGCCGGCCGAGTCATAGCCGCGATATTCGAGGCGCTTCAGCGCGTCCACGATCAGCGGGGCGACCGGGCTGTTGCCGACGATGCCAACGATTCCGCACATATTATCCGCCCCTCGTCCGTTGCCCGGCAGCCGCCTTCGGCGACGCAGCTATGTAAAAACTGCGGCGCGACCAAGGAAGTCAAAATTGTTTTCAGCACATTTCCGCAGCGGCACGACCCTATCGCGGAGTGATTGAAGCCGCGTTACTTCGCTCTCGCCGCTTTCTCGGCGGCCAGCCGCTCGCGCAGCGCGGCGCCCTTGCCGTCCTTGTTGACCTGTCTGGCGCGGCCGAACGCAAGCGCTCCGTCCGGCACGTCGTCGGTGATGACGCTGCCAGACGACACATAGGCGCCGTCGCCGATCTTCACCGGTGCGACCAGCGCCGAGTTCGAGCCGATGAACGCGCCTGCGCCGATCTCGGTGAGATGCTTGGAGAAGCCGTCATAATTGCAGGTGATCGTGCCGGCGCCGATATTGGCCTTGGGGCCGATCACCGCGTCGCCGACATAGGTCAGGTGGTTGACCTTTGCGCCGGCGCCGACCCTGGCTTCCTTCACCTCGCAGAAATTGCCGACCTTCGAGCCTTCCGCGAGGTCGGCGCCGGGCCGCAGCCTTGCAAACGGCCCGACCGATGCGCCCTTGGCCACGGTCGCGCCTTCCAGATGCGAGAATGCGTGGATGACGGCGCCCCCTGCGATCTTCACGCCCGGCCCGAAGACGACATGCGGTTCCACCAGCGTGTCGGCGCCAATCTCCGTGTCGTGGGAAAAATGGACCGTGCCAGGGTCGAGCAGCGTCACGCCCGACAGCATGGTCTCGCGGCGGCGGCGCTGCTGCCAGATCTGCTCGGCTTCGGCCAGCTCGGCGCGGTTGTTGATGCCCAGCACGTCGTCGGGGCTCGCCTCCGTCGCCACCACGGTCAGCCCCGCCTCGTGCGCGATGGCGACCGCGTCGGTCATGTAGTACTCGCCCTTGGCGTTGTCGTTGCGGATGGCGTCCATCAGGCCCAGCGCATGCGGCCCGGAGATCGCCATCAGCCCGCCATTGCAGAAGGTGATGCGCTTCTCGTCCTCCGAGCAGTCCCGCTCCTCGCGGATCGCCACCAGCCGGCCATCGCGCTCGATCAGGCGGCCATATCCGGTGGGTGCGTCGGTGCGGAAGCCCATCACCACCACATGCGCGCCCTCGGCCAGCTTGCGCCTTGCCGCGGCCAGCGCTTCGGTCCGCAGCAGCGGCGTGTCGCCGAACACGACCAGCAGGTCGTCATAACCGCGCGCAATCGCCGCGCGCGCCTGCAGGATGGCGTGCGCGGTGCCGAGGCGCTGCTGCTGGATGAAGAGCTCGATGCCCGGCGCGTGCGCTTCCACCGCAGCCTTGACCTGCTCGGCTCCATTGCCGGCCACCAGCGCCACGTCGCCGCCTGCCGCCATCGCGGAGCGCACCACATGGACCACCATGGGCAGGCCGCCGATCGGATGCATCACCTTCGGCAGCGCGCTCTTCATGCGGGTGCCCTCGCCCGCCGCCAGCACGACGCAAAGGCATGATCTGTCGCTCATGGGAATTTCCCGACCTGATGAATCGCGGCCACATGTAGCACCGGGGCCGCGCCGTTCCAAACCGTCGGACGAAACATGCCGTCGGTCAGGCGGGCGCGGGTCCGCTCACCCCAGTTCGGCCAGCCCGGGGAAGGTTTCCAGCAGCCAGTAAGACGCGGTCTGCACGCCGCCGGTCACGAACAGCACGCCCGCCACGACCAGCAGGCCGCCGATCACCTTCTCCACCCGGCCGAGATGGATGCGGAAGCGCGCCATGAAGCGCATGAAGGCGCCGGAGAAGAAGGCCGCCACGATGAAGGGGATGCCGAGGCCGAGCGAATAGGCCGCCAGCAGGGCCGCGCCCTCCCCCACCGTCTCGCGCCCGCCCGCCAGGGTCAGGATGGGGCCGAGGATGGGGCCGATGCAGGGCGTCCAGCCGAAGGCGAATGCCAGCCCCATGACATAGGCGGCTACCGCGCTGGCCGGCTTGCCGGATGCCTGGAAGCGGGCCTCCCGCGACAGCAGCGGGATGCGGATCACGCCGAGAAAGTTCAGCCCCATCAGGATGATGACGATGCCTGCCGCGATCGCCAGCTCCTGTTGCCAGGCCCTCAGCAGCGCCCCGATCGAGGAGGCGCCGGCGCCCAGCGCGACGAAAACGGTCGAGAAGCCGAGAACGAAAGCGATCGCCGCGAAGGCGAGCGCCAGCCGCGGGGCGGAGGCGGCGGCCGTCGCGGTCGCGGCCGTTCCGGCAGCCGGCGCGCCGCGAAAGTCGTCCATCGAGACGCCCGCCATGTAGCATAGATAGGGCGGCACCAGCGGCAGCACGCATGGCGACAGGAACGAGAGCGCGCCCGCGCCCACCGCACTCAGATAGCCGACATCAAGCGCCATGTCCGGTCCATACACTTCGTTCGATTGGGCATATAGCCTAGCCGCGCTCTCGCCAACCAATCACCTTCGCGTGGCAAAGCGTCGCGACGGCCCCGCGCAGCCTGCGCGATTCCCTCACCGCGGCCCCCTCGGGGCGTGCTTGGTCATGCGGCCTCCCGATGCTATTGTTCCGGCTTCGATCGAGGCGGGGCGGTGCCAGGCGAGCGCAACCGGCAGGCGAGGCATGACGACGGTCGCTGGGTGGAGGCCGCGCTGTTTCTTGCCGTGCTGCCGGCCATCGCAGTCGGCACCTACGTGCAGGCCCTTGCTCCCGCGGACATCCGAACCGTCCACGACGCGTTGCTCCGGGCCATCGGAACTGAGCCCACGGGCCGGATACTTCGCCTGCTGCTAGACGGCGGCGCCGGCGCGGCCGTTGTCACGCTTCTGGTCACCGGCCCTCTTTCCCTGGCGCTGGTGACCGTCCTGCGCCGCGCGGCAGAGCGCAGGCTTCGGCGTAGCGCCGGTCGAACGGATGCGGGCTGCAACTGATCCGCAGCGGGGACTTCCTGTTTTGGCTTGGACAAGTTGCGTGATGGTGAGCGCACTGGGACTCGAACCCAGGACCTACTGATTAAAAGTCAGTTGCTCTACCGGCTGAGCTATGCGCTCCCGCGGGGTTTCGCCCCCCGCAAGTGGCGCGGAAAATAGGGAGAGAGGCCCCGCCGGTCAACCGGAAATGCAGGGCATCCGCGACATCTCGGCGGAGCGGGAAGCCCCTGATTCCGGGGTCCCCCGGCTGGAACCAATCGTCGTCCGCCCCGTTTGCTAGGCAGGGACGTGCAGTCCATGCAAGGAGACGAGCAATGAGGAAGACATTTCTTGCTATGTGTGCGGCGGCGCTTGCCGTTCCGCTGAGCTTTGCCTCCGCGCCCGCAGGCGCGCAGGGCATGACCTTCCAGATCGGCCCCGGCGGCCCCAGCGTCGGTTTCTACACCGACGGGCCGTACGGCTATTATCACGGCCATCGCGGCTATCGCGAGCGTCGCGCGGGCTGGCGTCAGTATCGCGGCTACTGGTTCCCGCCGGATGCGTTCGTCGAGCGTCGCGTCTATCGCGAGCATCGCCGGGCAGACCGTCGCGCCGACCGCGCCCACGTCGCCTGGTGCTATGATCGCTACCGGTCGTACCGCGCTTCGGACAACACCTATCTGCAGACCCGGGGCGTGCGCCGCACGTGCATTTCGCCCTACAGCTGATAGGCTGAGCAGACAAAAGGCCCGCGCAAGCGGGCCTTTTTTCATGTGCTCCTGCGGGTTTCACGGGCGCAGGCGGGCAGCGCACTCCGCGATGACATCCATCGCCGACAGCACGTCGTCCCTCGTGGTCTCGAACTGGCCGGCCTGGAAGCGAATGGCCACGCGTCCGTCCACCCGCGTCTGCGTCAGGTAAATTCGACCGTCATCGTTGATGGCGGCGAGCAAGTCGAGATTGTGCTGGTCCAGCCTGTCGCCCTCAACGCCTCGGGGAACGTGCCGGAAGCTGAACAGCGACAGCATCGGCTCGGTCACGATCTCGAAATCCGCCTCACCGCGCATCCGCTCGGCAAGCTCGCTGCTCCATGCCACGTGGTTGCGGATCATGGTCCGCAGGCCTTCCAGCCCGTAGGCGCGCAGCAGGAACCAGATCTTCAGCGCGCGAAACCGGCGTCCAAGAGGAACCGACCACTCCGAGTAGTTGATGATGCCGTCGCTGCCATAGGTCTTCAGATATTCGGGCTGGATGGCCAGCGTGCGCACCAGCTCGTCCGGGCGGCGCACGAAATGCGCCGAGCAGTCGAACTGCGCGCCCAGCCATTTGTGCGGGTTGAACACCACCGAGTCGGCCATCTCGACGCCGTTCCACAGATGGCGGAATTCAGGGCAGATCATCGCCGAGCCTGCCCATGCGGCGTCGACATGCAGGTAGAGGCCATGCGTGCGGGCCGCTGCCGCAAGCGCTCCGATATCGTCCGTGCCGCCGACGCTGGTTCCGCCGACGGAGCCGATGATGCCCGCCGGCACGAAGCCGTTTTCGGTATCGGCGCGGATCCTGGCCTCCAGCGCTTCCGGCTCCATCGCCCGCAGCGGGCCGCCCGCGGGGATGCGTACCAGATTGTCCGATCCGATGCCGGCCACCCAGATGGCGCGGTCGACCGAACTGTGCACCTGGTCGGAACAGTAGATTCGCAGCTGCGGAAGGCTGGCGAGGCCGCGTGTATTCCCCTTCCAAGACAGCGCGCGCTCGCGCATGGTCAGCACGGCCGCAAGCGTGGCGGACGAGGCCGAATCCTGGATCACGCCGGAAAACGCCTCCGGCAGGCCAATCGCCTGCCGAAGCCACTCCAGCATCTTCGTCTCCAGCTCGGTGGCGGCCGGCGCCGTCTGCCAGAGCATGCATTGCGCCGCCATGGCCGTGACCAGATATTCCGCGACCACCGACACGGGCGCGGCATTGGCCGGGAAATAGGCAAAGAAGCCGGGGTGCTGCCAATGCGTCATGCCGGGAACGATGATCTTCTCGAAATCGGCGAATACCGCCTCCATCGCCTCGCCCTGCTCCGGCGGCGCGGCGGGAATGCGCGCCGCAACGGCGCCCGGCGCAGACCTTGCCCGCACGGGGCGGTCGCGCAGGCCGGCGCGATAGTCGGCGCCCCAATCGGCCGCCTTCTGCGACCACCGGCGGAATTCGTCATTGTCCATGGGCGTGTGTCCGCGTGTTCGCGCGCGCCGCGAGACGGCGGCGTTATTCGTATGAGAAATCGGGAAGGCTCTTGAACGCCGACTTGAGCGCCTGCGACCAGCCGTCCGACACTGTGCGGTAATATGGGTCGTCGCCCTGGATGCGCTTTCTCAGCCCCACCTTGAACGTGTCGCGCTCGTAGAACATGAGATCCAGCGGCAGCCCGACCGACAGGTTCGATTTCAGTGTCGAATCGAACGACACCATCAGAAGCTTGGCGGTCTCGGCAAAGCTCATGCCGGGATCGTATGCCCGCACAAGGATGGGCTTGCCGTACTTCGTCTCGCCGATCTGGAAGAAGGGCGTATCCTCGGACGATTCGATGAAATTGCCTTCCGGATAGATCATGAAGAGGCGCGGCTCGGTGCCGCGGATCTGGCCGCCCAGGATGAACGACGCGCCGAAAGCATCGGCATTCTGACCGGCAGGCGTGGCGCTGGCGATCACCTCCTTGACCGTTTCGCCGACGAGTTGCGCCGTGCGGAACATCGAGGCCGTCTCCAGCAGCGAGGGAGACCGTTCGGCCGGGGCCTTGGAGCGTTCGTTGAGCAGGCTGACCACGGCCTGCGTGGTTGCCAGATTGCCTGCCGCCAGGAGCACGATCACCCGCTCGCCGGGCTCTTCCCAGACATACATCTTGCGGAAGGTCGAGATGTTGTCGACGCCGGCATTGGTGCGCGTGTCCGACATGAACACCAGCCCCCGATCGAGCTTCAGGCCGACGCAATAGGTCATGAAACGGCACCTGTGAGAGACGTGATTCCAGATTACTGCTCGACAGTGATCTGGACTGCAAGGCGTTCGTTGGCGGCACCGAGCGTGATGCCCGAAATCGGCATGGCGTCGCGATAGTCGCGGCCGGACGCGAGGCGCACGTAACGCGTGTCCGGGCTGATGCCGTTGGCGGCGTCGAAGCCCACCCAGCCCAGCCCGTCGACATGCGCCTCGGCCCAGGCGTGGCTTGCCACCTGGGCGGTCGTCGCTTCCAGCAGCAGGTATCCGCTGACGTAGCGGGCGGGATAGCCGAGCAGCCGTGCGGCCGCCGCGAAGATGTGGGCATGGTCCTGGCACACGCCCCGCCCCTGCTTCAGCGCGTCCTCGGCGGTGGTGTCGGTGCCGGTTGCACCGGGCTCGAACGCCACGCGCCCGTGCACCAGCGCCATCAGCGCGTGCAGCCGCTCCAAGTCCGGTCCCGGCTCGATGCTCGCCGCCAGCGCCCGGATGCCCTCGCCCGGCTCGGTCAGCGCGGTGGGCGGCGCAAACAGCCACAGCGGCGCGAAACCGCGATGGGCGCCGGTGACGCCGGCCGTGTCCTTCGTCTCCACCTCGCCCTGCGCGGTGATCGCGATCTCGCGCCGGGCGCCGCTGATGCTCACCAGCCTTGTGTCGCTGCCGAAATGGTCGACGAAGCGCACCTCCTCCGTCGCCCCCTCGACCGTGAGCGACCAACTCACGATTTCCTGTCCGGGGCCGTTTTGCGGCACCAGCCTCAGCCGCTGCAGCGCATAGGCCACCGGGTGGTCGTAGGCATATTCGGTGCGGTGCGCGATCTTCAGACGCATCGGTCGCCTCAATAGAAGCGGTAGTCGGCGGCGATCTCGTCACCGAGGCGGTTGTTGGCGCGGATGAAGTCGCTCAGGAATTCATGCAGGCCGGTGTCGAATATCTCGCGGATCGTGCTCTTCTTCAGGCGCGTATTGGTCCGTTCCACCGTATCGTGGCAGGGATGACGCGCGCCGTACCGTTCCGCAAGAGAATCAAGGCTTTCGGATATATTGTGATAGCAGTACGCAAAGGAGCGCGGCATTCGCCGGTTCAGCGTCAGGTAGTCGGCCACGTTGGTGGGGGTGTACTCGGCATCATAGACCCAGCGGTAGGAGCGGTGCGCCGAGACCGAGCGCAGGATCGACTCCCACTGGTAGTTGTCGAGCGACGAGCCCACCCAGGAAACCGATGGCAGCAGCACGTAATATTTCACGTCGAGGATGCGGGCGGTATTGTCGGCGCGCTCGATGAAGGTGCCGATCTGCGAAAAGTCGAAAATCTCGTTGCGCAGCATGGTGCCGTAGAAAGAACCGCGGATCAGCGCCGTCTCGCGCTTGATCGCGTCCAGCACGCTCGGCAGGTCCCGCGCATCCACCGGTTGCGCCAGCATCCGCCGCAGCGACATCCATGCCTCGTTGATGCTCTCCCAGGTCTCGCGCGTCAGCGCGGTGCGTACCATGCGGGCGTTGCTGCGGGCGGTCGCGATCGACGACATCGAGCTCGACGGGTTGGAGGTGTCGCGCAGCAGGAAGTCGAACACGTTGGCGCCGTTCAACTCGCGCCCGCTCTGGGCGAAGGCGGTGTCGGCGCCGGCGCTCAGCAGCACCGAGTTCCATTCGTCGGCGGCGCTGGCGCTCCTCGTCAGCGCCAGCCTGAGGCCGGCATCCACAAGACGCGCCATGTTCTCGGCCCGCTCGATGTAGCGGTTCATCCAGTAGAGGCCGTTCGCGGTGCGACCGAGGAGCATTCAGGCGGCTCCGACGAGAAGCGAGTAGCGAATAGGGAATAGGGAATAGGGAGGAGGTGTCGTCATTGCCGGCGCTGCAAGCTCCTGACCATTGAACGGAGCATCTTCCCCACCTCCTCACTTCTCCCGAGCAACGGTTTCATGTCGTCTGCCGTCATCAATCCTACGCGCTCGGAAAGGATCAGATGAGTCTCGAGCTCCTTCAGAGAGCCTTGTGCGACCCGGAGGAATTGAACGAAGGCTGCAGTGTATTCTCGCCCATGCCCCTCGGCGATATTGGCTGCTACGGATGTCGAGGATCGTCTGATTTGAGCAGTCATTCCATAGGTTTCGCTGACTGGGAAAAGTCGGGTCGAGGAATAGCATTCCACGGCGAGTTCAACTGCCGCCTTCCATACAAGGAGATCTCTGTAAGAGTTTATCGGCGCCGGTTGCCCTTCCATGTTCCATTCTCTATTCGCTACTCACTATTCGCTAATCGCTATTTTCCTCAGTCATCCAGCACCCACGTATCCTTCGTCCCCCCGCCCTGGGACGAGTTGACCACCAGCGAGCCCGCCTTCAGCGCCACCCGCGTCAGGCCGCCGGGCACGATGCGGACGCGGTCGGAGACCAACACGTAGGGCCGCAGGTCGACATGGCGCGGGGCCAGTCCCTTGTCGGTCAGGATCGGGCAGGTCGACAGCGCCAGCGTCGGCTGCGCGATGTAGTTGGCGGGCCGCGCCCGCAGCTTGGCGGCAAAGGCCTCGCGCTCCTTCTTCGAGGCGGCCGGGCCCACCAGCATGCCGTAGCCGCCGGAGCCGTGCACCTCCTTCACCACCAGCTCGTGCAGGTGCTCCAGCACGTAGGCAAGCCCGTCCGGCTCGCCGCAGCGCCATGTCGGAACGTTGCCGAGGATGGGCTTGCGGCCGGTGTAGAACTCCACGATCTCGGGCATGTAGGAATAGATCGCCTTGTCGTCGGCGATGCCGGTGCCGGGCGCGTTGGCGATGGTGATGTTGCCCGCGCGGTAGACGTCCATGATGCCAGGCACGCCCAGCGCGGAATCGGGCCGGAAGGTCAGCGGGTCGAGGAAGGCGTCGTCGACGCGGCGGTACAGCACGTCGATCTGCTTGTAGCCCTCCGTGGTGCGCATCGCCACGTGGCCGTCCACGACCCTGAGGTCCTGCCCCTCGACCAACTCGACGCCCATCTGGTCGGCCAGGAATGCGTGCTCAAAATAGGCCGAGTTGTAGAGCCCGGGCGTCAGCACGGCGACCGTGGGAGCGCCCGCCACGTTGGCCGGCTTCACCGCAGCCAGCGATTGCCGCAGCAGCTGCGGGTAGTTCTCGACCGGCAGCACGTTGATCTTCTGGAACAGCTCGGGGAAGAGCTGCATCATCGTCTCGCGGTTCTCCAGCATGTAGGAGACGCCCGACGGCGTGCGCGCATTGTCCTCCAGCACGTAAAACTGGTTCTCGGCCGTGCGCACGATGTCGACGCCGATGATGTGGGTGTAGACGCCCGCCGGCGGGCGCACGCCGATCATCTCCGGCAGGAACGCCTCGTTCTCCGCGATCAGCTGGCGGGGTATGCGGCCTGCTCGCAGGATCTCTTGCCGGTGGTAGATGTCGTCCAGAAAGGCGTTCAGCGCCTGGACACGCTGCTCGATGCCCTGCGTCAGGCGGCGCCATTCGGAGCCCGAGATGATGCGCGGCACGATGTCGAACGGGATCAGCCGCTCGGACGCCTCCTCCTCGCCATACACGGCGAAGGTGATGCCGGTCTTGCGGAACACGCGCTCGGCGTCGCGCATCTTTTCGGTCAGTCGCGCCGGGTCCTGGGCGCTCAGCCAGTCGCTGTAAGCCGCATAAGGACGTCTCAGCCCGGCATCTTCCGGGTGCATTTCATCGAACGCAGCCACAGGAACACTCCCCTGATCCACATTTGAATGGAAGAGGCCGCGGAAAATCAAGCGATTTCGCCCATTTGCGCGGCGCGGCCGCGTCGCCGCGCCAGGGCTGCCCGCATTTCATGCAACTTGCCCACCGCTGCGGGCGCCTTGGGCAGGCCCTGCCTCACGGATGCGCAGCCTGTTGGGCGCGCGGGTGAAACTGCGGGCGGCCGCGACTCGTGTTATTCTGCGGAGGTCTCGCGGAACGCGCCTCCCTCGCCCGGACGAAAGGAGAATGCAGCATGCGCCTGATCCTGCCACTCGTCGCCTTGTCGATCCTCTGCGCCGCGCCGGCGCAGGCGGGCGAGGCCGAAATCCGCGCCGCCCAGTCCACCATCGAGGCGCAGTTGCGGGCCTTCCTCGCCGATGACGATCAGGCCGCCTATGGCTATGCGGCCCCCAGCATCAAGCGCATCTTCCCGACGTTGGAACAGTTCATGGGAATGGTGCGCGGCGCCTACCAGCCGGTGTGGAAGCCGCGCAACTTCGCCTTCGGCAAGACGCAGGAGCTCAGCGCCACATCCATCGCCCAGCAGGTGCTGGTGGTCGGCCCCGACGGCAAGGATTACGAGGCGATCTATACGCTCGAGCTGCAGCCCGACGGCACGTTCCGCATCACCGGCGTCAGCCTTCGCGGCGCGAGCTCGCTGGGCGCCTGACCTCAGAGGCAGACGCCGTAGTAGACGCACTCCTCGTAGTCGTCTTCGTAGTCGATGCTGCTGTAGCTGGCGTAGCCAGACTTGCCGTTCCAGCGCACCCGGCACCACCCTTTCTTGCAGTCCCGCATGTCGATCTTGTCGCCCTCGGGAATATAGGCCAGCACCTTGTGCTGGCGGCCGGGCCCCGCCCGCAGCGCGGTCTTCTCATATGTATATCCGGTGGCGGCCCAGACCGGCGTGGGCGGCGTGGCAAACGAAAGCGCAATGATGGCGGTGATGATCCTGAGCATGTGCAAATTCCCCAAAACCATAGGAAATTCTAGCAACAGTTCTTCCGCGACGGAAGCCGGCGCGATCGCTACAGCGCCGGCAGGTCTCCCCTCGCCCAGCCCTCGGATATCTCGGCCGCCCTGTCGGCGAACCGCGCGGCTTCGATCGATGCCCGGATGTCGGCCATCAGGCTCTGGTAGTAGGCGAGGTTGTTCCAGGTCAGCAGCATCCCGCCCAGCGTTTCGCCGGACTTGACCAGGTGGTGCAGGTAGGCGCGGGAATAGTCGCGCGCCGCCGGGCAATCGCTCTCCTCGTCCAGCGGACGGGGATCGTCGGCGTGGCGGGCGTTGCGCAGGTTGACCTTGCCCCGCCGCGTATAGGCCAGCCCGTGCCGCCCGGCGCGGGTCGGCATCACGCAGTCGAACATGTCGATGCCCTGTGCCACCGATTTCAGGATGTCGTCCGGCGTGCCGACGCCCATCAGGTAGCGCGGCTTCTCCTGCGGCAGCAGCGGGCAGGTCACGTCCAGCATGTCGAGCATCACCGCCTGCGGCTCGCCCACCGCCAGCCCGCCAACGGCGTAGCCCTTGAGGTCCAGGTCGCGCAGCGCCAGCGCCGACCGTTCGCGCAGGTCCGGCACGTCGCCGCCCTGCACGATGCCGAACATCGCCTTGCCCGGCTGGTCGCCGAATGCGGCCTTGCAGCGTTCGGCCCAGCGCAGCGAAAGCTCCATCGCCTTTTCGATAGCCGGGCGTTCCGCCGGCAGCGCGGTGCATTCATCCAGCTGCATCTGGATGTCGGAATCGAGCAGGCCCTGGATTTCGATGGAGCGTTCCGGGCTCATCTCGTGGGCCGCGCCGTCGACATGGGAGCGGAACGTCACGCCCTTTTCCGATATCTTGCGCAGCTGCGCCAGCGACATGACCTGGAACCCGCCGGAATCGGTGAGGATCGGCCACGGCCAGCGGGCGAATTCGTGCAGTCCCCCCAGCCGCGCCACGCGCTCGGCGCCCGGCCGCAGCATCAGGTGGTAGGTGTTGCCCAGGATGATGTCCGAGCCCAGGTCGCGAACCTGGTCGAGATACATCGCCTTGACCGTGCCGCCCGTGCCCACCGGCATGAAGGCAGGCGTGCGCACGATGCCGCGCGGCATCGAGATTTCGCCGCGGCGGGCATTCCCGTCGGTGGCGAGCAGGCGGAAGGTGAAGTTCTCGGTCACGGCCGCTCCGGAAACAGCAGGCTGGCATCGCCGTAGGAATAGAAGCGATAGCCGTCTTGAATAGCGTGGGCATAGGCCCTCCGCATCGTGTCGAGGCCTGAAAATGCCGACACCAGTATGAACAGGGTCGAGCGTGGCAGGTGGAAGTTCGTCATCAGCGCGTCGACGATCCGGAAACGGTAGCCCGGCGTGATGAAGATGTCTGTCGCGCCCTGCCACTCGCTGAGCCGGCCCTGCTCGTCAGCAGCACTTTCCAGCAGGCGCAGCGAGGTGGTGCCCACGCACACGATGCGCCCTCCCCGTGCGCGCACGGCATTGAGCGCCTGCGCCGTCGCTGCGCTGACATGCCCGATCTCGGCATGCATCCTGTGGTCGTCCGTATCGTCGGCCTTCACTGGCAGGAACGTGCCCGCGCCGACATGAAGCGTCACGAAATGGCGTTCGACGCCTGCCCGGTCCAGCGCCGCGAAAAGCTCCGGCGTGAAGTGCAGACCCGCCGTGGGGGCGGCCACGGCGCCGTCTTCCCTTGCATAGATCGTCTGGTAGTCGGCGCGGTCGCGGTCGTCTTCGTGCCTCTTGGACGCGATGTAGGGCGGCAGCGGTATGTGGCCGGCCGCCGCGATCGCTTCGTCCAGCACCGGGCCGGACAGATCGAACACCAGCAGCACCTCGCCGCCTTCGCGCTTTTCGGCGACAGTGGCGTCTAGCGCGCCGAGATAGCAGGCCTCGCCCGCATGGCCGAAGCTTATCCGCTCCCCCTGCGCCACTCGCTTGGCCGGCCGCAGGAAAGCCAGCCAGCGGTCGGGCCCTGCCCGCATGTGCAGCGTTGCCTCCACGCCGGCCGAAGCGTCTCCGCGACGGCGGACGCCGTCCAGCCGCGCGGGTATCACTTTCGTGTCGTTGAAAACCAGCGCGTCGCCGGGCTGCAGCAGGTCAGGCAGATCGCGCACCACGCGGTCGCTCATGCCGGCATGCGGCCGCACCACCAGCAGCCTGGCGCTGTCGCGCGGCTCGGCCGGCCTCAGCGCGATGCTCGTCTCCGGCAGGTCGAAATCAAACTGGTCTACCCGCATCGGCCCGCCCCGCGGCGGGCCGCGACGCCTATTGCCGCCGGCCCGAGCGCCCACGCGGCAGGCTGGCGCCCGATAGCGCGGCGATGCCGATGAGAATCAGGATCACCGGCCAGAACCGGCCGAAATCGAAGCCGAAAAAGAAGACCAGCGACATCCCGGTCAGGATCAGGCCGCTGACGAGAGAGCCCATCGCGGCACGCGTCCACGCGTGTTCCCGCTCGTAGATCGAGACCGCGCCGCCAAGGGCGGCGATGCCGGGTATCATCAGGAAGATAGCCCACCAATTGTCCGGAACCGGAAAGCCGAAATTCTTCAGCAGGAAGATCACGCCAAGCGCGATCAGTATCACCCCGCCGACCCAGGCGCCTCCCTTGGTCCAGTGAGCCTTCCCCGGCGCGTCCGGCTGTTCGGGCCGCTGCTGGGTGCCGGAGGGGTCGATATCGTCCCCTCGGCCGTATTGCTGGTCCGCCATGGCACATCTCCGCCAATGAAACTGGCGGAATTGTCCATGCGTCGGAGGAGCGCGCCTTGCGCTGCATCAAGCGTCCGCGGCTACTTTCATCGACACGATCTTGTCGGGATCCTGCACCGGCTCGCCGCGCTTGATCTTGTCGACGTTCTCCATGCCCTCGATCACCTGGCCCCACACCGTGTACTGGCGGTTCAGGAAGCCGGCATCCTCGAAGCAGATGAAGAATTGCGAATTGGCGGAATTCGGGTTCTGCGCACGCGCCATCGAGCAGGTGCCGCGGGCGTGGTTCATGTTGGAGAACTCGGCCTTCAGGTCGGGCTTGTTGGAGCCGCCCATGCCTGCCCGCGAACCGTTGAAGGACGGCGAAGACGAATTGCCGTACTGCACGTCGCCGGTCTGCGCCATGAAGCCGTCGATGACGCGGTGGAACACCACGCCGTCATAGGCGCCTTCGCGCGCCAGCTCCTTGATGCGACCGACATGGCCCGGGGCGAGGTCCGGAAACATCTCGATGACGACGCGTCCCTTCGTGGTTTCCATGACCAGCGTGTTTTCCGGATCCTTGATCTCGGCCATCTCTTGTTCCTTTCAATCTCGATGAAAATCAGTTGCCGTCGGCGGCGATGCGAACCTTGATCATGCGGTCGGGATCCTGCACCGGCTCGCCGCGCTTGATGTTGTCCACCAGCTCCATGCCGCTCTCGACCTGGCCGACGATCGTGTACTGGCCGTTAAGGTGGGGCGCCGGCTCGAACATGATGAAGAATTGCGAATTGGCGGAATTGGGGCTCGGTCCCCGTGCCATGCCGACCGTTCCCCGAACGAACCGCTCGCCCGAGAATTCTGCCGGGAGGTCGGGCCGGTCGGAACTTCCCCTGCCCGCCATCTGCGGATCGAAACCATCCTCCATGTCGCCATACTGGACGTCGCCGGTCTGCGCCATGAAGCCGGTGATGACCCGGTGGAAGGCTACGTTGTCATAGGCGCCTTCGCGCACGAGCGACTTGATCTGTTCCACATGCTTCGGTGCCAGGTCGGGCCGCAGCGCAATCGTCACGTCGCCGTCCTTGAGCGTGATGATCATCGTGTTTTCGGGTTCGGCCGCCATGGCCGGTCCGCCGATCAGCGCGGCAAGAACGAGAAAAGGCGCGATGAGCCTTGCAAGCTGCATTTGCGGGTCTCCGGATGTCTTAGGCTTTGAACTTCGCCTTGAGGGGGCCGACCACCGATGGCGGCACGAAGGGACTGATGTCCCCGCCCATCGAGGCTATCTGGCGCACGAGTGTGGTGGTAATCGTACGCACCGACGGGCTGGCCGGCAGGAAAACGGTCTGCAGGTCGGGCGCCATGGTCTCGTTCATGCCGGCCATCTGCATCTCGTAGTCGAGATCGGTGCCGTCGCGCAGGCCGCGGATCATGATCGTGGCGCCGTAGCTGCGCGCCGCGTCCACCAGCAGGCCCCCGAACGACACCACCTTGATGCGGGCGGCGTCCTCGCCAAGCTCGTCGCGGCACGAATTGCCGATCAGCTCCACGCGCTCCTCGAACGAGAACAGCGGCGTCTTCGACGCCTGCCGGCCGATGCCGACATAGATCGTGTCGGCGATCGCGAGCGACGCCTTGAGCACGTCCAGGTGGCCGTTCGTCGGGGGATCGAAGGAGCCTGCGTAGAATGCGGTGCGCTCTGTCATGCCGGAGCTTTAGAGGGAGTTCGGGCCGAATGGAAGGGCGATCTGGCCGCGCCGGCGGCGCCCGGTGAACCCCGCGTGAACGGCCGCGTCAGGCATCGTTCAACGGCGGCGCAGTAGAAACCGCATTGTCGCATGAAACCAATTCCGCATGCCGCCCGTTACTAAGCCAACCGCAAGGAGACAACGCCATGATGATCTTCATGCTCGCCGCGGCCATGACGCTGGCAATGCTGATTGCCACGGCTTTCGGCCTCCATCAGGAAGCTGATCGCGCCCGCCTTCGCCAGCGGACGCAGAACCGCAATCCGTACCGCCTTCGCTGACCCTGCACGCGGCCGCTGGCGCGGCCGGCCCGTTTTGTAAGTGCGGCCGCTGGCGCGGTCGACAGTTCACCGAGTTCCAGTTCCCAGTGCTCGGTCCTATAGTTCCAGTTCCCGACCTCTACTTGGCGGCGGGGCCGTCCTCCAGTCCGGCCTCGCCGCTTCCTTCCTCAATCCTGCTTTCCTCGCCTTCAGGCTCCGAGATCCGCTCAACCGAGACGACATGCTCGCCCTCGGCCGTGTTGAAGATGGTGACGCCCTTGGTGGCGCGGCTGGCCAGCCGGATACCGGCCACCGGCACGCGGATCACCTGGCCGCCATCCGAAACCAGCATGATCTGGTCGTCATCGGCGACCGGGAAGGCCGCCACCAGTTCGCCGATCTCCGCACGCTTTGACACGTCGGTGGCCCTGATGCCCTTGCCGCCGCGGCCTGTGCGCCGGAAATCATATGAGGACGAGCGCTTGCCGTAGCCGAATTCGGTCACGGTCAGCACGAACTGCTCCCGCTCCTTCATCTGCTCGTAGACCTCTTCCGGCAGCTCGGCGCTCTCGGCGATCTCCTCGTTGGTGAGGGCGATATCCTCTTCCTCCACGCCGGCGGCCCTGCGCTCGGCGGCCGCGCGCTTCAGATAGGCGCTGCGCCGGCCGGCGTCGGTCTCGCCCTGGTGCAGGATGGTCATGGAGATGACGCGCTCGCCCTCGTTCAGCGAAATGCCGCGCACGCCGATCGAATTGCGGCCGGCGAACACGCGCACGTCCGACACAGGGAAACGGATGCACTGGCCCGAATTCGCCGTCAGCAGCACGTCGTCGCTCTCGTGGCAGGTCTCGACCGCGAGAATCTCGTCGCCGTCGTCGTCCAGCTTCATGGCGATCTTGCCGTTGCGGTTCACCTGCACGAAGTCGCTCAGCTTGTTGCGGCGAACCGTGCCGCGCGTGGTGGAGAACATCACGTCGAGCTCGCCCCAGCTCTCCTCGTCCTCCGGCAGCGGCATGATGGTGGTGATGCGCTCGCCTTCCTGCAGCGGCAGCATGTTGCGCAGGAATTTCCCGCGCGACTGCGGCGTGCCGATGGGCAGGCGCCAGACCTTCTCCTTGTAGACGATGCCGCGCGAGGAGAAGAACAGGATCGGCGTGTGCGTGTTGGCGACGAAGAGGCGGGTGACGAAATCCTCCTCCTTCGTCGCCATGCCCGTCTTGCCCTTGCCGCCGCGGCGCTGCGCCCGGTAGAGCGACAGCGGCACGCGCTTGATGTAGCCCTCATGGCTGACGGTGACGACCATGTCCTCGCGCTGGATGAGGTCCTCGTCCTCCATGTCGGCGCCGCCATCGACGATCTCCGTGCGCCGCGGCGTGGCAAACTCGTCGCGCACGGCCGCCAGTTCGTCCTTCACGATCGTCTGGATGCGCGCGCGCGACGACAGGATGTCGAGATAATCGCTGATCTCGGCGCCGATCTTGTTCAGCTCGTCGGCGATCTCGTCGCGGCCGAGCGCGGTCAGCCGCTGCAGGCGCAGGTCGAGGATCGCGCGGGCCTGTTCTTCGGAAAGGTTGTAGGTGCCGTCCTCGTTGATGCGGTGGCGCGGGTCGTCGATCAGCAGGATCAACGATTCCACGTCCGCCGCCGGCCAGCGGCGCTCCATCAGCTGGTCGCGCGCCGTCTGCGGGTCCGGCGCGCCGCGGATCAGCCGGATCACCTCGTCGATGTTGGCGACCGCGATCGCCAGCCCGACCAGGATGTGCGCGCGCTCGCGCACCTTGCGCAGCAGATATTTCGTGCGCCGCTGGATTACGTCCTCGCGGAACGCCACGAAGGCCCGCAGCATATCCTGCAGCGTCAGCACTTCCGGCTTGCCGCCGTTCAGCGCCACCATGTTCGCGCCAAACGAGGTCTGCAGCGGCGTGTAGCGGTAGAGCTGGTTCAGGATCACGTCGGCATTGGCGTCGCGCTTCAGCTCCACCACCACGCGATAGCCCTGGCGGTCGCTCTCGTCGCGTATGTCGGAGATGCCCTCGATGCGCTTGTCGCGCACCAGCTCGGCCATTTTCTCCTGCATCGCGGCCTTGTTCACCTGGTACGGCACCTCGGTGATGATGATGGCTTCGCGATCGTTGCGGATCGGCTCCACATGCACCTTGCCGCGGGTCATGATCGAGCCGCGCCCGGTCGAGTAGGCGCTGTGGATGCCGGAGCGGCCGAGGATGATGCCGCCGGTCGGGAAGTCCGGCCCCGGGATGATCTCCAGCAGGGCCGACAGGTCGATCGCCGGATTGTCGATCATGGCGATGCAGGCGTCGATCACCTCGCCCAGATTGTGCGGCGGGATGTTGGTGGCCATGCCGACCGCGATGCCGCCCGAGCCGTTGACCAGCAGGTTGGGGAAGCGCGCCGGCAGCACCTTCGGCTCGCTGCCGGAGCCGTCATAGGTGTCCTGCCAGTCGACGGTTTCCTTGTCGATATCCTCCAGCAGCTCGTGCGCCACCTTGGTCAGGCGGGATTCGGTGTAGCGCATCGCCGCCGGCGGATCGCCGTCGATCGAGCCGAAATTGCCCTGCCCGTCGATGAGCTGCACGCGCAGCGACCAGTCCTGCGCCATGCGCACCAGCGCGTCGTAGATCGAGGCGTCGCCGTGCGGGTGATACTTACCCATCACGTCGGCGACCGGCCGCGCCGACTTCACGTATTTGCGGTTCCAGTGATAGCCGCTCTCGTGGCTGGCATAGAGGATGCGGCGGTGCACGGGCTTCAGCCCGTCGCGCACGTCGGGCAGCGCGCGGCTGACGATCACGCTCATCGCATAATCGAGATAGGAGCGCTGCATCTCCTCGATGATGGAGATCGGCTCGATAGAATCGGGCCCGCCGCCCGGAGTCGTCTGGTCAGTCAAAATGGATCACGATCGAAAAGGAATCACTGCTTCCTTATATAGGAAGCGTTTCCAATACTCCAAATGAGCCGCCCCCTCTCCGACCCCTGTCGCCGGGGCATTTTCTCTATCAGGATCAGTCGCTTAAGGCATGCGTCGCCGCGCCGCGGAGAGGTATCCACAGGAACCGCCGCCGGCCGGGGCGGCGAATGCGGGCAAAGTCCGCTCCGGCTTCTTGTCCCGGGGTGATTTTGCGCGCGCCCGATATGCGCTAGCCTGTCGCCGCCGCGGGCCGCCAGAGGGGATGCCGTGCCAAGCCTCGACACGCTTTTCAACGCCTTCGTCACCCTGCTGGTGACCATCGATCCGCCGGGCCTTGCGCCGCTGTTCCTGGTGCTAACGGCCGGCATGAACCGGGCGCAGCGCATGCAGGTGGCCATCCGGGCCAGCGTCACCGCCTTCGCCGTACTCGCGCTGTTCGCGGTGGCGGGCGCCTCCATCCTCTCGGTCTTCGGCATCACGCTGCCGGCCTTCCGGGTGGCCGGCGGCCTGCTTCTCTTCTACATCGCCTTCGAGATGATCTTCGAGCGCCGTCAGGACCGCAAGGAACGCAGCGCCGGCGCGGCCATCACGCGCGACCACATCCACAACATCGCTGCGTTTCCGCTCGCCATTCCGCTGATTGCCGGCCCAGGCGCGATTTCCGCCACCGTGCTGATATCGGGAGGGTTTTCCGGCGTCCCGGCCATCGCCGCGCTGATCGGCATCATCTTGCTGTCGATCGTGCTGACCTATCTGATCTTCGTGCTTGCCGAGCGCATCGACGGTTTTCTGGGCGAAACCGGACGCTCGATCCTGACCCGGCTGCTGGGCCTGATCCTCGCCGCGCTCGCCGTCCAGTTCGTGGCCGATGGCGTCAAGGCGCTGGCCGGCGTGTAGCTGACAGGCCGCTTCGGCGCGGCCCGTCAGCTCCATTACTCCGGCTACTGGCCCGCGCCGGCGGCTTCCTGCACCAGCGTGTTGATCTGCTGGGCGAGGTTCGGGTCGGACTGCGCGTTGCTGGCGATCGTGTTGTACTCGTCGACGGTGATGCCGTCGGCGCTCTCCACCGCCTGCACCATGCTGTCGGTCGCCTCGCTCTGGATGCGCTGCTGCTCGCCCGGGTCGGTCGTTGCCTGCAGCTGCGGCTGATATTGCTGCGCCACCTTGCTGACCTCGAGATAGGCGACGGCGAAGGAGCGCAGCTTGTTCTCGTCGAACTGCGACGCATCCGGCGAGGGTGCGGGCATCATCTGCGGCGCCTCCTGCTGCTGCTGCTGCGCGAGCGCGGAACTGAGCGCCACTGGCGAAGCCAGCAATCCAAGCGCGGTGAGGGAGGCGAGTGAGGTCCGTGCAAGTCTCATGTTGAATTTCCCTTTCCGGCGGTAGCCGGTTGATCGGCGCATGCTTGCGCCGCGCCCTGGGATGGGCTGGTCGGCGTGACCACGGGAAACGCGGGCGCCGGGCGAAGGCCGCGCCGAACAGTGCGCGGCAGGCCTTTGGGGCCCGGCGCGAGTCCGCCACCGAAGATTGTCTCCACGGTGGTCGAACCGGGCCCAAAATGAGTCTGTGGGTAAATTGCGGTGTGGCCGCGAAAGAATAATTGAGGTCAGGCGCCCGCCACCGGCATCAGCAGCCGCAGCACCGGCGGCCCTGCCGGGTCATAGTCGAGCGGGTATTCCTCGCGATGATAGAAGCGCGACAGGTCCCATTTCAGGCCCTCGTCCCCGATCCACTCCATCATCCGTCCATAGTGGCCGGCGACGTCCCCGTCGCCCGCGCCATGCCAGGCCGACGCGAAATTCATTTCGGGCAGGTCGAGCGCCACCAGCCCATCCGCCGGCTGCTCGCCCTCGTCGATCGCGATCCCCACGAAATAGCGGAACCCGCCCGGTCGATCGTTCCACGAAAGCCCGACGATCGGGCTCCTCCACATGCCGGGCCGCCGCTGCGACGCCGCCTTCATCTCGAGGATCAGCGGATGGATCGCGCCGGCGGCCGCCTCGGCGTGGGTGCCTTCCCACATGTGGCCCGCCAGCCTGTGCGCCGGACGCTCCGTCAGCGCGAACGCATGGCTGCCGGGAATGCCGCAACGGTCACACATGGCGGCATCCCGCGCTCATCCCCGGTCAGAACGGAATCTCGTCGTCCAGGTCCTGCGAGAAGCTGCCGCGACCGCCGCCGCCCTGCGACGGGCCGGACTGGCCGAAATCGGAGTTTCTGCTGCCGCCGCCGCTCCGCTCGCCACGGTCATAGCCAACCTGGCCGCCGCCCTCGCCGCCTTGCCCGCGCGCGTCGAGCATCTGCAGCTCGCCGCGGAATTTCTGCAGCACGATCTCGGTCGTGTAGCGGTCCTGGCCCTGCTGGTCCTGCCATTTGCGGGTCTGCAGCTGGCCCTCGACGTAAACCTTCATGCCCTTCTTCAGGTACTGCTCGGCCACCTTGGCGAGGTTGTCGTTGAAGATCACGACATTATGCCACTCGGTCTTTTCCTTGCGCTCGCCCGAGTTCTTGTCGCGCCAGGTCTCCGACGTCGCGACGCGGATGTTGACGACCGGATCGCCCGAATTGAGGCGGCGGATTTCAGGGTCTGCGCCCAGATTTCCCACCAGAATGACCTTGTTGACGCTTCCCGCCATGACCTTGCTCCACGCTCGTCCTAACAAAACCGATGCCGCACCTTAGCCGAAAGGGCATGCGCCAAGCGATGCCCGCGCCCCGCTTATTCCGACCGTCCACAAAAGACTTGTTCCGTTTTTGTTCTTTTGTCAAGACGGCGATATTATACTTGACAAACCAAAGGTGAGGATTCATATTCGGGACAAGGAGTTAAGCCCATGTCCGTCCTGTCCCGCCCCTACTTCCACGACGAAGCCGCAGCCTTTGCCCATGTAGAGGAAATCCTGTGGCCGGAAGGTCCGGTTTGCCCCAAGTGCGGCGTGGTCGATGACGCCTATAAGCTGAAGGGCGTCCGCACGAAGCCTTCCAAGAAGAACCCGAACGGTGTCGAGCGCCACGGCCTCTACAAGTGCGCGGCTTGCCGTTCGCAGTTCACCGTTCGCATGGGCACGATCTTCGAGGAAAGCCATATCCCGCTGCACAAGTGGCTACAGGCAATCCACCTTCTCTGCTCGTCCAAGAAGGGCATTTCGAGCAACCAGCTTCACCGCGTTCTGGAGATCACGTTGAAGTCGGCGTGGTTCCTCTCGCATCGTATCCGCGAGGCCATGCGCTCGGATGACTTCACGCCTATGGGCGGCAATGGTGCCACGGTGGAAGCCGACGAAACCTACATCGGTCGCTTGAAGGGCGTCCCGAAAGATCGCGGCGGCCGCCACAAGAACATGGTGCTTACGCTTGTCGAGCGCGGCGGCCGCGCCCGTTCCTTCCATATCGACAGCGCCAGCATCGCCCGCGTGGTGCCTATCGTGCGCGAGAACATCGCCAAGGAAAGCCACCTGATGACGGATGAGGCGTTGCCCTATCGTCGCGTCGGCCAGGAATTCGCTTTTCATGGCCGCGTGGAGCATGGCGCAGACGAATACGGTCGCCGGGAAACCTTGCCGTCTGGCGAGTTCGTCAACATCAACACGAACACGGTCGAAGGCTACTATTCGATCTTCAAGCGCGGCATGAAGGGCGTGTATCAGCACTGCGCCGAACACCACCTGCACCGCTATCTGGCGGAGTTCGATTTCCGCTACACGAACCGCATCGCGCGCGGCGTGGATGACGGCACTCGCGCCTTCCTTGCGCTGAAAAGCGCCAAGGGCAAGCGGCTCACCTATAGGCAACCTGCTTGACGCAAAGAAGCAGCACTACCGGAAATCCGTGCAGCTACAGCTTCCTCTGTGGAAAGGAGAGAAGCGGCGGCGGCGCAAGCCTTGATCGAATCGATATTTTTCGGTAGTTTCGCTGCGCTTTCAGCCGTGGCGAAAGGCGCTTTTGAAATGGCTGAAAAAGTCAAAATCAAAGTCCATCCCTCCGGCACTTCATCGGATTTGTTGACCGTCGCCGACGCCATGCGACAGGTTCTCGACTTCATTGAGCTTCTGGAGAAGGCAGACGGCTCCGAGCCGGGTGCGGCTGATCGGGTCATTTGGCGGCTTGCCTACGCTACGACGAATTCGCCGTTTGAGGTTGGCGCTGAAGCAACCTCGAAAGACCCCTCTCTGACCGTGGCCGCAAAAGCGCATTTTGCGAAAGCGGCGGTTCGCGACGCTATTGACGATTTGACCGCTGGACGGCCGCCTCCGGCTTGGATGGATGATGCTGGTCTAAAGGTGGCGGAGCGAATCTTCCTACGCAACCTGAACGGCATAGGCCGCACTGATCTTGATTTTGGCGACAGCGCAGAGGCCGCCATCATCGTCCATGCGACCGCAAAGACTGCTGCGCTCGCCATTGATGAGGCGCGCATCGCGGTTGAGCGAGACACGCCTGATCTGACCCGGACGGAGTATGGGTCTTTCGAGGGCGAAATCCTCTCCGCCGGCATGTTCCACAACAGCCCATCACTGGTTGTGCGGGATCGATTGACTGGCGAGAAGGTAACCTGTGTTTTCCCGTCTGAACTCTCCTATCGTATCGGAACGCAGCACAATTGGCACGAGGTGTGGGCCGGCAGGCGAATCCTGATACACGGCGAACTTCACTACACGAGTGAAGGAATCCTGCGACGCGCCGATGCGTTTGACCTAGAGGTGATTGAGGGCAGGGACGTTGATCTCGTCGCCGCTCGGAAGGTAGACCTTCTAGAAGGAATGACGGTTTCCGATTTCCTCGACCGGGGTTGGGGGAATGGCTAAGCCGAAGCGGTATTATTGGGATTCGTGCGCGTTCCTGGGGCTATTGAATGGCGAGGCAAACAAGCGCCGCGAGCTTGAGATTATCTATAACGCTGCGAAGCGCGGAGAGGCGGAGATTTGGACCTCCGCTATTACGCTGGTTGAGGTGAACCATCTGGCTTCTGAAGCGAACACGCCTAAGCCCTTTTCATCCGAAAACGATGATGTAATCGCGACGCTTCTTGAGCAGCCATTTATCAAGATCGTTCCCGTTGACTTCGAGACGGGTCGGCAGGCTCGAAAGCTTCTTCGCGCAACGCCCGGTCTGAAGAAGCGCCCTGACGCAATCCACATAGCGTCTGCACTTCGATGGCCTGTTGAAGCCATGCACACATATGACCGGGCTGATCTTCTGCATCTGAGCGGCAAGCTGACCGCCAAGGAGGGGTCAAAGCTTACAATCTGTTATCCGGACGAAACGACAGACGGGCCGCTGTTCGCGAAAACGAGAGAAAATGGCTGAGACGGAAAAAAAGCAGATCGACAAGTTTCGTGAGGCCGCCCGCGAACTCGAAACGGACGAGTCCGAAGGGAACTTCGACCGCGTTCTAAAGCGGGTAGCGAAGGCTCCGCCGCCAAGAGATAGCAAACCGAAGACAACTAAGTCCGATTAAGCCAAGGGGTCTGGTTTGCCTTCTCGCGCCATCGCGGCAGAAGCTGTCGCAATGACTTCAAAACGCGCGCTCGCGCCTGTGACGGGTTCCCCTGCGCGTCTTCTTCGCGCAGGCACTGGATTACATCTTCTGCTCTCCCGCAGAAAAGAGACATTTGAGTGCAGATGCAGTCCATCATTAGGGGTTCATCTAAGTCGCCGTGACTTATCCCTGCGGCTATGAACTCGTAATAGTTCAGAACCCACCGTACCGAATCGTATTCGGCCTCATTCTCAGGCTTCGTGATCTCTTTGTAGGTAATCGGCGCTCCGGCGGGAAACTTTTTGGAAATGCGGTTGGCATGGTCCGCGAATTGAGGATTCAGTCGCGTCTGCAATAGGACGTTCATCGTGTGCTGTTTTCTAGAGTTCCGCACAGAGATCCAGGCCTGGATCATCCACCCTGCCAACGCTACCAAGGCAGCACTGTAGCCTACTAGAGCTATCGGATTGGAATCCGGCTTGGACAAATGGGTCTGAGCCAAGTGCCACAGACCAACGCCCGCTAGCAGCCAAGTCGCCACTATCCCGATTGGTATCAGTATTTGCGTCCGACGCATTTGCCCCCCCAAAAACACAAAACCCCCGCTGGGCGGGGGTTCTGGAAGTTGTTTAGGCTGCGCCCGTTAGATAACGTCGCCTATCCCATCAATTCTGCTCATCGCGCCCTCCTGCGTTAGCGATTAAAGCGTCAAACCGTGAGTCCTTGTCAACGCCGAACTCGCATGTAGGTTCAAAAATGCGGCCAAAACACGTTTTTTTCGTTAAATTCCGGAAAGAGAGCCCGCGCGCAATGGGTTTGTGAAGTATAATATCGCCGTCAAGACAAGTCGACGTGACAGGCGCCCGCCGATCCTATCGGCTCGACCGGTCTCCGATGCCTTCGACGACGATCCTGATGATGCGGCGGATTTCATCCTCGTCGAAACGCCTGCCGGCCAGGATGGAGACCATAGCCTGGCCATATATACCGAGCAGAACCAGAGCCATGAAATCGGGGTCTTCGTCCCTGCGAATGACATGCTGCTGCTGGCCAAGCGACAGCACGTCGCGGACCAGTCGCTGAAAGGAAGGTCTGTCCGGCTGTGGATGGCTGGTGGGTCTTTGCGCCGGAACAAGCGCGAGCATGGCCAGCGAAGGGTTGGCGAGGCACCAGCGCGCACTGTCGAGAAAGACGGTTTCGAGCAACGCCAATGCGTCCTCATCGGCTGCCAGACGGGCGCGATATGACGCGTCGTCGGCCTCCACACGGGCGATCAGCTGCAGGGCGATTTCGTCTTTCGAACTGAACAGATTGTAGACCGTCTTGCGGGTCAGGCCTGCGCCTTTTGCGATCTCTTCCATGGAGGTGTCGGCAAAGCCGAACTCTCGAAATGCAGCGTCGGCGGCAGCCAGGATGAGATTGCGGGATCGTTCGGTTCGGGTTGGGGTTGCCATCATTACACACTTGTATAAATTTACACGATTGTAAACGAACAGCAGTGAGTCCGCCATGCTCCAGCAATTCGGCCCTGATATCTGGATCGTGGATGGATCGACCGTCACGGCAGGCGCAGGATTTCATTACCCCACGCGGATGGTGGTCATCCGGTTGAAGCATGGCGGTCTCGTCGTGTGGTCGCCGGTCGCGCCATCGGATGACCTGCACGCGGGGTTGCGTGCCCTGGGTGTCGTGCAGTTCATCGTCGCGCCCAATTCCCTCCACCACACATTCCTGGGCGACTGGCAACGATCCTATCCCGACGCCGCGGCATATGCGCCGCCCGGCCTGAGCAAGATACGCAGGGATGTGAGGCTGGACGGCGACCTTGCAGACGGACCCATCCCGGCATGGGCTGGAGCGATCGAAACCGTCGTCGTGCGGGGCAACAGGATCACGACTGAAGCCGTCTTCTTTCATCACCAAAGCCAGACGGCGATCTTCGCCGACCTGTTGCAGCAGTTCAGGCCGGGCTGGTTCACAGGCTGGCGCGCAGTCGTCGCCCGGCTTGACCTGATGGTGGCGGACGAACCGACCGTGCCGCGCAAGTTCCGTGTCGCCTTCACCGACCGCAGGGCCGCTCGCGAGGATATTCGCCGCATTCTGGAGTGGCCGGTGGAAAAAGTGATCGTCGCCCATGGCGAGCCGGTCACCAGGGACGGGCACCGTCTTCTGCAACGTGCTTTTCGGTGGCTGCGCGCCGAATAACAACCCACCCCCTTCCCCTCTGTCGGCCATCGAATGAACGAGGGGCGGGTTCAGCTTTTGAGCGAACGAGGGGCGGGTTCGGCCTTTGAACGAAACAGCCCCGGCCTTCGCTGTGGAAGGTCCGGGGCGATTTTCGGGCTCTGTGCCCAGCGCCGCGAGATTTACTCCGGCTCGATTTCGGATGCGTCGCGGCACTGGCCGCTGATCCGACAGATCGTCTCTGCGATGTGGTGGGAACGTCCGGTCACGGTTTGCCGGTTTTCAGGCGGCACCTATGCTGGGCGCGGCTCCGCTGTGCGGCGGAGCCCAATGGGACTGTCCGGTGGGGTCATAGCCTCCTCCTGGTCGGTTTCCATCATGGCTCGCGATCCGGGCGCTAACCCGCCCGCCAGCGGCATTCTCGCAAACGCAGCATCGAGACGGAGAGCGCCGGCAAATGCGTCGCTCCGCGCCGGATCGATGAGAAGTGTGCGTCCGCGATGCCCGTGCGTCAACCCCGGCATGGGCCCGGCCGCGAAATGTGATCGGCCCACGCTCCTGACAACACGATGTCAGGAAGTCGTTCCTCCTCTGTTCTTTCGGCTTGCCCGTCCGCGCAAAAAGCTGGAAAACCCGGAAAGCTCCGCTCATTGTCGGCGAACCCCTCGACCGGACAGGGCGGAGCACCTACATCAGGGTTCGGCCGGGCTGCGACCGGGCGTCAGCGGAAATCCAAGCGAGGCGGCAATCCGGTCATGGCTGACCAGAAATACATATCCATTCGCGGTGCGCGCGAGCACAACCTCAAGAACATCGACCTCGACCTTCCCCGCGACAAGCTGATCGTGATGACCGGCCTGTCGGGCTCGGGCAAGTCGTCGCTCGCCTTCGACACGATCTATGCAGAGGGCCAGCGCCGCTACGTCGAGAGCCTGTCGGCCTATGCCCGCCAATTCCTGGAGATGATGCAGAAGCCGGACGTCGACCAGATCGACGGCCTGTCGCCCGCCATCTCCATCGAGCAGAAGACGACGTCGCGCAATCCGCGCTCGACGGTCGGCACCGTCACCGAGATCTACGACTACATGCGGCTGCTCTTCGCGCGCGTGGGCATTCCCTATTCGCCGGCGACAGGCCTGCCGATCGAGAGCCAGACGGTCAGCCAGATGGTCGACCGCGTGCTGGCGCTGGAGGAAGGCACGCGCCTCTACCTGCTCGCGCCGATCGTGCGCGGCCGCAAGGGCGAGTACAAGAAAGAGCTCGCCGAGCTGCAGAAGAAGGGTTTCCAGCGCGTCAAGGTCGACGGCCAGTTCCACGAGATCGGCGACGTTCCCGCGCTCGACAAGAAATACAAGCACGACATCGACGTGGTGGTCGACCGCCTGGTGGTGCGCCCCGATCTCGCGGCGCGCCTGGCCGATTCGATCGAGACGGCGCTGAAGCTCGCCGACGGCATCGCCGTCGCGGAATTCGCCGACCGCCCGCTCGATGCCTCGCAGACCGGCGCCGACGCGGTCAACAAGAGCGCCAACGAGACGCATGAGCGCATCCTGTTTTCGGAAAAATTCGCCTGCCCGGTGTCCGGCTTCACCATTCCCGAAATCGAGCCGCGCCTCTTTTCCTTCAACAACCCCTTCGGCGCCTGCCCGACCTGCGACGGCCTCGGCAGCCAGCAGGCCATCGACGAGAACCTTATCGTGCCCGACGCGAGCGCCACGCTGCGCGGCGGCGCCATCGCGCCCTGGGCGAAATCCTCCTCGCCCTATTACAACCAGACGCTGGAAGGCCTCGGCAAGGTGTTCGGCTTCAAGCTCGCCGACCGCTGGGCCGACATTCCCGAGGACGCGCAGCAGGCGATCCTGCGCGGCACCGGCGACCGCAAGGTCGAGTTCACCTATGATGACGGCCTGCGCTCCTACAAGACGCAAAAGACCTTCGAGGGCGTGATCCCCAATCTCGAGCGCCGCTGGAAGGAGACCGACTCCGCCTGGATGCGCGAGGAGATCGAGCGCTTCATGTCGGCCACCCCCTGCCCCGCCTGCGCCGGCTACCGCCTCAAGCCCGAGGCGCTGGCGGTGAAGATCGGCGGCCTGCACATCGGCGAGGTCACCGCTATGTCGATCCGCAAGGCCGACGCCTGGTTCACCGACCTGCCCGCCCGCCTCAGCGACAAGCAGAACGAGATCGCGGTGCGCATCCTCAAGGAAATCCGCGAGCGCCTGCGCTTCCTCAACGATGTCGGCCTCGACTACCTCACCATGGCGCGCAATTCCGGCACGCTGTCGGGCGGCGAGAGCCAGCGCATCCGCCTCGCCTCGCAGATCGGCTCCGGCCTCACCGGCGTTCTCTACGTGCTCGACGAGCCCTCCATAGGCCTGCACCAGCGCGACAATGCCCGCCTGCTCGACACGCTGAAGCACCTGCGCGACATCGGCAACACCGTCATCGTGGTCGAGCACGACGAGGACGCAGTGCTGACCGCCGACTACGTGGTCGATATCGGCCCCGCCGCCGGCATCCACGGCGGCAACGTCATCGCCAGGGGCACGCCGGCCGAGATCATGGCCAACCCGAAATCGCTCACCGGCCAGTACCTCTCCGGCGCGATGGGCATACCCGTTCCGGCGGAGCGCCGCGCCCTGAAGAAGGGCCGCCGCATCAAGGTCGTCGGCGCGCGCGGCAACAATCTGAAGAACGTGTCGGCCGAGATTCCGCTTGGCACCTTCACCGCCGTCACCGGCGTGTCGGGCGGCGGCAAGTCCACCTTCCTCATCGAGACCCTGTTCAAGGCCGCCTCGCGCCGCATCATGGGTTCGCGCGAGCACCCGGCCGAGCACGACCGCATCGAGGGCCTCGAATATCTGGACAAGGTCATCGATATCGACCAGTCGCCCATCGGCCGCACGCCGCGCTCCAACCCGGCCACCTACACCGGCGCCTTCACGCCGATCCGCGACTGGTTCGCCGGCCTGCCGGAGGCGAAGGCGCGCGGCTACCAGCCCGGCCGCTTTTCCTTCAACGTCAAGGGCGGCCGCTGCGAGGCCTGCCAGGGCGACGGCGTCATCAAGATCGAGATGCACTTCCTGCCCGACGTCTACGTCACCTGCGACGTCTGCCACGGCAAGCGCTACAACCGCGAGACGCTGGACGTCACCTTCAAGGGCAAGTCGATCGCCGACGTGCTCGACATGACGGTCGAGGAAGGCGTCGACTTCTTCGCCGCCGTGCCGGGCGTGCGCGACAAGTTGGAGACGCTGCACAAGGTCGGCCTCGGCTACATCCATATCGGCCAGCAGGCCAACACGCTCTCCGGCGGCGAGGCGCAGCGCATCAAGCTCGCCAAGGAACTGTCGCGCAAGGCGACCGGCAAGACCCTCTATATCCTCGACGAGCCCACAACCGGCCTGCACTTCCACGACGTGGCAAAGCTGCTCGAAGTCCTCCACGAACTGGTCGAGCAGGGCAACACGGTCGTTGTCATCGAGCACAATCTCGAAGTCATCAAGACAGCCGACTGGATTCTCGACCTCGGCCCCGAAGGCGGCGACGGCGGCGGCGAACTCGTCGCCTCAGGCCGCCCGGAAGATGTTGTCGCGGAGCCGCGGAGCTATACCGGGCAGTTTCTAAGGGAGCTGCTGGAGCGCCGGCCGGGGAGGAAGAGGGAAGCGGCGGAGTGAGCAGCGCTTATTGGGAGGGGCTGATTGTCGATAAAGCTGCAAATTGCCCGTAGCCAACTTGGCGCTGCGCTCGACCTTTTCATAAGAAACAAAGACCCCTTTTCCGTCCACGCGCTGGCGTGCGGGGGAAGCGAGATAGTCGAAGGCTTGGCATCGGCCGCTCACGTCCCCACTCTTTCGAGCCATATCTTAGCGACATTCCCTAACGTCGATATGCGCAAAATTCGCGCGCTGCGGAACCAATACTGGAACGCGATTAAGCACTATTACAAGCATGACAACTCTACTGCTCGCGATGACGACGCCTTGATGGCCGAGTTCTCTGACCGGACGAACGACGCAGTGCTCTTTATGGGATGGCTGGACTACATGCAGCTGGCAAAAACGCTGCCGGTCGAAGTCCAAGTGTTTCAGGTGTGGTGGTACGCGACAAACGAAGACAAAATGCATCCGGACTCTGACCCCACTCCGTATCGGTCGCTTTTTCCTGGCATCGGTACGGTCGAGCGTTTTGAGCAAAAGCGAAGGCTGCGACGGACGGTCGAGAAGTATCGCGACAATCGCGATATGTTGGCTGACCTTCGCACCGAACAGGGGCCACTGGTTAGGTCCGCCTAGAAACGACGGAGCGTACCATGCCTCTCCGAGACATGATCGAACAGCGCTACCCACAGACTGGCGGCCTTGTCCCCGCCATGCGGGAGCAGCTTATCACCGTCTGCGAAGCGTATTTGGCGAATGGCCACGGCGACGGAAATGCCGAACAGCGCTTACGCTCGGCAGACCCCAACACGTACTGGCAACAGCTTTCTGAGATCTTGCTTGCCCACCAACTCGCAAAGGCCGGCATTGCATTTTCGCACCAAGCCACGGGACCGGACTTCCGGATTGACGCTGACGGTCGCAGGACGTGGATCGAGGTCGTCACGCCGACGCCTTCGAACATCCCCGCTGGCTGGCTCGGAGCCGCAGACGGCGTGCGGGATTTCCCGCATCAAGAAATCCTTCTTCGATGGACTGCTGCGATAAAGGCGAAAGCGGAGGTACTGCTCGGCAATGCCGATACTGCTGGATATCTCGCAAACGGAATCGTCGCGCCGGAAGACCGCTACGTGATTGCCGTGAACGGCCGTTTGCTGCGGGGATACGATGGTGCCTTCGATGCGCTATTTGGCATCAGTCAGCTCCCGTTCGCCGTCGAAGCAACGCTTGCGATAGGGCCTCTTCAAGTGCGTTTTGATCGCGAGACGCTTGAGGCGAGAGAGCCTGAACATCAGCAACGCTTTGAGATTCAAAAACCTAGAGGGCTTCCTGTCCCCGCAGATACGTTCTTGGATGCGCAGTTCGCTCCGATCAGCGCCATTTGGGCGACAGACGTCAACGAGTTCACGCTCCTAGATAAGCATGCGGCCATGGTTGTTGTTCACAATCCCATCGCAATCCATTCGGTTCCTGTGGGCATGCTTCCAGCTCATGACGAGTACGTTTGCCGCACCCTTGATGCGAGCACCTACCAGCTTGATCGGGTTAGGGGCCGAACAGCTCCACCTGAAGAGACTTCAGTCGTCGTTGACATGCCGTAAGCGCGACCCGACGCCAGCGCGCTGAGCATCGAACGTCTTGAGAGCAGTTCCCACTCATGGGGCTTTGACTTGCTCGACGTCTATGCCCAGCTTGGCCACCAAATCTTCCGCGAAAAGCCAAACTGAAAATGCAATCTCGCGAATGCGGCTCGGCGGAAAGGCTATAGCTTGACCCAAAGCGAAGGTCTCATGTCGAACGCTGACCGTGGTGCCGATCGATGTTTCCTTCTTCAGCGGTATGCCGAAGGGAATTGGGTCCAGTTTCCCCTGATCGTTTATGATGCCTACCTCGAGAAACGGGAGGCGTAGACTTAGAACCGCGTTCTCATCCAGGTCACGAAGTCCAACTACGCCACCTCGGTGTTCTAGGCAGTTCCTCAGTTTCTGAAAAGAAACAAGTTCCGGGGCCCAAGTCAACCCCGAGGATAGGCCAGCCTGAACCCGCTCAAGGAGCGGGGGATAATTGAGTGCTTGCGCTTCCGCTGTCAGTTCCGACAGCTTCGCATTGGCTGCATCCATAACTTCTTGATCCGTAGGGCGAGCCAAGCTTGCCATATCGACTTTGCGAAATTCGATATAAGCGGCAGCGGCCTCCATGCTGGCTCGAATAGCTCTCGCCAAATCAGAAATGCACATCGCTGCCAACCGCCGATCGCAGGCTTGTAAACTCTCGGCTTCCGTCCTGTTGACGATGTCCATGCCAAGATTGAGGTATTCTCCTTCAATCCTCGGCAGGTTCCCCAAATCGGCGGTTTGCAGGGCTGCGTGCGCCACGGTAAAGATTGTTGCGCACTCTGAAGCCGCCACCTTTGCGGGGAGCCCAACTGCATTAGGGTTTATTCTCAGCACTAGTTGCCCGATTGGCCCGCTAGTCATGCATTGCATCCAACATTTACGGCTAGGTTTCGACCTTGGTCATTCCAGACGCTTACATCATTGCGGTCAATTCGATCCACACCCCCGAAACGCATGCGACAATGCCCCCGCCTTGAAAGGAGACGGCGATGGACGGACGTTTGGCAGTCGAGCGGAACCGGGTGGCGTTGGTGCGTATCGTTGCAGCGCTCGCCGCCATGGCGGGCTTCGCGCTTGGCCCTGGCGGGCCCCGGGACGCGTCTGCCCGCAAGGCCGAAGGCGAGCCGCGAAGGACCCTGCCCCGCTATCTCTGGCGCGCCGTGTTGCGGCTGCTGCGCCCGGCCGAATCCGCTGCGCGTCGGCTGGTCATCGCGGCAGCGCGGGGCATCGTCGTAACGCCCCCTCCACCACGCTCCGCGTGGTCCCCCTCCCCCGCTTCGCAAGGGAGGAACTTGGGCCGCGGCCGGTCGCAACGTGGTTCCTCCCCTGTTTACGGGGGAGGTGGTGCCGCAGGCGACGGAGGGGGTGTTTTTGCGCCGGCAAGTTCACGCCGCATCGCCCTCCCCCTGTTCGACCGCCTCCGCCGCGTCGGGCCGCGTCCGCTCGCATCCCGCGACCTGCCCCGCATCAGCGTGCCCGGCTGGACCGCGCGCCTGCCGGTCCCGGTCCGGCATGAACCCTCGCCCGACGACCCCATCAGCGCCGCGCGCCTCGCCTTGCGGCTCGACGCTCTGGCGCGCGCCCTCGACGACCTGCCAAGACAGGCCCGCCGCTTCGCCCGCTGGCAGGCTTCGCGAGACGCGATCCACCCCACGACCGCACGAACAGCGCGCATCTCGCCGCTGCGCCGCGGCCGCCCGCCCGGCGCCCGCATGGCCCGCTCCGGTCGCACGGCAACCCACCGCCCCCGCGAGATCGACGACATCCTCGCCCACGCCCACGAGCTGGCGCTGTATGCACTTGAGCACCCCGACACGTCGTGACCCCCGCCCTCATCCTGAGCCTGTCGAAGGATGGAGCCTGTCGAAGGATCCGGCCGTCGAAGTACCCGAGGCGCTCGCCCCCGCCGCGCACCCTTTCGCGCGCCTACTCCTCATCCTGTCAGGAGCCGCAGCGTTCCGGGTGGACAAAGCCCCGCGACGGACGCATTTTCCGCCGCACGAAACGGGAGCGCTCGCATGGCCACTTCGGGAACAATCCGCGCCGGCATCGGCGGCTGGACCTTTGAGCCGTGGGAGGGGACGTTTTATCCCGACGATCTCGCGAAAAAACGGCAGCTCGAATACGCAGCGTCAAGACTGCGCACCATCGAGGTCAACGGCACCTACTATTCCGGCTTCAAGCCCGAGACCTACGCCAAGTGGGCGGCCGAGACGCCCGACGGCTTCGTCTTTTCGATCAAGGGCAACCGCTTCGTCACCAACCGCCGCGTGCTCGCCGAAGCCGGCGAGTCCATGGCGAAATTCTTCGCCCAGGGGCTCGAGGAGCTCGGCCCGAAACTCGGGCCCATCGTCTGGCAGTTTGCGCCGACGAAAAAATTCGATGCCGATGATTTCGAGGGGTTTCTAAAGCTCCTGCCGGAAAAGCAGGCGGGGTTGAAGCTGCGCCACGCGCTCGAGGTTCGCAACCCGACCTTCATGGACCCGGCCTTTGTCGCGCTGGCGCGAAAATACGGCGCGGCCATCTGCTACGCCCATCATTTCGACTATCCGGAGTTCGCCGACGTGACCGCCGACTTCGTCTACGCCCGCCTGCAGCGTGGCCAGGACGACATCCCCACCGCCTACACGGCCGCCGATCTCGACGCCTGGGCCGCGCGGGCGAAAACCTGGGCCGCGGGCGGCATGCCCGGCGACCTGCCGCTGGCCGACGAAACCGCGAAGGTCGAAACGAAGCCGCGCGACGTCTTCGTCTACTTCATCCACGAGGGCAAGGTGCGCGCGCCGCACGCGGCCATGGCGCTGCAGGGGCGTGTGGATTCAGATGGTTGAGCCGAACAGTTCGCGCAGGATTTCAGGCAGCAGGCCCGGCAGATCTTCCGCGATCAGCCCCGGCCCGAAGCGGCGGCCCGCCTCGGCATGCATCCACACGGCCGCGCAGGCCGCCTCCCAGGCCGGCATCTTCTGGGCCATCAGCCCCGCGATCATGCCGGCCAGCACGTCGCCCGACCCCGCCGTCGCCAGCCAGGGCGAGCCGTTGGCATTGATCGCGGCGCGGCCGTCCGGCGCGGCGATCACCGTGTCCGGCCCCTTGTAGACCACGACGGTGCCGGCCCGGCTTGCGGCGGCGCGGGCCTTGTCCAGCTTCGAGGCATCGGGGTCGGCGGCGAGGTCCGGGAACAGCCGGCCGAACTCGCCCTCGTGCGGCGTCAGCACGACCGGCCGGCCGGCGGTCGCGGCGAACAGGTCGCCGGGCGCCTTCGCGAAGACGGTGATGGCGTCGGCGTCGAGGACAAGCCCGCAGCCTTCATGCCCGGCCAGCAGCGCACGCACCAGCGCCCGCAGCCCCTCGCCGACGCCGAAGCCCGGGCCGATCACAGCCGCGGCCACCCTGCGCTCGCTGATGAAGGCCCGGGCCTCCGCCGGTCCTTCCGCCCGCGCCAGCATGATCGAGGTCAGGTGCGCTGCGTTCACGGCCAGCGCATCCGCCGGCGACAGCACCGTCACCGCGCCGGCGCCGGCGCGCGCCGCGGCGAGCGCGCTCAGCCGTGCCGCCCCGGTCTGGAACTGCCCGCCGGAAAACACCGCGACGTGGCCTCGCGCATATTTGTGCGCGTCGACCGCAGGGCGCGGCAGCGCCGACTGCCACAGCGCCGGTCCGTTCTCGAACGTCGCGGGCCTGATCTCGTCGAGCACGGAGGCCGGAATGCCGATGTCGGCCACCACGAGTTCCCCGCACAGCGCGCGGCCCGGGTAGAGCAGGTGTCCCGGCTTGCGCCTGAAGAAGGTGACGGTGAGCACGGCCTGGAAGGCCGTGCCGAGGACATGTCCGGTCGCGCCCGACACGCCGGACGGCAGGTCGATGGCGACGACCGTCGCGCCGGCAGCCGTGCAGGTCTCGACCGCCGCCGCGTTTGCTCCCGACAGCGGCTTCGACAAGCCTGCGCCGAAGAGCGCGTCCACAACCACGGCATCAATGCCGGGACGGAACTCTTCGAGCGGCCGCATCTCTCCGACCCACCGGACCGCGGCCTGCGCGGCGTCGGTGCCTTTCCGAACATCGTCCGCGCGCCAGACGGTGACCGACAGCCCGGTCTCGGCCAGCAGCCGCGCCACGACGTAGCCGTCGCCGCCATTGTTGCCGGGACCGCAGAGCACGTCGAAACGCGCGGCGGCGGGGAAGCGGGCAAGGATCTCGCGAAAAACCGCCCTGCCCGCCTGTTCCATAAGGCCGCCACCGTCGAACGGTCCCACGGCGACCGCCCTGCGATCGGCATCAGCCATTTCCGCCGGAGAAAGGAGATGATGGAGCATCGGGGTCGGGTCCTCAGGGAGGGTGAAATCTAGTGCGCCTCCATGCGCCGAAGCAAATCCGATGGGTGCCCATTCCGTCGCCACTCTGCGCAAAGTTTGTGCATTGATGTCGGCAGAGGGGTGGCCTTGAGCTGCCGTAACGCGCTAGTGGATCAGTAGAGCTAGTGCATTTCGCCGGACTCTTTTGCCGGATGCATTGCCCGGCGCGGCGCATGCGAGCGGATCATTGGTTGGCGTGGCGCTTCGGCCGAACTGGCACGCTTCGTGCTTGCATGCTGGCGAAGCGGGCCCTCATGCCTGTTTTTACCTACCGGAGGCTACCCACGCATGAAAAAGATCGAGGCTATCATCAAGCCCTTCAAGCTCGATGAGGTGAAGGAGGCCCTTCAAGAGGTCGGGCTGCAGGGTATTACCGTTACGGAGGCGAAGGGCTTCGGCCGCCAGAAGGGGCACACCGAACTCTACCGGGGCGCCGAATATGTGGTCGATTTCCTTCCCAAGGTGAAGATCGAGGTCGTCCTGGGGGATGACGCGGTGGAAGCTGCCGTCGATGCGATCCGCAAGGCCGCGCAGACCGGCCGCATCGGCGACGGGAAGATCTTCGTCTCCAACATCGAGGAAGTGGTCCGCATCCGCACGGGCGAAACCGGCATCGACGCGATCTGAGGCCCGGTGGGGGCCCGGTAGAAATAACGAATTGTCATCACAGGGATCAATGAAATGACGACAGCCAAAGACATTATGAAGCAGATCAAGGACAACGACGTGAAATTCGTCGATCTGCGCTTCTCCGACCCGAAGGGTAAGATGCAGCACGTGACGATGGATGTCGCGGAAGTCGATGAGGACATGTTCGCCGATGGCGTGATGTTCGACGGCTCGTCGATCGCCGGCTGGAAGGCCATCAACGAGTCCGACATGGTGCTCATGCCCGACGCCGAAACGGTGCACATGGACCCGTTCTTCGCCCAGTCCACCATGGTCGTGCTGTGCGACATCCTCGATCCGGTGTCCGGCGAGGCCTACAACCGCGATCCGCGCGGAACGGCGAAGAAGGCCGAGGCCTACATGAAGTCGGAAGGCGTGGGCGACACGATCTATGTCGGTCCCGAAGCCGAGTTCTTCGTGTTCGACGACGTGAAGTACAAGGCCGATCCCTACAATACCGGCTTCAAGCTGGACTCCTCGGAACTGCCCTCCAACGACGACACCGACTACGAAACCGGCAATCTGGGCCACCGCCCGCGCGTGAAGGGCGGCTACTTCCCCGTGCCGCCGATCGACTCGCTGCAGGACATGCGCTCCGAGATGCTGACCGTGCTCACCGAGATGGGCGTGCGCGTCGAGAAGCATCACCACGAGGTGGCATCTGCCCAGCACGAACTCGGCATCAAGTTCGACACGCTGGTGCGCAACGCCGACAAGATGCAGATCTACAAGTATGTCGTGCACCAGGTCGCCAACGCCTATGGCAAGACCGCAACCTTCATGCCGAAGCCGATCTACGGCGACAACGGCTCGGGCATGCACGTGCACCAGTCGATCTGGAAGGGCGGCAAGCCGACCTTCGCCGGCAATGAATATGCCGGCCTGTCGGAAACCTGCCTTTTCTACATCGGCGGCATCATCAAGCACGCCAAGGCGATCAACGCCTTCACCAACCCGCTGACCAACTCCTACAAGCGGCTGGTGCCGGGCTACGAGGCGCCGGTGCTGCTGGCCTATTCGGCCCGCAACCGCTCGGCCTCCTGCCGCATCCCGTTCGGCTCCTCGCCGAAGTCGAAGCGTGTCGAGGTCCGCTTCCCCGATCCGGGCGCGAACCCCTACCTCGCTTTCGCCGCGATGCTGATGGCCGGCCTCGACGGCATCAAGAACAAGATTCACCCCGGCCAGCCGATGGACAAGGACCTGTACGACCTGCCGCCGAAGGAACTGCGCAAGATCCCGACCGTCTGCGGTTCGCTGCGCGAGGCCCTGCAGAGCCTCGACAAGGATCGCGGCTTCCTGAAGGCCGGCGGCGTCTTCGACGACGACCAGATCGACGCCTACATCGAGCTGAAGATGGCCGAGGTGATGCGCTTCGAGATGACGCCGCACCCGGTCGAGTTCGACATGTACTATTCGGTCTGATCCCGGATCGGCTCTGAACGCCCAAAACCCCGGCGGCGACGCCGGGGTTTTTCTATCTGGCGCTGGCGGGCGCCATGTCGCGGATTTCCGCCTGCAATGCGTCGGCGTCGCAGCGCTTGCGCAGGTCCTGGATGATCTCGATCCAGGCGAAGCGCATCGAATTGCGCACGATCTCGGCGTCATGGCGCTTGAGCTCGTCGGCAATCGGCGCCCAGCGCACCAACGCCTTGGGGCTGGCCGTGAAGGCGTCGCCGCCGGCCGCGATGTTCTCCCAGGCCGTATCCTCGAGACGCTGCTCGAAGGCCTCTATCCACCGCTGGTCGGCATCCGGTGACGGCAGTTGGCCTCCGCTCTCGGCGATGCCGGCGCGATAGCAGTGCATGGCGATAGCGGCCCTGCCCTCGCGGTCGATTTCCGAACCGGCCGTGGCCTTCGCCACCGCGTGGACCGTCATGTCGGACAGACAGGCTGCGAAAACATGCATCTTCGCGATGTTCACCGACTGCATGAATTCGTCATTCTCGAAGACCGTGGTGTAGCGCGTGCCCATGCGGGTCTTGAGATAGCCGTACAGTTTTTTCTGGGCGATGAAGGCCGACCGCGTGCGGGCGAAACGCGCCAACTCGTCCACCGTGTCGATGGGCCAGTTCTCGCGCCGGGCACGAAAGAGACTGGCAAATTCGCGCAGGACGGCTGCGCTGCGCGACAGCAGGGTCGTCATTTCAGGCAGGGCTCCCAGAATACTACCAATGTCTCAATTCCCATCGCGGCGGGCCATGCATAATGCTTGCCGGTCACCAGACTCGCTATCGATTCGATGCAGGCTGGTAAACCGCTGGCGGCCTGGTCGCTAGCACACTTAAGGGGAGGAGGACACTATGTCCGCTGGCAATACGCAATTGAGCGAGGAGGCCAAGGACCGGTATTGGGTAAAGACGCGAAACCTGACTTTCATCGCGCTCGCTATCTGGTTCGTCTTTGCGCTCGTCGTTCCCTACTTCGCGCCGTCGCTCAATTCCGTGAGCTTCATGGGCTTTCCGCTGGGCTACTACATGATCGCCCAAGGATCGCTGATCGTATTCGTGTTGACCATCTTCTGGCACAACTGGGCCCAGGACAAGGTCGACGACGAATTCGGCCTTGGCGAGGAATAGGGGGACGCCATGAACGGCACATTCATCCAAAATCTTGGCCGGGTATACGGCCTCTACACAGGCGGCTTCGTCGTTTTCGTCATCCTGATGGCGATACTGGAACAGCTGGGCGTGAGCGCCCAGACGATCGGCCTTCTCTTCGTCGGGTTCACCGTCGTCATCTACGCCGTGATCGGCTTCCTCTCCCGCACCATGCAGGTCGAAGCATATTACGTCGCAGGCCGTGAGGTTCCTGCCGTCTATAACGGCATGGCGACCGCAGCGGACTGGATGTCCGGCGCGTCCTTCGTGGCGATGGCCGGCGGCATCTACTTCGGCGGCTACGGCTACCTTGCCTACGTCGTCGGCTGGACCGGAGGCTACATCCTAGTCAACTCGCTGATGGCGCCATACCTGCGCAAGTTCGGCTGCTACACGGTGCCGGACTTCATCGGGACGCGTTACGGCGGCAACTCCGCACGTCTCGCTGCCGTCATCATCCTGGTCGTCGCATCGTTCACCTACGTGACCGCGCAGATCGACGCGTCGGGCACCATCGCGGCCCGCGCCTTCCGCATCCCGTACGAATACGGCGTGTGGATCGGCCTCGTCGGCATCCTGCTCTGCTCGATGCTGGGCGGCATGCGCGCCGTGACCTGGACGCAGGTGGCTCAGTACATCGTGCTGATCATCGCATACCTGGTGCCGGTGTTCTGGATGTCCAACGTGCAGGGCTTCGGTCTCATCCCGCAGTTCGGCTACGGCGAGGCCATCCATCGCATCACCGAGCTCGAGGCTCAGTACGGCCTGGCAAAGGCCGCCACGGCGATACCCGGCGTGTCGGTGCTGACCACGCCGCATGTTGCTCCGGTCGGCGATCTCGCCGAATGGCGCTTCATCACGCTGGCGCTCTGCATGATGTGCGGCACGGCTTCGCTGCCCCACATCCTGATGCGCTACTTCACCACGCCCACCGTCCGGTCGGCCCGCAAGTCGGTCGCCTGGTCGCTGCTCTTCATCTTCCTGCTGTATTTCACGGCGCCGGCTCTCGCCACGCTGACGAAGCTGCAGCTGCTGGACCCGAACCTCGCGACCTCGATCATCGGCAAGCCGATCGCCGACGTCATGTCGCTGGCCTGGATCCAGAACTGGAGCGCAGTGGGCATGGTGGCTGTTGCCGACCAGAACGGCGACGGCATCCTGCAGCTGAACGAGTTCTTCATGCGGCCCGACATCGTGGTGCTTGCCACCCCGGAAATCGCCGGCCTGCCGTATGTGATCTCCGGCCTCGTCGCCGCTGGCGGCCTGGCTGCCGCCATGTCGACGGCGGACGGTCTGCTGCTGGCCATCGCAAACGCTCTGAGCCACGACCTCTACTACAAGATGATCGATCCGAAGGCCGACACGGCCATCCGACTGGTCGTCGCGCGCGTCCTGCTGCTCATCATCGGTGCGGCAGGTGCATTCGTGGCCTCACTCCACCTGACCGGCATTCTCGGCGCGGTGGCGTGGGCGTTCTGCTTCGCCTGCTCCGGCCTGTTCTTCCCGCTGGTGCTCGGTGTGTGGTGGAAGAGGGCCAATCGTCCCGGCGCGCTTGCCGGCATGGTCGTGGGCTTCATTTGCGGCTCGGCCTACCTCTACTACGTACGTTCGGGCGGCACGCCGATCCTCGGGCTGGACGACGTCCGGTTCGGCATTATCGGCATGTCGGCATCGCTGGTCGCGATGGTGGTCGTGTCGCTTCTCACGCCGGCTCCGGATGCTGAAATCCAGCGCATGGTCGAGGAAACCCGCATTCCGACGGGCAAGCCCATCCTGGGCGGCGCTCACTAAGACCGTATTGCAAACGACGACCGGGGGCGGAACATTGTTCCGCCCCCGATTCTTGGGCCGGGAGACCTTTCGATGGATGCGCTTCAGATATTCCCGATCTGGGTGATCGCCATCGACTATGTGCTCGGCATGGTGATGTGGACGCTGATCGCGCGCACGGCGATGAACGTCTTCCTACCGGTCAATTCCGAGTTCTTCTTCATGAAGTTCTTCGTGCGGGCCACCAATCCGATCCTGCGCGTGTTTGCGCCGATCACTCCCGGCTTCCTGCTGGAGCCGATGGTGCCGCTCTACGTAGCCTGGTTCTTCTTCATGATCCGATTCTACCTGATGCCGTGGCTGCTCGGCTATTCGGTCATGGGCATGCTGTCGTTCCCGCTCGAGAGCGAGGTAGCACAGGTTCTGTCACGTCTCTTCGGAGGCTGACCCGGCCTCAGGCCCGGAGCGCCGCAACCAGGCTGGCAGCCGCCATCATGTCGCGCCGGCGGCCCGCGCGCCTTGCCGCGGCTTCCGCATCCTCGCCCCACTGCTCGATGTTCCAGTCCTCGTCGATGTTGGCGGCGCTCCAGGCCTCCTCGGCCGCAAGCATGCCGCCCTCCACCGCCAGGCTGAGCAAAGCAGACCCCATCAGCGTCGTCATCACATGCATGCAGGCGATCCGGAAAGGCTCGGCACGCTGACTGAGGTGAACGCCCAGCACCGCGATCGTCTCGCGCGGCTGCTCCACATGCATGACGCCTTCGGAGAGGACGAAGCGCGCGCCGAGCGCGCTGCGGGCCCAGTCCAGCACCGGATCCCACGCTTCCGCCTGCCGGTCCACAAGCGCCTGCGGGGTGTCGGCGCGATAGCAGAGAAGGTCGGTCGAAGCGTAGCGGAGGATGTCCTCCAGTACCGCCTGCGGGTCCTGGGCCACGCCGTCAATGGCGGTGTTGACCAGGCGGGTGACCGGCATGGTGCCAGGATCCAGCACCTTTTCCTGTGCGTCGAACTCCGCCGCAACCAGTTCGGCGGCGGCCTGCGTCGGAAGCAGCAGCTGGTTGCGGCCAGGCGTCAGCGCCGGCTTCCCATCGAGCTCGACGCGGAAGCGATCATCCTGCGTGGGAGCCACGCCAACCTGGCGGTAGAAACGCGCCGGCAGCTTCTGCCGCGCCTCGTTCTGGACGCGACGCACCGGGTCAAGCTGAGCCGGCGTCTGACCGGCTTCGAGGTCGCTGAGAATGTCGCGCATCGGGGCTCCTGAAACTCGCCCGGCCTATGCGGGCAATGTGCGGGGTGCCGGCCTGTTCACCACGGTCAAGCCCGCCGCAATCAGACCCAGTGCCGCAAAAATGCGCCAGGAAAGCGGCTCGCCCAGCAGGAACGCTCCGCACAGCACGCCGAATGCCGGTGTCAGGAAGGCGAAGCTGGACAGGCCGCCGGCCGGATAGCGGCGCATCAGCCAGAACCACACAAGATAGGTGAAGGCGACGATGTAGACCGCCTGCACGAAGAAGGAAGCGGTCGACAGGACGTCGGGCTGGCGCAGGATGGGTCCCGCCAGCGGGATCAGCGGAAGCGCGAAGAGCGCCGATACCGCCAGCTGGTAGAGCAGCGTCTTCTCGGCGCTGGCCGTGGCGAGGCGCGAGCCCTTGATCACGATGGTGGTGGCGCCCCACAGGGCACCGGCCGCCAGCAACATCAGGTCGCCAAGCAGGGCGGAAGCGTCGGGGAGGCTCAGCCTGTCCGAAAACACCAGTGCCACGCCGGCGAAGGCCAGCGCGAGGCCGCCGAGCCTGGGCAGCGTTATCCTCTCGCCCAGCCAGAAATGAGCGCCGAGCAGCACCCAGAAGGGCATGGTGTTGACCATCAGCGCGCCGCGGGCGGCGGTGGTGTAGTCGAGGCCGAAGAAGATGAGAACGAATTCAGCGCCGAACAGCAGGCCCGCCAGGATGCCGGCGGGCAGCGTGCCGTCGCTGTCGAAGATGCGGATTCCGCGCCACCGGCACCAGGCGAAGACCAGCGCCGCAGCAAGGGCCGAGCGCCCGAAGCTTAGGAAGACCGGGTTGTAGCCGACATTGCCGACCTTGATCAGCACCTGGTTCAGCCCCCAGGAGAAGGTGAGCAGCAGCATGGTGGCGACCGCGAAGGCATCGACCGCGTCGCGGCGCTCGAGCGGGGCGGAAATCGTCATTCCGGTTCGTCCGCGGTTGCTTCCTCGAAGCCGAGCAGCTTCCAGCTCTGGCGCATGTGCGGCGGCAGCGGGGCCGTGACGTCTATGGTGCCGCGGTCCGGATGCGGGATGATGATGCGGCGCGCGTGCAGGTGGAGCCGGTTCTGAAGCCCGCCTGGGAAGTCCCAATTCTGGTCTGCCTCGAAATATTTGGGGTCGCCGATGATGGGACAGCCGATCGCGGCGGCGTGGACACGCAGCTGGTGCGTGCGGCCGGTATAGGGCTCCATCTCGAGCCAGGACAGCGCCTGCCCCGCCTGGTCCACGACCCGGTAGAAGGACACGGCATGGTCGGCGCCCTCTTCGCCGTGGCGCGCCACGCGCATGCGGTCGCCATCCGGCGTCTGCTCCTTGACCAGCCAGGACGAGATCTTGTCCTCGCGCTTGCGGGGAACGCCCTTCACCAGCGCCCAATAGGTCTTCTTGGTCTCGCGCGCCCGGAAGGCCTCGGCGAGCTTCATCGCAGCCAGCCGCGTGCGGGCGACGACCAACACGCCGGATGTGTCGCGGTCGAGCCGGTGGACCAGACGCGGCTTCTCGCCCTTCTTGTTGCGCCAGGCTTCCAGCATGGAATCGACGCTGCGGGTTACGCCCGAGCCGCCCTGAACCGCGAGGCCGGAAGGCTTGTCGAACACGAAGACCTTGTCGTCCTCGTACAGCAGCATGCGCGCCAGCAGTTCGGCATCGTCCTGGCCGCGCATGGTGCGAGGGGTCAGCGGCGGGCCGCCCTTGTGGTCGACGGCCAGCGGCGGAATGCGCACCGTCTGTCCCGGCTGCAGGCGCGTGTCGCTCTTTGCGCGGGCACCGTCGACGCGGACCTGGCCCGAGCGCAGTAACTTCTGCAGCGGCCCGAAGCCCAGGCCCGGATAGTGCGCCTTGAACCAGCGGTCCACGCGCATTCCCGCCTCGTCGTCGCCGACCTTGATCTGCTCTACGCCTGCCATCAGCCCATTCGCATCGTTCGCGGCGGCAATAGCATCAGGCGATGCTCCTTGCGAGCCATAATCCGGCGAAGAGCGCCAAGATGGCGCCGGCCACGCTGGCAAACACGTAGGCCGCGGCGAAAGCGTGAGCGCCGCGCTCCCACAGCACCGCCACGTCCAGCGAAAATGCGGAGAAGGTGGTGAAGCCGCCCAGGATGCCGGTGGCGACAAACAGCCTCAACTCGTTGGAAGCGCCGAAGCGCCGCGCCAGCAGTTCGACGAACAGTCCCATCACGAACGAGCCCACAATGTTGATCGCGAGCGTTCCCCACGGGAACGAAAGAGGCAGCCGCAGGGCCGCCAGGTTGACGAGATGCCGGAGCCCGGCGCCTATCGCACCGCCGGCAGCCACGATGAGGAGATGCTGCATTGGCTCAGCCTTCACGCTCGCGCCGGAGCTTGGCCCAGTATTCCAGGCGCTTCCTGATCTCGCGCTCGAAGCCGCGATCCGGCGGATCGTAAAATTTCTGGCGGCCCATCGTTTCTGGAAAATAGTCCTGGCCGGAGAAGGCATCTGGCATGTCGTGATCGTACTGGTAGCCAGAGCTGTAGCCTTCCTCCTTCATCAGTTTGGTCGGCGCGTTGAGGATGTGCTTGGGCGGCAGCAGCGAGCCGTTCTCCTTGGCGGCGCGGAAGGCGGATTTGTAGGCGGTGTAGAGCGCGTTCGATTTCGGCGCGGTAGCGAGATAGACGCAGGCCTGAGCCAGCGCGAGCTCGCCCTCGGGCGAACCGAGATAGTCGAAGGCATCCTTGGCGGCGTTGGCGATCACCAGAGCCTGGGGATCGGCCATGCCGATATCCTCGGAGGCCATGCGCACGAGGCGGCGGCCGAGGTAGAGCGGGTCCTCGCCCGCGTCCAGCATGCGCGCAAGGTAGTAGAGCGCGGCATCGGGATCCGAGCCGCGCACAGACTTGTGAAGCGCCGAGATCAGGTTGTAGTGGCCGTCCTGGCTCTTGTCATAGATCGGGGCGCGGCGCTGCACGATGCGCTGCAATTGCTCCGCATCGAAACGCTCCCCCGGCTTGGCGGCGCGCCAGGCTTCTTCGGCGAGGGTGAGCGAGGCGCGGCCATCGCCATCCGCCATGCGCACGAGAACCGCCCTCGCCTCCTCGTCCAGTGGCAGCGGCCGCCCTTCCCTCTCCTCGGCCCGCGCCAGCAGCTTCTCGATGCTTTCGGGTCCCAGCGAATGGAAAGTGAGCACCCGTGCGCGCGACAGAAGCGCGGCGTTCAGCTCGAAGGACGGATTTTCGGTCGTCGCGCCAATGAGGATGACGGTGCCGTCCTCCATGACCGGAAGGAAGCTGTCCTGCTGCGCGCGGTTGAAGCGATGGATCTCGTCGACGAAGAGAAGCGTCTGACGACCCTGCGAGCGGCGCAGGCGCGCCGCCTCGAAGACCTTCTTGAGATCGGCCACGCCGGAAAAGATCGCCGATATCTGCTCGAATGCGAGGCCGGTCTCGCCGGCGAGCAGCCGCGCGACCGTGGTTTTTCCGGTGCCGGGCGGGCCCCAGAAGATCATCGAGCCGAGCGAGCCGGAACGGATCATGCGCGACAGCGCTCCGTCGGGGTCGGTCAGGTGCTCCTGCCCCACCACCTCGGCCAGCGTGGCCGGACGGAGCCTGTCCGCCAGCGGGCGAGCCGGTTCCGGCGGCGCAGGCTCGTTGCTGGCAAAGAGGTCCGCCATGGCCGCTCAGAATGCCCGCACGAGATGCATCACCCGTCCGTCGCGTTCTACCGAAAACCGCCACCAGCGCGTCTGCGCAGCCGCGGCATCGGACAGCGCCTGCGGCGTGTCGATGTCGACGCCGTTGACCTGGCGCACGATGTCGCCGGGCCGAAAGCCCACGCCGGCGGCAGGCGAGTTGCCGTCTATGCGCACAATCGCAACACCCTTCGCCTCGGTAGGCAGGCGCAGCCTCTGCGCAAGTGCGGGCGAAAGCTGCGCCACCACGGTGCCCGCGAACGGGCTGCGGCCGCCGATCGTGACCTGGGCGGCCGACGTGCCTTCGGGAGCACGCTCCAGCGGCACCGTGACGACGACCTGATCGCCGCGGCGCAAGAGGGTCAGCTCCACGGTGGAACCCATCGCCTGGGTTGCGAGGCGGTAGCCAAGCGCATCCGGGTTCTGGATGGCGGTGCCGTTCATGGCAGTGACGACGTCTCCGGGCTTGATGCCGGCTTTCTGGGCAGGCCCTTCCGGCGCGATTGCCGTCACGATGGCGCCGGAGGGCGCGGTGAGGCCAAGCGCCTCGGCCATCTGGGCATCCACGCCCTCGAAGCTGGCCCCGAGATAGGGGCGGTCGAAGAAGTCGCTTCCGCTTCTGGCAGCCTCTACGACTGCGCGCACCATGTTCGACGGAATGGCGAAGCCGATGCCGACAGACCCGCCGGTCTGGCTGAAGATGGCGGTGTTGATGCCGACCAACTGGCCCGACATGTTGACAAGCGCGCCGCCGGAATTGCCGGGATTGATGGCGGCGTCGGTCTGGATGAAGAAACCGAAATCGGAAATACCGAGATGGCTGCGGGCGAGGCCAGACACGATGCCGCTGGTCGTGGTCTGGCCAACGCCGAACGGGTTGCCTATCGCCAGAACGAGGTCGCCCACCTCGAGCGCATCGGAGTCGCCGATGGCCACGACCGGGAACGCCTCGGGCGCATCGATCTTCAGCACGGCAAGGTCGAGCGATTCATCCTTCAGCAGCGTCGTGCTGGCGAATTCGCGGCCATCCGACAGAGCAACCTTCACGTCGTCCGCGTCGCGGATCACATGGAAGTTGGTCACGACGATGCCCGAAGGATCGACCAGCACGCCTGAACCAAGCGAGGATTGCTGGCGCGGCATCTGGCGGCCGAAGAACTGTTCGAAGAACGGGTCGCCCATGAAGGGCGAGCGCACCTGCTGCGTGGCGTAAACATTCACAACTGCCGGGGCGGTCGCGCGCACCAGGGGCGCGAAGGAGAGCTGCATCTCGGTGCGCCCGAAGGGAATGCGGCGATCGGTTGACTGGTCGTGGCCTCCGCGCAGCAGGTCGCCGACGACGTCGCCCAGGCCCTTGCCCTGCTCGTCCTGGGCGTGCAACTGGGAGGGAACCGCGATCAGCACGCTGGCGACGGCGACCGCGACGAATCTGGTGGAACGAAGCATCAGGAACCTCATGGCTTGTCGATGCCATCTTTAGCGCATTTATGCAAAATCGATGGCAGAAGCGGTACGATCAACCCTTCGGGCCGCTGCGGATGCGCGCCGCAATCGCGGAATAGCCCCGCCGCTCCGCGGGCTGAAGCGGCGTGACGCCATCGCGGTCGGGAATTGGCCGAGCGCCTGCATCCACCAGCAGGCCGACGATCTCCTGGTAGACCGGGCCGCCGTCACCCAGAATCACCGCTTCCAGCAGCGCCGTCCAGCCGAGATCGTTGACATGATCAACGTCGATATCCGTGCCGAGCAGGATGCGCACGGTTTCGGGATGGCCATGGTGCGCGGCCGGAATAAGCGCAGTGCCGCCATAGCGGTTCGTGTCGCGCAGTTTGGCGCGGCCGGTGGCCAGGATAGCCAACAATATGGCGTCGCGGCCCTCGGCGCCGGCATAGAGGAACGGCGTGTCCCGCTGGGAGTCCTTTGCGTTCACGTCGGCGCCGGCCGAGATCAGGAGGTCCGCTATCGCCACATAGTTTGCGCGGGTGGCGAGAAGCAGCGCGGTGCGCCCGGCTCCATCGCGCGCCTCAAGGCCGGCGCCTGCGTCGACCAGCCTGCGCACCGAAGCGAGGTCGCCGCCGCCGGCGGCATCCAGCAGCGCAGAGGCGGCGTCGGCCCCAGCATGGGCCGGCGCAGCCAGGGCAGCCCCCAGCACGGCGATCGCAACCCTTCTGGTCAATCGAATCCTCATGCGCCCAAGAAAAAGGGGCCGTAAGGCCCCTTCAACTCACTTCATCGCGAGGTGGACGACTTACGCCGCCTCGGCCTCGTTCACGCCCTCGGCCTCGAGGCGCGCGCGGTCGGCGGCGCCCTTGGCGTCGACGTCGCGATCGACGAACTCGATGACGGCCATCGCGGCGTTGTCACCGTGGCGGAAGCCCGCCTTCATGATGCGCAGGTAGCCGCCGTTGCGGTTGGCATAACGCGGCGCGATCACCTCGAACAGGCGCTTGGCCATCGCGTCCGAGCCGATCTGGGCAATGGCCTGGCGGCGGGCATGAAGGTCGCCGCGCTTGCCGAGCGTGACCAGCTTCTCAACGACCGGGCGAAGCTCCTTCGCCTTCGGCAGGGTGGTGACGATCTGCTCGTGCTCGATCAGCGATGCCGCCATGTTGGTGAACAGGGCCTTGCGGTGGCTGACGGTGCGGCCGAGCCGGCGTCCGGATTTTCCGTGGCGCATGGCCAACTCCTAACAGTTCAGGGCGAAGCGCCCGGTGTTTCGTATCGTGAATGGGGAGCGGGAAAATGGTGAATGGTCAAATCGCGTCGTCGCGCTGGTCCATTCACCTTTCACACTTCACCAGTCACCGCTCAGTACTGGTCCTCGTAACGCTTGGCGAGGTCTTCGATGTTCTCCGGCGGCCAGTCCGGCACTTCCATGCCGAGGTGCAGGCCCATGGAGGCGAGAACTTCCTTGATCTCGTTGAGCGACTTGCGGCCGAAATTCGGCGTGCGCAGCATCTCGGCTTCCGTCTTCTGGATCAGGTCGCCGATATAGACGATGTTGTCGTTCTTCAGGCAGTTGGCCGAACGCACCGAAAGCTCGAGCTCGTCGACCTTCTTGAGCAGCGCCGGGTTGAAGGCAAGCTCGGTGACCTGCTCTTCCGGCTGGGCCTTCTGCGGCTCCTCGAAATTGACGAAGAGCGCGAGCTGGTCCTGCAGGATGCGGGCAGCGAAGGCGATCGCGTCCTCGCCGGTGATCGAGCCGTCCGTCTCGATGGTCATGGTCAGCTTGTCGTAGTCGAGAACCTGGCCCTCGCGGGTGTTCTCGACCTTGTAGGAGACCTTCTTCACCGGCGAGTAGAGGCTGTCGACCGGGATGAGACCAATCGGCGCATCCTCGGCGCGGTTGCGGTCGGCCGGCACGTAACCCTTGCCGGTGTTGACCGTGAACTCCATGCGGATCTCGGCGTCCTCGTCCAGCGTGCAGATCACGTGGTCGGGATTGAGGATCTCGACATCGCCAACCGTCTGGATGTCACCGGCGGTGACGACGCCCGGGCCCGACTTGCGCACGACCATGCGCTTCGGTCCGTCGCCTTCCATCTTGATGGCGATTTCCTTGATGTTGAGCACGATGTCGGTCACGTCCTCGCGCACGCCGGCGATGGACGAGAACTCGTGCAGCACGCCGTCGATCTGGACGGCGGTGACGGCCGCACCACGCAGCGACGACAGCAGAACGCGGCGCAGCGCGTTGCCGAGCGTCAGACCGAAGCCGCGCTCAAGCGGCTCGGCGACCAGCGTGGTCAGCGTCTTCCTCTTGGACTGGAACTCGATCTTGTTCGGCTTGATCAGTTCCTGCCAGTTTTTCTGGATCATGGTCTCACCTTCCGTTGCCCGCCACCATCCAATCGTGGAGGGCGTCATGGAAAACCGCGGAGGAGCCCGGCCGGATGCCAGGCTCGCGCGGCAGTTCAGAAATCAGACGCGGCGCTTCTTGCGCGGACGGCAGCCATTGTGCGGGATCGGCGTCACGTCGCGGATGGACGTGATGGTGAACCCGGCAGCCTGCAGCGCGCGCAGCGCCGACTCGCGGCCCGAACCCGGGCCGGAAACCTCGACCTCGAGGGTGCGCATGCCATGCTCCTGCGCCTTCTTGGCGCAATCCTCGGCGGCCATCTGCGCGGCGAAGGGCGTGGACTTGCGCGAACCCTTGAAACCCTGCGCACCGGCCGACGACCAGGCAATCGCGTTGCCCTGCGCGTCGGTGATGGTGATCATGGTGTTGTTGAAGGTCGAGCTGACGTGCGCGACGCCGGTCGAGATGTTCTTGCGTTCGCGACGGCGAACGCGCGTGGCTTCCTTGGCCATGTATTTCCTTTCGATCGATCTCTACGCCGCCGTAATGCCAGCGGCTCCACCAAGAGGAGAGCAAGGCAGTAAGGCAATATGGCAGTATGTAAACGGCTTGACCGACATACTGCCCTACTGCCGTAAGGCCCTACTGCCTCAAATTACTTCTTCTTGCCTGCGATCGGCTTGGCCGGGCCCTTGCGGGTTCGCGCATTGGTATGCGTGCGCTGGCCGCGAACCGGCAGCGAGCGGCGATGGCGCAGGCCGCGATAGCTGCCCAGGTCCATCAGACGCTTGATGTTCATCGACACTTCGCGGCGCAGGTCGCCTTCGACCTGATAGTCGCGGTCGATGGTCTCGCGGATCTGCAGCACTTCGGCGTCGGTCAGCTGGTGGACGCGGCGCTCGGCCGGGATGCCCACCTTCTGCACGATCTCGGCCGCGAATTTCGGGCCAATGCCGTGGATGTACTGAAGCGCGATGATGACGCGCTTGTTGGTCGGAATATTGACGCCGGCTATACGGGCCATCTTCGTCTCCATGTGGGCCGGCGGTGCCGGCGTTGTTGTCGTTTTCCCGCGTCCGGTGGAGGCCGGCCCCTGCGGGCGTTTCCTTTCAAAGCGGCTCGATGTCCTTGCGGACCAGCGAACCTCTGCTGAGTGGAAGACGGGCCGCCATAATCCACTATGGCGACCGTGTCAACTCCAATGCGGCCTTATCCGGCGCGAACGAGCCTGCCGTTGGCATGCTCGACCAGCACGCGCTCGATCTCGGCGGTGACCGCATCAATGTCGGCCATGCCGTCGACGCCGACCAGCTTGCCCTTGGCATAGTAGTAGCCGATGAGCGGGGCGGTCTTCTTGTAGTACTCGCGCAGGCGCTCGTCGAAGACTTCCGGGTTGTCATCCTTGCGGACTGGCAGGCCGGCCGCCTCGGTTTCCCTGGCGCGCTTCATGATGCGGCCCACGAGCGCCTTGTCGTCTACGACCAGCTCAATGACCACGTCGAGGTCGATCCTGCGATCCGCGAGCATCTTGGCCACGGCATCAGCCTGGACCAGAGTGCGCGGGTAGCCGTCCAGAATGAAGCCCCGGGCGCAATCAGCCTGGTCGATACGCTCGGCCACGATGGCGTTGACGATGGCGTCGGAAACGAGTTCGCCGGCGTCCATGACGGCCTTGGCGCGCTTGCCGACCTCGGTACCGGCCTTCACCGCCGCGCGCAGCATGTCCCCCGTCGACAGCTGCGGAATGCCGTGTTTCTCGACCAGCCTCTGCGCTTGCGTTCCCTTGCCGGCGCCCGGAGGGCCAAGCAGAATCAGCCTCATCTTCCCCTCTTCCCCCCACGCAGCTTCGACTTCTTGATCAGCCCCTCATACTGGTGCGCGATCAGATGCCCCTGGATCTGGGCGACCGTGTCGAGCGTGACGCTGACGACGATCAGCAGCGAGGTGCCGCCGAGATAGAACGGCACGCCCGTGGCCGAGATCAGGAATTCCGGCAGCATGCAGACGATCACCAGGTAGATCGCGCCGACCAGGGTGATGCGGGTCAGCACGTAGTCGATGTACTCGGCCGTGCGCTCGCCCGGACGGTATCCGGGGATGAAGCCAGAGTGCTTCTTCAACTGCTCGGCGGTGTCTTTCGGATTGAAGACGATGGCCGTGTAGAAGAAGGCGAAGAACATGATCATCGCCGCGTAGAGGAACATGTAGATGGGCTGGCCGTGGCCAAGGGCGGCGAGCAGGCTTGCCGCCCAGCCCGGCATCTGCGTGGTGTCGGAGAAGCCCGCGACGGTCGCCGGCAGCAGCAGCAGCGACGAGGCGAAGATCGGCGGGATGACGCCGGCCGTGTTCAGCTTCAGCGGCAGGTGCGAGGTGTCGCCCTGAAACATGCGGTTGCCGACCTGCCGCTTGGGATACTGGATCAGCAGGCGGCGCTGAGCGCGCTCGAAGAACACGATGACGCCGATGACCACGATGGCGAGCACAATGATTGCCAAGATGATGCCCGTGGAAAGCGCGCCGGTGCGGCCGAGCTCGAGGGTGCCGCTGATGGCCGAGGGAAGACCCGCCACGATGCCGGCGAAGATGATGAGCGAGATGCCGTTGCCGATGCCGCGCGCGGTGATCTGCTCGCCCAGCCACATCAGGAACATGGTGCCGCCGACCAGCGTGATGACGGCGGAGATGCGGAAGAACCAGCCCGGATCGGTGACGATGCCGCTGCCGCCTTCTAGGCCGATGGCGATGCCGTAGGCCTGCACCGTTGCCAGCAGCACGGTGCCGTAGCGGGTGTACTGGTTGATGACCTTGCGGCCCTGCTCGCCTTCCTTCTTCAGCGCTTCGAGCGTCGGCACGACCGACGTCATGAGCTGCATGATGATGGAGGCGGAGATGTAGGGCATGATGCCGAGCGCGAAGATGGCCATGCGCTCGACTGCGCCGCCGGCAAACATGTTGAACATGCCGAGCACGCCGCCGGCCTGCGACTGGAAGGCCTGGGCGAAGGCATCGGGATTGATGCCGGGCATGGGGATGTAAGTGCCGAGACGATAGACCAGCAGCGCGCCCAGCGTGAACCAGATGCGCTTCTTCAGGTCCTCCGCCTTGGCGAAAGCCGCGAAATTGAGATTGGAGGCGAGCTGTTCAGCAGCAGATGCCATGAAGAATTCTCCGCTAGGTCATGCTGCTAACGGGCGTGGCGCCCGGCGCATGTCGCCGAAGGTTCCGAGATAGGCTCCAGCCCGACAAGATGCAAGCGGCGGACCTGCTCAGATTTCCGAAAAGCCGTGCGACTTTTGGACCGGAAACCTGGCGGGAGCCGCCGCTTGACTGATGCTTACTCGGCCGCCTTGGCTTCCGGCAGCTTGACCGAACCGCCGGCCTTCTCGACCTTCTCGATCGCGGTCTTGGAAGCGCCGTCGACCTCGAGGTTGAGCTTGGCCTTGAGCTCGCCGTCGCCCAGCAGGCGCACGCCGTCCTTGGCGCGGCGGATGATGCCGGCCGCGATGAGCGCCTCGGCGTTGACCGCCTTCTTCGGATCAAGCTTCTCGGCATCGACCGCCGCCTGCAGGCGGGCCACCGACACCGTGTTCATGTCCTTGCGGAACGGGTTCTTGAAGCCGCGCTTGGGCAGACGGCGGTAGAGCGGCATCTGGCCACCCTCGAAGCCGTTGATGGCCACGCCGGAGCGCGCCTTCTGGCCCTTGACGCCGCGGCCGCCGGTCTTGCCGGAGCCCGAGCCGATGCCGCGACCGAGGCGCTTGCGAGCCTTGGTTGCGCCTTCCTTGTCACTCAATTCGTTGAGTTTCATCTTCTCTTCTCCTCGCTCTGCGCTCAGGCCTCGTCCACAACGCGGACGAGGTGCTGCACACGGGCGATCATGCCACGCACCGCGGGAGTGTCCTCCAGCGTGCGGCGGCGGTGCATCTTGTTGAGGCCGAGGCCGATCAGCGTCGCGCGCTGCTCGGCCGGGCGGCGGATCGGGCTGCCGATCTGCTCGACGGTGAGGGTCTTGCCCTGCTTCTTAGCCATTGTCCTGCTCCTAGCTAGCGCCGATTACTCTTCGGCCGCCATGGCGGTGCCGCGGCGTGCCTGCAGCGTGGAGTACTTGATGCCGCGCTGGGCTGCGACATCCTTCGGATGCAGCTGGCTCTTCAGCGCGTCGAAGGTGGCGCGCACCATGTTGTAGGGGTTCGACGAACCCATCGACTTGGCGACCACGTCGTGCATGCCGAGCGTCTCGAAGACGGCGCGCATCGGGCCGCCCGCGATGATGCCGGTGCCGGGCTTGGCAGCGCGCAGAAGCACGCGGCCGGCGCCCCAACGACCCTCGACGTCATGATGCAGCGTGCGGCCGGCACGCAGCGGCACGAAGATCATGTCGCGCTTGGCGCTCTCGGTCGCCTTGCGGATAGCCTCCGGTACTTCGCGGGCCTTGCCGTGGCCGAAGCCGACGCGGCCCTTCTGGTCGCCGACGACGACGAGCGCGGCGAAGCCGAAGCGGCGGCCACCCTTCACGACCTTGGCGACGCGGTTGATGTGGACAAGCTTGTCCACCATGCCGTCGTCGCGTTCCTCGCGGTCACGGCCGCGGTCGCGGCCGCCTTCCCTACGTTCCTGTGCCATGATCCTGGTCCTTGTTCTTTTCCGGAAGCACGGTTGATGTTGCCCGGTGCCTCATGGGCATCGGACGGTGAGAAATCAGAAGCTGAGACCGCCTTCGCGGGCAGCCTCGGCAAGCGCCTTGACGCGGCCGTGGTAGATATAGGCGCCGCGATCGAAGATCACTTCCTTGACGCCGGCCTTGGTGGCGCGCTCGGCAACTAGCTTGCCGACGGCAGCCGCTGCAGCGACATCGGCGCCGGTCTTCAGGGACTTGAGGTCCTTGTCCATGCTCGATGCCGCAGCCACGGTGTGGCCCTTGGCGTCGTCGATGACCTGCGCGTAGATGTGCTTCGACGAGCGATGCACCGAAAGGCGCAGACGGTCGCCGGCCACCTTCTTGATCTGACGACGGACGCGCTGGGCGCGCTTCTGGATGGATTCCTTGGAAGCCATATCGGTATTTCCTGCCTTGTAAGACGGGGGCGGCCGTGTGCGGTAGCAAAGCTCCCGCGACCGCGCCCCGTGGCGTTGCGCTGTTACTTCTTCTTGCCTTCCTTGCGCACGATGCGCTCGTCGGCATACTTCACGCCCTTGCCCTTGTAGGGCTCGGGACCGCGATATTTGCGGATCTCGGCGGCCACCTGGCCGACCTGCTGCTTGTCGATGCCGCTGACGACGATCTCCGTCGGCTTCGGCACGGCAATCGAGATGCCGTTGGGGGTCTCGTAGACCACGTCGTGGCTGAAGCCGAGAGCGAGCTGCAGGTTCTTGCCCTGCATGGCGGCGCGATAACCCACGCCGTTGATCTCGAGCTTCTTCTCGAAGCCTTCCTTGACGCCCTGCATGATGTTGACGATCTGCGTGCGCGACATGCCCCACTTGGAGCGAGCGTCCTTGGATTCGTCACGCGGCTCGACCGCGATGTGGCCGTTGTCGAGCTTCACCAGCACCTCGTCGTTGACGACGAAGCTGAGCTCACCCTTGGGGCCCTTGGCGGTGACGGTCTGGCCGTTGACGTTGGCAGTAACGCCAGACGGTACGGCTACCGGTTTCTTGCCGATACGAGACATGTTGTCGTCCTCGATCTTCTATTCAGTTCAGCCGGATCAGAACACCTGGCAGAGGATTTCTCCGCCCACGTTCTGCTCACGGGCCTGGTGGTCGGCCATGACGCCCTTGGGCGTCGACAGGATGGCGATGCCGAGGCCGTTGGCGACCTGCGGGATCGACTTGACCGAGACGTAGACGCGACGGCCGGGCTTGGACACGCGGGCGATCTCGCGGATGACGGGCTCGCCCTCGTAATACTTCAGCTCGATCTCGATTTCCGACTTGCCGTTGTCGTAGTCGACCTGGGCGTAGTCGCGGATATAGCCTTCAGCCTTCAGCACGTCGAGGACGCGGGTGCGCAGACGCGAAGCCGGGGTGGAGACCTTGGTCTTCTTGCGGCCGTAGGCGTTGCGGATGCGGGTCAGCATATCGCCGAGCGGATCAGTCAGTGACATGGCTCGATCTCCTTACCAGCTCGACTTAACCAGGCCCGGGATCAGGCCCTTGTTGCCGAGTTCACGCAGCGCGATACGCGACATGCTAAGCTTGCGATAGAAGGCGCGCGGACGCCCCGTGACTTCGCAACGGTTGCGGATGCGGGTCCTGGCGGAATTGCGCGGCAGGGCCGCGAGCTTGAGCTGCGCCTGGAAACGTTCTTCCAGCGGCTTGGACTGATCCATCACGATCGCCTTCAGCGCCTTGCGCTTGGCGGCGTAACGGTCAGCCAACTTGCGGCGCCGGTTGTTCTTCTCGACTGAGCTGGTCTTTGCCATTTCAGATGTGTTCCTTTGCTCGCTGCCGTTACTGCCGGAAGGGGAAGTTGAAGGCCTTGAGCAGTGCCCGGGCCTCGTCGTCCGTCTTGGCAGTCGTACAAACGATGATGTCCATTCCCCAGATCTGGTCGACCTTGTCGTAGTTGATCTCGGGGAACACGATGTGCTCCTTGATGCCCATGGCGAAGTTGCCACGGCCATCGAAGCTCTTGGCATTCAGGCCGCGGAAGTCGCGAACGCGCGGCAGCGCGATCGTGACCAGGCGATCCAGGAACTCGTACATGCGCTCGCGGCGAAGCGTGACCTTGGCGCCGATCGGCATGTTCTCGCGGACCTTGAAGCCCGCGATGGAGTTGCGGGCGCGCGTCACGACGGCCTTCTGGCCGGCGATCATCGCGAGGTCCTCGGCGGCGACGGACGGCTTCTTGGAATCGCCCGTGGCTTCGCCAACACCCATGTTGATGACGATCTTGTCGAGACGCGGGACCTGCATCTCGTTGTCATACTTGAACTGCTCCTGAAGCGCGGCGCGGATCTTGTCGCGGTACAGCTGCTTCAGGCGGGGCTCGTACTTCGCCTCAGCCATTGATCGTTTCTCCCGAGCGCTTCGCGACCCGAACCTTCGAGCCGTCCTTCTCGACGCGGAAACCGACGCGGGTCGGCTTGCCGTCCTTGGGATCGGCCACGGCGAGGTTCGACAGGTGGATCGGAGCCTCTTTCCTGATAAGTCCGCCTTCCTGCGCCTGCGTCTGACGCTGGTGGCGAACGACAATGTTGATGCCGCGCACCAGGGCACGGTCTTCCTTCGGCATGACGCGCAGCACCTCGCCGGTGCGGCCCTTGTCCTTGCCAGCGAGCACGACGACCTTGTCGCCCTTGCGGATCTTCTGCATCGTTCGGCTCCTTACAGAACTTCAGGCGCGAGCGAGATGATCTTCATGTGGTTCTTGGCGCGGAGTTCGCGCGGAACCGGTCCGAAGATACGCGTGCCGATCGGCTCTTTCTTGTTGTCGACCAGAACCGCAGCGTTCTTGTCGAAACGGATCACGCTGCCGTCCGGGCGGCGGATGTCCTTGGCGGTGCGCACGACAACCGCCTTCATCACGTCACCCTTCTTCACGCGGCCGCGCGGAATGGCTTCCTTGATCGAGACGACGATGATGTCGCCAACCGAGGCATACTTCCGCTTCGAGCCGCCCAGCACCTTGATGCACATGACACGACGGGCGCCGGAATTATCCGCCACGTCGAGGTTTGTTTGCATCTGAATCATGACTGCCGCCTTCTTCTCTAATTCTGGGAGAGCGCTTCAATCCCCGATCGGGGCGCCCTCGCCGGCTGTCCTATATGTCGTTCAGGCCTTGGCCGCGGCGGACTGCGTCTCGTTGGAGATCACAACCCACTTCTTGTCCTTCGAGATCGGCTTCGACTCCTCGATGGAGACGATGTCGCCGACCTTGCAGGCATTGGCTTCGTCATGCGCCTTGTACTTCTTGGTCATGCGCACCGTCTTCTTCATCACCGGATGGGTGAAACGGCGCTCGACCTTCACGACAACGGTCTTGTCGTTCTTGTCGCTGACGACCGTGCCCTGCATCACGCGCTTTGGCATGTCTCTGGTCCTTAGGCCTTCTTGCTTGCCGACTTCTCGGCAAGGATCGTCTTGATGCGCGCGATGTCCCTGCGGACTTCCTTCACGCGCGCGGTTTTCTCGAGCTGGCCGGTCGCCTTCTGGAAGCGCAGGTTGAACTGCTCCTTCTTCAGCGACACCAGGTCGTCATTCAGCTGGTCGGGGGTCTTGCCCCTTACGTCGACGGTCTTCATCTCGTCGCCCTTCCTACTCTGCGATGCGCTGGACGAAGCGCGTCTTGACCGAGAGCTTGGCGGCGCCGAGACGCAGCGCCTCGCGGGCGGTCTCCTCGTTGACGCCGTCGATCTCGAACATGATGCGGCCCGGCTTCACCCGGCATGCCCAGAAGTCCACCGCGCCCTTGCCCTTGCCCATGCGGACTTCGGTCGGCTTGGAGGTGACCGGCACGTCCGGGAACACGCGGATCCACACACGCCCCTGGCGCTTCATCTGGCGCGTGATCGCGCGGCGGGCCGCCTCGATCTCGCGGGCGGTGACCCGGTTGGGTTCCAGCGCCTTCAGGCCGAACCCACCGAAATTGAGGTCCGTGCCGCCCTTGGCCACACCATGGATGCGGCCCTTGAACTGCTTGCGGAACTTTGTGCGCTTTGGCTGCAGCATCTCGTCTGACTCCGAATTCTCTCGTTCCGCGCTTTACGCGTTCTCACGCTCGCGACGGCGGCTGCCCTGCTGCTCGCCCTCGGTCGCACGACGCTCCGACGCCATCGGGTCGTGCTCGAGGATCTCGCCCTTGAACACCCACACCTTGACGCCGCAGATGCCGTAGGCCGTCTGCGCCTCGGCCGTGCCGTAGTCGACATCGGCACGCAGCGTGTGCAGCGGAACGCGGCCCTCGCGGTACCATTCCATGCGCGCGATCTCAGCGCCGCCGAGGCGGCCCGAGCAGTTGATGCGGATGCCCTCGGCGCCGAGACGCATGGCCGACTGCACGGCGCGCTTCATGGCGCGACGGAAGGCGACACGACGCTCCAGCTGCTGCGCGATGGACTGCGCGATCAGCGTGGCGTCCGTCTCAGGCTTGCGAACCTCAACGATGTTGAGGTGCGTCTCCGACTTGGTCATCTCCATCAGCTTGCGGCGCAGCTTCTCGATGTCGGCGCCCTTCTTGCCGATGATGAGACCCGGACGCGCGGCGTGGATCGTGACGCGGCACTTCTTGTGGGGACGCTCAATCACGATCTTGGAGACCGCGGCCTGCTTCAGCTCCTTCTCCAGATATGCACGGATCTTGATGTCCTCGTGCAGGAGCTTGGCGTACTCGCCGGTGTTGGCGTACCAACGCGAGTCCCACGTGCGGTTGATGCCGAGACGCAGACCGATCGGGTTGATTTTCTGGCCCATCAGGCGGCCTCCACTTTCTCTTCGACTTCGCGGACGACGATCGTCAGGTTCGCGAAAGGCTTTTCGATGCGCGAGGCGCGACCGCGGCCGCGTGCATGGAACCGCTTCATCACGATCGACTTGCCCACATACGCCTCCGCGACGACGAGCGCGTCGACATCGAGGTTGTGGTTGTTCTCCGCGTTGGCGATCGCCGATTCCAGCGTCTTGCGGACGGTGCCGGCGATGCGCTTGCGCGAGAATTCGAGGTCGTTCAGCGCGGTGCCGACCTTCTTGCCGCGGATGAGCGCGGCAACCAGGTTCAGCTTCTGCGGGCTGATACGGATCGTGCGCAGGACTGCGCGCGCCTCGTTGTCAGCAAGCCGGCGCGGAGCTTTGGCCTTGCCCATCGTTACTTCCTCTTCGCCTTCTTGTCCGCGCCGTGGCCGTAATAGGTACGGGTGGGAGCGAACTCACCGAACTTGTGGCCCACCATCTCCTCGGAGACGGAGACGGGGACATGCTTCTGGCCATTGTAGACGCCGAAGGTGAGACCGACGAACTGCGGCAGGATCGTGGAGCGACGGCTCCAGATCTTGATCACCTCGTTACGGCCACCCTCGCGGACCTTGTCCGCCTTGGTGAGCATGTAGCCGTCTACGAACGGGCCTTTCCAAACTGAACGGGACACGTCAGCCTTACCTCTTCCTTAGCTCTTGCGCTGGTGGCGCGAGCGCATGATGAACTTGTCGGTCGACTTGTTGGACCGGGTCTTCTTGCCCTTGGTCGGCTTGCCCCACGGAGTAACCGGGTGACGCCCGCCCGACGTGCGGCCCTCGCCGCCGCCATGCGGATGGTCGACCGGGTTCATGGTGACGCCGCGATTGTGCGGACGGCGACCCAGCCAGCGCGAACGGCCGGCCTTGCCCAGATTGATGTTGCCGTGGTCCGGGTTGGACACAGCACCCACGGTCGCCAGACAGGAGCCGTGCACGATGCGCTGCTCGCCCGAGTTGAGGCGCAGGATCGCCATGCCCTGGTCGCGGCCGACGAGCTGGGCGTAGGCGCCAGCCGAACGGGCGACCTGGCCGCCCTTGCCCGGCTTCAGCTCGACATTGTGCACGATCGTGCCGACCGGCATGGAAGCGAGCGGCATCGCGTTGCCCGGCTTCACGTCGACCGCCTGGCCGGCGATGATCTGATCGCCGACGGCCAGGCGCTGCGGCGCCAGCACGTAGGACAGCTCGCCATCCGCATACTTCACCAGCGCGATGAAGGCGGTGCGGTTCGGATCGTATTCCAGCCGCTCAACGGTCGCGGCCACGTCGAACTTGCGGCGCTTGAAGTCGATGATGCGGTAGGTCCGCTTGTGGCCGCCGCCGCGGAAGCGCGTGGTCACGCGCCCGAGGTTGTTGCGGCCGCCCTTGGAGGTCAGGCCCTCGGTGAGGCCCTTGACCGGCTTGCCCTTGTGGAGGCCGGAGCGGTCGACGATGACCAGCTGTCGCTGGCTCGGCGTTACCGGCTTGTAGCTCTTAAGTGCCATCTTCTTTTCCTCGCCGTCCTCAGAGGCCCGTGGCGATGTCGATCGACTGGCCCTCGGCCAGCGTCACAATCGCCTTCTTCACGTCGCTCTGCTGGCCGAGGGTGCCGCGGAAACGCCGCACCTTGCCCTTGCGGACCAGCGTGTTGACGCCCGTCACCTTCACCCCGAACAGCGCCTCGACGGCCGCCTTGATCTCGGGCTTGGAAGCCTTCTTCGCGACGTTGAAGACGACCTGGTTCTGCTCGGAAGCCATGGTCGACTTTTCGGTCACGACCGGGCTCACGATCACGTCGTAGTGCCGGAGATCAGTCATTTGAAACGCTCCTCGAGAGCCTCGACCGCGGCCTTGGAAAGGACCAGCGTGTTGCGGCGCAGAATGTCGTAGACGTTGATGCCCTGCACGGGCAGCACATCGATGTTGATCAGGTTCGACGCGGCGCGCTTGAACCCGGTGTCCACCTCGGCGCCGCCGATGAAGAGCACGTTGGTCAGGCCGAGCTTGGCGAAGCTCTCCGCCAGCGCCTTCGTCTTGCCGTCCTTCACGGTCAGCTCGTCGACGACGATCAGGCTTTCAGCCTTCGCCTTCGCCGACAGGGCATGCTTGAGGCCGAGCGCGCGGACCTTCTTGGGAAGATCGTGCTCATGGCTGCGGGCGACCGGGCCGTGGGCCTTGCCGCCGCCGCGGAACTGCGGGGCGCGGGCGGAGGAGTGACGGGCGCGGCCCGTACCCTTCTGCTTGTACATCTTGGCACCGGTGCGCGCGATATCGGCGCGGCCCTTGGCCTGATGCGTGCCCTGCTGCTTCTTGGCCAGTTGCCAGCGCACGACGCGCTGCAGGATGTCCTCGCGCGGCTCGAGGCCGAAGATCGCATCCGAGAGCTTGACCTTGCCGGCGTCCTTGCCGGCGAGCGTGGTGATCTTCAGGTCCATGGTCATGCCCCCTGCGTCGCGGCTTCGTCAGCCTTGGCGGCTTCGTTCTTCTGTCCCGCACGGAAGGCGGCCGGCTTCGGAGCATTGTCCGGCAGCGAGGCCTTGACCGCGTCGCGAACGTAGATCCATGCGCCCTTGGAGCCCGGAACCGCGCCGCGGATCAGGATCAGGCCACGATCGACGTCGGTCGACACGACTTCCAGGTTCTGCGTGGTCACGCGGGTCTGGCCCATGTGACCGGCCATCTTCTTGCCCTTGAACACCTTGCCGGGGTCCTGGCGCTGACCAGTCGAGCCGTGCGTACGGTGCGACACCGAGTTACCGTGGGTCGCGCGGCCGCCACCGAAATTGTGGCGCTTCATGACGCCCTGGAAGCCCTTGCCGATCGAGGTGCCCGTCACGTCGACCTTCTGGCCGGCGACGAAGTGGTCGGCAGTGATCTCCACGCCGATGTCCAGCAGGTTCTCGGGGGAGACGCGGAACTCCGCGACCTTCGACTTGGGCTCGACCGAGGCCGACGCGAAGTGGCCGCGCAGAGCCTTCGACGTGTTCTTGACCTTGGCGAGGCCAACGCCGAGCTGGACCGCCGTATAGCCGTTCTTCTCCTGGGTGCGCTGCGCCACGACCTGGCAGTTCTCCATGCGGAGAACGGTCACGGGCACATGCTCGCCCGCATCGTTATAGATGCGGGTCATTCCCAGCTTCTGTGCAATTACACCTGAACGCATCGGTTCATCTTCCTTCAGAGGAGCCTGCGGGAACGCCCGTCCGGCTCATGTGCTTCCTGAGGTTCATGTCGGGGCAGCCGCCCCTCCTCGCCTCTTTCGCCCCTACAGCTTGATCTCGACGTCCACACCGGCCGCGAGGTCGAGCTTCATCAGAGCATCGACCGTCTGCGGGGTCGGGTCGACGATGTCGAGCAGCCGCTTGTGGGTGCGCATCTCGAACTGCTCGCGGCTCTTCTTGTCGATGTGCGGCGAGCGGTTGACCGTGAACTTCTCGATCCGCGTCGGCAGCGGAACGGGGCCACGGACGCTGGCGCCGGTGCGCTTGGCCGTCGAGACGATCTCCCGCGTCGAGGCATCGAGCACGCGATGATCGAACGCTTTAAGTCGGATGCGGATATTCTGTCCGTTCATTGCGTCGTTTCCTTCGTCTTTCGCGAGCGCGGGGCGAAAATCTCGCGCCCGCGACAGACCCTTGTTCTTCTTATTCCGTGATCGAAGCGACGATGCCGGAGCCGACGGTACGGCCGCCTTCGCGGATGGCGAAGCGCAGCTTCTCCTCCATGGCGATCGGCACGATCAGCGTCACGTCCACCGACAGGTTGTCGCCCGGCATCACCATCTCGGTGCCTTCCGGAAGCGTCACGATCCCCGTCACGTCCGTCGTGCGGAAGTAGAACTGCGGACGGTAGTTCGTGAAGAACGGCGTGTGGCGGCCGCCCTCCTCCTTCGTCAGGATGTACACTTCCGCCTTGAACTTCGTGTGCGGCGTCACCGTGCCGGGCTTGGCCAGCACCTGCCCGCGCTCCACGCCCTCGCGGTCGACGCCGCGCAGCAGCGCGCCGATGTTGTCGCCCGCCTGCCCCTGGTCGAGCAGCTTGCGGAACATCTCGACGCCCGTCACCGTCGTCTTCGACGTCGGACGGATGCCCACGATCTCGACTTCCTCGCCCACCTTGACGATGCCGCGCTCGACGCGACCCGTCACGACCGTGCCGCGGCCCGAGATCGAGAACACGTCCTCGATCGGCATCAGGAACGGCTGGTCCACAGGACGCGACGGCGTCGGGATGTAGTCGTCGACCGCCGCCATCAGCGCGCGGATCGCGTTCTCGCCGATCTCCTTGTTCGAATCCTCCAGCGCCGCGACCGCCGAACCCTTCACGATCGGGATCTCGTCGCCCGGGAACTCGTAGGCCGACAGAAGCTCGCGCACCTCGAGCTCCACCAGCTCCAGAAGCTCCGGATCGTCCACAAGGTCGACCTTGTTCAGGAACACCACGATCGAGGGAACGCCCACCTGGCGGGCCAGAAGGATGTGCTCGCGCGTCTGCGGCATCGGGCCGTCGGCCGCCGAAACCACGAGGATCGCCCCGTCCATCTGCGCCGCACCCGTGATCATGTTCTTCACGTAGTCGGCATGGCCCGGGCAGTCCACATGCGCATAATGCCGCTTGTCCGTCTCGTACTCCACATGCGCCGTCGAGATCGTGATGCCGCGCGCCTTCTCCTCAGGCGCCGCGTCGATCTGGTCATACGCCTTGTACTCGCCAAAATACTTCGTGATCGCAGCCGTCAAAGACGTCTTGCCATGGTCAACGTGACCAATCGTCCCAATGTTCACATGCGGCTTCGTGCGCTCGAATTTACCTTTGGCCATCTCTTCATCCCTGGGCAATCGTTGGCAGGTTTTCTCGAATGCGGGCGCTTAGCGACAAAGGCCGCAAAAGACAAGCGCCTTTTGGTCCGGACCGCGCCGCGAACGGCGTGGCGCCAGACCAATCGAGATCCGGAAATTTTCCGGGATCGCCGGCATATAGGTATCGGGGCACGGGCCAGCAAGCCGCCGGGCCGCCACCGCCCGCGGCGTTCCCTTGCGGAATCGCCCGGCCGGCCGATAGCATCGCCTGGGCCTCGGTCGTCCATGACGGGAGAAATGGGAACAGATGAAGCTGGTCGTCTCCATATCCGCGCTCGCCGCGCTGCTGCTGCTTCACGTCCCCGCCGCCGAAGCGGCGACGTACTCGCGCAGCCAGTGCCTCGGCTTCGTCAAGCAGATGAAGGCGTGGAAGGCCGGCAAGCCGCTCGCCAACTCGGACAACGAGGCGACGGTGCGGTTCAAGCTCAACTTCTGCCTCATGGAAGGCACGCTCAAGCCGGCAGACGTCGGCAACCTGCTCGACTAGCCGTAAGCGGCAGGTGCGAAAGGCAGAGGATCGAAACCTGGAGCGGGTAGCGGGAATCGAACCCGCATATTCAGCTTGGAAGGCTGCTGCTCTACCATTGAGCTATACCCGCGCCGCTTCAGGGCTCCGGGGCGAACGGTGGTGGAGGGGGCTGGATTCGAACCAGCGTACGCATAGCGAACGGATTTACAGTCCGTCTCCTTTAACCACTCGGACACCCCTCCGTACTGCCGCCGGAGCGGTGCAACGAGGCATTTTCGCAGCCCGCCCGAAAAGGGGCCGGAAACCGCGATGCGCCTTATGGCGACTGGCCCCTGCCCTGTCAACCGCGCGCGGCGGCATTGTCGGCGGATTTTGCAGCGCGCCATAGGCAGCCGCCGCCGGCGGCGCTATAGGCATGCGCATGAGCAACGACGACAAGCCCGGCACGCCCAAGGACAGCCACTATGCGCGGCTGCGGCGCGCCCATCGCGACGCCATGGGGAACCGCCCCAACGCCATGCCGCGGCCGCGGCCGGGCGGGACGCCGCCCGAGGCCGCGCCCGACGGGCTGGTGCGGCTCTACGGCCTGCATACGGTGCGCGCCGCGCTCGACAATCCGCGCCGGCGGATCGTGCGGCTCATGGTCACGCGCAACGCGCTGGCCCGCCTCGGTCTCGCCGAGCCGCTCGATCTGCCCTTCCCGGCCGAGATCGTCGAGCCGCGCGCGCTCGACCGGCTGCTCGGTGCCGACGCCGTCCATCAGGGCGTGCTGGTCGAGGC
>Ga0180215_1000065_pt1 | contig 158261 bp, 143 predicted proteins | sample eDN3rd37CBELigBY_FD_128871 | JGI IMG/M metagenome (GOLD analysis project Ga0180215, IMG submission 128871) | Enriched backyard soil microbial communities from Emeryville, California, USA - eDNA 3rd pass 37_C BE-Lig BY (version 2) (version 2) | ecosystem: Environmental > Terrestrial > Soil >... | reverse complement strand
GGCACACCTTCGCTCAGGAGGGTATCGACGTAGGCCGACAGCATCTCGTACGGTGAGCGGTACTCCTTGGTCGCCTCTGGGTGTCCGATGCCGACCCCGAGAATGAAGCGATCTGGATGGCGAGCCCGAATGCGAGCGAAGGAGCGCGCTACCTCATGGGCATCGCTGCGCCAGGTGTTGACGATCCCGGTGGCGACCGTGAGTGTTGTGGTTGCATCGAGGATGTCTTCAACGACCTGCAGGTCGCCACTCGGTGAGCCACCGACCCAGAACGTGCCAAACCTGAGGCGCTCGATAGCCGGTGCAAGTTCCGGTGGCGGCGTGCCACCATGCCAGACACCGAACGCACCGACGCGATCGCGCAGTTGCATATGCATTCACCGTTCTATTGATTATTGAAGCGTTCGTCAGGCAGTTCCGCACGGCCCTGGTGAAGCGACGGACTCGCCAGCATATCTTCGGCGGCAGTGACCGGCTAACGCGGTCGACCGCATCGTATGCGTGTCCCGATCGCGTCGTCAAGTCGAGGAGCGACGTAAACGCCGGATGGGGCGAAGGTGCGGAACCCGGGACTCGAACCCGGACGGGTTTCCCCAGCGGTGTTTAAGACCGCAGCGTCTGCCATTCCGCCAGTTCCGCAAGTGGGCCGTATGCCTGCTGCAGATGATAACAGGCACAAAAAAGCGGCCCCCGTTGGGGGCCGATCTGGAGCGGAAGACGAGATTCGAACTCGCGACCTTCTCCTTGGCAAGGAGATGCTCTACCACTGAGCCACTTCCGCGTGTCAGTCATCCTGACGTCCCGTATTGTACCGACGCGGTCGCGCAGAGTCAAGGGATTCTGTCACTCGCCGACCTCCGAAAAGGTGTACACTCTCGGGTACGATATTGATTCTGATTGAACATAAATCGAGCGAGAGGACTACTCCCCCGGTCATGATCAAATTCCTGACCAGTGACTATGCAATTCTCCTGACGTTGCTTCTGATCGGTGGGTTCATCATTCGTCCGCACGTCTGGGTACTGCGGCGGATGTGGAATGACGATTTATCGTGGGCGCGAAAGGCGTCTCGTGCGTCGCTCGTGTCCCTCGCCGCCTTCGTCCTCTGGACGACCGTCTTCGACAACTGGCGCAAGGTGCTTGGCCTGCTGGTCGATGAGCGCAACCGCTGGAAGAGCGACCTCTACCGCAGCGACCCGCCGCCCGACGCTGTTCGTGCCATCACGATTGGGCTATTCGTGCTCTCGATCCTCGGCACGAGTTACCTGTACGCGCGCTATGCCCGTGGCTACTTCATCCCAATCATCGCTGGCCCGATCGGTCTGGCCGTCTACTACACTCTCAATGGCTTCCGGATGCGGTTCGACGTCGTGGGGGCGCTCTGGAAGGGCGGATTCGACTGGACTGATCCGGTCTGGGTTGGTTCGACGATCACCTGGTTCGGCGTCGATCAATCGATCCTCTTTGTCCTGATCGTCAGCGCGTTCGCGTTTATCTGGGGGCCGTCGGCGATCCTGTTCTCGCTCATTTATCGCCGCACCATTGGACGCGAGGTCGTCTCAGAGCCTGCCATGTACCGCATCCTGCGGGAACGCCAGATGGCACGTGAGGGCCACGAACTGAACGGCTGATCCCGAAGATCCAACGTATGAAAACGGGACGAGGCAGTGCCTCGTCCCGTTTTCATACGTCAACACCTGACGCGCAGGAACCTGTATGTGGCTCGAATCGCGCGACCCCCCTGTCGTCCTGAGCCGCAGCGAAGGACCTCTCCTGCGTTAGGTACTCAGGTGGTTAAAGCGGAGAGGTCCTTCGCTGCGGCTCAGGACGACAGGGGCCGTCACCGAAGGAGATGATGGACTCGTTCGCCGTGCTGACTACAGGGACGCAGAAGGGGCCGCACATATGCGCGGCCCCTTCTGCGTTGGTTCGTGCGTGCTAGCTAGTCCCAGCTGAGAATGAAGATCATCAGGATCGCGACGATGTTGACGATCTTGATCATCGGGTTGATGGCTGGTCCCGCCGTGTCCTTGTACGGGTCACCGACGGTGTCGCCGGTCACCGAGGCCTGGTGGGCAAGCGAGTTCTTGCCACCGTGGTTGCCAGCCTCGATGTACTTCTTGGCGTTGTCCCAGGCAGCACCACCCGTCGTCATCGAGACGGCGACGAACAGGCCGGTCAGGATCGAGCCGATCAGCAGGCCACCAACGGCCTCCTTGCCGAGCGTGATGGCAAGAATGATCGGGACGGCCACTGGCAGGAGCGCCGGGATCGTCATCTCGCGGATCGCCTGGCGGGTCACGATGTCGACGGCGCGGCCATACTCAGGCCGATCGGTGCCGGCCAGAATGCCCGGCTTCTCCTTGAACTGCCGTCGAACTTCGATGACGACCGCGCCACCGGCCCGGCCGACTGACTCCATCAGGAGTGAGCCGAACAGGTACGGGAGCGCGCCACCGATCATCAGACCGATGATGACATTCGGGTTCGAGAGGTCGAACGCAATGATCGGATCGAGTTCGAGGAAGAACGAGGCGAACAGCACCAGCGCGGCAAGACCGGCCGAGCCGATCGCGTAGCCCTTCGTGACGGCCTTGGTCGTGTTACCGACGGCATCCAGCGGGTCGGTGATGGCGCGGACCGACTCCGGCATTTCCGACATCTCGGCGATACCACCGGCGTTGTCGGTAATCGGACCGAACGAGTCGATCGCGACGACGATACCTGTCATCGAGAGCATGGCCATCGCGGCGACGGCGATGCCGTACAGCGGCGCGTAGGGGTCAATGCCTGTCGCGATGTTGTACGCCAGGTAGATTGCACCAACGATGATGAGGATGACCGGCGCCGTCGACTGCATCGAGACGGCAAGACCGGAGATGATGTTGGTGCCGTGGCCGGTTTCTGACGCCTTGGCGATGTTGCGGACCGGCTTGAAGTTGGTCGAGGTAAAGTACTCGGTGATGAAGACGATCGCCATTGTGACGATGATGCCGAGCAGCGCGCAGAGGAACAACTTCATCGTCGGGCCCATCCCGAACGAGAGGCCGAACAGCGAGACATCGGCATCGTTGATGACGCCGTTGTCGTCCATCAGCCACATCGTCACCGGGAAGAAGGCGATGGTCGAGATCAGCGCCGAGCCGAAGAGCCCCTTGTAGAGCGCACCCATGATCGAGCCGCCATTCCCGGTGCGGACTAGGAACGTGCCGATGATCGAGGCAATGATAGAGACAGCGCCGAGGACGAGCGGGAAGACAATCGCCTTCTCATTGTCCGGGAAGACGAGGTGCCCCAGGAGCATCGCGGCGATGGCCGTGACTGCATACGTCTCGAACAGGTCGGCAGCCATACCGGCGCAGTCACCGACGTTGTCACCGACGTTATCGGCGATAACAGCCGGGTTACGCGGGTCGTCTTCCGGGATTCCGGCTTCGACCTTACCGACCAGGTCGGCGCCGACGTCGGCAGCCTTGGTGTAGATACCGCCACCGATTCGGGCAAAGACCGAGATCAGCGAGCCACCGAAACCGAGACCGATCAATGAGTTGACGTTCTCGGTGACGGCGTAGAAGCCCGCGACCGAGAGCAGGCCGAGACCGACGACGAACATGCCGGTTACGGTTCCACCGTGGAAGGCAGTCGTCAGCGCCGGGCTCAGACCTGAACGTCCCGCCTCAGCGGTCCGGACGTTGGCGCGAACGGCCACGCTCATGCCGATGAAGCCAGCCGCTGCTGATGCGGCTGCACCGACGAGGAAGCCAATCGCCGTCTCAACATTGAGAACGACGGCGAGCAGAACAGCGATCACGACCGCGACCATCGCGACGACCGTGTACTGCCGCTTCATGTAGGCTTCTGCGCCCTCCTGAATGGCGCGCGCGATGTCCTGCATGCGCTCGTTGCCAGCCGGACGGCTGAGAACGGAGCGTGCCAGGAACAGACCGAACAGGATCGCTGCCGCCGCGGCGGCGATGGCCGCGGTAAGACCCAGTCCTACGTCTGACACAGATACCCATCCCCCTGATTACGCACAGAAAACCCACCCCCCTGTGTGCGGGCATCCGGCAGTATACCGATTCGGGACCGGGTCTGTCAGTTCTTTTCGTGGAGTTGGGGAGTTACCCGGTGATCCTACCAGCTGGAGTGGGGGTAGTGGCTGCTGGTAGCCGCGTAGGCCGGGGCAGTGTGCAGAGAGACGGCGCGCTGGACAACCTCGATGATTCGCTCGGCATCGAACGGCCGCCCAAGGACAACGCAGCCTTGACCGCGCAGGAACTCACCATACGAGTGCAGGAACTTGCCATCCGGTGAGCAGACGATGATCGGCGTGTAACGCAGGGTTCGATCCGCACGTAGCCGCTCGACGATGCCGACGGCGGTGACGGCGCTACCGTACGACGCTTCCAGAATGACGGCATCCGGGCGGACATCGCGAACATGCTCGATGGCGTCGGGTCGCCGATCATGGACCGACACGGAATATCCGTGGCCCAGCAGCAACTGCGAGACGGTCCACCGAAAGGTCGGTTCGTTATTGATCAGGACGAGTGATGGCGTTTCAAGCATTGGTCCCCTCACATTCATACCGCGACATCCGCGTACGTACGATATATATGCAGGGATCGTGCCACTCAGTCACAGCGATCGTTGTGGCGAATGTCAGGCGGGCCATCGCTCAATCGGCATTGTTCTCAGGGGTGGGACCTGTGTTGTGCTCAAGCCACGCGTCGTGGAGCAGTCCGTAGACCGCTCGATCCTGGAACTCGCCCCACTTCAGGACATAATCGCGAAGTAGGCGTTCACGTCGAAATCCGACTCTCTCCAGAACGCGTGCGGAACCAGCGTTGGATGGCAAGCAGAACGCCTGAACGCGATGCAATGCGAGTGACTGAAATGCAAACGCGACCACGCGTTGCGCGGCTTCAGACGCGAACTCCTGATTCCAGTATGGCCGGCCAATCCAGTAGCCAATGTCTCCACGCCGGTGGATCGGGTGCAGGTGGAGGGCGATGGCACCAACCAGTGAACCGTCGCGGCGTCGCGTCACTGCCCAGACGTAGCCATTCCCTGCTTCTGCATCGACAGCGTGACTCGATATCCAACTGACCGCGGCCCCATCTGGATATGGATGAGGAATCCCGTCAATGGTCTTCGCCACTTCACGGTCACCAACGAACTCAGCGACGTACCGCCCGTCCCCTGCCTCGAACGCGCGGAGTAGCAATCGGTCGGTTGTCATTTCGGGAATCAGGATGCTCCTCCTTCGTCTCGTGCCGAGTTGGATTCATCGCATCGTGTGGTCGTTCGATCGAATCGAACGTCCGGGCAACCCGTACGTCACGCTTGTCGCCGTTTAGCGAAAGGAACGCTTGACGATCGCGCCGATCACGAAGACAAGCATCACCGCGACGAATGCGGCAGCATTGCGCACCCACATGGACGCATCGAACCAGATTGCCAACCCGAAGGAGACGACGACAGCGACGGTGCAAGCGATCGCTCGCACGACCTGCTGCTGAAACTCGCGCTGGCGTAGCCGGTAGAGGAACGTCTCGACGGCGTGATTGACCCGGCGCAGGAGTAGCCCACCTTCCGCATATGGCCGATGGCGACTCTGGAATACGACAACGCCCCTGGGAACTGATCCCAGGGGCGTTGTCTGCGGTGCCGAGGGGCGGGATCGAACCGCCGACACTACGATTTTCAGTCGTATGCTCTACCGACTGAGCTACCTCGGCATGAGGTGGTGAGACTGGCGACGATCACCGTGCGATGGTGGGCGATAGAGGGCTCGAACCTCTGACATCCACGGTGTAAACGTGGCACTCTACCAACTGAGTTAATCGCCCTCGCACGTGCCAATCGGTGCCCAGGAAGGGACTTGAACCCCCACGCCCTTGCGGGCACTAGCCCCTCAAGCTAGCGCGTCTGCCTATTCCGCCACCTGGGCAAGCCTCAAAGCCTTCGCTTGAGCGCAATGAAGTATATCCCGGCCACCGACCGGAATCAAGCGCTCCGGTTACCATTTCCTCAACGCGAGTCCGCGATCGTCGCGACGGGCCCGCTGTTGCTCCGATGCTATCATGAACCGGACAATTGCCGCTCGACTGGGCGGTCAGCCGCCATCGGCGGCATAGCGGGGATGCGGAGGAAGAGAGGCACAATGCGAGGTAAGGTAACAGTCGTTGGTGCTGGCAACGTCGGAAGTGTCGTTGCCCAGAAGCTCGCCGAACGGGACTATGCGGATGTCGTCCTCGTTGACATCGTCGAGGGCATGCCGCAGGGTAAGTCGCTCGACCTGATGCAGTCGGGGCCGGTCGTCGGCTATGACACGAACCTGACCGGTGCAAACTCCTACGAGGACACTGCCGGTTCCGACGTCGTCGTCATCACCAGCGGCATCGCCCGCAAGCCGGGGATGAGCCGCGACGACCTGCTGCGAACCAACATGGGCATCGTCAAGAGCGTGACCGAGCAGGTCGTGGCTGCGTCGCCCGACACGGTCATCATCGTCGTCTCCAACCCGCTCGATGCGATGTGCCACGCCGCGTTCGATGCGGCCGGGTTCCCGAAGGAGCGCGTGATGGGGATGGCCGGCGTCCTCGACTCGGCCCGCTTCCGCACGTTCGTCGCGATGGAACTGGACGTTTCGGTCGAGGATGTGCAGGCGATGGTCCTCGGCGGCCACGGCGACACGATGGTTCCGATGCCGCGCTACACGACGGTCGGCGGAATTCCGATTACCGAACTGATGTCGGAAGAGCGGATCGCGTCCCTCTCGGAGCGGACCGCCAACGGTGGTGCTGAGATCGTTGGCCTGCTGAAGACGGGCTCGGCCTACTATGCGCCGGGCAACTCGGCTGTCCAGATGGTCGACGCCATCGTGCTCGACAAGAACCGCGTCGTTCCGGCCAGCGTCCTGCTGGAGGGCGAGTACGGCATCAACGGACTGTTCGTCGGCGTGCCGGTCAAGCTCGGCGCTGGTGGCGTCAAGCAGATCATTGAGGTCGCACTGACCGACGATGAGAAGGCCGCGCTGCACAAGTCGGCTGGCTCGGTTCAGAGCCTCGTCGACGCGATGAAGGCACTCTAGCCGGTCAATCGGCTGACCTGACTGTTTGGGGGAGATGGGTACGGATCGCGCCTGGGATAACCCGGAAACGATGCTTGGCGTCGACGACGCACTGGCGCGAATCCTTGCCCATCTGACCCCGCTCCCCGAAGTTGACCTCTCACTCCTGGCAGCACAGGGCCTCGTCGCTGCGCGCGACGTCACATCACGAGTCGATATCCCGCCGTACCGGAACTCAGCGATGGATGGCTATGCCGTCCGCAGTGCTGACACCGCTGACGCGCCGGTCATGTTGCGGGTCGTCGGTACCGTCGCTGCCGGGAGCGTCTCCGATCGCTCCATCAGTCCCGGCGAGGCAATTCGGATCATGACCGGTGCGCCGGTGCCGGATGGTGCCGATGCCGTCGTGCGTTTCGAGGAAACGGACGAACGCAGCCGCCCAGCGAACACTGACCGCGATCAGATCACAATCGAACGGCCAATCCGGGTTTCCGAGAACGTCCGCGAGGCGGGTGAGGACATTCGATCCGGCCAGACAGTGGTTCAGGCTGGGCAGGTTGTCGATCCAGCAATCATCGGAGTACTGGCCGCGATAGGTCATGCGACGGTTGCCGTCCACCGGCGGCCACGGGTGGCGGTGCTGTCAACCGGCGATGAGTTGCTCGATGCTGGATCATCGCTTGCTCCGGGACAGATCCGCGACAGCAACGGCCCGATGCTGGCCTCGCTGGTGAATCAGGCGGGTGGGGAGGCCGTGCCGCTCGGCATCGCCCGCGACACTGCCGAAGGACTTCACGAGCGACTCTCACGACTCGATGACATCGATCTGATCATCACGTCCGGCGGTGTTTCGGTCGGTGACTACGACATCGTTAAAGTCGTGTTGGGCAGCGAAGGGGCGATCGACATCTGGCAGGTGCGCATGAAGCCGGGCAAGCCGCTGGCGTTCGGGACTCTGCGCGATACGCCGTTGCTGGGATTGCCCGGAAACCCCGCGGCTGCATTCGTGTCGTTCTACCAGTTCGCGCGGCCGGCGATCCGGACGTTGCTCGGCCACCAGCGATTCGGATTGCCCGAAGAGGACGCCACGCTAACGACGTCGATTGAGAACCGTGGACGCCGCCGTCACTTCGTCCGCGCACACGCAAGACGTTCCCCGCACGGAGTCGAGGTCCGGCCTGCCGGTGGTCACGGTTCAGGGCAGTTGACCCCGATCACCCGCGCTAATTGCTTCATCGTTGTCCCGGAAGCACGTGAGTCGATCGACGCGGGCGAGGTCGTCCGCATCCAGTGGTTCGGTGAACCGAGCGGCTAGGTCGTGCGACGCGGAACGCCGACGGCCATCCCTTCGACGAAGGGGTAGTCACCGCCGTGGCGGACGCCATCGTCGTCGATCTGAATCGCGGCGGGTCGCGAGAAGTTGCCCCGGTATCCGGTCGCAGGCCCACCCGAGTTGATGAACTCGTTGACGACGTCGACGCGGTGCCCACGCTGGCGCAAATCCGCGATTGTCGCAGCGCTGATCCGGTCGTCGGCGATGATGTGACCTTGCGAACAGTCGATTCGTGGCGCCGAGATTGCTGGTTGGACCGGCATTCCGTAGTCCAGGACGTTGAGTGTCACCTGACTGACGGCGTTTGTGATCCGGCGCGAGCCGGGCGCACCGACGGCCAAAACTGGCTTACCAGCGCGCTCGACGATCATTGGCGTCATGTTCGAGAGTGGACGCTTTCCGGGCGCGACGCTGTTCGGCGCGTTTGGCCGTGGATCGAACCACTGCAGGGCACAGTTCATGACGACGCCGGTGTCACCGGCCACGCCGAGGCCGGTCATCCCACCGATCAGCGTCTGTGTCATCGAAACGACGTTGCCGTCCTGGTCAACCGCGCAGATCTGCGTCGTTCCGCCGCCACCACCCTGGGCGCCAGTTGGCTCGCGGCCCACGTCGCCGGGTCGCACCTCGGTCATCGCTTGTCGCATGTCGATCTCGGCCCGGCGACTGGCGAGGTAGTCGTCTGACAGCAGCGTTTCGACCGGAGGATCACAGAACTCGGGATCGCCGAGGTAGGCGTCGCGGTCGGCGAACGCCATCCGGAACGTCTCGGCCATGACGTGTAACGCATCGGCGCTGTTGTGGCCCATCCTGGCCAGATCGTAGCCCGAGAGCATGCGCAGGCACTGGATCGTGGTCAGCCCCGGTGACGGCAGCGGAACGCCTAGCAGGGTGTAGTCCCGGAAACTCGCCTGCAACGGCTCGACGACCGTTGGCCGGTAGGCGGCGAAATCGGCCAGGTCGAGGATTCCGCCCTGCGAGTTGACGAACTCAACGATCTGATGGGCGATTTCGCCTTCGTAGAACGCGCCGATCCCTTCGTCCGCAATCTGGCGCAGCGTCCGTGCGAGGTCAGCCTGGCGAATGACATCCTGACCGTAAGCCATTCCGGGGTCGCCGTTCTTCAGGAAAATCTCAGCCGTTTTTGGATTGGCGCGGATGCCGGGCAGCTCCTGGATGAGGCGGAGTGCCAGGAGCCAGTTGAGCGGCATCCCTTCTTCCGCGACTTCAATGGCGGGCGCAAGCGAGCGGGCCATCGAGATGGTTCCGAAGCGTTCAAGCGCCGTCGCGAGACCGGCGACGGTGGCTGGCACTGCTGCCGCCAGCGGGCCATCGAAGGCAACGGTCGTTCGCGACGAGAGAGCCTCCGGAGTTGCCTTTGAAGGAGCGCGGTTGCTGAAGTCGACCACCCACGATTCGCCTGATGCTGCCCGGTACACGAGGTAGCCGGCTCCTGCGATCGTGCAGTTGTACGGTTCCATGACGTTCATCACCCAGGCAGCGGTGACGGCGGCATCGACGGCGTTACCGCCTTCGGACAGCACCTTTGCACCGGCCATCGCAGCGATGTCCTGCTTGGCGACGACCATGCCGCCGTCGCTGCTGGCGCCGGTCTTGTCCATCAGCCACTGGGAGGTGATGAAGTCCGTCATTGCTCGTTCTCCTCGAAGCGCAACGGTGTCCGGTTCGCGCTGGCGATGTAGTTGTCGGTGACGACAACCTCACTCGTGGTGACACGCGCGCCATGCGGAACGCCACCTGGGATGACCGCGACCTGTCCGGCACGCAGCGTTACCGGCTGACCGTCGACCTCGAAGTCAATTTCGCCGCTGTGGACGATCGTAACCTGTTCTTCCGGGTGCTGGTGAACCGGGAAGACGCAACCGGGGTGGTAGGTGTAGCGGACGATCGTGCTGGTGGCCGTCGTCAGTGCCTGCCGGATAACGCCCGGGAACAATTCAGTCGCTTCGATTTCATCCCATTTGATGACGGTCGCAGGATCAGCCATCGTTTCGCCGCTCCTCAAGTCGGTAAACCTGGTTCGTCAGTTTGCCGATGCCTTCGATCTCGATCGTGACGTTGTCGCCACTCTCCAGTGTGAAGTCGGACGGCGGGACGACGCCGGTTCCGGTCATCAGGACGGAACCGGCCGGAAAGTCGAGTGCGGAGTAGAGGCAACGCACAAGATCGTCGAGCGAGCGATGGAATTGACTAGTCGAGGTCTGTCCGGACCAATGCTCGTTGCCGTCTCGTTCGATTCTGACCGTGATCGCCAGAGTCAGCGGGTCGCTTACCTCGTCCGCGAGGACGATCCACGGGCCGAGTGCGGCCGATCCGCTGTAGATCTTCGCCTGCGGGAGATAGAGCGGGTTCTCGCCCTCGATCGATCGTGAGGAGACATCGTTCCCAATCGTGTAGCCGGCGATGTCGCCGTTGGTGTCGATTACCAGTGCCAGCTCAGGCTCTGGGACGTCCCAGTTCGAATCGTGGCGAACGGCGATCGGCTGGTGATCGCCGACGCAGCGCCAGGCTGGCGCTTTGAAGAAGATCTCCGGGCGCTCGGCGTCGTACACTCGAGCATAGACATCCTCCTCCGTCGATTCCTCCATCCGGGCGTCGCGACTGCGTTCGTATGTCACACCGGCCGCCCAGACCTCCTGCTCATCGACAGGAGCGAGGAAGAACACCTCATCCAACGTCAGGCTGACACCGGCCTGCTGACGGAGTTGAGTGATCTGGCGAGTTCGGTCGTCAGCCTCCAGCCGCAACAGATCGGCCAGCGTCCCGTCGAGCGCGAAGACGCGCTGCGAGTCCAGATCAACCCATGCCAGCACTTTTGCATCGTGCGTGCTTTCGCGTGGGCGAATGTAGGCAAGTGCCATCGTCTCAGTTCCTCGTTTCGTCTGCTCGGCCAAGTTGATCGTGAACGGCGCGTCCTCCGGCCAGCGTCAGCAGGCTGACCGTTCCGGCGATCTGATCGTCGTCCACCGTCAGGATGTCGCGATCGAGGACGGCCAGGTCCGCCAGTTTCCCGGGTGAGATGCTTCCCTTGATGTCGTCTTCAAACGTGACCCAGGCTGCGTCCAGCGTATAGGCGCGCAATGCCTCCTCGCGGGTGATGCATTCGCCAGCGCCCAGTTGTCTGCCGTAAACGGTCTTGCGGGTGACCGCGCTGTAGATACCGACGAAAGGATTATGGGTCGTGACGGGGGCGTCCGACCCGAGCGCCAGTGGTACACTGGCGTCTAGGTAGGTCCGCAGCGGCATGATCCGAGCAGCGCGCTCCTCGCCGAGGCTGGTCACGAAACTCTCGCCGAGGTTGTGGATGAACGGGATCGTTGCGAGGACTGGGATGCGGTACTCACGCATCAATTCCAGCGCGGTCTGCGTCGGCAGGTACGCGTGGTGAATCCGATGGCGAATCGTCGCGTCGGGCCGGGCGTCCTGCGCGGCGGCGTAAGCCCGGGCGACCAGTTCGATCATCCGGTCCCCGCAGGCGTGGCAGTCGATCGACCAGCCACGCTCGTGGCACCAGGCGACGTTGCGGAACAGATCGCGCTCGGACACGACGAACTGGCCGTAGTTGTCTGGCTCGCCTTCGTATGGCTCGAACATCAGCGCAGTCCGGTCGCCGACGCCGCCATCAGGCATGAACTTGACCGTGTCCATCCGTAGCCATGGGTCGCCATATCCAGTGTAGACGCCAGTGTCATCGATGCGTTGTTCGACAGTCGCGTCGTCTGCTGGCGTCCCGAATCCCCATCCGCCAAGGCACAGCGAGACGCGTACGGAAAGGTCACCCGATCGCCGGACGTTCTGGAATGCACGCAGTTGCTCGGGGAACAGACCGGGTTCCGCGGCCGACGTGATTCCAAGCCGGTTGTACTCGGCGCAGGCCGTTTTCACGAATCCCTCGCGGTCGGCCAGTGTCGGTTCGGGGATCACGTCCTGGATCAGTCGTTTCGCGCGATCGCGGAAGACACCGGTTGGATCGCCCTGCTCATCGCGGACGATCCGACCCGCATAGAGTTGATCGGCGGGCGGGTCCGGCGTGTGGCGCCCGATGTCCGCCGCCAGTAGCGCGGAGCTGTTGGCCAGCAGCATATTCCAGACCCTGTCGAGGACGACCGGGTTGTTTGGCGCAACCTCATCGAGGTCGTGGCGCGTCGGGAACCGTCCGTCACGTAGCAGGCTCTCGTCCCAACCACGGCCAGTGATCCAGGCTCCAGGCGGCGACGATGCGACCCTTGCGGCCACGCGTTCCTTGATGTCGTCAATCGAGCGTGCATCGTAGAGTTGGACCTCACTCAGCACTTTGCCCATCGACATCAGGTGGTTGTGGGTGTCGTTGATGCCGGGGATAACGCGCCGACCCCCGAGCCGTCGGACGACCGTTGCTGGCCCGGCTAACTCCTCGATAGCCGCACTGGTCCCGACGGCCAGGATCACGCCGTCCCGGATCGCGACCGCTTCGGCCTCGGGGAGGTCCGGGTCCATTGTCGTGATCCTGGCGTCGGTCAGGATCAGGTCGGGCGCGAGGTCGCGCATCAGTAACTGGGTCACGTCCGAGACTCCTTCAACGGGTTAGACAACCGGGTCGTTGATGACTGGCAGGATGATGCGTGACGGGTACTCCTTCGAGTGGTGAATCGTCTGCAACGCGCTGACCATTTCGGTCGAACGACCAGGGAGTTCGCCGGTGTTCGGGTTGCGGTCGAAGCGCGGGAAGTTGCTGCTGGAGATTTCGACCCGGATACGGTGGCCTTCCTTGAAGAGGTTGCTTGTCGCCCAGAGGTCGATCTCGTACTCAACCACTTCGCCCGGTGTGATCGGCGTTCCCTCCGTCATCGACGACCGGTAACGAGCCCGGATGATGCCGTCCGTCAGGTTACGAGCGTAGCCACATGGGCCAACGTCGACCAGTTTGGCCGTGAAGTCAGTGTCGGTGGCGCTTGAACTGGCGTAGAGGATTACCTTGATCGGTCCCGTGACCTCGCGAGCCTTCTCCATCGGCTGGCTCGTGTAGACCAGGACGTCTTCACGCTGCTCGACTTCGCGTTGGTCCCAGGCGCCGCCAAGGCTGAAGACGTTGTTGCAGCACAGGCCACCGCCGCGCGTCGGTACCGGGTTGCGCGGGTTGTAGACGAACGAGTCGGGCGGATCGCCGCCGGGCGCCTCGCGCGAGAGTGTGCCGTCGCCGTTCAGTGTGTTGGCGCGGCCGCCGCTGTGCAGGAACCACTCCTGCCACTCGGTGTTGTCCAGCGGCCAGGTCTGGGCGTCGCGCCAGCGGTTGGCCCCCATCACGAAGAGTTTGACGGGTGGTTCGCTGTCATACCCGTTGTCCACCTCGCGCAGCCAGCGGTCGTACCAGCGCAGGTGCATTCCGCCCTCGTCGATGACCGCACCGGTCGAACGCATCCCGAAGTTGGCGTCGCCGATCGGATTGCCGAGCCGCATCCCACCGTGGTTCCAGGGACCGACCATCAGCCGGTGCTTCCCGCTGACGTCGCTGGCGGCGGTCATCCCGCTGTAGTTGGCGATCGTCCCGCCGAGGAAGATGTCGTGCCAGCCGCCGATTGAGAAACTGGCGGCTTGAATGCTGGCCCAGCCACGCGAGACATCCAGCCCGCTCCAGAAATCATCGTAGGTCGGGTGATTGACCCAATCGTCGTAGTAGCTGGCGTACTCGGCAAAGATCGGATGTCCAGTGAGCGGCAGGCGCTCGAACTCCGGGGTCATGTTGTCGGTCGCGTCCATGATCGCCTGAAGTGCAGGCGAGTTGATATCGCGGTTGTTCGCTCGCAGTGCGGTGTTGATCGAGAGGACCGACAGCGTCCAGGAGAGGTTGAACTGCAGTTCGAACGCCCCGCCCTGGTACGCCCAGCCGTCGTGATAGTTGGCGGCCGTCACGACTGGCACGATCGCCTTGAGGGCAGGATGGCCAGAGAGCGCGGCCTGCCATTGCGTCATGCCGACGTAGGAGCCGCCGAACATGCCGATCTTGCCATCGCACCACGGCTGGCTAACGAGCCATTCGAGTGTGTCGTAGCCGTCCTGCCGCTCGTTGACGAACGGATAGAATTCGCCATCGGACTCGAAGCGCCCACGAACGTCCTGAATGACGACGGCGTAACCGGCGGTTGCGGCGCGAACGGTGAACGGGGACGCGCCCGTCACGGCTTTGTCATATGGAGAACGAGTGAGCAGTGTCGGGTACGGCCCTGGCCCGGAAGGTCGATAGACATCGGCGTAGAGGAGCGTCCCATCGCGCATGGGAACCGCAACATTCCGCTCGACACTGAGACTCGTACTCGTTTTGCTCGACATCAGCCCTGCCCCCCGCTCTGCCCGTATAGACGACGGGCGGCATCGTAGCACCACTGGTGAGTGCTGCAAACAGCGGTGTCAGGCTGGCTCGATCAGGATCAACTCGCTCGATGCGCGGGAACAGGCGACGAGCCGCAGATGATCGTGGCGCGGCCCGTCAACGTCGAGTTCAGTGACGATCACGACCGGCCGTTCAAGTCCTTTGAAGCTATGGATGGTTGCTACCCGAACCTCGTTGATCCCAGGTTGGACCTCCCACGTCAGGGTGAGATTGCCGAACTTCGAACCCTCCTGCCAAACACTGCGGCGTTGGCTCCGACCTGTCAGGATCACGATATCGTCGGTTGCGATCCCTTCGACGTTGACCAACCGGTGAAGTTCCTGCCGCAGCGTCTCTTCAGGACTCGACGTGGGTATCGATCTTGGAGCGCGACCTTCCGGCCCACGACAGGTCACCGGGCGTCCGGCGTAGTACGGCTCGATCTCCTTGTGGATTGCTCTCGTGTTCCGCAGGTTGACCGACAGAAAGTGCGGCTCGCCATCAAACGGTAGCGACATCCCATCGGTATAGATACTCTGCTGGCTGTCGTAGAAGACGTACCAGATTGCGTCGGACGAGGCCCGCAGGGCGTCGAGTGGTACCCACCATTCGCTCTGGAAATCCTGGCCTTCGTCAACGACGATCGCATCGAAGCGATCCGAGAGGTGGTCGACGGCACCGAACAGGAGTTCCGGCAACGTCTCCTTGAAGTAGCGATTGCTATCTTCTCCCGGGCCGGGATTTGGGATACCCGCCTGCTCGACCAGATCGTAGGCGAGCTCATGGAAGTGCTGGACGCGCAGACGGTCAGGCAGCGGTTCCAGGTTATCCCGGATCGAAGCGGCGAGATTCCTGTTGAAGCATGTGAGCAGGGTGTCGAACCCTTCGTCTGCCAAGCGTCGTGCCTTCTCGACCGCGAGGAAGGTCTTGCCAGAACCAGCACAGCCGTCGATCAGTGCCTGCCGGTGACTCGCCAGCATATCGAGCAGGAAGAACTGCTCCTCGGTCAGCGTTCTGAATCGCTCCTGTTCGCTGCGCAACTGGGCTTTGAGCGCGACTTGAATCTCCCAGGTTGGGCTGATGACGCCGGTGAGTGCCCGGACACCAGCCGACCCGATATGCGTTTGCCGGTCACCGAGCGAGTAGGTCATCACGCGCTCGATTGCGCGTTGCATCGCCCCAAAGTCGTCCTGATCGATGATCAGTTGCGTAGGAGCGTCGAGGCCAAGCGCAGTGTATTTGAGCCTGACATCAGGCAGGGCGACGCCATAGGCGATTGGGAAGTTGAGCCGCGACGTCGCCGGTGATTCGTTGAGTTTGTCTTCAAGTGCGTGACTGTTGCGTCGGGACTGCTCGAAAGGATCGGAGATGGGATGACGTGCACCGTGACGGTCGACGCTGTACCACCCGCCGCGTTCGCCGTCGCGCCCGATCTGACCGCCTTTGACCTCAAGGACGAGGATGCCGCGCGCGGGATGGGCGATGACGAAGTCGGCTTCGCCCTGAATCGCGCCGCGTTGCCTGCCTTTGAGCAGCCAATTGACCCCGGCGTAGACGGTGTAGTGCTCGTCGAGTTCGCGCTCGAATGCTGCGAACAGGTCGTACTCAGCGTCGCTGGACAGCCCATCCGGTCGCCGCTCGGGGTACATCTTCGCCATTGGTAACCTCCACGTTGATCGTACGCGGGTCACCAGATCGTGTCCATGTGACGACGGTATTGGAATCGAATGGCTATTCGTCGGGGCAGTCTTCGAGCGTGTTGAGGCGAACGAGACCGTCGATCAGGCGCTGACGCGCATTGCGGTCCAGGTCCTCGGCGAGGGTCCAGGCTGCCTGGGCGAGGTCGCCAGCGGCGATGGCAGGGTGGAAGCGCTGGCCGAGTTCGCGGAGGGCGAGCAGGTGTTCGTAGTCCTGCTCGACGGTTTGCTCAATCCAGTCGATCAGGACACCAGGTGGCAGATCGCGAACGCCCGATCGGTACAGCCGTTCCGAGATTACTCGGTACTCCTCGGCAGCCGGGAGCCCGCGCAACCGTGATTCGGCAAGCGCCTGTCTGGCAACCGGGATGGAAGCCTCGGGTAGCGATGTACTGGTCGGACGATTCCGGCGTACACTCATGCGCTGAGTATAGCCGCCGGCCGCAAGCGATTCAGGTAAAGAACAACAGGAGATGTCATGCAGATCGGGGTCGTCTTCCCACAGACCGAGATCGGGCCGGACCCGGCCGTCGTCCGCGAGTACGCACAAGTCGCCGAGTCGTCCGGACTGAAACACCTGCTCGTCTATGACCACGTCCTTGGCGCAAGTACGGTAAATCGCCCCGACTGGCGCGGCCCGTACACCGACAAGAGCCTCTTCCATGAGGTCTTCGTCCTCTTCGGCTACCTGGCTGGCGTCGCGCCGCAACTCGAACTTGTGACCGGCGTCGTCATCCTGCCGCAACGTCAGACCGCCCTGGTTGCCAAGCAGGCTGCCGAGGTCGATGTCCTGACAGGTGGGAAATTGCGGCTCGGCGTCGGCATCGGCTGGAACGAAGTCGAGTACGTCGGCCTGAACGAGCGCTTCGACAACCGTGGTCGCCGCATGGAGGAGCAGATCGAAGTCATGCGCGCACTCTGGACCGACGATGTCATCGACTTTAAGGGCCGCTACCACACGATTCCCGAGGCAGGGCTGAATCCGCTCCCGGTCCAGCGCCCGATTCCGGTCTGGATCGGCGGATATGCGGACGTCGTCATGGAGCGGATCGGTCGGATGGCGGATGGTTGGTTCCCTGGAAGCCAGCCTGGTGACACGGTCGAGCGATCGCGGGAACTGGTTATCGCGAGCGCTGAAAAGGCCGGGCGTGATCCGTCGGCGATTGGTCTTGAAGGGCGCATCAGCCTCGAACCCGGCGCGGAAGACCAGTGGATCGCCCAGACTGAGGCGTGGCGCGCCGCCGGAGCAACGCACCTGTCGATCAATACGATGGGACGCGGTCGCTCGCCGCAGGAACATATCGAGACGATCCGTCGCTACGCCGAGGTGCTTGGCCTGGCCTAGCGACGGATCTCCTCGCTTACCAGCCTGATCTCCAGAAGCCGGACCGTAGTTCCGGGTCGTCCCAGTAACGGTCTAGCCAGGTAAGGAATCGTGAGAGTGCCGGGCGAATACGGTCGCGCAGGCTCGCCGAATCGTGTTCGCCCGGTGCATCGACGCCGGGGATACGTGCGGAATCCATGGAATGCTCCTGATGTGGACACCACGATCGAATGCCGCCGGACGCGCGGCATCAGGACGTGGCGATGGCAGTTGGAAAGTGGATCAGGAGCAGGTACAGCCGCAGATACGCGGCCAGCGGCCACCGGAGGGCATGTAGACGAGGTAGCGGTCTACGCCAGTCACGGAATGTCGATCGGTTGTGGACGACATCGTATCGCTCATGCCCGACAGCATAGTCCGGAATCCAATCACGATCAAGTCACCGCTCCCGGCACGAACGAACTGATCCGATCGGCCAGCGCGTTTGCCTGAGCGGTCGCGTCGCTGATGCAGTCCGGGATACCCACGCCACGGTAGGCAGCGCCGGTCAGCGCGATCGCTGGATGGTCCGTCAGGATCGAGTCCAGGTTGGCGAGAATCTCCGGGTGGCCCAGGTTGTACTGTGGCATCGCGCGATGCCAGCGATAGATGCGGGTCACTAACGGCTCGGCGTCGATCCCGAGAATCGCCTGGAGTTCCGCGCGAACGAGCGGGATGAGTTCACTGTCGTCGAGATAGGCGGGGCGTTGGTTACCGGCGCGGCCGACGAACCCGCGTAACAGGGCGACTCCATCCGGAACTCGCCCACCGAACTTGTTGCTCGTCCAGGTGACGGCAGTCAACGTCCGACCTTCGGCGCGAGGGATTACGAATCCCCGGCCGATCTGTTTGTCGGCTACCTCGGCAGCATTGTAGGCGAACGAGATCGTCGCACTGGAGACATAGGGAATTCGGCGCAATTCGTTCGTCAACCGTGCGTCGAGGTTCACCAGCATGTCGGCTGTCTCGCTGGCGGGTGACGAGATCACGACGCCATCGAAGACTTCGCGAGCACCACTGGCCAATTCAACAGCGATCCCATCTCCCAGTTCGACGAGCGATGCGACGTGCGCACCCGTCTGGATGTGTTCGCGACCAATCGCGTCAGCAAGCGCATCGATGAGTTCGCTCAGGCCGTTGGTCAGCGAGACGAACGGTGTCCGTCGTTGACCTGGTTTGGCTCCATTGGCTTTGGCCTGGCGTTTCTGTGCGATTGCGCCTTTGATAACACTGCCGTGAGTGCGCTCCGTCTCACGCAGGCGAGGAAACGTCGAGAGCAGGCTGAGTTGGTCTGCGTCTCCGCCGTAAATGCCGGAGAGCAGCGGCTCGGCCATCCGCTCGAAGGCCTGCTTGCCGACGCGACGACGGACGAAACTGCCGATCGATTCGTCAGCGTCGTCCTTGCGAGCGGGGATGACATAATCCATCGCCATCCGGGCCTTGCCGATCGGGGAGAGCAGTTTCGTTCGCGCAATCGCCTTGAACTCTGCCGGGACGAGCAACGTGATGCCTTCCGGAAGCGGCATCAGTTTGCCGTTGCGGAGGATGAACGTGCCGCCACCATCCGGCAGCGTGTTGATGACCCGGTCACCGAGACCAAGTTGCTCGATGAGGTTGAGCGCAGCGGGCTTGGAGGACAGGAACGAATCCGGTCCGCTGTCGATCAGCAATCCGTCGACGTGGTCCGTGTGGAGTTTGCCGCCTAGACGCTCGCTGGCCTCGAAGAGCGTTACATCAACGCCCCGCTGCCGAAGCGTCCAGGAGGCGCTCAGTCCCGCGATTCCACCACCGATAACCGCGATTCGCGACATCGGGATCAGGCCGTTACTGCCGGGTTTGCGGCGCGGCGTACTGCTGCGGCAACGGCATTGACGAGGCCGGGATCATCGTTCAGCATCTCGGTGCGTTCCAACTGGATACCGAGTTCCTCCGCCTGATGACGATGTTCGACATCGACATCGAACAGCACTTCGACATGGTCGCAGACGAAACCGATGGGCACCAGCAGCAGGTGGCGATGTCCTTCCTGCTTGAGTTGTTCCAGCGTGTCTTCGACGGAGGGGCCAAGCCACGGCTCGGCGGTCGCACCCTGGCTCTGGAATGCCCAGCGATGGTCCTTCGGTTGCAACTTCTCGGCAACGAGCCGGACGGAGGACTGGAGTTCCTCCGGATACGGGTCGCCAGACTCGAGGACGCGCGCCGGAAGGGAGTGTGCGGTGAAGAGGATGGGCACGTCTGCCCGAATGTCCTCGGGGAACTTGTGAAGCGCCTGCGTGACCCGCTCGGCGACGGCGTCGATGAACGACGGCTCGTCCTTCCAGCTTTCGACCTTGTGGACCGGGATGTCGGCGTTGTTCTCGGCAAGGGCCTTGTCGAGTTTGCCCATGTAGGCTCCGATCGACATCCGGCTGAAATGCGGAGCCATCACGACGCCGACGATCTCATCCACACCATCGGCGAGCATTTGTGGAACGACCTCGCCAATGTAGGGGTGCCAGTGGCGCATGCCGACGTAGGCCTTGTAGCGGATGCCAGCGGCGGCGGCAGCCTCGTCGTTAAGGGCATTCTCGATTCCCTTGGCCTGGGCGGTTGTCAACTCCAGGATCGGTGAGCGACCGCCGATCTGCCGGTAGCGCTCGGTGATCTCGTGCAGCAACTCGTCCGAAGTCGGTCGCCCGCCGCGAATGTCGGCGAGGTACGGAGCAACCTCGTCCAGCGAGCCGGGACCGCCGTAGGCCATCACCATGACACCGATCGTGCGCATCTGTTCCCCTGTCTGTCAGTATCCACCGGCGACCGCGACGCAACATCCCGCGCCAGCTGCCGGACTAATCGCTATCGGAAGGTGTCTCGTGTTCGAATGAGTGGACCATCTCTACAACGGCCTTGACGGTATCAACCGGTGTCGTCGGCAGGATGCCGTGACCAAGGTTGAAGATGTGGCCCGGGCGACCCTCCGCACGTTGCAGAATGTTGTTGACGTGACGTTCGACCTCCGGTACCGGTGCGAAGAGGACGAGCGGGTCAAGGTTGCCCTGGACGGCGCGGTCGTGCCCGATCACATCCCATGCGCGATCGAGCGGAATCCGCCAGTCGACGCCAACGACTGGGCTACCGGCTTCCGCCACGACATCCAGCATTCCGGCGGTGTTCGTGCCAAAGACGATGATCGGCACGCCTTCTGGGAGGACCGCGTCAACGATGCGCTTCGTCGCAGGCAGGACGTAGCGACGATAGTCATCTGGTGCAAGCGCGCCCGCCCAGGAGTCGAAAAGCTGGACACACTGCGCCCCGGCACGAACCTGCGCCTTGAGGTAGTCGCCGGTCATCGTCGCGATCTTGTCCATCAGTAACGACCAGGTGTCCGGATCGCTATACATCAGCGACTTGGTCAGTTGATAGTTGCGTGATGAACCGCCCTCGATCGCGTAGCTCGCGAGTGTAAATGGACCACCGGCGAAGCCGATCAGTGCGACCTTGTCGTCCAGTTCGCGACGGACCATCGTGAGCGCGTCGAGTGTGGACTTGAGCGACTCTTCCGGATCGATGGGGCGAAGCGCTTCGATGGAAGCCCGGTCGCGCAGCGGATTGTGTAGTACCGGACCCTCGCCAGCGGCGTACTCGAGGTCCATGCCCATCGGCACAAGTGGTGGGAGGATGTCGGCGAAGATGATGGCCGCGTCGACACCAAGAGCCTCGACCGGTTGGAGCGTCACTTCGGCGGCGAGTTCCGCGTTCGCCACGATGTCGAGGAGTGTGTGCTTCGCGCGGATGGCTCGATACTCGGCCATGTAGCGCCCGGCCTGTCGCATGAACCAGACGGGAGTGCGGTCAACCGGTTCGCGCCGGCAGGCGCGCAAGAATCGCTCGGAACGTTCCAAGGCGCTATGGTCCCTTCCCTGTGGCGGTCCGGCTGGCCGCGATGCCACGCCGCGTCGCCTCGCCAACGGGAATCTTATCAATCTGAGGCAAGAACTCCCGGCTTCGCCGAATCACGATATCAGTGCTGCGTTCGTGCAGTAATGAACACCGAAGGCTCACCGGGAAACCCCGTCAGGAACGTTGCCAACACGCCTGCTGGTTCTGTATTATTGCGATCGCGCCTGAAACAGCGCGGGCCGCTAGCTCAATTGGCAGAGCAACTGACTCTTAATCAGTGGGTTCGGGGTTCGAGTCCCTGGCGGCTCACGAAGAGACACCCTTCCGATTCGGAAGGGTGTTTTTGTTGTGTTCAGAGACAGACGTGGAGCAGACCAAATCGGCCCTGGTGAGGGGCCGATTCAGCGGAGGATGGGGTGAGTGAGGACTCCCCGGCATGCGCGAGTGGGGGACTTCGCGTTGGTGCGGGGGATACAGGAGCCGATGCCATCATCGTCGGCCTGCGCAGTGGCAGTTGTGTGTCGGGCCGGTTGAGTATGCGTTGAGTGTGTGACCGGGGGATTCGTGACTAGTTTCCTACGTCATCCCTCTGGACGATCGCGAGCGTGGATGGAATCGTAGGTACATCCGCGTCTCGTCCGTCGAAGCCTGTACTGGATCGGTAACCCTCATGCGATGGCTGACAATCGTGCTCGCAGCAATCCTGCTGAGTGCATGTTCCACGAGTACGAGTTCGTCGAGCGGCAGTGGCGAGCCGATCCCGCGACGTGACGCCAATGATCTGGCAACGGTTCGCGCGTTGGCTGGTCTCGAAAACGCCACGCCGACCCCACGGGCTGCGCAACCGACTCCCACAGCGACCACCACCCCTCGGGCGCCGCTGGCGACTGCCACACCTGAACTGCCGGCGCAGAACACCGGAATGGTTTCCGACGCGAGTTACTATGATGCGCTGCTCGTCCCCGAGGATATCTCCTCCAACTGGACCTTTGGTGATTTCAACGGGATCATGACGGCGGCGTTCTGCGATAACGCCGCGATCGAAGACGCTTTCACGCCGCTCGGTTGGGCGTACGGTTCATACAGCGCATCTGGCGGGCAATGGGCCGAACAATGGGTTGTCCGGCTGACGGAGTCGGATGCTCAGGCCGCGATGGAGTACGCGCGCACATCGCTCACGTGCGACGAGTTCTCGGCCTTCTCGGAATCCAGTGGCGTTTCGTACTGGAGGTTCGCCGCGGACGACTCTCCGCAGTATGGAGACGACACGCACGCGTTCAGCGTCACAGTAACCTTCGAAAATCCCGTTTACACACCGTTGGTCGGCTCATTCAGGTTCGTACGCAAGGGTGAGTACATCGTCTCAATCTGGCACTTCGGATTCTCGGTCGATCCGGTAGCGACAGCGCGCATGACAGAAATCGCGGTCGCGCGGCTGGACCTGGTTACCGACAACAGCGTCTAGCGGATGCCGACTCCCTCCAACACAAAGGGACCGGGCGATTGCTCGCCCGGCCGGAGAAAGGGATGGATGGGAGTGGTAATCAACGGATGCGGCTCAACCGTTTCGGAACAGGGAGAACCAGTTCCTCTTCTGCCGCTGGCGGGCCAGCTCAGTCCGGTTGTGCTCGACGATCTTCTCCATCATGAACGGACTCATTGCTAACCCACCTTCCCAGCGCGATTCATTGCGCCTGTTCGCCTCGATGCGTGTCGGTTCGCTTCGTTGCGGTTTGGGCGGCGACGTTGCCGACCTCCGACATCATCATGGTATCGGTGGATCGCGATGCTCGCGCCGTAGGATGGGTCTGATTCACCCCTGTACCAACGAACAGCCTGATACCCGACCTAATGCGGAGGCAGGTCAGCGGCAGTAGCGCTGCGCCAGCGCGATGACTTCGGCCCGTTCGGCTGGGCCGAACCACGGGCCGTCACCAGCCGCAGCGTTCTCGCGCAGGTGGTGAACGTCTCGTGTAGCCGGGATGACAACGCTCACTCTGGGGTCGCTGAGGATCCATTTGAGCAACACCTGTGGCCAGGTGAAGCAGCCGAAGCGGCGAAATGGGCGGATCGCGCTCCCTGGTGGCGACTGGTAGAGGAGGTCGCCTTCAGCAAACGGGCGCATCACGATCACGCCCAGCCCTCGTTCGGCCGCTGCCGGCAGCACCTCGCGCTCGACGGCGCGCTCGAACGGGTTGTACGGGATCTGGATGGTGTCGATCGGTTCCGATCGGACGATGGCCATCAGTTCTGCGAACGCCGATGGCTGGTAGTGTGTCACGCCGAATGCCCGGATCGTGCCGTGGGCCTTCATTCGCTCGAACACCGGCAGGTAGTCCTGCCAGCGAACGAGGTTGTGTACCTGGTAGAGATCGATACGGTCCTCGAAATAGAGGAGTGCGCGGTCGATCTGCCCGTGACCTTCGGTGATGTCGTGTGACCAGACTTTGGTCGCGACAATCGCGCGATCTCGCCGGCCGGTCAGCGTCGTTCCCAGCACACGCTCGGCTTCGCCATACATCGGAGAGGTGTCGAGGAAGCGGATCGACTGGTCCAGGGCTTCAGTGACGAGCCGGCGTCGTGCGGCCTGATCCTCCTTGCCGTAGACATCGAAGGTCTGCCACGTTCCCATCCCGATCACTGGCACCCGCAGGCCGCTGAAACCGAGGTCTCTCCACTCCAAACCGTACTTCCCCCTAATAAATGTTATGCGTCGTGTTCGCTACCGAGTAGCAGGTCGGCCAGTTCGCCGAGATGCTGGACATGGATGTCCGGTTCGAGTCCGAGCTGGTCGAGCGGCGTCCCGCGACGGTCAACGCGGCAGACCGTGAAGCCCACCGATTTCGAGCCTGCGACATCGAAGCCATTCGCCGTGACAAACAGGACTTCGTTGATGCGCGCCCGCAGTCGTTCGGTGACCTGGATGTAAATGCTCGGATCGGGCTTGAATGCCTGGACAGATTCACTCGTCAGGACGGCTGCAAAGTGTTCCGCGAGTTGACTTCGTTCAAGCAATGGTGTCAGCATCTGGCGCGTGCCATTGGTGAGGATCACGAGCGGGAGGTCAGCCGCCGCGAGCCGGGTGAGCGCGTCTGGGACATCAGCGAAGGCCGGGAGTTCCAGCCACCCCCGCATCAGAACGCGCCGCTGGTTTGGGTCGACGTCGATGCCGAGTGCGGTCGTCGCGAAATCGAGCGCGTCGGACGTGATCTGACTCCAGTCGGCGTAGCGGTCCATGACCGTCCGGAGGATCGCGTAGTCGATCTGCTTCATTCGCCAGAGGCGTGCGAGTTCGCGTGGCTGATCCACAACCGCGCCACAATGTGTCTCCAGCGCATCGATGTCGAAGAGCGTCCCATAGGCATCGAATACGACACCTGCGAAGCCACCGAAGATTGACGCATGCACCGATTGTGTCCCTCTCATCGATGGGCCGATACTGGATCCGCTGCCGTTCGGATCAAGGTTTGATCTCCCACATTCGGGAATGCGATTTCGCGGCAGGTACTAGCGCACCTGAGAAAAGTGTGTTATTTATAGGCACACGTCAACTGCAATCGCCATAGGTGGAAGTGTCCGAGTGTCCCTCGCCTCGACCCCGCGGCGCATGGATGTCAGTTCGACGCTGGGTACGTTGGGGGTCGTCAGCGGATGACGACATGCGCCAAGGAGTTCATATCACATGGAGCAGTATTCCGACATCACGCTTCAGTGCCGTGACTGCGGAACGGACTTCGTCTTCACGGCTGGGGAGCAGAGCTTCTACGCCGAGAAGGGGTTCACGAATCGTCCGAGCCGATGTTCGTCGTGCCGCGCCGCCAACAAGGCCCGCCGCGATTCGTCGCTGAGCTACGCTTCGGGTGGCAACGGTGGTGGCTACGGCGGCGGCATGCGCGCTGAGCGGCAGATGTTCCCGGCCATTTGCGACGAGTGCGGACGCGAAACGATGGTCCCATTCCAGCCGAGTGGCAACAAGCCGGTCTATTGCTCGGATTGCTTCGCCTCGCGGCGCCAGCAGTCGGCATACCCGCGCTACTAGTTCACGCATCTGACAATCAAAAGACGGGGTCGGCGGTGCCGGCCCCGTTTTGCGTTTCAGTGATTCCGATTGCCAGAGAGAGCGCTGTCGTCAGACCTTCGCTTTGGTTGGCGTCACACCGGCTTCGCGGTCTTCGAATCGGGCGAGGATGAAGAGGAGTGACGAGAGTCGATTGAGGTAGGCGAGTAGTTGATCGTTGTCGATTTCATCATCGTGCGCCAACTTGACCGCCAGTCGTTCGGCGCGGCGGATGACTGCCCGCGCAACGTCGAGCGCTGCACCGGCGGCGGTATCGCCCGGCAGGATGAAATGCGGTGGGAGTGGGACGTCCTGCTCCAGAGCGTCGGTCTCGGCCTCGATCCGTGAGACGTGGTCGGCGGTGATGTGGAACTTGCCCTGGCGCATCTCGCTTGTGAACGCCAGTTCCGCCATCATCGTATAGAGATCGCGCTGGACCTCAATAAGGATCGCCTTCGTCCGTTCGGACGTTGCCAGCGCCCTGGCGAGCCCGATGTTCGACGTCGCCTCGTCGAGCGTTCCGTACGTTTCCGGCCGAGCATCGTACTTCGGGACGCGACCACCGAGCAGGTCGGTGTAGCCCTCGTCGCCCTTGCGAGTGTAGAACGGCATCTTCTCTCCCTGTCGTGCATGGCCGGAGTTGATCCGGCGGCGGCGTGGATGACTGTCTGAACAGTACCGGGTTGACAGGGCGGGAGCAACGCGAGTCGAGGAAAAGGGTTGGCCCGCCGGTTGCGCTTCCGGCGGGCCTGTGTTGGGGGGTCGATCCCTGTTGCACGCGGGATCAGCGTGTTGGGGGTGTTGGGGGTGGTGTTTCGTGTGCGGCGTCCGTGTGACGCTGGTACTACTATCGCGCGGCAACCTGAGGCGGGTGTGACAGTAACCTGAAATCCTCCTGAAATCGCAAACAGGTCTCGGTCATCGTCGTTTCAGTCACGCACGTATACTTTGAAGAGAGGCGCGACCGCTCTCGATCGGCCGCAAGGCATCCGTGCACCATTGTTGCGGTCGATAACGGTAGCGCACGTCACGCGGGGTCGTCCGACCCATCGCGATCGCCATTCTGGACAAGCGAAGAAGAGATTCAACGATGGAACCAACCGAAACGCCGGCCGGAGGCGGGCCACTGCGCCACGAACACGCCGGTTCCCAGCAGATTCCCGAGGCGCGCTATCCCGGCTCATCGGGGCAGTGGAACGCTCCGGCACCGGCTCGTCCTGCATCGCCGCCAGTGTCGGTGGCCGCGCAGCGAATCGTGCTTGGGCTGGTCGTCGCCAGTTTTGTCTTGTTCGCATTCGCGGGTGGGATGCTCTTTCAGCGCTTTGTTGTCGCTGACGATGCCGAGGCTGCGACCGGCGGCGCACCGCAGACGTTCGACAACGCCTGGGATCTCGTCACGACCCGCTATGTCGATCAGGCGGCGATCGACGAAGACGCGATGCTGGAGGCGGCCATCGACGCGATGCTCGCGACGCTGAAGGACGAGGGTCACACGCGCTACCAGACCGCCGAGGAGGCGCAGGCGGATCGCCAGAACCTTCAGGGCGAGTATGTCGGAGTCGGAATCCAGGTGAACCAGCGCGACAGCGACATCGTCGTCGTCGCGCCAATCGACGACTCGCCCGCGCAGGAGGCCGGTATCCGCGCCGGCGACGTCATCGTTGCGGTTGATGGCGTCGATATCCGTGGTCAGTCCGTCGACGATGTTGTCAGCAAGGTGCGCGGCGACGAAGGCACGCAGGTAACGCTGCGCATCGAGCGTGACGGCGAAGGCGAGCCGCTCAGCTTTACACTGACCCGGCGTAAGATCGATGTCTCGTCGGTCGCCTGGACAATGCTGGATGGCAATATCGCGGACATCCGATTATCGCAGTTCACCTCCGGTTCTGGTGACGATCTCGCACGGGCACTGGCTGAGGCAAAGGCGGCAGGCGCCGAAGGGATCATCCTCGACCTGCGCAACAATCCCGGCGGCTACATCAATGAGGCAATCCAGATTGGCTCTATGTTCGTACCAGAGGGCGAGACGATCTTCATCACGCAGGTGCGTGACGGCAGCCAGGAGCCGCATCTCGCGACCGCGCAGGACGAACACATAGGTGATCTGCCACTGGTAGTCCTGATCAACGAGGGCTCGGCCTCATCGTCGGAGATCGTATCGGGAGCCATCAAGGCGAACAATCCGAACGCATCGGTGATCGGTGAGACGACGTTTGGAACCGGGACAGTCCTCAGCAGTTTCGGGCTTGGAGATGGGTCGAGTATTCTCCTTGGGACGGAACTCTGGCTGACGCCGGAGGGGAAACTGATCAAGAACCAGGGAGTTCGCCCGGACGTCGTCGTTGGCCTTCAGAACGGTCAGTTCCCATTCACGCCAGTCGACAACGCGGAGACAGACGTCTCGCAGATCGATGACTACCAGCTCGACTGGGCCGTTCACATCATCAAGAGCGGGCAGTCCGGGAAGGACCACCCGACGAAGGGGATGCCGCCGACCCGCGCTCAGTAGCGCGATCCGGCCGCTCTCATAAATGAATCGGCCGGCAATGAGGTCGAACCGATGATTTCCGCACGACGATGGTTGACTCCGGCGCTGGCGGGTTTTGCCGCCGGCGTCGTCGTCCTCGCTGTCTGGTGGCTATGCTACCGGCTTCGTATCGCGAACTTCCCACCGTACGACCTGGGCGACTACTTGATCTGGCGCTCGCCCGGTCGGTTCGTGACGTGGTCTATCGAGACGCTCGGTACCCTCGCGCAGGACGCGGCGCTGCTGGCGGGAGTTGTCGCCTGGCTTGTTATCTGGGCACCCATCGGCGTGATCGTTGACCGGCTGCGCACCCTGCGGTTCGCGTGGCTTGTGCCAGTCGTGCTCCTTCCGTTCGCTCTCGTACTCAATTGGTGGGCGGACGGCTGGAACCACGTCGGGGACGCTCTCTGGCCAGCCTTCCTGTTTGGCACGACGTTGGCTGCAAGCGGGCGCCTTCTGAGCGCGTGGATCGTCCGATTGGCCGAACTCGACACCGAAGCAGGATCGTTTGACGGGACCTGGCTCGATTCACCAGGTGACTACCAGCGGCGGGCTCTCGTTCGGCAAATCGCGCTCGTCACGTTGGCGGCAGGGATTGGCGGGCCGCTCGCCGGACGATTGCTGGGAAGTATCGGCGCTACCGGACCCAAGACATCCCAGGCGATGCCGCTGAGCGAGACGCGGGAGATGTTCGGGACACCAACGATCTTACCGACTCCGGTTCCTGCCACTCCGCTGCCGGATGTGTTCGCTGCGCCAGTCGGCGTCAGAGATCGCGTGACCAGCAACGATGAGTTCTATGTCGTTGACATCTCCACCCGTGACCCATCGATCCACGAAACAACGTGGAGCCTCCGCATCCATGGGCTTGTTGACCGTGAAGTCGTATTGACCTCGCCGGAATTGCTCGCGATGCCGTCGGTCGAACTCGATGGCACGCTGATGTGTATCTCCTACGAGCATGACAACGGACTGATCAGCACAACCCGCTGGACCGGAGTGCCGTTGCGCGACGTGCTGGAAATCGCCGGAGTCGGGGATGGTGTCGTTGATCTCATCTGTCGCGGCGAGAACGGGTACTCCGATTCGATCCCCCTGGCGAAGGCTCTGGAATCGACAACGTTGCTGGCCTACGGCATGAACGGTTCGACATTGCCTCAGTCGCACGGCTTTCCATGCCGGCTCTACGTGCCTGGACTGTACGGCGAGAAGAACGTCAAGTGGCTTCAGGAGATCGAACTGAGCGATCAGGACTACCTCGGATTCTGGCAGGAACGCGGCTGGACCGACATCGCCATCGTCAACACCGTCTCAATCATCGACACACCGCGCGGTACGGCGTTAGGCGACACGGAGAGCATCCCGATTGGCGGAATTGCCTTCGCAGGCGATCGCGGTATCAGCCGTGTTCAGATCCGTGTTGATGAGGGCGAATGGCTGGATGCCGATCTGGAATCGAATGACCCGCCGTTAATCTGGCAGCGCTGGCGCTTTGACTGGCAACCAGGGCCCGGGTCTTATCGGTTGACCGTCCGAGCGTTCGACGGGGATGGTGCTCCACAGGACGAGACCGAGCGCAGGCCACATCCGGACGGAATGACCGGGCTTCACAGCGTCTCGGTCGATATCGTGTGAGACTCAGGTCAGGATGCTGATCGTCTGGAAGGCGACGAAGCACACGATGACGAACAAGCCGACGGTGATCGCGGCACACCCGGCCGTCAGCGCGCTCTTGTCCCGCTCGCGAAGGACGCCGAAGATAATCAGCCCGGCAGCCAGCGCGACGAGGACCAGGATAATCATGATGATGGTTGCGTTATCCATATGTCGCAATCATCGCACGCGCGACCCGGTCATGCGACCTTCCCCACCAGATACAGGACTACTGTCGCAGTCAGAATGACCGGGATCGTCGTGATCGCGCCGATCCGCAGGTACGTACCGCTGGAGACAGCGAGGCCGCCGCGCCGGACCTCCGTGAGCCAGATCAACGTCGCCAGTGACCCGACGACCGAGAGGTTCGGTCCAATGTCGGCACCAAGCATCGATCCGGCAACGACGTCATCGCTGGCGTCCGCGCGTTGGAGCGGTCCGCTGATCGCCAAAGCCATCGTCCAGTTGTTGACGAGGTTCGTTCCGAGCGCGGTTCCGAACGTCACCGCGAGCAACCCGACAATTCCCCCGGCACTGCCTGCCTGCTCGACGGCCCGTCCCAGGAAACCTAGCAGTCCCGCTACGTCACAGGCGCGAACGACCAGCGCCAAACCGATCACGAACGCATAGAGCGAAGGTGGCTGTACCTGGACCAGTTCGCGAATCGCAATCCGGCGTCCGACCAGCCCCAGGATGGCAAGGACGACTCCTCCGGCGAACGTGACGAGCCAGGGAAGTAACCCGACGAAGGCGGCGACGATGTAGCCGACACCAACCGCCGCGATCCCGACCGTTATCCAGCGATCGATCGCCGTCGGCTCAGGCAGGTCGACTGAAGATGTAGGAGCCGTGAACCGTGTTCGGAGTTGGCTCCGAAAGATCAGCAGAAAGACGCCGGTATTGACGATGATGGCCACGACGGTTGGAAGTCCAAGCAGCAGCAGGTGACGGCCGAACGACAGGTCGAATCGCTCCGCGTAGAGCAGATTGATCGGATTCGATACGGGCAGCAGGCTTGATGCGGTATCGGCCACGAATGAGCATGCAAATAGAAATGGCAGCGGCGGCAATCCCACCCGCAAACACGCTGTCAGGACGACAGGCGTTACGAGAACGACCGTCGCGTCGTTGGAGAGGACGGCTGTCGTCACCGCTCCGAAGGCGAAGACGGCGACCATGAACCGAGCGGCGCTGCCCCGCGATGCATCGATCATCAGCCCAGCGGCGCGGTCGAAGATACCAGCCCGCCGCGCTGCAAGCGTGATCCAGAACAGTCCTACCAGGAAGGTGATGACGCCGGTCAGGTCCCGAAGGACGTGCTCGATGTCGTCGCTCGATAGCCTGCCAGTTGCGACGAGCAGCACGCCGCCGCCGAGCGCCCAGACGCCTTCGCTGATGCCACGCGGGCGTGTCAAGACGGCGCAGATGGTCCCGATCGCGACCAGCGCGACAAACGCTTCTGACACGCCTCGTCAACCGCCTCGTTCGCCGCTACTCAGGCCGCCCGCGCGGCAGGCGCGATGCTAGCATGCTGCTGGACCAATGTGTTCATCAACCGGCGGACTGGGCGGTCTCGTATGACTCGACGGCAGCAATGGCCTCTTCGAGGCGCAGCGACAAGACACGCGAGATGCCGTCGTCTCCCATCGTGACGCCGTAAAGGGTATCGGCTCCTTCGATCGTGCCGCGGTTGTGGGTGATGATGACATACTGCGTTGATCCAGAGAGGTCGCGCAATTCGTCGCGGAACCGGACGACGTTGGACTCGTCGAGTGCGGCATCGACTTCGTCGAGCAGGCAGAATGGGCTTGGATTGACGCGTTGAATCGCGATCAGCAGCGCTACGGCCGTCAGCGCGCGCTCGCCGCCCGACAACGCGTTGAGATTCTGGAGCCGCTTGCCAGGAGGCTGGGCGACGATGTCGATCCCGGCAACGCCATCCTCGATTGGATTCATCACCAGCCGAGCCGTCCCACCGCCGAAGAGACGGGTGAAGGTCTGCTCGAACGCGACGGCGACCTCGCGGAAGGTTTCGGTAAACCGGGACGACATCTTCTCGTTCAGTTCGGCCAGCACCCGTCGTAAACCGTCCGATGCCGTGTCGATGTCGGCGAGTTGCTCGGTCAGATAGGCCAGTCGCTGTGACTCGGCTTCATGCTGCTCGACGACATCTTCGCCAACGTTGCTCATCCGACGCAGACGTTCGCGGAGCCGCGCAATCTCCTGCTCATCAGGCATGTCGCCGTCGTCGAGGTCTTCTTCCAGCACGGCTGGATCGGCGAGTTCCAGATCGCTGCGGATTCGCTCGGTCAGGAAGACCTGCTCGTCCTGGACACGCGCGAGTTGGAGTGATGCCCGGTCGCGTTCCCGTTCGGTTTCGCGCAACCGCTCTGCAGCACGTTGAAGGTCGCGTTCGGCTTTCGCGAGCGTCTCGGTAATCTCCTCACGCTGACTTGCGATTGGCGTGACGGCGGCGCGGCGTTCAAGCAACTTCCGTTCGAGCACGAGCGCTGTCTGATCGAATGCCTGACGTTCGCGTTCGTCAGTCTCAACGGTTGCTGCCAGCGTGTCGATCTCCGCAACACGGGCAGTCGCATTGCGTTCGGCGGTCGCGGCCAGTTGTCGCAGGCGGGTGGCCGCTGACTCGAGCGATCGCAGGCGTTCGCGGAGCGTTGCGATCTCTGCGTGCAGTGCCGCCGTCTCTGCCTGCTCGCCGTCCGGCTCGGCTTCGATCGCGGCTTCTATCGCTGCTCGCTCGGTCTGTAGACGCTGATGTTCGGACTGGAGTTCTCCGCGCCGCTGATCGAGTTGGGCCAACTCTGACTGAATCCGGTCCTGCGTACCGCCGAGCGATGCGATCCGTTCAGCCGTCGTCGCGACCGCATGCTCCGCTTCAGTCCGTAGACGCTGCTGGCGCTCGATCTCCGTCTCAAGGTCACGGAGAGAAAGACGGTGTTCGTCCGCAGATGCGCGCAGTCGATCGCGTTCCGCCTCGGCGCCCCGAATAGCCGCCTCGACTCGTGCGATATCAGCCACTGTGGCGTCACGGCGACGAGTCCCGTCTGCAATCGTCTTGGGCAGCGATCGGCGCTCCCGCTCTCTGGCCAGAATGCCGGCTTCGGCGGTGCGTGCACCGCCGGTGACGCTGCCGGATGGACGGGTGATATCGCCGCTGAGCGTCACCAGCGTCCAGCCGGGCGCTGACGACAGCAGCCTTCGAGACGCATCAAGGTTGGTGACGACCAGCGTTCGTCCTAGTAGTTGCTCGATGACCGGCCGGACCTGATCGGGAAAGTTGACCTGATCGGCCGCGATGCCGATCAGATCGTGGTCTCGCGCGTTGAGGGCAGGACGGCGGCCCGGTCGGACGGTGTCGAGCGGCTGAAATGTCGCGCGGCCCGCGTTTGCTTTGCGTAGGTACGCAATCGCGGCTTGTGCGTCTGCCCACTCCGCGACGATGAGATCTTGCAGGTGACCACCGAGTGCGACCTCAATCGCGACTTCAAGGTCAGACGGCACGTCAACCGTTTCAGCGACCGTGCCGATTAGCCCGGGCAGGTCCAGTTCACGGCGGTTGATCGCACGCAGCAGCGACCGCACTCCCGCGTAGAATCCCTCACCACTGGCGTGGGCCCGATTGAGCACGTCGAGTCGCGTTTGCTGCCCTGTTATCTCTCGTTCGAGCTGCTGACGCTGTTGCCGTAACGACTCAAGTTCGCGGGTGGTCGCATTGATCGTCTCCACGCATGCTCGTAAGGAATCGTCGAGTGCTGTCAGTTGCCGCCGAAGTTCTGGTTCTCGTGCAGTCAAGGCTGCGATGGTGGCGTCGATCTCGGCCAGACGCTCCTGCTCGCTGGCAGACCTCTGGGTGAGTTGGTCTCGCTCCTGATCGTGGGTTGAGAGTCGTTCCGAGCCGCTGTTGAGGGCTCCATCGATCTGGGCGAGTTCGCGGCTGATCTCGACCGAGCGGCGGTCGTTCGCGGCGAGGGCGTCGCGCAGTTCGCTCCTCCGCCTGCGAGCCTGTTCAGCCCGCTCGCTCTGCTCCGCGAGTCTCGATTCAAGTGCTGCGATCTCGGCCCGCGTCGCGTCGGCGTCACGATCGTGATTTGTCGCGTCTTCAGCGGCTGATGTGGCTTCGCGCTGGAGTTCCTCTATCCGGCGTTCGAGGTCGGTGCGCCGGTCGGCTGCAGCGTTAACACGCGCGTCGAGCAGGGCGCGTTGGTGACGTGCGTCGGCCAACTCGCGTTCGATCGATAGCACGGCTTCCGTAATGTGTCGATGTTCGTCGGAGAGTCGTCGCTCCTCGGACCGTAATGTGCTCAGCCGGCGTGAGGCCTGATCGTGAAGCCGATCGTGCTCCTGATGTGTTTGTTCTGCCTCGTGCATCGCGGCTCGGGTACTCGCCAGCTTTCGGAGTGATTCGCCCCACAGATGTCCGTAGAAGCGCCGTTGCAGGAGATGCAGGCGATCGCGGACATTCCCGTACTCGCGAGCGAGTCTGGCCGAACGCTCCAGCGAGCGGACGCGCGGTTCGAGTTCGCTGAGAATGTCGCGCATGCGCTGGGCGTTGGCCGACGATTCAGCAAGACTGCGTTCTGCTTCAGTTGCCCGTAGGCGGAGACCACTGATTCCAGCGGCGTGCTCGAAGAGCCCGCGACGTTCCTCCGGCCGCTGCGACAGGGCGGCGTCCACCAGTCCCTGACCGATGATCGTGTATGACTGGCCAAGCGGCGCGACGAGTTGCTGGATGTCTTTGAGGCGGACGCGACCGCCGTTAATGAGGTACTGACTCTCACCTGACCGGAACGCACGACGGGCGATCGTGATTTCGCTGAAGGCCAGCGGCAGGTCTCCATCGCGATTGTCGAGCGTCAGGACGACCTCGGCCATGCTCATCTGAGCGCGCTTGTCAGAACCAGCGAAGATCACGTCCTCGGTTCGGCGGCTGCGCAGGTTGCTATACCCCTGTTCGCCGAGTACCCAGCGCAACGCCTCAGCAACGTTCGACTTGCCGGAGCCATTCGGCCCGATGACGGCCGTGATGCCCCGATCAAAGACGAACGTTGTGGGGTTTGCAAAGCTCTTGAACCCACGGATATCAAGCTGCTTGAGCAGCAGCGTCATGGCCTGCCCAGTCTCCCTCTCCCGCGCTCGGTGCCAGCTAGAGATGCTACCACCAGTGTCGAACGCGGCACCTGGATTGCGTCCATCCCCACGAGTGTCTGATGACGAAAATCGGCTGGAAGCGAGGGAGTGAACATGGCACGGGCAATAGATCGCCGGAGCCGCGGAAGTATCACCGAGAGCATCAAGGGGCGATCAATCGGCGCGTTGCTGGTGTTCCTGGTAGTGACGGCCGTAGCAGGCTTCATCGGGAATCGGCTCAACAGTACCAGCGATGACTCGTGGTACGCCTCCCTTGACAAGCCGCCGTTCAACCCGCCGTCGTGGGTATTCGGCGTCGTCTGGCCGATCCTGTACCTGTTCATGGCGGTGGCAGGCTGGCTCGTCTGGCGGCGCGGCTCCGAGAAATCTGAGGTCAAGACGGCAACGACCCTGTTCGGCATCCAGTTGGGCCTGAACGTGCTCTGGACCGCCTTGTTCTTCACTGCCCGCGCGCCCTTCGTCGCCCTCGTTGAGATCGGCGCTCTCTGGGCTGCGATCTTCGCCTGGATGTGGCAGTCGGCCAAGGTCGATAGCCGGACCCGCTTGCTGATCCTTCCGTACCTCGCCTGGACATCGTTCGCGGCGCTGCTGAACGCCAGCATCCGGTGGCTCAACCGGTAGATACCACCCCCGTCGTCCACCGCCCAGAGGGCACCCGGCAGCGAAGGACCTCTTCTGCCCAGGGAACAGGGAACAGGTGACAGGGAACAGGAGTTGGCCCACGGAGGTTCTCGCTCCTGTTCCCGCTTCCCTATCCCCTATTCCCTGCGCCGGAGAGGTCCTTCGCTGCCGGGTGCCCTCTGGGCGGTGGACGACGGGGCCGGTAGGTTACTGATCCCGCTTCTCGCGACCCAGCAGACCCATGACGTACTCGAAGACATCGTAAGGCTGTGCGCCAACAATGGCGCGGTTCCCGAGGATGAATGCCGGGACGCCTGTGAGTCCGATCTCGCGGGAGAGATCGACATCCTCCTGGACGCGCTCCGTGTAGCGCCCTTCATCCAGCGCGGCGATCATCCCGGTGGCGTCGATGCCGACCGAGGTGGCAATGTCGCTCAGGACCTCGCGTTTCCCGATATCCAGACCATCGACGTGATACGCACGGAAGACCGCGCGATGGAACGGGTCGAACATCCCGACCTCACGTGCGAATTCTGCTGCTTCAAGGGCGGGGCGTGAGTTGGAAACCCAGTCACGGTCTGCCATCGGCAGCCCGGCCTCGGCTGCCATCTGGCGCACTCCGGCGCTGCGCTGCTGCCGGACCTCTGGCGGGAATGGGTATGGACGCCCTTCCGGCGGCGTATCGGGCGCGAGCAGGTATGCGCGCCATTCGACGTTGACGTCGTAATCCTGCTGAAGTCGATCGACCCGAACCTGGCCGATATAGCAGAACGGTCAGACGTAGTCAGAGAATACGATGACGGGCACTGGCTCACCGGGTCGAACTTCCACAGAACATTCCTCTCAATCCCATCCGAATGGCTCCGACGAATCGATCGCCGGTCACCGTACCGTATCACCATCGTAGGTGACCGCGTGTGGTCAGGTTCGCGTGAGTCCGCGATGCCTGGCGAAACGGGAGCCAGATCGATGCCAGAGGTGTATGTTGCTTCCATCCCGGCGTGAACTTCGATCCGACGGTCGGGCCAGCGGGACGAAGTGAGTATGGCGGATTCAGGAAATGGTTCCGTAGTCGCGAGGCGGTGTTACACTGCCGCGCGAGTACCGAAGAGATGTGGTCGCCACCTGAATATAGTGAAACCGGGGAGCGAGAATGGCAAGTAGTCCGACAATGACTCGTGATCTGCCGGCCAACGGCGCCGCGATCATGCTTGAGGCGGAGTTGCGCGGACGGATCGACGGCGAGGTGCGCTTCGATCGCACGTCGCGGATGCTCTACTCGACTGACGCCAGCAACTATCAGATCGAGCCGGTCGGCGTCGTCCTGCCAAAACATGCCGATGATGTCCACGCCGCAGTTGAACTCGCAGCCCGGCACGGAATCTCGATCCTTCCGCGCGGGGGTGGCTCTGCGCTCGCTGGACAGACCGTTGGACACTCGCTGGTCATTGACTTCTCGAAGTACATGGACAAGGTCCTCGAGATCAACGCCGAAGAGCGCTGGGCACGCGTCCAACCGGGGATCAACCTCGACCTCTTCAACACGATCCTGAAGCCGCATGGGTTGATGTTCGGCCCAGACCCGAGTTCCGGAAATCGCGCGACGATTGGAGGCGTCATCGCCAACAATTCCTCTGGCGCGCACTCGATCCTCTACGGCATGACGTCTGACCATGTCGAAGAAGTGACGGTCCTGCTGGCAGATGGCAACCGGCTGACGCTTGACCCCGGCATGGTTCAACTTGCCGGGCAGGACACCGTAGCTGGCCGGCTGATGTCGCGCCTGTTGTCGTTTCAGGAAGCGCACTCGCCGGTCATCGCCCGCGATTTCCCGCGTCACTGGCGGCGGGCGACCGGGTACTCGCTGGACCAGTTCCTCAAGGATGAGTTGAACCCAGCGCGGCTGGTCGTTTCCTCGGAAGGCAGCCTCGCGACGACGCTCGAAGCGCGGCTCGGGCTGGTTCCATTGCCGAAGAAGACTGCCCTGGCGCTCCTGCAATTCGAGGACCTCGTCGAAGCGATGGCAACGACGACGACGATTCTCGAAACCGGACCCTCGGCGATCGAACTGATGGACCGGATGCTGATCGAGTTGACGCGGCAGCAGACCGGCTTCGCGGCCGGTGTGCGCTTCATCAAGGGCAGCCCTGAAGCAGTCCTCGCCGTCGAGTATTACGGTGACTCCGACGAAGAACTCCGCGATCAACTCGACAAACTGGAGTGGCATCTGCGCTCGAAGGGGATGCTGCCCGGTGAAGAGATGGTGCGTGCGTATGACGCAAAGCAGCAGGCGGACATCTGGAACGTCCGGAAGGCAGGGCTGGGCCTGCTGATGTCGATCAAGGGAGACGCCAAGCCGATCCCGTGCATCGAGGACGTCTCCGTCCCCGTCGAGCATCTGGCTGAGTATGTCGCCGAGATCAAGCGCCTGTGCGCCGAGCATGGCACGGTTGCCGCCTACTACGCCCATGCAAGCGCAGGGTGTCTCCACATCCGGCCATTGATCAGCCTCAAAGAAGAAGCGGGTATCCGCTCGATGGACGAGATCACCCGCGCAGCGACTGAACTGGCGCATCGCTTCAGCGGCGTGATGAGTGGCGAGCATGGCGACGGTCTGCAGCGGTCCGAGTTGAACGAGCAGATCTTCGGTCCGGAACTGTACGCTGCGATGAAGGAGTTCAAGACGATCTGGGACCCGGCTGGGATCATGAACCCAGGCAAGGTCGTCGACGGCCCCAGCATGACCGAGAGCCTGCGCTATGGAGCCGATTACCAGACTCCAGAGGTCACGACCCATCTCGACTTCACTCGCGAGGGTGGTTTCGCCCGCGCGATCGAGATGTGCAATGGCGCCGGTGTCTGCCGCAAAGTCGGCGCGGGGACGATGTGCCCCTCCTACATGGCGACGCGCGACGAACGCGACACCACCCGGGCCCGCGCCAATGCGCTGCGCAACGCGCTGGCGGGTCGCATCTTCTCGCCGGAAGACTTCACCAGTCGCGAGACGTACGAGGTGATGGATCTCTGCATCTCCTGCAAGGCATGTAAGACCGAATGTCCGTCGAGCGTCGATATGGCCAAGATCAAGACCGAGTTCCTGGCGCACTACCTCGCGGAACATGGCGTTGACCGTCGGACGCAGGTCTTCGCCTACGTTCACCAGAGTTCGAAACTCGCCTCGCGCTTCCCGGCGATGGCGAACGCATCGATGAACTCTCCGGTCGGCCGGGCAGCGCTGACCAAACTGGGAGTCCACCCTGAACGGCGCATGTCACCGTTTGCAGACCAGACGTTCGAGCAGTGGTGGGCGCTCCACTCGCGCAAGCGTCAGCAGGCGGGGCCTCGTCCAACGCGAGGGCAGGTCGTCTACTTCCACGACACGTTCGCAACCTACAACTACCCCCGCGTCGGTCGGGCTGTCGTTCGCCTGCTGGAAGCAGCCGGGTTCGAGGTCGTCGTCGAGACGCGCCGAGAGTGCTGCGGTCGCCCGATGCTCTCGAAGGGGCTGATCGAGGAGGCGCGCAAACTGGCGAAAGCCAACGTCGAGGTGCTGGCCCCCTATGCTCGGAAGGGCATCCCGATCGTCGGATCAGAGCCGAGCTGCATCCTCACATTGCGCGACGAGTACGTCGACCTGATGCCGGACGACGAAGATGCCCAGGCGGTTGCGGCAAACGCATTCATGATCGACGAGTATCTGGCGAAACTGGCCGCCCGGGACGAACTTGGGATCGCCTGGCGGGATGAGCAGCGCGAGGTGTTGTTCCATGGTCACTGCCACCAGAAGGCGTTGATCGGGATGGTTCCGTCGATGGGGATTCTCAAGCAGGCGAACCTGAACGCCCGCGAATCCGGCGCTGGTTGCTGCGGGATGGCGGGCTCGTTCGGCTACGAAACCGAGCATTACGAGGTGTCGCGCAAGATCGGCGAGGAGCGGCTCTTCCCACGGGTACGGGCCGCGTCCGATACGACAGTGATTGGCGTATCTGGCGTCTCCTGCCGGCAGCAGATCGAACATTTCACCGGACGAACCGTCAAGCACATCGCCGAGATTCTCGCGGAGCAGGTTCGACCGGGATACGAGTGGCAGCCGGGTGTCGAGGATGGGAGGACGATGGCCGCAGATTAAGCGACATGGTGCCCCGGACACTTTCGTCATCGAGATGCTGAACGTTCTGGAAAGGCGGTACCGCAGGGCATGGTTGCGATTCAGACATCAACGGGTGTGGTCACACTGCCTGAGGGGGTAACGATCACGTCGAAGTCCAGCCGTTTTCTCTGCGCGCTCCTGGAAGGAGTGCTGGCGATTGTCACACTCGGAATCGGCTATTTCATATGGTCGTTCTTCACCTACCGGCACGGACAGACGCCGGGCAAGAAGCTGATGGGCATCCGCGTCATTTCATTGGAGACTGGCAAGGCGCTCCCGTTCTGGATGACGCTGCTTCGCGAGTGGATCGTCAAGAGTTTTCTGGGAAGCATTACGCTTGGCATCGCCTACGCCTGGGTGCTTTTTGATGACAAGAACCAGGCGCTCTACGACAAAGTCATGACCACAGTCGTCGTGAACGACGCCGCGGGAGTCACGGTCCCCCCTCCCAATAGCCAGAACGTGACTTCGTTCTAGCAAGCCAGGCGATCTGATTTAAGGTCGTTCCAGGTTCCCCAACATGGTCGCCGCCCTGTCATCCCGACGAACGGAGAGATGACAGGGCGGCGACCATGTTGTCACGATGAGCATAGCCGGGTCGGTTAGCGTGGCATGATCGTGCCGCGATCCCACTTATCCGACTGGTAGCCAGGAGTCGTCTCGCGAGCGAGGTTGTCGTCGTGGATACCGTCGTTACTTCCGACCCCGTAGAAGCCTGAATCCTGTTTCTCTTCGTCAGGCACGTCTGTACCCAGACCCCGTGCCCGGCGTGGTGCGTTGTGTTCTTCGTCGCTGCCGGGAACGATCGCATCTGAATCGCCTGAGTCGATCAGATATCCCTCTTCACCCGGATGGTCTTCGATTGGCTTCGGTGCAGTCATCGCCCACGTCCTCTCGGTCGATCGAATAGCAGAGCGTTGACAATTCAGATGCATGACTCGTGCCGCGTCATTGGTCGCGCTCCGGCGCTAGCTTCACGACATAACCGGACGGGAGGCTTGCCTGGATTGTGTTGACGAGCGTTGCAGCGTCACCACCCGCCGGCCCGGAGATGACGAGGCTGAACGTTGTCTGTCCATTCGGCATTTCCACGACTCCGCTGGCCAGGTCGGACCGTAACAGCAGTGCGTGGTAGGCGAGGACAGCGATCGCGATAGCCAGCACCGCCAGCGGTTCGTCGAGTGCTTGCGTTGCGTTAACACCGAGGAGTTCCGCGAAGATGCGATAGATCACGATCGCCAGGCTGGTGAGCAGGGCGATGACACCACCAGCAATGATAATGAGCAGGTATGCGCGGCGGACGGTCGAGGTGCGTTCCGCCGACGTGTTGTGGCGTAGTGACTGTTGCGCCTGCGACCAGTGCCAGAGCCACGCGGCTGCACCGACGATCGTGAGTGCAGCCAGGTTAGCGGTCTCCGCGAGCCACGGGTCTCCGCGAGTGACGATCACGGCGCCACTTCGCTCACCAACCCGATCGATCGTGACGGAGATCAGACCCGCGAGTCCGAAGGCGGTCAGTCCGAGACCGATCAATGCGACGGCGTAAACGTAAACGCGCCGGACGGTGGCCTGTCTGGCTCCCTCGCTGAACCTCGTCGCTTCGTGAAGGACGATTCGCCGGTGACAGAGCCAGACAGCGACAAATGGCATCGCGCGGACGAGAGGATCAAGGAACCGACGAGAGAACGGCTCAGTGCCCTGTCTATCGACGCCGAACGCTTCGGACAGGATCGCGTCACCGACTCGGGTAATCAGCAGCAGAGCGAAAAGAACGGCGCCGAACGCGACAGCATATCCATAGAACCGGCGCAGCGACGATGCCCGGGCGTGCTCGCCGCGCCAGTCTGCTGCTTCCGTCAAGCGTAGGGAGTAGTACCAGTGTGCGGTCCATAGACCTGCACCGGCGACGGCGCGCGCGACGCCGCTCGCAAGGACGCCATCCCACGCGTCGTTTCCGACCAGCACGGCGGCATCAGTCGTCAGGACCTCGACGACGAGAGCCAGTAGATCACCAGCCGCAAAGGTTGCCAGCGTTAACCCGGTCATAGCTGCGGTATAGACGTACAGACGCGGGAGCCAGTCGGCCGCGCCCGACATTGGACCGCCGCGCATGTCGCGCAGGCGCAGCAGCCCGTGGTAGACAAAGACGGCTCCGGAAACAGCAGTTAGCGCGATCCATTGCTCGCCGTTGCCTGGGACGCGGCCACTGTCGGCGTCGGCCAGACGGAGGACGCCAATCTGAATCAGCCGTACCATTGCAACCGTTCCTGCGATGAACGCTCCAGTCAGGATGACGGTCAGGTACAGTGCCCGTGCGGCGCTGCGACGCTCAGTATCGGCGTCCGCGCCGCGCAGGCCGCGTTCGGCCTGGATCCAGTGCAGGAGCCAGATCGGGAGCGCAACGATCGTGATTGCCGCGTAGATGCTCAGGTTACGGCGGACGGCATCGGAATCGGCAGCGATGACATCGGCACTACTAACTGCGTCCCTGAGTGCGGACAGCAATAGTTCCAGCAGGTTGACGAGACCGAGCGACAGCGCTGCCAGACTGACAGCCGCTACGAAGTAGAAATAGAGACGGCGCGCGAGTTGCATCGCGGCTCAGACCTTCCTGTCAGACACAGAAGTAGGACTCGTCGATCTTCCAGCCGCCATCTTCGAAACGGAGCAGGACCGATCGTTCCCATGAGTAGCGGTCGAAGCCCAGCCCGGAACCGCTGACGTTTTCGATCTCAAGCTGGATGGTCGCGCGATCCGTCTCGGTCGTCACTCGATCGATGCGCACCTGGTGGCCATCTGACTGCTGGCAGAACAGGCCATCGAAAGGGTTGTTCCCCATCTCGCGTAGCGCCCGGCTGGTGAGAAGATCACGCGCCACCGTGTCATCGCCGTCATAGATGGCTGAGAGGTAGCGCTGTACCGTGCCCTCCGGTGTGTCGACTGGGTATGCGGTAACTTTTGGCTCGCCAACTGCAAGGACGACGACGATGGCGATGACGACGATCGCCAGTACGCCACCGCCGATCGCGAGGATCGAGCGATCAGCTGAACTCACTGAAAATCTCCGTTCGCAAAGTGTCGCTGGCGCGCGTTCAATCCTCCGACCACCACCAGCGGCGACTGCTGTTGAGGTTCTCGCAGCCAGTTTCGGTGATCAGAATGTTGTCTTCGAGGCGCAGGCCACCGCGTGGGTGCCGGTACAGACCCGGCTCAGGTGTCAGAAACATGCCTGGTCGAAGAATGGTGCGGTCGCCCGTGAACAGGACGGGAGGTTCGTCGCTGGCTATTCCGAGACCGTGTCCGCAGTAGGTGCTCGGCCCGCCGAAGTGCATCGACTGGTAACCGTCGTACCCTTCGCGGTGCGCAATCTCGTCGATCGCGTGCTGGAGTTCTTCGGCGCGAACGCCGGGGGCAGCCGTCGCGATGATGGTGTCGAGCATCAGGTCAACTGTCTCGAACATGTGCCGGGCGGTGTCGTCCGGTTCGCCGATGATGGCCGAGCGGCAGATATCGAACCCGTACCCCTTGTACGAGCCGCGAATCTCCATCTGGGCCATGTCGCCGCGTTCGAGGACGCGTTCGGATGCAAACGGGCGCATCAACGGTTCGCCGGAGCGGTAGACGCCACTCTGGCAGGTCAGCGACGTATTGGTCGCCTCCAGCGATCGGAGCGTCGCGTCGATGTCGGCGACCACTTCGTTCTCCGTCCGGCCAAGCCGGTAGGCCTGCATCGCTGTCTGGGCACCAGCGTCCGCGATCTTCGCTCCTTCACGCAGTATCGCCTGCTCGAGATCGTCCTTGATAGCCCGCATCGACCAGATAACATCATCGGCAAAGTAGAACGAGCAGGCCGGCAACGCAGCCTGAATATCGCGGTAGAGCAGGACCGGCAGGAACTCCTCACCAGCGATCCCCCATCGCTCGCCCCGGTCGAGGCCCTCCCGGGCGAGGATCGTCGCTAATCCGCGTGGCAGGTTCGTGTCGATCGTGACCTGTTCCACCGTCACGTCCGGTTCGTAATAGGGCGAGGTAACGAGCAGCGTCTCCTCGCGGTCAACCGGGATGACGACGGCGCAGTAGCCACGCCCGCGTTGCTCGTACATGGAGGGGTGCGAGCCAGCGATTGGCCGGTGGTTGGCGAGGTAGAGCCCATTCCCCGCCCGGTCGGGATCGCGCGAGAAGACGATCAGGCCCGCGAAACCGCGCGCACTTGCCTCGACCCGGCATCGCTGCCGTCGCTCGCGGTACTTCTCAATTGGAATCGGCAGATGATCCCAGTTCCCCACGTCTCGCATCCCTTTCCGGCCATTTCGCACGTTCGTGTCGTGTCATCGTAGCGTAGAATCCGGTCATGGGTGATCGAGGTATCCCACCAGAATGGGAATCCGCACAGGATTTGATCGAACTCGTCCGAAACCTCGGGGAAAAGCGGCTTTGCTGTGACCTCGACGACGCGTTCGTCAATCACCGTTTGATCGACGATGCCAACGATGTACTGGCCGAGGCCGGACTCCTCGCGTTGACGTTGCCGTCCGCCTACGGTGGGCAGGGGCGCAGTTACTCCGCGCTTGCAGCCGTCTCTGAAGAACTTGGCCGGATCGACACCTCCTTTCAGGTCGCGCTGACCGTCCACCTAGCGCTTGCGAGCATGTGCATCTTGCAGTGGGGCGACGACTCCCAGCGGGAGCAGTGGTTGCCGCTACTCGCCAGCGGTGAGCGTCGGGCGACGTTTGGCCTGACTGAGCCGGGCGCTGGCTCCGACGTCGGCGCGCTGCGGATGCGTGCGCGGGAGGTTGAAGGCGGCTACCTGCTCAACGGCGAGAAGTCGTGGATCAGTTCCGCGAACATTTCGAACCTGTTCCTGCTCTTCGCGACGGTCGACCCGTCGCAGCGCCATCGCGGGATCACGGCCTTCGTCGTTCCGGGCGAATCACCAGGGCTGATGACGACGAAACTCGGCGGCAAACTCGGCGTGCGGGTGGGCGATACCGGGACCGTCGTCTGCAGCGATGTGTTTGTCCCGCGTGAGAACGTGCTGGGGAACGTCGGCGAAGGGTTCGCTATCGCGCTGTCGGCACTTGGTAACGGCCTGTTCACGGTAGGGTGTGGCGCACTCGGCATCGCTGCAACGTGTCGTCAGTGGTCCGTGAACTTCCTGCGGTCGATCGGTAACGCAGGCACTGGCTGGGAGGCAGGCGAACTCGCTGCGATGGTCGCCCGTGAGGAGACATCCCGTCTGTTGCTGGCGCGAGCGGCGGCACTGAAGGATGCAGGGCTGCCGAACACTCGTGAGACCGGACTGGCGAAGTGGACGGCTGCGGAGGCCGGGTACGCCAACGCGCAGGCTGCGCTATCGATCTTCAACGCCCATCAAGCCGGTGAGAATCTCACGCTGTTGCGTCATTGGGCTAACGCCAAGGGTGCCGTTATCTACGGTGGTACATCGGAGATTCACCAGACGATGCAGGCGGCCTACACACTTGGCGACCGCATCGAGCGGCCCTTCCGGATTCCAAATCCGTCCGCGGCGGACCTCGCGTAAGTGAGCTGACCTACTCGTTCGTCGTGGGCCAGAGTCCCGTGCGACGTTTGTGGCAGGTCACGTAGGCGAACTGTGCGCCATGCGGAGTGATGGACCGCGCTGAACCCTTGCCAATCACGATGAGGTCGCCTGCCACCAGCCGGTGTGTTTCACCGTCAATCGTCACGTGTCCTTCGCCCTCGACGGCGGTGACGACGACATCAACCTCGGAGTTGATGTGTTCGGCGATCGAGTGTCCTGCGCGCAGGACCACGAGGTTGACATTCAGATCGTCGGACTCAAGCGTCCAGGCCGGACCATCCTGACCGGCGGACTGCGATACCTCAACCAGGGACACCACCTGATTGACCGTTCCGTTCTCCCGGTTCATCGGATCAGAATCCGTTTCCAGACCGTTTGGTCGTTCAATCGTCAGCGACTGCTGAGGATTTATTCGGCTGCCAGTGGCACGCATTCGTATCGGCGAGATGCGCCTCCAGGTCGATATCGGGCGGATGGATACCGAGCATGACATGGAGGACTTTAGCGCAGCAGAGTACGGTCTGCTCGATCTCTTCCTCGTCGAACCACGGCTGGACATCCAGAAGCAGGTAATTCCCATCCGATGCTGGCCTGGCGGAAGCACCCTCCAGCCTGATGGCTTTGGCAACCTCGTTCACATCGACGTTGACCGGCGATTGCACCCAGACGCCAACCTTGTCGGGGCACGGCCACGCCTGAACACCGAGCGCTTCAACTAACCCCTGAGCGACCTGCATGCAGACTGCTCGCTGAAGGTTCGCAACGGCATGTGCGACCTTGCGTTGCTCGTCAGCCAGGTCCGGGAACAACGTCCGATCGTCCAACGACCGCCAGCGTTCGATACCGACCTCTTGTCGGATCAGTGTCCCCCGAACCGGAGGACCGCCATCAATGGCGAGGTCTCAATACTCTTCCCATTTGCCACGCCATCGGGACGTGTTCGGGGTTGACGGTGGGGTCCGGAGCCAGTTAGTGAAGCGCTTCATTCACTCAAATCCATCGAGGTATTCCCCGATTTGACGGGTGTGGGGCAACGATCGAATCTGCCGACCATGCCTCTACCGTACCGTGCTGTCGATGTTCAGGCAAGGAAGTAGCGCTGGGTCAATGGGAGGTGGTCGGCAGGTGGGTTCGCGACCAGTTCACCGTCCACGTAGACCTCTGCCGTGCGAGGGTCGACGCGAACGTCCGGGCTCGCCGTGTTGTGCACCATATCGCGTTTGAACGTCTCACGGACATCCCGCACAGCAACCGATCGGCGCGTTAGATGCGGGCTGTTGGGAATCCCGCTGGCTGCCTGTCGCGAGACGAAGTTCACAGCCAATCTGGCTGGAGCGAGGCCATAACTACCGAACATCGGCCTGTAGATCAGTGGTTGGGATGTCCGTGTCGATCCGTCGCCGTCACTCCCCTGAGAGGCGACGACGAATCCGCCTTTGACGATCGTTTGCGGCTTGACGCCGAAGAAGGCCGGGTTCCAGAGAACGATATCGGCCAGTTTGCCCGGTTCGAGGCTGCCGACCTCGTGGTCGAGGCCGTGGGCGATGGCCGGGTTAATCGTCGTCTTCGCGATGTACTGGACGATGCGCTGGTTGTCGTCACCTTCGTGGGTGCGCTCGTCGAACCCACCTCCGCGCAACTCCTTCATCCGATGCGCGACCTGCCAGGTACGGGAGATGACCTGACCAATTCGGCCCATTCCCTGTGAGTCCGATGAGATGATCGCGATGGCTCCAAGGTCGTGCAGCACATCTTCGGCGGCGATCGTCCCGGCGCGAACCCGGTCGCGGGCGGCGGCCATGTCCTCGGGATTCAATGGGTCTAGCCGATGGACGGCGATCACCATGTCGAGTTGTTCGGCGACGGAATGGATGCTGTAAGGAAGGGTCGGGTTGGTCGATGAGCCGATCACGTTCGGGACCGAGCAGATTTCGATCAGGTTGGGCGCGTGCCCGCCTCCCGATCCTTCGACGTGGTAAGCGTGAATCGAGCGACCGGCGATGGCCGCGATCGTCTCCGGCAGCGCACCGGCCTCGTTGAGCCCATCGGTATGGATCGCAACCTGCCCACCGGCCTGATCGGCAACGGAGAGGCAGGCGTCGATGACGGCGGGAAAGGCACCGACGTCTTCATGGATCTTTAGACCGGATGCTCCGGCCTCAAAATGGGCGGCCAGTTGTTCGCGGTCACTCGACCCGCGCGCCAGGATGGCAAGGTTCAGTGGAATTGCCTCGAACGCCTCGAAGATGTGGCGCATGTTGTTGATCGGATTGACGCCAAGATCCCAGACGCCGCCGCTCCCCTGTGCAACGAGTGTGGTGATCCCGGCGTAGAGGGCGGTCTCGATCAGGCTGGTGGAGGAGAGGTGGACGTGGCTGTCAACGCCGCCGGGGGTCGCGATCAGTCCATCACCCGGGATGATTCCTGTTGCGCTGCCGATGACGAGATCGATGTTGTCGGTGACATCGGGATTGCCAGCCCGACCGATTCCCTCGATCCGACCATCCTTGATACCAATGTTTGATTTGAAGATGCCGAGGACCGGGTCCACGACGATGACGTTGGTGATGACAAGGTCGAGTTGGCTCGGACTGGAGCGTCCGAAGAGCATTCCGTCGCGAAGCGGTCGTCCGAACCCGGCGAGGGGTTCGAAACCGTGCAAGGTGTCGTCGCGCTCGATTCGGGCGAACAGGTTTGTATCAGCGAGACGCACCCGGTCGCCGGTTGTCGCGCCGAAGCGGCGGTTGTACTCGGATCGCTCCATCTGTCGCGGCATCGTCGCTCCTTCGTCACCTACTCGTCGAGGAGTCATGATACGCTGTCGCCGACTCGGAGCCAGCCAAACGAAGGTGAGGAACAGGTGAGCACGGTTCAGGCGACGCCGGATGTTTCGACAGGCAGGACGTTCCCGTTCTATCGCTTTAGCGGCAGTCACCGGCAGATCGGCGAACAGTTCGGCGAGGCGTGTCGCGACCTGATCCACCGTCACCGCGACAAGGTTCTTACGCGGCTTGGCGAGAAGAATGGCTATAGCGCCGATGAGGTGCTCGACAAGGCGATGGGATACCGGCCGTTCGTCTTGCAGTATGCGCCATTCTTTGACGATGAGATCCAGGGGATGGCTGCTGCAGCGGGGTTGACGCTACCGGAGGCGTACCTGTTGCAGTTGCGAGCGGAAGCGGCGACACCGATCGTTGGCGACGAGACCGACGAGTGCACCACCTTCGCCGTTCAGCCGGAAGCGACTGCGAACGGCGTCGGACTTGTTGGCCAGAACGCTGACCTGCCTGCGTTCTACGGCGAGATCTCCATTACGGCTGAGATTCGGGCGGACGACCAACCTGCGGTGCTTATGGTCCTCCCGGCTGGACAGGTGTCGTACATCGGCATCAACGATCGGGGACTCGGTGTCTTTGCGAACTTCGTGACCTGCGAAGGTTGGCGGAAGGGATTCCCTCGCTACTTCCTCTCGCGACTTGCGCTCACCGAATCTACGGTCGATGGTGCGATCGATCGCGTACGCTCGGTCCGTCGCGCGTCGTCGCGCAACCTGATCATGCTGGACGCGAACGGGACGGCCGCCGACCTGGAGACGACACCGACCCGTGATGGCCGGCTCGAACCAGACAACGGGCTACTGGCCCACTCGAACCACTACGTCCACGAGTCGCTGCTGGACGAGGAACGATCGCCAGCGAAGAATGTCGCGAACTCGCGCGTACGGCTTCAGCAAATGCGCGATCTGCTGGCCGCCAACCGTGGCCAACTCGATGCGGATCGAATGCAGTCGATCATGCGCGATCGGACCTGTTACCCGGACACACTCTGCCGGATGCCTGGCGACGATCCTGACTCAGACACGATCACGTTTGCGTCCGTCATCGCTGAGCCGAGCGAGGGCCGGATGTGGGTCGCTGTCGGCCCACCAAACGAGAACCCATATGTGCCGCTGGAGTTTTCGGCGTAGTGGGTAATGCGTGATGCGTAATGCGTGATGCGTGTTGCGTGCCGTCAGGGGGATCGCGACTTCACGCATCACGCATCACACATCACGCATCACGATGTTTGAATCCTCGTGCAATGAGTCTGGTGAGTGCCTCGTCTACGCTCGCTTCGTCGAGCGGGCCATTCACGGCTCCATTGAATCCGTGGATGATGCGTGCTCCGCCGATTGGAACGAGTGCGACATCGAGGGTCGCACCAGGCTCGATGCGAACGCTGCCGTTGGCGGGGACATCCAGTCGCATGCCCCATGCGCGGCGGCGATCGAATTCCAGTCGCGGGTTCGCCTCGAAGACGTGGAAGTGTGCTGTCAGGTGGACAGGCACATCTCCAGTGTTCGTCATGCTGACACTCGTGGCGGGGAGGCCTGCGTTGATCTCGACTGGGGTGTCGGCTGGGAGAATCTGGCCAGGAATGATCGGCATCACGCCTCCGCGATTGGATTGTAGAGCGTCACCAGCCGCGTGCCGTCCGTAAACATCGCGTCAACGTGAAGGACTCGGATCATTTCCGGCACGCCTTCCATCACATCTGACCTGTGCAGGACAGTTCGGGCGTGAGCGATCACTTCTTCGTATGACTTCCCTGCCCGCGCTTCCTCGAACACCTCGTCGGTCAGCAGGGCGACGGACTCGGGATGGTTGAGCAGCAGCCCGCGCGCCATGCGCTTCCGTGCCAGTTCGGCGGCCGCGAAGACGAGCAGGCGATCAGTTTCCTTCGGCGTCAGCGCCATGTCCTGGCTCCTTCGCAGTCATCTGGGGACGCTCGACGCGATCGTGCCGGGCACTGAGTGGTTCCCCGTGCAGCGCCCTCCGAATCAGTGCCGTCAATGACGCCTGAACCTCTGACAGTGTGTTGGGATGAAGGCGTGGATCGATCGATGACGCACCCGCCCCGGTCGTCACCGGAATCCGCATGCGACCTGCGCGGCGTCTGCGAGTCAGAATCGTCCAGATGATACCGGCCGTCACCGCGACGATGCCGAGCGATCCGACGATTGCCAGCGCCGTCCAGATCCAGGGCGTGTTTTTACCGACAGTTGACGTTGCTTCCAGTTGGGTTGGACCTTCGAGCGGGATGGCCCAGAGCGCGCTGCCTTCGCCGCGCTTGCCACCGTTGGTGTCGGTGATCTCGCCGGGCATCGTTACGCGATACTCGATTCGGACCAGCTCCCGGACGCCCTCGGGCGTCGAGAACTGAGGGTGTCCCGGCGCGAAGTTAGCGGCGGCCGCGTAGAGCAGATCACCATCAACAGTCAACTCAAGCTTGAACGAGTTGCCACCTACCGCACCGCTTACCTGCCCGAATGTGCCCTGAAACGGCGCGACGGGTCCCCTCGTCTCATTGACGACGAGGGTGTTGAAGATGCTGTTTAACGCGAGGCCTGCGTCCGTTGCGTCGTTCGTGGTGTTGATGACCCGGATGCCGATTGCTTCCGGATTGTCGATCCGGGCTGTCGTCAATCCACCCGAGCGCGCATTCAGTTCGGCGTCCGCGATCTGCCGCTCGATTCGAGCGGTGTCCTGCTCGGTCAGGCTGGCGCGAGGGACAGTGACTTCGAGGGTGTGGGCGGCGGTTCCATCCTGATTGAACGTGGAACCAAAGCGAACTTCGGCGCAGCCGGATAGCACGAAGATGCTGGCTACGACCAGCAGCACCAGTCGGGCTATCGCGATCAGTCTCGGTCCCTGTTGCCGGCGCATCCGACTCCTGCTTCCATCCACCCCTCGTTCGCGTACCGTACTATATCGCGATGGACCACACGTATCTCGCCTGAACAGGGTGGTGGAGAATGTATGAGTATCGCCCTGCGGACATTCCGCCGGACCTGACACGCGTGCTGACTGGCTTACACGCTGACGATGCCGAGCGGTTGGTGGCCGCCTTTCGCTTTGCCGCGGCCGCACATGCCGAGCACACCCGAGACGAAGGTTCGCCCTTCATCGATCACCCAGTCGCCGTCACAGTCATCCTAGCCGAAGAACTCGGTTGTCGTGACGCTGACATCCTGATCGCCGCCCTCAATCACGACGTGCTCGAGGATTGTGACTGGCTCAGTCGTGCGACTGTCGAGAGCGCCATCGGCGGCCGGGCAATCGGACTGGTTGCTGACGTGACGAAGGAGCAGGTGCCGGAGGCTGAGAAAACCGCTCGCGACCAACGGTATCTCGAACACCTGCGAGAGATTTCCGCCGATGCGAAACTCCTCAAACTGGCCGACCGGATTCACAACCTGCGTTCGATTCCGAACGCCAACGACCCGGCCAAGGCTCGCCGCTATCTGGAGGTGAGCCGTCGGGAGTTCCTTCCACTCGCGCTGTCGGTCAACCCAACCGCTGCCCGGTTGATCGCTGACGCCTGCGATGCGATTGAGCGATACCTCGCAGACATTGTTGGCGGCGACGGAGCGTCGTTACGCTGACGAGGGATCACGCCAGCGCGCCCGGCGTTTTGTCAGCAATTTCGTCAGCAGATAGTCGTACTCTTTACCCCGGCCGCGTCGGCGTTTCGGCTCGTCCCAGTGGACGCCCTTTTCGTAGTTGCAGGCAGCATGCGTCAGCGCGAGGTTCAGGAGATCGTTCGTTCCACCGGCCTTGCGCGGGACGATGTGTTCGATCGTCACTCCGCCACCCGTTGCCGCGTCGAATCGTAATGGACCGTTGCAGATCAGGCACTTGCCGATCCAGTCTCCGTCCACCAGCCTGAATGTCAGGTCGGTCTCTGCGACGGCAGTAATCAGTGCGATTCGACTGGTAGGTGATTGAGACATTGCCAGCGAGCCCCTGTGTTAGGCTAGGTTGCCGCGATCCGCACCCGAACGCTGCGCGATTTCGGAACCTGATTCAACCATGTGATGTGAGTGAGCGAGGACGAACGACCGATGACCGATAATGCCGGGCCGCTGAGCGGCGTAAAGGTGTTGGACCTTTCGCGCGTGCTCGCTGGTCCGTACAGCACGATGGTTCTGGGTGACCTGGGCGCCGATGTCATCAAGGTCGAGCAGCCTGGCAAGGGAGACGATACTCGCGCGTGGGGGCCGCCATGGGCGGGCACCGAGAGCGCGTATTTCCTGTCCGTCAACCGCAATAAGCGCGGGATCACCGTCGACCTGAAATCCCCCGACGGTCAACAGATCATCCGCGACCTGGCGAAGACGAGCGACATCGTTGTTGAGAACTTCAAACTCGGAACGCTGGAGCGGATGGGTCTTGGCTACGAGCAATTGCGCGAGGTCAACCCCCGGATCATCTGGTCGACGGTGAGCGGCTACGGCCCGGATGGACCGTGGGCGGGCCGGGCGGGCTACGACTTCATCGTTCAGGGCGAGAGCGGGATCATGGCAATCTCCGGCGCCCCGGACGGCGATCCGATGAAGGTCGGCGTCGCGATTGTCGATATCACGACCGGATTGTTCAACGTGATCGCGATTCAGGCCGCTCTGAGAGTTCGTGACACGACTGGCGTTGGTCAGAAGGTGGATTCGAGCCTGCTGACGTCGGCAGTGGCCTGGCTCGCAAACGTTGGCCAGAGCCACCTCGTCTCAGGCAAGCCGGCCAAGCGCTACGGCAACGCCCACGCGAGCATCGTACCGTATCAGGATTTTCGCGCGCGTGACCAGCACATCACGATCGGCGTTGGGAACGATCGACAGTTTCGCTCGCTGTGCGAGGTACTTGGACACCCTGAGATTGCCGATGACGAGCGCTTCAGGACCAACCCGCTCCGCGTCGAAAATCGCGACGAACTGGTCGCGTTGCTACAGTCGATCATCGAAACACGCGATGCTGACGAATGGCTGGACGGTTGCGCGCAGGCCGGAATCCCGAGCGGCAGAATCAACTCGATCGAGCAGGTCTTCGAGCATCCGCAGGTTCTGGCACGTGACATGCTCGTTGAAATTGAGCATCCAGTCGCCGGGATGCTCAAGATGGCCGGTATCCCATACGCGATGTCCGAAACGCCAGCGTCGATCCGGCTCGCGCCGCCACTGTTGGGTCAGCACACCGATGAGGTGTTGCGCGAGTTGGGGCGATCCGAAGACGAGATTCGTCGCCTTCATGAGAGCGGGGTCGTTTGACCGACGAGCAGTTGAACCAGGAACCTGAACAAACAGCACCCGCCGAGCAGAACGGTGGCACTGAGACGCCGCGAACGTCGCGAGATGTTCTGTATGAGCAGATCGGCATCACGCTCGTAAACGCCGGTGTCGTAGCGCCCGCCGCACAGTTTATTGCGGACGTTCGCGATGTGGCCGGATTCCGCGTCTCACCGCGCGAAGTTGTCGTTGCAGTTGAACAGATGGCTGCAGCGAACGAGCCGATCTCCGTCGAATCCGTCGCGGCGATGGTCGTGACGTTGCGGGGTGACCGATCGTCACGACAACAGCGACACGCAGATGCGTGGCGGACGCTTGGTGCGCAACTCGCGATTCAGGGGCAGGATGGCACGCCTGAGGGACAGCGCGCGTTCATCGGCACCGCCCACGCGATCGCTGGCCGGCGCGCGACCGACGCGCTCCTGCTTCAGATCGCGCTGACGTTGGCCGATCAGGGTCAGCGGCTTGATGCCAGTACGATCGGCAAGATCGGCAAGCGACTCGCCGCCAGCGCCGCCGACATTGCCCCGGAACACCTCGGAAGCCTCGTCGAGCGCGAACTGCGCAGCATCATGCGGGAGCAGCGATCGGAACGGGCCGGGAAGAAACCGAAGCAACCTGTCCGCACGGGACCCTGGAGCCAGGCCCACAACCCCGGCGCACGCAAGTGGCGTCCGGGAGGCCGGCGTCGCCACAAGGTCAAACTCCCGCCAGCGCCGAAGCCAGATCCTTTCGAGCAGTAGCCACAGTGATCGTTGCTAGATATCGCCCTCTTTACCTGCAGGTAAAGAGGGCGACGTCTTATGCGCTTGCAGGTGTGAATAACGTAGTCGAAGTTACTCAGACGGCGACAGGGATGGAGCATCCGGCCCGCCCGGTATGCCAGGGTCACTCGATCCAACTCGCGCCTTTAGCTAACCGCAGAATGGCAACGTTACGTCCCAGGAGCCGTGACTGGCTCGGTCGCACCGACGTTGGTCACTTCGTAGCGAATCTCGTACGAGCCGGTAGAGCCGTCGGCATTCTCCCAGGTGATGTCTGCTTCCTGACGGATTACGATTCCGAGTTCGTTGTCGATCCAGAGATCAACCACTCCGTCAGCATCCGAGGCATCCGCCGGCAGCCAGGTTGTGTCCGCGATCAGGTCGTCTGCGGCGATCTGACGGTGAGTGGTCTGGCGACCTGCCACTTCTTCGGTTCCAAGGTCGATTGCCTGCGTTTCTCCGGCAAGGGCGGGGACGGTCTGGACGAGAAGCGCCGGCGAGAACAGGGCTGTGTCACTCCCCCCGGGCAGTTCCGCAACGGAACCGTCTGCTTGTGTCAAATAGGTCGTACCATCCACCAGCCAACTTTCAAGGCTGGAGCCTCCGGTCGTTGATTTGACGTAATAGTGTGATGGTGATGCCTGGAGGATAAGCAGGTTCAGTACGAAGTCCGATTGGCCGGGAATGCCCCGAAGTGAGATGTCCGTAGAGAGGGTGAAGTTTTCCAGTGCAATCGGGTTGATCGGAGCGATCTCGCCCAGTGGCTCTGTGGGAATCGGTGTCGCTGTCGACGTTGGTCGTGGAGTTGGAGTCGTCGTCGCGGTGGCTGGTGCGGTGGTCGCCGTCGGTGCTTCGGGTGACGGTTGAGTGGTAGCGGTTGCCGTCACCTGCGGTGATGGTGAGGCGGCTTCGGTTGGCGTCTCACGTGATTCGGATGTTGGAGTTGGATCATCATCGTCTGTTCCAACGATGCAGCCACTCAGTAGTACAGCGGCCAGTAATATCGATCCAACCAACGCCAGCCGGCGACTGACCGACTCCCTCACCCTGCCTCCTCCATCATCGCACCAGGCACCTCAGCCACGCAGTATCGTCGCCGTCCGTTTGTGCCAATTCAACAGTACACAATTGATTCCGGTATGAACATCTCATGCAACGACGCCGGCACGGTGGCCGGCGTCGTTGCGAGCGTCCGCATGAATGACTAGACCGGTGCGACGATATCCGCCGTCGAGCCGATGTCGAAGATTTCGTACGTGTAGACCAGCGCACCCTGGGTGTCGTCGCTGTTGTCCCACGTCACGTCGCCGTCGGCTTTGATCATGATCTTGAACTCGTTGTCGATCCAGATCGAGACCTCGCCTGCGCCATTCGTCATCTCAACCGTGGCCATTTCGGCCTGAGTTTCCTCGTTCATGTACGCGACGTAGTCGGCACCGTCAACGACCCACTTGGTTGTTTGCCGGCCGTTGACTTCCTCAGTGCCAACCTGTCGTGCATTCAGTCCCTCGGGGATCAGTTCACTGGTCGAGAGCATGTCTGACGGGCTGAACAGGGGTCCGGTTGGAGACTCGATGATCTCACCAGCCAGCGATGTCCATGACTGCTCGCCGATCGTCCAGAACTCGAGTTCCTCTCCATCGGCAACCATCAGGAAGCGATAGTGGTCGATCGCGCTCTGCTGCATCTCCATCTGCAACGTCGTCTGCGGAGTGCCGGAGAAGTTGGTCGCGTCGAAACTCATCGCCATCGAGAAGTTCGGCAGCAGTTCCGGATCGAGCGTTTCGATGTCGGGAATGTCCTCGATTCCACCGGTGTCTGTCGTCGGTTCCCCTGATGCGCTGGTGGCCGTCGGGTCACCAGACGAAGTCGTGGCCGTTGCTGGCGACGACTCCGTTGCCGCGACAGTTGCGGTTGCCTGTGTGCCAGTCGTCGCGGTCGCTTCGTCATCCTCAGACTCGGTGGCCGTCGCGCTTGGTGCGTCGGTCGATGGGGTCGCTTCAGCGTCGTCTTCCTCGTCGGCCTCGGTCGGTGTGCTGTCCGACTGCGCAGCGCCAGTCGTTGCCGTCGATGTAGCGGCGGGCGTTTCGGTGTCGCCGTCGTCATCATCGTCGCCACTACCGCAGGCTGCGGTGAACGCAAGCAACATGACCAACAGGACCGCGATGACCATCTGACCGCGTTTCCAGCGGATCTTCACAGGTGGTTTCCTCTCTCACTCCGTTGTGCGATTACCAGTTGACGGTTGTCCGTTCGATCCCTTGGTCATCGTAGTTCACGACGACATGGGCGACCCCACGGACGAACCCCGAACGAATGTCCTCGATGAGCAGTTCCCGGAGCGGTGCCGGTTCGAACTCCCCTTCCGCGGACGCGATACTGGCGAATCGGACTCCCGTCTTCGTGTCGGGTTCATCGTCCGCTGCCAGCGCGCAGAGGATACACAGCGCAAGTGGCTTGCCCGGTTGCTCGACGACGTAGACGAGCCGTTCGGGAGTGACCCGAACGCCGGTTGATCCGAGCGCGACGCGCGTGACCGCTCGCAGGCTGGATTCTCGTGGCTGAACTTCGCCGGCTGGGAGTTTCAGATTTCCAAACGCCGAGAGCACCAGGAGTTCGCCCGCCCCACCGAGTTCCGCCGGAAGCGGGATGATTGCCGCAACCTGAGTTCCTTCGCCAGTGGATGCAGACGGACGTGCCGGGATGTCCCAGTCATCGATCATCGCGCTCCCCTTTCAGGTTGCACTACCAGCGCTCGCGGTGGACGAAGTCGTCGAAATTGCGCCGGCCCCGCTTCAGCGATGGTGATGGCGTGTCCTGGTCCGGATACCCGATCGGGATGACGCCGATCGGTGTGACTTCGTCGGGAATGTTCAGCAGGGCCTTCAACCCTGGCGTGTCGATGATTCCCGCATATCCAGCCGCCAGTCCTGAGTCGACCGCCGTAAGCAGCATCAGCATTGCTGAACACCCGGCGTCGATGAACCAGAACGGGACCGGCCATTCGATCTCGGTGCCGTCTTCCTTGATCTTGTCCGCTTCCTGATAGCGACGGTGGTACGCCGCTTCGCTGACGCATGGAATCGCCTGAACAGGCGCCTCCGATATCCATGGGTGGCCGAGCATCGACTCGTATTGTTCCTCGCCACAATGGCGTGCGACAGCCTTGCGTAGTTCGGGGTCGGTCACGACGATGAACGACTGTCCCTGCGTGAAGCCAGCGCTTGGTGCGCGCTGTGCCAGCCTGAGCATCGCGTCAACGACGTCTGGATCGATCGGGTCCGGCTTGAAGTGACGCACCATCCGGCGCCTGCGAACCACATCGGCGAACTCCATGAGCGCTCCATTTCCGTTCGGTGCCACGCTGACGTCACTCGCGGCACGCGCGACGATACCCCGCGACATGCCTCTGCGACAAGGCCCAGGCAGCCAACGGCTGGTATGCTGCCCGGTGAACAGGTCGCATGCAATCGAGACTGGAGGGGACGGATGCCGGCAGGGTTCGATGGTGCGCGCGAGCGTCTCTACGCCGCGATTGACGCACGGCAGGACGAACTGGTGGACCTGATTCAGCGGCTCGTCCGCTGTCCATCGGTTCTCGGCAACGAAGCGGGCGCGCAGGAGGTAGTCGCGGACTACATTCGCGCCAGTGGCATTGAGCCAGACATCTGGGACCTGGACGATTCGTTGCTGGAGCGGCCGGGCGCAGGCAATAGCGGCGTTCCATTCGCGGGTCGCCCGAATGTGGCCGCCGTCTATCCCGGGTCGGGAGCCGGACAGGGCAAGTCGCTGATCCTCAACGGGCACATCGACGTCGTTAGTCCGGAACCGCTCGACAACTGGCACTACGATCCGTGGGCCGCAGACATCGTCGGGCGACGGATGTACGGGCGCGGTGCCTACGATATGAAATCGGGACTGGCCGTTAACCTGTTCCTCGCGCGACTGATTCGCGAACTTGGCATCAACCTCAATGCCAACCTGACGGTCCAGAGCGTGATTGAAGAGGAATGTACCGGCAACGGTGCGCTGGCGGCCTGTTTCCGCGACGAGAACCGCTATCGTGCCGATGGCGTCCTTGTCTCCGAATCGACGAACTATGGGTACATTCAGGCTCACGTCGGCGTTGTCTGGTTCCGGATCGAGGTGCTCGGCGAGGCAGTCCACGCCGCCGTTTCCTGGAAGGGCGTCAACGCGATCTACAAGATGATCCCGATTATCCAGGAACTCCAGGCACTTGATGCCCGGCTCAACGAGGAAACACACCCGGCCTACGAGGGCGTGGAACACCCGATCAATCTCAATGTCGGTGTGATCCAGGGTGGCGATTGGCCTTCGAACGTGGCCGGGAAGTGCGTGATCGAATGCCGTTTGTCAATGTATCCGGGTAAGACGGTTGAAGAGACGGAAGCGGAGGTCGCTGCTGCCGTCGAGCGTGCGACCGAGCGTGATCCGTGGTTGATCGAGCATCCTCCAGTTCTGACCTGGTACGGCTTCCACAGCCCGGGGTCCGAGATCGCGCCAGACGAACAACTGGTACAAACACTCAGCCATCATCACCAGGCCGAACACAACCGTCCGCTCGTCGGTCACTCTGGGACCGGCACGAACGACATGCGCAACTTCATCGTCTATGCCGGAATGCCCGCGCTTTGTTACGGTTGCAACGGGTTTGGCGCGCACGAAGCCGACGAGTGGCTCTATCTGGACTCGCTCGTACCGACCGCTCGTGTACTTGGTTCGGTCATTCTCGACTGGTGCGGTGTGAGTGATGGTTGACGAGCGCGCTGACTCCTTCGGATAATCGGGTGGCGGTCGCCTGCCGGCGGCCGCTTTGACTGACTGTTTCCTGGTGGTGGCCATGACCGATCTGCTCTATCTCGACGACTCGTACCTCCGCACGTTCGATGCGACCGTGACGGGCATCACGGACGACGGGATCATCCTCGACCAGACTGTGTTCTACGCTCGCGGTGGGGGACAGCCGTACGACACCGGCGTGCTCTCCGATGGGACGCGGGAATGGCGTGTCGTCGAGGTCACCAAGCGGGGCGACGATGTGCTGCATCGGCTCGAACCCGCGACAGATCCCCCCGGCGTCGGCCAGCAGGTGAGTGGGCAGATCGACTGGGAGCGCCGCTACCGACTGATGCGCACCCATACCTCACTACATGTCCTGTGTGGCGTTGTCTTCCGCGAGTTCGGCGCGCAGGTCACCGGTGGCAACATGGACGTCGACAAGGCGCGGATGGACTTCGAGCTGGAGGATCTCAACCCCGAACGTGTTGCGACGATCGAGCGGATCGCCAATGAGGTGATCGGAGAGGGCCGCGCTGTCTCGTGGCGAACGTTGCCACGAGACGAGGCATTTCAGATTCCTGACCTGATCCGAACCAAGATCAACCTCCTGCCGGAGGGGATTCGCCAGGTGCGGGTCGTCGAGATCGAAGGATTGGACCTCCAGGCCGACGGCGGCACGCATGTCCACAATACGCGGGAGGTCGGTGGGATTCGTGTGATTGGAACGCGCTCGAAGGGGCGCATCAATAAGCGGCTGGAGATCGAACTTGTCGACGCCACCGCGGAATCGGAGGCAACGACATGAGCCGCAACTGGGATGCGCTGCTGTCCAGGCGCGCACCGAGCCTGCACGGCTGGGTCAAGTTCGATGTGAATCAGATATTCGAGACGCCGGACGTCATCTATTTCGGAGACGGCGCCCCGGCTAAGGAACAATGGCCGGTTGACCGCTTGCGCCAGGCACACGCCAACGCGTGGGAAGAAGCGTACGAGACGCTGTCGTATGGTGAATCGCTTGGACACGAGCCGCTCCGGGAACTTATCGCTACCCGGATGTCCGCTCGCGGTGCGACCGTAGATCCGTCCTCGGTACTCGTCACCAACGGCTCGCAGCAGGGACTCGACCTGATCTCACGGGCACTCTTCGACCCGGGCGATGTCATCATCGTCGAAGGGCCGACCTACTTTGGCGCACTGCAGGCGTTCGATGCCTACGAAGTCGCCTACCGGGTCGCGCCGATGGACGAGTACGGCATCATCCCCGAGCAACTGGAGCCGCTGCTCTTCACCGATCCGCGGCCGAAGGCGATTTACACGGTTCCCACCTTTCAGAACCCGACCGGTGTCACGCTGCCTCCCGAGCGCCGCAACACCGTGATCGAGATGGCACGCGCTGCAAACGTCGCGATCATCGAAGATGACCCGTACGGTGAGATCTATTTCACTGACGCGCCGATCCCTCCGCTCCGAGCGCTGGATCCGGAGGTCATCTACCTCGGGACCTTCTCAAAGACACTGGCTCCTGCGCTGCGAATGGGCTGGATGGCGGTACCGGAGGCGCTGTTCCAACTCGTCGCGCACTCCAAGGAGGCGATCGACATCATGTCGGATCGCTTCGTTCAGCGCGCGGTGGTCGGCGCGGCGGCAGATGGATGGCTCGATGCGCAACTCGATGACGCACGCGTTTTCTACCGGCAGCAGCGCGACAACCTGCTTGCGGCGTTGAAGCGAGAACTCCCGTCTGATGTGACCTGGACAGTGCCGGATGGCGGATTCTTCAACTGGGTCACGCTCCCGGAAGGGACGACGGCCGAGGATCTCTTGCCGATCGCGTTGGGACACAAGGTCGGGTTCCTGCCGGGCTCATGCTTCTATCCCGAGCCAGAGCCACAGCGCAGCTTCCGACTGAGCTATCCGACGATGTCGAAGGAAACCATCGACGAAGGCACGGCACGCCTCGGAGAGGCAATCCGCGAGTTGCTGGAACGCTGATCACGCCAAGCGCACGCGAACACATTGCGACGGGGTGGATCAACCGATCCACCCCGTTTCGCGCGTATCAAATTGGTGAGTTCGCAGGGTGCTAGCCGGCCATCGCTTCCTTGACGGTCTGGGCAAGCCGGGCGATACCGGTGTTGATCTCGTCCTCGGAGACATTGGAGAACGAGAGGCGCAGCGAGCGGCGCCCGGAGCCGTCGGAGTAGAACGACGGGCCGGGGATGTAGTCGACGAGGTTCTCCCGGGCAGTGCCAACGATGTCGACCGCGTCGACGCCATCAGGTAGCGTGACCCAGATGAAGAAGCCACCCTTGGGCTTCGTCCAGGTTGCGCCTTCCGGCATCTCCCGTTCGAGCGCCGCCAGCATCTGCTCGCACTTCTTCGCGTAGATGCTGCGCAGTTCCGAGATGTGTTCCGCATGCTTTCCGGTCGAGATGAACCACTCGGCGAGCGCTGAGGTGTAGGTGTTTCGCAGGCTGTCGGTGCGGCCTCGCGAGAGGACGCCAATGACGTCGGCAGGTCCAACGCACCAGCCGAGGCGGAGGCCGGCGGCGATGGTCTTGGACAGTGTGCCGAAGAGGAGGACAGAGTCCTTCTCCGACAGGCTGAACATCGTTGGCTTCTTTTCACCCTCGAAGCGCAGGTCGATGTACGCATCGTCTTCGAGGATCAGCAGACCGCGCTCATCCGCGAGCTTCGCCAGTGCGTGTCGCCGCTCGACTGACAGTTCCACGCCGGTGGGATTCTGGAAGGTCGGGATCGTATAGAGGAACTTGGCTCGCTTGCCCTCGGCTTCGAGCTTGTCGAGCGCGGCAGCCACGCCAGCAGGGTCGATGCCGTTCTCATCGATAGCGACGCCGACAACCTCGGCACCGGCCAGCCGGAACATACCGGTCGCGCCCATCCAGGCCGGCGCGTCCGCCAGGACGACATCGCCCGGATCGACCAGCATGTCGACGACGAGGCCGAGTCCTGCCGCGGCACCAGTCGAGAGCAGCACCTGTTCGGGATCGACACTGATGTCGTAGTCACGCTTCAGTTTGTTGGCGAGCGCGACGGCGAGGCCATCGGGCCCAACCGGGTTCGCGTAGGCCAGCGTGTCGCGCCGGTTCTGCTCTGCGAGGTATTCAGCCGCTTCGGCCATTTCCTCAAGTGGCAGCGACCCTGCGTCCGGATCGCCGTAGACGAACGAGATCATCTCGGCCGGCGCGGTGCGTGACGGGCGTGACATGCTGGCTGCGATCTGGCCGCGGCGTGACCAGCGACTCTCCCATCTGGAATCCATTGCGTCGTGTCCCTCCCTGGAATGCTGAACGGTGAATCCTGCAACCCCTACAGTGCATCAGTCGTTCGAACTCGAATAACCGATCGAGTATAGCCGCCACACTTCGCAACGACGATCCAAACGTGAAACCCCCTTGTCTGAGGAGCGTTGCGCTCCGTCAACAAGGGGGTGAGGTGCTGCGCGTGGCTGTAGCCCTGTATCAGACGCCCATCCCGGCAGACCTGGCAACATCTGCCTCACTCTTACCATTTCGACCCGACGACTTTCCGCGACGCTTCGCGCTCGGAAGCTCCTTGAAGATTTCAAACAGGGTCCGGCGCAGTTCGATTGAACTCGACATCAACTCCTGCTGAATATCCTCAGGGACACCCCGCGCCTCGAGCAGTTCGCGGAACTCGGCATCTCGCTCGGTGACTTCGGTTTCCAGGCGAACGAACTCATCAACGTCAGCGCCGAGTACGTGCGCAATGTCCGACAGGACCTGGAAGCTCGGCAGCGTCTGACCGCGCTCCAGCCGGCTGAGGTGGGAGGCTGAGATTCCAGCCTGCGACGCGAGGTCGTCCAGCGTCAGTCCATTCATGCGTCGCAGGCGTCGGATCGCAGGGCCGATCCGCTGCCGTTGCACGATTGGCCGTTGTACCATGTTCATCCTCTTCTCTACGCACAGTTCTGTTCGACGGTTAGGCTCATCGACTCCCGTGGCGAAAGTTCACACACGGTCCCAATCAGTTGGCCGGACGAAAGCGATGCTTGATCGCGCAACTGCCGGCATCCCAATCGGCAGGGATTAATAGGTTATACAGCGGCGCTTACACAATGTGAAGAGGGAAATGGCGCAACTTCATTCGAAGCATATACGAAAACGTCACCTTTACTGTCTCTCAACCTTCGCTCGATGACAGCGTCACGTCGAACCGCACTGACGCCGGGAACGTACGATGAGCAATAGACAAATGGCTGCCCGTATCAACCGCCGGTTGACGATCGCGATGCTGGTGCCGAGCATCGCCGTTAGTCCAGAGTTTGAGACACCGACCGTCTCGCTGCTTGCGGAGGCGATTGCGCAATGCGCAAACGTGCACGTGTATCCAATCGTCGGTGGTGGGTCTTACAACACTGTCACCGATACGGGCCTGACGATTCATCCAGTTGCATCCGGCGAGCGCTTCTCGAGGAGGGCAGCCGCGACTATCCGATCGTTGCTTCGCGACCATCGCCGGCAGCCCTTCGACCTTATCCATGCGCTCTGGCTGCACGAGCCCGGCACCATCGCCGTCGCAGCCGGTCAACTGCTCCGTGTGCCAGTCATCGCAAGCATCGGCGGCGCGGAGGTCGTCGCCTTACCGGATATCAACTATGGAGCGCTTCGGACAGCGCGAGGCAGATTCATGTCAGCGCATGTCCTTCAGCAGGCAACGTTTGTGACCGGTGGCTCTGAATATGTCATCGGCAAGGCGCGGCGACTCGTCCCGCATCGGGATGAACGGCGCTTTCGACGCGTGCCGTTGCCTGTTGACATGTCTGCATTCGCGCCTGCCTCGAATCGGCATCGCACGCGGAATGCTTGCCGGGTGCTGCACGCGGCGTCGTTGATCCCTGTTAAGGACCAGGCGACGCTCCTGTACGCTTTCCGCCGCGTCCTTGACCTGGTGCCTGATGCGATCTTGACGATTGCGGGTGAAGATCCGTTCGGTCATCGCACTGAACTCGAAGCGTTGCGAGAACGCCTCGGACTTGGCGGGGCGGTCCAGTTCGTTGGTCATCGATCACACGCGGAGATGCCCACCCTCTATCACGAAACGGACGTGTTCGTCCTTTCGAGTCGCCACGAGAGCCAGGGCATGGTTGTCCTGGAAGCGGCGGCGGCAGGCGTGCCAACCGTCGGAACCGATGTTGGCGTCGTACGTGACCTTGCGCCGGACGCGGCCGTCTCCGTCCGGCCAGGTGATCCGATCGCGTTGGGAGAGGCTATCGCAGGTGTGCTCATCGATTCACCGCGCCGCCTGCGACTCGGCGAACGCGCGCGGCAACGAGTGGGCAGCGAGTTCGATGTTGAGCCGGTTAGAGATGCGTTTGTCGACCTCTATCGTGACGCTATTGCGATGCGGCGCCGATGAACGTCTGCTACGTCTCGACGTTTTACCCGGAGTCAGTCACAACCGCTGACGAAATGCTCGCGCGTTGGCCGCTGCTGCGGCGGCTGCCACCGGCACTCGTGAGTCACGGTCATCAAGTGACTGTGCTTGCTCACGCGGGGGCGTCGGACGTACGGGACCTCGATGGCGCGAACTACGAGTTCGTCAATCCAGGACCGGTTGCTCGTTCAGTCGCCGGAATCATCCACCGTTGGAAGCCACGCTATGGTCCTGCCTATTACCTGCCTGCGTTCCATATCGTCCGTCACTTACGCCAACTCCGGCCTGATGTCGTGCACTTCGCCGGGCTGACACTTGATCTCCACCTCGCGCTTGTTGCCCGAGAGTGCCGGCGGCAGTCGATTCCGCTCGTCGTTCACTTTCACGGAGGCGTGCCGGACAGAGGGCGGTTACGACGGATTCAGCACTGGAACGCTGCCAACGTCGACCGGGTGCTGGTCACCACCCTGGAGCAGGGCGAGCCGTGGGTCTCGGTCGGTGATCTGCGTGCTGATCAGCTCGTTGAGGTGGTGGAATCGAGCAGCCCGTTTGCCGGAATGCCTCGCCGGGAGGCTCAAACGCTGACCGGTATGGTTGGTGATCCTGTCTATCTGTCAGCCGGGCGACTCGACGCGATCAAGGATCCGCTCACAATGCTTCGAGCGTTCGAGCGGATTTCCGCAGTCCAACGGGACGCGCGGCTCTATCTGTACTATCTGACCGATGAGTTGCTGAACGATATTGTTGCGTTCCTCGACGCGCGTCCTGATCTGGCTGAACGTGTCGCCTTGCGTGGCCGTGCACCGTTGGATGAGATGGAGGCAATCTACTCGTCCGCTGATGTGCTGTTGCAGGCGAGCACGAGGGAGTGGAGCGGCCTGGCGGTCATCGAGGCCATGTCGTGTGGCTGCATCCCGATTGTGACCGACATCCCCTCGTTTCGGAAGATTACAGATCACGGACGTGTTGGACGCCTGGTTCCGGTCGGCGACGCGAACGCGATGGCGAAGGCCGCACTGGCGCTGACTGCCAGCGAACGGGGACCGCTGTCAGCAGCCGCGCGGGAACATTTTGCCGAGTCGCTCTCATTCGATGCGATGGCGCGAGCGATCAGTGGAGTCTACGTTGAGGTCGTTGAGGCGCGTCGCGGTCTGGATCGCGTTGGAAGAGTACAATAGCGACCATGACAATGAGACACGCACCGGCAAAGCGCATCATCAATATCAGCGAACGACGTAAGACCTCCTCGGCGAAGACCTCGCCGCGTGGGTTGGCGATCGCGTTTGGCTTCGGCCTGCTCGCACTCGCCTTCGATCAGGCCTGCGATGCATTCAAGCGACGCGGCTACAAGCGGCGCGAGGCGCTGAGTGATGGTGCGGCACATATCGCGACGGCGCTGGCTGTTTCGCTGCCAGCCGCCCCTTTCGTCCAGGACCGCAAGCGGTTCGTTGCGCTGGCGACGTTGAGCGCGGTCGCGATCGATCTCGATCACGTCGTCGCCGCTCGCTCGACGAGTCTGATCCCATGCATGACGATGCCGCATCGGCCTGCTTCGCATAGCGTCCTGACCGTCGGGATCGTCAGTTATGCTGTCGAGCGGTTCTGGCCGGGTACCCAGAGTGGTTTGGCGATCGTTCTCGGACTAGGTTCGCACCTGCTTCGTGACCTCGCGACAGGTGGCGCGCCGCTCTTTATCCCGCGCAGGATCATTGAGATTCCTCGCCCGCCGGTAGCGTCGATGATGCTTGCACTGGGTGTGTTCGGGCGCTGGTATGCACGACATATGCTCGATCCACAGCGCCGCCGGCGTTCCAATACGTCGGTTCTCGCACCCGAGGCGATCCTGGTAACCTCACGAGCAATCCGAGCCATCCGTGAGCATTCTCGCGCCGCCTGATACGGATGACGTTGACGCATCAGTCACGTCGTTGCCAGCGTCGTCCGGCGCTGTCTACGCGATCGTTGTCAACTTCCGCACGCCCGACCTGACGGCGAGTGCCATCGAGCATCTTTGCGCCAGCAGGCTCGACGCTCGGCCGCTGCACGTCATCGTCGTTGACAACGGCTCGGGCGACGGGAGCGCTGACCAGTTGGCCGCGCAGTTCCCGACGATTCCAGTCATCGCGTCACCGCAGAACCTCGGATTCGCCGGTGGAAACAACCTCGCAATCGCCGAACTGCTCGGGCAGATCCCAGCCTGGACCGACCGGAACGACACCTTCGTGCTGCTGATCAACAGCGACGTCGAGGTCGACGTAGATGCCGTTGCGATCTGCGTCGACTTTATGAAAGCACATCCATCCGTCGGAATTGTTGGTCCAAAGGTTGTCCTTCCGGATGGACGACTCGATCTGGCCTGCCGGCGTGGATTCCCGACCCCGGCCCGGGCGTTCTGGAAGTTGACCGGTCTGGCAAAGCGTTTTCCGGACAATCCGCGCTTCACGGGTTACAACCTGACCCACTTGGACGAAGACGAGGTAACCGAAGTCGACGCTGTCATGGGAGCGTTCATGCTGGTTCGCCTCGCGGCAATCGACGCGGCCGGACTCCTGGACGAGCGATTTTTCATGTATGGCGAGGATATCGACTGGGCGTACCGGATCAAACAGCACGGTTGGCGCGTGTATTACGTGCCGACAGCCACCGTGCGACATCTCAAGGGGGCGACGACCCGGCGGCAGTCATATCGGATGATCGTCGAGTTCTATCGTGCGATGTGGCTGTTTCACCGGAAGCATTACGCCGAGCAGTCATTCTTCCTGCTAAACTGGCTTGTGGCCGCCGGGGTCGTTGTTCGTGGGAGCGTTGCGATCGCGGCAAACGCGCTGCGTCCAGCCGAAGCGAAGCGCGTTTCCTGACCTGCTCCATGGGTTAGCGGCTCGGCCACGTACGAGGGTGCAACAGATACGCAGAACGTCACACATCGCCGACCCTCGACCGCACGACGAAGGAGCACCGACCGATGGCAAAATCCGGCCCGCCGCTCGCGACGTTACCGTCGCGGAGCGATCGCACGGGTCGCCAGGCTACCGGAACGTCTCCGTTCCAGCAGCCCGGACGTGTTGCACGTCGCCGAGACGCGTCCCGTCACGGGCTATTCGCCGTCCTCTCGACCATGGCGCTGTTGACTATCGACACCATAGCGCTCGTCGCCGCCTTCCTCAGCGCGTACAACCTGCGTGATCTGACCGGAACGCTCGGTCCGACGGCGCAGCCTCCCCGCTCTACCTATCTGCTGCTCGTTGGACTGGCGACCGGGGCGGTATTGACCGTCTTTGCACTCGGTGGGATGTACCGGCAACGCCGGACGATCTCCCGTATCGACGAACTGTATCGGGTCGTCTCCCACGTCTCACTCGGTTTGATCGTTGCGATTGCGACGGCGTCTCTCATCATTGGCCAGGAATACGTCTACTCGAGGCAGATCGTCGCATATGGCTGGTTGTTCGCTGTGCTGGCGGTGACGGTCGGACGCATGCTTCATGTCGGCGTAATCGGCATGTTGCGGGCGCGTGGCGTTGCAACGGATCGGCTCGTGATCGTTGGCGCCGGTACGACCGGACGACTGGTGCTGGACAAGGTACGCCGCTCTCCGCAGTTGGGGTTCGATACTGTCGGATTCGTTCGGCACTCACCGATCGATGAGCCACTGCCCGAGGAACTTGACGGTATCCCGATGCTGGGAATGTCCAGCGAATTGGCCGACATTGTCGAGGCGCACGATGTCGATGAGATCATCGTCGCGCTCTCCGGTACGCCGCATGAAGAGGTGCTGGATCTGGTCTATTCGGTGAACGCGTTGCCGGTCGCGATTCGGGTCTATCCTGACTCGTTCCGGTTGCTCACCAGCGATAGCCTCTCGATCACTGACCTCAACGGACTCCCTACCGTCAGCGTCCGGTCGATTGGGTTGCGTCGAGTTGACCGGATGGTGAAACGCACCGTCGACATCATCGTCAGCAGCGTCGTTCTTGTGACGCTCTCGCCATTGATGCTTGCGATCGCTGTACTTGTGAAACTCACATCGCCAGGGCCAGTCTTCTTCGTTCAGGAGCGTGTCGGCCAGGACGGACGCGCCTTCCAACTGCTGAAGTTCCGCTCGATGCCAGTGAACGCCGAAGCTGAGAGTGGACCGGTCTGGACGACGCGGGACGATGCGCGTCCGACGGCGGTTGGCCGGATCATTCGTCGCTACTCGCTCGACGAACTGCCGCAGTTCATCAACGTGCTGCTGGGCGAGATGAGTGTCGTTGGGCCGCGCCCCGAGCGTCCATACTTTGTCGAGCAGTTCAGCCAGCGGATCCCATCGTACATGGCACGCCATCATGAGAAGTCAGGCGTGACCGGCTGGGCGCAGGTCAATGGGTTGCGTGGCGATACGTCGATCGAAGAGCGTACCCGATACGACCTGTACTACGTCGAGAACTGGTCGGTGCTGTTCGACCTGAAGATCATGGTTAAGACGCTGTTCCACATCTTCCGACGCGACAACAACGCCTACTAGACACCCGCTACAACCCGCGCGACTGGCCACGCCGGAGCAGTTCGCCGCTACCCGCTGCCCCGGTGACTCGGCCGTTCTCATAGACAATCTCGCCGCGCCGGATCGTCATTGATGGCCAGCCGGTGACTTCGGTCCCCGAGTAGACCGAATGGCCTGCCCTCGACAGCATGTCCTCGTCGCGAATGACGCGGCGCTCGTCCGGGTTCCAGAGGATCAGGTCGGCGTCGGCACCAACGGCGATCGTTCCCTTGCGTGGGTACAGGCCGAAGAGTTTGGCGACGTTCGTCGAGGTCAGCGCAACGAGTTGTTCGAGAGTGATCTTGCCTCCTCGGACGCCTTCGTCATACAGCATCGGTAACATCGTCTGAAGGTTCTCGACACCGGGGCGAAGATTGCCGACGTGGAGTTCGGGGTCGAGTTTGTGTTCGAGCGTCCACGGTGCGTGGTCGGTGCAGATGGTGTTGATCGCGCCGCTCCGCAGTCCGTCCCAGAGTGCGACGCGGTCCGATTCCTCGCGCAGTGGCGGCTGACCAACGTATTTTGCGCCATCGGGCTCGAGGAAGCGCTCGCTGGTGAGGTGCAGGTAGAGCGGTCGGGTTTCGACATAGACCGGTACGCCTCGCGCCTGCGCGTCGCGGCAGACATCGAGTGCGGCCTCGGAAGACAGGTGGACGATGTAGACCGGCGCACCGGTGACTTCGGCGAATGCGACGGCGCGTTGGGTTGCAACGACCTCGGAGATGATCGGCCGGCTTGCCGGGTAGTTCGAGAGAGACCGTCGCCCTTCCGCCAGCAACTTGTCGATCGACCAGCGGAGGATCGGGTAGTCCTCACAGTGAATCATGGTGAGCAGACCGTTGCGGCCAGCTGCCTCCGTCGCGGCCAGGAACCCATGTGTGCGACTGTCGAACGATGGCGTGGACATGAAGAACTTGATGTCGGAATGGCCTGCATCCAGCAGTTGATCGATCTCGTCCAGGATCGCCTGGCGTGGTTCGCTGATGACCGGATGGAGGATGACGTCCGCGATCGATTGCTCCCGAGCGATCTGCGCCTCGCGCTCGAGGCCAGCGAGGATCGATTCTCCCGCTCGGAGAAACGTCATGTTGCCGACCGTAGTGATGCCCCCGGCCAGGGCCGCCTCGGACCCGCTGGTGAAGTCATCGGCCCACTGAATCGCAGCCGGGTCCGGTTCATCGCTCGTCAGATGGACGTGTGCGTCGATCGCGCCCGGCAAGACGAAGTGACCATTGGCGTCGATCTCGCGCGTACCGGTCAGGTCTCCGCCGATCTGAACGACTCGCTCGCCGCGGATACCGATATCTGCCTGAAAGCGCGAATCAGCGGTAACGACTGTCCCCCCGCGAATCACGATATCGACTTCCACCGTGGCCCCCACCTCTCAGGCTCATGACGCACTCTCCTGCGCGGTGAGGCTACCACGATTCCCCAGGCTACCGGAGGAACCCGGTTTGTGGTCGGCAACTACAATGGGTTACTCTCGGCGCGACTGCCGATTCGAATGGGTTTGGGACATCTTGGAGACTCGCATGACGACTACGACTCCGCTGCAGCCAACGCTGGACGAAATCTACGCCGCCCGTCAACGCCTGCACGGGATCGCGATCCGGACTCCGCTGCTCCAGTTGCACGGCTCGGAGTCGATCTGGGTCAAGCCGGAGAACCTTCAGCCCGTTGGTAGTTTCAAGATGCGTGGGATCTATAACGCGGTGGCTTCGTTGTCCCCCGCGGAACGCGCGCTTGGCGTCAGCACGGTTTCGTCGGGCAACACAGCGCAGGGACTCGCCTGGGCGGCTCGGCATTTCGGGATTCCGGCCCGGGCGATCATGCCTTTGACGACTGCCGCCAACAAGATCGCGGCGACTGAAGCGTATGGCGGGACACCGGATCTGATGTCTGGCGATCAGGCGTTTGGCTACCTACGGGCCGGTGGCTACCACGACTTTCCGGACACGTTCATCCACCCAGTTGCTAACCGCGATGTGATCGCGGGCCACGGCACGATTGGACTGGAGATCGACGAGGATATGCCCGACGTCGATACGGTGTACGTACCGATCGGTGGAGGCGGGCTGATCGCGGGGATATCGAACGCGCTCAAGGCGCTCCGGCCATCAGTAAGAATCGTTGGTGTCCAACCAGCCGGCTGCACGCCAGTCATCGCCGGACTCGCGGCTGGAAAACCGGTTGACGTCACCGTCGACACCATTTGTGATGGCGTCGCGGTCTCGTTCATGTTTCCGGAGATGCATCCATTGCTGGAGTCGCTGGTGGATGACATCGTCACTGTCACTGACGATGATGTCCGAAGAATGGTCCGGCACCTCGCATTGAAGAACAAACTCGTTGCAGAAGGTGCCGGTGCACTTGCGGCCGCGGCTGCGGTTGCGGCGGGGAACGAGCGGCGATCGATTGCAATTATCAGCGGCGGAAGCATCGACGCGGACCGACTGGCCGAGATCGTTAGCGCTGACGATGCGTGATGTGTGTGGCTACGGCTGGAGCGGTTGCTCCTCCTTAAGGCCGGTTTCCTGTGCCTGGGAATCCACGATTTCCTGGCAATCCACGCAGTACTTCGAGAACGGGATGATGCGCAGGCGTTCGAGCGGGATGTTCTTTCCGCAGCGCAGGCAAGTTCCGTAGGTACCCTCGTCCATCATTCGGAGCGCGTCTTCGATCGCAGTCACCCGGTCGCGCATCTCCTGCTCGACGGTCATGAGCCGCTCGCTCTCGTAGACGTTCGTACCGAAGTCCGCCATGTGGTTCGACGGGACGCCGCCTTCCTGATCGCTGTCGCGGGTCAGTTCGTCGGTCTCCTGGTCGATATCGCCGATCGCCGCGCGACTTGTGCGAAGGTCGTCCTCGAGTTTTTCGCGCAGCTTGACGAACTGTTGTTCTCGTGTCGGCATCTGTCTTCCTTTCGATCGCCTTGAATGTCGTCTTCATGTGCCGCAACGACACCGGCTGACAGATAATCACTACGGTGCAGTCATGCCGGGCATTGCGATATCCAAGAAGCAATGTCCGTGCCGATGCGCCGAGACGAGATTGCAGGAATGACGGGGAGATGAATTGCGATGTCTCTATTCGATCCAGCCGACCGTGAGCTACTCGAACAACCATCGTTCGCTGCCCTGGCCCTTCAGTTGCCAGGTGGAGCGCTCCAGAACACAATGATGTGGTACCGTCTGATTGACGATTCCCTGCGGATGATCGCGCCAGCCGCGTCGGCCAAAGCGCGTGCACTTCAGCGGTCTGCACAGGTGGCCGTCGCGATCCATGCTCCCGACAATGCCTATGACTATCTTGAAATTCGTGGGCAGGCCGAGGTCGTCGAAGACGACAATGCGGCTCGTGTCGAACTTCGTGAGATCGCGACGCGCTATATCGGCGAGCGGGCCGACGACTACGTGAGCCGGTTGTCCGACGCGCCTCGCGTGATACTGGTCGTGAAGCCGGAGCGCGTACGCCGTCATCGTGGGACGCCGCCGTCCGCGTCGAATTGAGTGAATCGTCTCGCGGTTTCTGGCGCGTTCGATGAAAGGCCAAGCGCTTGGGCGATGCCCACGTCATCCTGAATATTGCGGTCGCCCTTGCCGCTGCATTTGTCGGAGGCGTCGTCGCCCGCCGCGTGGGATTGCCGGTAATTGTCGGGTATCTGATCGCCGGACTCGCAATTGGCCCCTCGACTCCGGGGTATGACGCCGATGTTGAGTCGGTCCGCGTGCTCGCTGAACTCGGCGTGGCCTTCCTGATGTTCTCGCTCGGCGTCGAGTTCTCGCTTAAGGAGTTGCTCGAAGTTCGACGAATCGCGTTGGGAGCCGGGTCGATCCAGGTATTCGTGACGACGGCGTTCGGGCTCGGTCTGGCGCTGCTGCTCGGCTGGTCGTGGTCGCAGGCGATTGTGTTCGGGATGATCGTCGCGTTGTCCTCATCGGTCGTCGCGTTGAAGTTGCTTGGCTCTCGCGGTGAGACGGCGACCCGTCACGGCAGGGTGACGGCAGGAATCGCGATCTTTCAGGACCTTGCGCTCGTCCCGATGCTGATCCTGCTGCCGGTACTCGCAAACGACGGCGGCAACATCTTCATTGGTGTTCTGCGGTCGGTAGGACTTGCGATCATCGTGCTGGGTCTGGTGATCTTCCTTGGCCTCAGAATCGTTCCATGGTTGCTGGAACACGTCGTGGCGACTGCCTCGCGGGAGCTGTTTCTACTTGCAATCGTCGTGATCGCGCTTGGGACGGCGATCACCACCGAGGAAGCGGGCTTGTCCATTGCGCTCGGCGCATTCCTGGCCGGGCTGATCGTCTCGGAGTCGGCGTTCAGCCATCAGGTGCTGGCCGACATCATTCCGTTGCGTGAGGCTTTCGCGACGCTCTTCTTCGTCTCAGTCGGGATGTTGCTCGATCTGTCCTACGTCAGCCATCACATTGGTGTCGTCGTCCTGGTGACCCTGATCGTGCTCGTCGGCAAGATGCTGATTCTGACAGGAACCGTTCGCGGATTCGGGTTGCCGCTTGCGAGTGCGGTGATTGTCGGTGCATTGCTGCCGCAGATTGGCGAAGTCTCGTTCATTCTTGCTGGTGAAGGTTTCGATCGCGAACTGATCGACCAGGGAGGCTATAACCTCGTCCTCGCGGTTTCGGTGGGTACGCTCCTGATCTCGCCGATGATCGATACGGCAGTACCGGGAGCGCTGCGCGTTGCACGACGATTCAACAGCCGTGTATTCGAAGAGGTCAACACCGAACTGCTGGAGGGTGGCCCGACCTCGCGGCACACGATCGTCTGTGGTTACGGACGACTCGGCATCGTCCTCGCTGACTCATTGAAGCGGCGTGGGTTTGCATGCGTCGTCGTTGACAACGACCCGGCGTCGGTTCGCGAGGCGCTCGGTCACGGGATTCCCGCGATCTACGGCGACGCAGGAAACAGCGAGATCCTCCACCGTCTGGGGATCGAGCGTGCACGAGTCCTGGCAGTCGCCATTTCGGACCCGTTCGCTGCCGAGGCCGCCGTTCGTAGCGGTCGCCACGCCAACCATCGTCTTGACATCATCGCGCGGGCACGGAGTCGCGAGCAGATGCAACGCCTGCGCGACCTTGGGGCAAACGAGGTCATTCAGCCTGAGTTCGAGGCAGGGCTGGAACTCATTCGCCATGTCCTGCACGTTCACGGACTCGATCAACGTCAGGTCGGGGCTATCGTTCAACGCCGACGCGAGGCGTACTACACCGTTGACGAACGAGACTGACGGGCGCCAAATCTGCCGGGTCGAGCGTAAGTAATATCTCTGGAATATCACCATCGTCCATACCTGATATTGGACGATATCTCACCAGCCATTCATACTTCAACGATCACCATGTGAGAGGACGCTGAAGTATGAACGCCACACACGCCACAGATCACCGAGTTGATGGTACCGATGGAATGACGCTGGCTGTCCGTGAGATCGTGCCCGACGTTGCCGGCACTGCAGCACCACTGATCCTTCTCCACGGAGCGCGTGCGGGAGGCGTCGCGTCATTCGATCTGCCTGTGCCAGGCGGTTCGCTCGCTCGCGATCTGGCGGCAACGGGGAGAAGGGTCTACGTCATGGATGTCCGCGGCTACGGGGCATCCTCCCGGCCACCTGAAATGTCCGATCCGGCTGCAGCACATCCACCCATCGTCCGGTCTGTCGATGTCGTTAATGACATTGCTGCCGTTGTCGACTGGGTCTGCGCCCGGACGGGACACGAGCAGGTCGCGCTGCTCGGTTGGGCGACCGGAGGGCATTGGGTCGGCTATTACGCGAGCCTGCACCCTGATCGTGTGAAGCAACTCATCGTCTACAACTCGCTCTACGGTGGGACGGCGGAACATCCCTCGCTTGGTCGTGGAAGCAACCTTGAAATGCCGGACCGGCCGGGGCATTTCGACCGGAGCGGAACCGGCGCATGGCGAACGTCGGACGCTGCCTCGCTTCTCCGAACGTGGGAGAACTCGATTCCTGGTGACGACCTCGATGCCTGGAGAGATCCAGCCGTGGCTTCAGCCTATGTTGAAGCGGCGCTAGCAGCGGGGGGATCGGAAGGCGCGTTCACGCACCCATCCGGCGCGCTCGAAGATAGTTTCTATCTTGCGACTGGACGGCAATTATGGGATGCGTCGTTTGTTCGTGCGCACACGCTGGTCATTCGTTCGGAGCGGGATTTCTGGTCCAGGCCAGCCGATGTGACGATGCTTGTCGACCATCTCATCGACGCTGCATCCGTCCGAGCCGTGACGATTCCGGACGCCACACACTTTGTCCACCTCGATCGTGCGGAGCGAGGCAGACAGCGCTTCGTGGATGAGGTCGTTGGGTTTCTACGAGAAACGGACTAGCGCGCTCGTTAGTCGCCGACTCCCCGCGACAAGGCAGGTTCGACACGGTCTGGTCGCCGGGTCACATCGGGGATCTCGATCGGCTTCATTCTGATCGACCATGTCGCCGCCGCCGCTAGGAAGCCGAGGGCGACGTTGGCGATCAACGCTGCCTGGTAGTTCCCGGTGAGGTCACGATCGAGTCCGGCCACGAAGGCTCCAACGCCGGAACCAACGTTCATCGCGGTGAAGATGAAGCCGAAGATCGTTCCAATAGAGGCGCGGCCGAAGATATCAGCGGCGATTGCTGATCCGAGTGGCGTCGTCGATGTCCACGAGACGCCGAGGATAATCGCGGCGATGAAGATGCCAGGGATGAACGACCCAACAGCCAGCAGCACGAGAAACGAAAGGCCGCGCAGGAAGTAGGTCAGCGTCAGAATCTCACGGTGTCCCTTGCGGTCCGAGAGATACCCCAGGAGGAGCGAGCCAACGATACTCGCACCGCCGACAACCGACATGGCGAACGATGCTGTCGTCTGCATCGTGTGAGTCGAGTGTTCCGGCATATCCGTCAGGTACGGGATCATGTGGACCGAGGTGAAGCCCATCGTGACGCCGCAGACGAACATCCCGAACGAAAGTTGCCAGTAGGCCGCTGTTCGAACGGCCTGTCCAAGCGAGATCTTTGGACCGTCCGGAACCCCGGCGCGCCGCGAGTTCTGGGCAGCGATTCGCGCCGGCGAGTCGCGGATGAACAGCACCGCCAACGGCAGCACCAGCACGATCAGCGCAATCGCAATCGCGTAGTAGCTTGCGCGCCATCCCCAGGCGACCATGATTGCCGTCGCGACCGGAATGATGAGGAGTTGGCCGTAGGCAGCGCCGGAGGTCGCCAACGAGAGGGCTAGACCACGCTTCTTCTCGAACCAGCCGTTGACGAGAGCGGTTGTGTTGACCGGCGATGTCGCCGCGAACCCGAAGGCAGCCAGCAGCCCGTAGAAGATGTAGATCTGCCAGAGGCGATCCGCGAAGGTCATCGGGATCATCGCGATCGCAGTCGTGACGACACCGGCGATCAGAATTCGTCGCGATCCCAGGCGGTCAACCAGAATGCCAATCAGCGGCTGCAGGATAGAAAGCGCGATCACGCTGATGGTGACAGCCAGCGCCATCTCGGCGCGGCTCCAGCCATACTCCTCGGTAACGGGGATGAGCACGACGCCGAAGAGAAACCTGCCACCGGAAGAGATGGCCAGCGTCAGCATCACGGCGATGACAACGACCCATCCCTGGTAGATTCCGAAGACACGCTGTCCGCGATCGCGTTCCGTCATCCCTGTACTTCCATTTTGACGTCGAATATTCGATCGCTATCTTAGCAGTCAGTTCGGAACCTTGTCGTCTGCTGCACAGGACCGCGCAACTTTGCTACAGTCTCGACAATGGAGTTGATTGCAACGGGTAGAGGTGTCGACCTGATGAACGTCTCGGAGTTGGTTCAGCAAGCATTTGAGAAGCACGAAGGGCTTCCAGCGGCGCCATTCAGTCCCGACATGGCCGACGATGTCGCCTATCTTGCTACGCCGGATCGGCTCGCGTACGCGCTGGGCTGGATTGTCGCGTCGGCGATTGTCAACGCGCGCTACGCAGATTCTGGAATCGATGCGTTGCCGATCTTCACGCCTGATGGTGGCTGGGATCGTTTTCTACTAACACGAAAGACGACAGCCGATATTTACCGGCAGGAGTCCGCCAACCGGTTCGGCATGATCATGTTGACCGGCGAAGACGCACCCCGCATCACGCGCGCGTCCGGTGAAACGCGGTTGGCGCTTGGGACGCTGCTGCGGGAGGATCCGGAGCGAGCGATCGCTGAGGCAGTCGCCCTCATTCCGCGGCGGCCGATCGAGAAACCTGACCTGCAGAAGCGGTGGAAAGACCGCCAGAAGTATTACCCTCAACTCTACGCGACCGCTGCGCAGATCGTCGTCGAACACCCAGGCACGATTGCTGCCCGCGAGATCTTTGTCGACGACAAGCCGGTCGATGGCAAGTTCCACCCGTTGTACCTGCATGGCGCGGCGACGAGTCCGGCCCTCGTTTACGACTGGTTTCTGATTCAGCACGGTGAGCGAGCGACGTTTATTCGGACTCACGCGGGGCAATCGATTTACGAAACCGATCGGGGCGGCTGGTCGACGGTGAAGCGTCAGTTGACCGCCGAAGATCCCGAAGGCATGAAGGCTCGCATTCTCTCATGGTTGCGGCTTGAAGGTGCGCCGGATAAGTCAATCGACTAGGCCGCACCGGGAATACCCACACCCTGGCATGCGTTTATACCCATAGGGGGTATATTGGCCGCACGGCGGCGACCCCGGAAGGAGTATTGAGGATGACAACGACACGCCCGTCACGCCTGCAGGGGTACCGTCAGCGGCGCGATGAGTTCATGCGGACCAGCGAGCACTCTCCGTTGACGGAGCGTCAGCGGGAGAACTTCGTTCCGCTCGACTACTTCGAGGAGCGACCGGACCTCGTCTTTACGCTTGACGTCGACAAGGACGTACCTACCGAACCAGTTGACCTGCCGACGACGACCGGCACGACGAAGCAGTACATCCCGTTCGGACGAGTGACGTTTGAGATCGATGGTGAGCAGGCGAACCTGATGGTCTACCGCGAGCCAGAGCGCGGTCGGTTGACGATCCCGTTCCGGGATACCACCTGTGGCCAGGAAGTCTATGGCGCGGGTCGATCTGTCGATCCGCAGGAGCGGCCAGATGGCAAGTTAACTCTTGATTTCAACTACGCCTATGGTCCGTACTGCCAGTACAACGACAACTGGGTATGTACCGTTCCACCGATGGAGAACTGGCTTCGGGTACCGATCCGCGCCGGCGAGAAGGCGTATCCCGGTAAGGAATCGTCCGACTACTAGAGCGGTTCTCAGAAGCATTGCCTGTCGTCCTGAGCCGCAGCGAAGGACCTCCCCTGCTTTTACCGCTTTGGTCTCGAACGAGGAGAGGTCCTTCGCTGCGGCTCAGGACGACAGGGTAGGCAACGATTCTGCAACCCGCTCTAATCAACGCCCACACAATGCAAAGGGCCAGGTCCGGATTCGTGGACCTGGCTCTTTGCGTTTGCCCTACGATGACGATTCCGCCGCGTTCCTGACTGCGTCGGTTGTGATCTGGAAGTGTGACGCGGACCAGGTCGGCTTGCCATCGCGTAGCACGATCACCTGCGGTGACTCGTGCCGGACGCCGGTGTCCGCTTCGATCTGTCGGGTGAGCGCGCGCTCCTTTGACACGTCGATCAGGACAACGTCGTCATCGAGTTGCTCCATCTGGGCGTAGGCTCGGGCACTGATCGGGCAGTACGGATCGTGGTTAAAGAGGATCAATCGTTCCGTTTTCGATTGTTCGAGCAACATCTCGATCGACTCAACCCCATTGACCTGATTGAAACGTGTCGCCACCTGGTGAACTCCTTGAACACTGAAACGAGTCTCGTTCATTCGCCTTACATCGTACCGGAGTGCAATGCGAATGCCAGCGGCCGATGCTGGCATGTTGACTGCGTTAGTAGTGAGAGTACGACGACACGTGATCACCATCCAAATAGAGACAACAATCTATAGATCACCAATGTGAGGCAAGATGGATAGCACAATGAATGATGATATTCCGATGGGGAGCACACTCCATCCCCACCATTTGCATCAGATCAGAAACCGGCTTACCGTCGTCAAGGGTGTCGCGCAACTGCTCGACCGGCATGTTCGGCGCGACGACTGGAAGCGAGACAAGATCGTCGAGCGCGTTGACCGCCTGCAGGATGAGATCGCGCAACTGGAGGACCTCGTCGAGAGTTTCTCGTCCAGCGATGAGGCGTTCACAGACGACACTGCCAGCGATCCTGTTCACTAGACTCCAGCCACTCGCTCGCTAGCGACGATCTTCGCGTCGGTTCGTCGCGTCCACCCGCAACCCTACGATCACCCCGCCGACGATTGGTCTTGTGTGGGTGAATCGCTCCCGCGTATTCTGCTCGTCACCAATGCAGGTTGTCGCCTACCGGCGGCACTGAGGGATGGAGCAGGAGATGCGCATTACTCGCGCGACGACGTATGTTGTCGGCAACCCCTGGAAGAACTGGCTCTTCGTGCGGCTCGACACCGATCAGCCAGGGCTGTACGGCGTCGGTGAAGGGACGCTCAACGCCTTTGCCCGAACGGTCGAGGCGGCCATCCACGAACTCGCGCCTCGCTACGAAGGCATGGATCCGTTTCAGATCGAAACCATTACTCAACGGATGGCACGCGACGTCTACTCCGAAGGTGGCCAGATCCACATGAACGCAGTTGCAGCGATTGAGACTGCGTGCTGGGACATCATCGGCAAGGCGACCGGGCGACCGATCTACGATCTTCTCGGCGGCCGGTACCACGAGTCACTTCCAGCCTATGCAAATGGCTGGTACACAGGCGAGCGGACGCCGGAAGCGTTTGCCGAACGTGCCAGCGAGGTCGTCGGGATGGGGTATACGGCGCTGAAGTTCGATCCGTTCGGAGCGGCCTGGCGGGTGATGCCTCCGGTCGAGCGAAAACTTTCGCTCGATATCATCGCCGCCGTCCGTGACGCGGTCGGGCCGGACATCCAGCTCATGATCGAGGGGCACAGCCGTTTCAGTGTCGGCGAGGCAATCTGGGTTGGCGAACGATTGGCGGAGTTCAATCCGACCTGGTTCGAGGAGCCCACGCAGCACCTGAAGATCGACGCGACAGCCGAGGTTGCACGACGGATCACTGTCCCGGTTGCGACCGGCGAGAGTTTTACCTCCCACCATCAGTTCGCTGAGTTGCTGGGACATAACACCGTCCATATCTTGCAGCCGGACCCGTGCAACATGGGCGGCATCTGGCGGACGCGGCAGGTTGCGGCGATGGCGGACGCGCACTATGCCGTGGTCGCGCCGCATCAGGCACAGGGACCACTCTGCACCGCTGTCTGTGTCCAGCTGGGCGCCTGTACGCCAAACCTCCTGGTTCAGGAACTGTTTGACGAGTTCAACGTCGGTTGGGAACAAGAGATCGTTTCGCCGCCGGTTCAGGTCGTCGATGGCAGGATTGTCGTCCCCGATCGTCCGGGGCTTGGCGTTGACCTGAACTGGCAGGAGATTGAGAAGCACCCATATCAGGTCCAGAACTTCCTACCGCTTTTTGCTCCTGGCTGGGAACGGCGCGAGGGGGGCGAAACGGCCCCGCCGGCTGCCGCCGCTGCCGTTTCAGCCGCCGATCAGGATGCGGTGCCCGCGAAGGATGGTGAAGCATGAAGCCGTTGACAGGGATTATTCCGGCGATCGTTACCCCGCTGTACGATGATGGGTCACTCGATCTCGATTCGCTCAGGCGTCTCGTCGCATTCGAGCGCGACGAGGGGGCTGATGGACTGCTGATTCTGGGACTGTCTGGCGAAGGTGTGATGCTGGAAGTCGCCGAACGCGAGCAGGTGACCGAGGTCGTCGTCGCGTCGGCGGAAGGCATGCCGTTGCTGGTTGGATGCAGTGCAGACACAACCCAGGACGCCGTCGCGCTGGTGCGTGGCGCGGTCGAGCGGGGTGCGGACGCGGTCATGGTCGCACCGCCGCGTCGTCCCGGTCAGACGAAGGACGACGCACGCGAGCACTATCGCGCGGTTGCTGCTGCGGCTGGCGATTGCGAGGTGATGGTCCAGGACGCACCGTTCGCGGTCGGCTTCGAACTTGGTGTTGAACTCGTACTGGAACTGGCGCAGGAACTACCGAATATTCGCTCGTACAAGATCGAGGCGTTACCGTACTGGGAGAACGCGATACGAGCGTCCGCAACGGCAGGACAGTCATTGCGGATGTATGGTGGCCACGCCGGGATGTACCTGCCGGACGTCATCGATTCTGGAGCAATCGGCCTGATCCCGGGGCCCGAGTTTGTTGCCCCGTTGAAGCAAGCCTGGACTGCGTATACGTCGGGCGATCGCGCAGAAGGAGATCGCATCTACCACGCGTTGCTTCCTGCGCTCGTGTTCCAGGCGCAGTCGTGGTCACTACTGGTCGGCGGCCACAAGACGTTGCTCCACGAGCGGGGAATCATCGGCTCGACGCGGTCACGATTGCCGGAGGCGAACCTGTCCGATTCGTTGCGCCAGCGGATGCTGAAGGTGGCGGGTTCTATCCGGGTCTGACGCCTGCCAGATACGCGCAGAGATCAGTGACGGCCTTTGGCGACGAGGACGGCTGTGAAGGTCCGCACGAGAATCTGGATGTCGAGCCAGATGCAACGACGCTCGATGTAGGCGATGTCGAGACGTAGCCGGTCGTCGAACTCGGTCTCTCCACGTCCAACAATCTGCCAGAGGCCCGTCAATCCAGGTGTGACATCGAGCCGCTCAGTCTGCCAGAGCGCATAGGTGCTGGCGGAGAAGGAGGTTGGCCGCGGGCCGACAAGGCTCATGTCACCACGAATGACGTTCAGGATCTGCGGGAGTTCGTCGAGGCTCGTCTTTCGCATGATCTTCCCGACGCGGAGGACGCGTGGATCATTGGTGATCTTGAAGTCGGGCCATTGCAACTCATTGAGGTGCATCAGTTCCTTCTTCATTTCCTCGGCGTTGGGAACCATCGAGCGGAACTTGTACATCCGGAATCGCCGGCCGCCCTTGCCGGTGCGGTCCTGTGTGAACATGATCGGCCCGCCGGGCGATTCGATCTTAATGAGCAGCGCGCAAAGCAGGAACGCGGTCGCGAGAACGGGCAGCGCGAGTAACACGATCGTGAGGTCCAGACAGCGCTTCACGATGTGGTACGCCCGCCCACTGATGATCTGTTGACCGGGCTTAAAACTCTCGATCCATTCCAGCCCAGGTTGTTCTGTAATCGGCGGTGCCTGCTGACTGCTACCGCTGTAATCCTTGTTTGAGTCGATTAACGAACTCATTGATCCCCTCACGCCCGCGGTCAAGTCTGTCGAGCCGGCAGCGCCTAAAGCAAATCGGCAATCGAAGAACCATCGTACGTACGCATTCCGCAGAATCGTAGGCTGAAACGAAATGATAGTGTGAACGAATTGCGTGCTGGCTCCTTGTGCCGCACAGTCGAGTCGTGTTACGCTGACGGTACAAAAGTAGATCGCCCTGGTTCTCGAACCGGTGCTCGCGCGATGTCTCGCGACGAACTGGAAACTGGACCAAGCGTGTTGGGCCAGGTTTCCAAACCGCGCCCGCGAGTGTGTGGTGTGACCTTGACAGTATTCGTTGCGCAGAGGGCGAGTTGCGCGTCGATCAGACTGTGCGAATAAGGTGACACCCGAAGGCGATGTCGATCGTTAGGATAGTTGAGTGCTCGTCTCTCGCGTGAGAGACAATCGTCCTGATTCAAGGACCGAGACGACGTACAGGGGGAGTTGAGATCGCGGCAAGTGCCGTCCAGCAATCGAGTCGGGAAGCCTGCTGGTGACAGGCTTCGAGCACCCGGACCAGGCCGATCGGACGTGCCACAGGCGCCAGGTCCAAGGGGCATCTGATTCGACGCAGGATTCTAGCGATTTCGAGACCTTCGCTACGCACAACCAGAATCTGAGTCAGCGCGGTGTCAGCGCTGATTGACGCGGCTGGCTGGCTCGGGCGAACCAGCGGTCTGCAAAGAGGTGCGTCGTGAACCAGTTAAAGTTGCAGATTGTCGGGCTGATTGCTGGCCTGGCAGCACTATTCTCAATCGATCGGCTCAATCAATCGTCGTTTGACGTAGCCGCTACCCCGACCATCATTCATCTCGTTGCAGCTGGATTCGTCCTCGCATTGCTCGTGACTCGAATCTCGCGAGTGATTCCGTCCGGCGTGGCCGTCGGCGGTGTCGCGGTGTTCTATGTTGTTTCGCTCGCGTTCACCGATCCCTCTCGCTTCGGTGGTGCCGGCGCGCTGGTGATGGGTGTTGAGATCGGACTCGCCTCGGCCGTGGTGCTGGCTGCAATCCGTGTGTACAAGGGTCTGCACGAGTTCGAGGAGAGTGTCGCCAACATCACGTTGGGCGAACAGTCTGGCGTCGTTTCGCTCGCAGAGGCACAGAACGACATTGCGATCGAAATGTCGCGTGCTCGCCGCCACGAACGCCCGCTGACGGTGACGGTCCTCTCATACGATCCGGACCAGGTCCACGCGTCGTTGCACGAGTTGGTGCGCGATGTGCAGGAACGGATGATGCAGCGCTACATCATGTCGGGTCTGGCGCGCGTGGCGGCTCAAACGACACGTCGCGGTGATATCGTCGTCGAGGACATCGCTGCAAATCGCGTGATCGTGCTCAGTCCGGAATCGACGCCGGACCAGCTCGATGCGCTGACGCACCGGCTGCATGAGTCGGCCTACCGGACGCTTGGCATTCCAGTTCGCTTCGGAGTCGCTGGATTCCCGGATAGCGCGCTGACATTTGAGGACTTGGTCGCGACAGCGGCTGGTGAAGTCACTGACGCGAACAGTCCGATTGGGCGACCGCAGGCGACGGCGCCGGTCCCGTCCGCGTTTGGGGCAGACACTGCTGCGTTCCCGACGGTGCGGACACTGTACCGGGACCTGGAAGATGTCGCTGCACCGCAACACCTCGGCGAGCCCGCCCACGCAATTCACGGAGACTAGCTGGTTCAACGTTGAGAGGACAGCGTCTCATTCTGTCCTCTCAACACTCACATGCCTGGTAGCGTTCTCGCGTAGTGATCTGACGCGTAAACGGCAACAATTCCTCGGCACGACATGGCTGTTGGTACCGGCGCGAGATGATCTACGTGCCTGCCTCAAGCGTGCGCTGCCATTCGACCTGGGCATGTAGACCATCGGCGGGCGAAACGGTTGGCTGGTAGCCGAAATCCCGTTGGGCTTTGGTGATATCTGCCAGGGTGTGGCGCTGGTCCCCGGTTCGGGCAGCCGTGTACTGGCGTTGGGCCGTTGTTCCGACCGCATCCTCGATGATCGCCAGTGCCTCATTGAGAGTGATCGGGATGCCGCCGCCGAGATTGTACGCTTCGCCCGCTTGGCCGCCTGTCAGTGCTAGCACCGTTCCAGTGACACAGTCATCGATATACGTGTTTCCGCGCGACTGTTCGCCATCGCCGAAGATCGTGATCGGCTCACCGCGCAACAGCGAGCGGATGAAGATGTTGTAGGCCATGTCCGGTCGCTGGCGTGGGCCGTAGATCGAAAAGTAGCGTAGAGCCAGCGCTGGTAGTCCGAATGCACGGTGATAGGCGAACACCAACTGTTCGGCAGCGAGTTTGGTGATTCCATACGGGCTGGCTGGCTTGAGCGGAGCGTCTTCATTGCCGCGTGCGTCCACGCCGTAGACCGAGGAGGTTGACACCTGAACGAACCGGCGCCGCTCCAGATCGCCAACTGCGCGAAGGGCCTCCAGCAGCCGCTGGGTGCCGGTGATATTGCACGAGACGTAGAGATCAAACTGGTCCCACGAGGCGGGACCGGCCATCGCTGCGAGGTGAATGACTGCGTCGACGTCAGCGACGGACTCGCGGAGATCGGTGTCGCGCAGGTCAACTTCGAGAAACCGGAAGTGTCGCTGGCCAGTCAGGTTGCTGAGGTTGGATTCCTTGATCGCGCGGGGATAGTACGGGATAAACGCGTCGAGACCAATGACCTCATGCCCGTCAGCAATCAGCCGTTCACAGACGTGGGAGCCGATGAATCCGGCGGCACCTGTTACCAGTACCCTCATCGATCGATCAAGCCTCCCGGCAGATACTCGCAGGCATTCGAACCTGGATTGATCTGCATTCTTCATACAAAAGTCGTGGAGCCGATCGGGCAGCACGTTGGTACGATACCGCCGTGGATCGTGGTCGATAGACGTGATCGCGTTCTCGCGACGATGCGAGAGTGCCGATCCATCGACCCGGCCAAACGAGGCCCGTGTCCGACGCGACGGTATCACGGACGGGCAGCATCGTAAATGCTCGGAAATCGGGAGGCACGCGCTATCGCACTCCGCAAGGGCCGTCCATCGCGAACATTGATTGGCGGCGTCGTTGCGGCGCTCGTCGTCGTTGTGCTGGTCGCAGGTTGCGAAGTTCTGGACCGTCGCGATAGTTCTCGTGATCCGATCAGCGGACTCGTCGGTCGACCGGACACGAGTTCTCCAACGCCCGCTCCGACCTCGACTGCTTCAGCAACCGAGACTGCGACTCGCGAGATCGGTCCCGCCGCGCAGACGCCGGGAGAATCCGTCGTCGATCACGTGACACCGTCAACGAGCCTTGCCTACTTCCACACGATATCTGAACGTGGGGACTCGCCGGTCGAGGTGGCGAAGCAGGCGGGAATTGTGATCCTGACATATGGAGACGAACCGTATCGAGACGCGCTTCGTGAGGCTGGGTACTCCGGCACGATTCTGCTCTACCTGAACGCCGCCCATGTCCATGGCCCGGGGCCGTATGCGGATGCGAGCGCCGAGTGTGATGAAACGTTCGTCCCGCTCAGAAACGGCATTGTGCGCGGCGTCGGCGATTTCTGCCGTGATCTCCATGCGAATGAAGACTGGTTTCTCCACAACGGCGAAGGCGACCGACTCTACTCGCTGGTCAGCGGCACCGAGGTCCATTACCACATGGATCCCGCGAATCCCGAGTGGCGCGCGTACGCGTCCCAGCGGGTCGTCGAGCAACTGATCGGTCCCCAGTCATCCGGGTACGACGGCATCCTGCTGGATAACGTGGATCTGTCGATGACGCGCCTGACGGATCTGGCGGCCAACGCGGATGGAGAGGTTCAGGAGTATCCCAGCGAAGAAGACTACCGCCGTGCCTGGCGTGACTATCTCGCGCTGATTCGTGCACGTGGGGGTGACGCAGCTGTGATCTGGGCCACGTTCGCTTCCGACCCCAACCGGGGTTCATACTGGTCCGAGTACCTGCCGTTTATCGACGGGGTGTTGTCCCCAGCATTCGCGACAGGGTATCGACCGCTGACGGTGGCAGGGTGGGAGAACAATCTGGCTCAGGCCGAGAAGGCGTTGCGCGGAGGCGTCGATCTGATCGCCGTCAGCCGAGGTGAGCAGGATGATCTGGAGTGGCAACAGTTCGCGCTCGCCACATACCTGCTAATCGTTGAGCCAGACAAGAGTTGGTTCCGATACGTCCATCCTGAGTCCAACGACGCACTTCTCACGCTCTGGCAATATCCAAACTACGAAATCGCGCTCGGCGCGCCACTCGGGCCGCGTACCGAGAGCGGGGCGACATGGCGGCGCGAGTTCGCGTGTGGCTATGTTGAAGTCAACCCAGCGCTGCAGACTGGGACGATTGTGCAAACCGAGTGTACGAGTGGAACGGGTTCCTGATACATGCGACCGCCGTTGATTTGTCTGACTGGTGTTGATGGCTGCGGGAAAAGTACGCAGGCGAAGATTTTGAAGGAGCGTCTGGAGGCCGCCGGTTGGGAGACCGCGATGGTCTGGACCGGGGGACGGCCCTACGTCTCTCGCCCGTTGGTGCGGCTTGTCAAGCGACAGTTGAAGGCCCCGGTCCAGCAGGCCGACGGGACGTTCGAGGCACGCGAGGCTGGGGCAAGCCCGTCGGATGAGTTCGGTGATTACCTGAGCAAGTCGAATGAGATGTTCCGTCGATACTGGCCGTTGCGTCGAGGCTGGACTGACGTTTCGCTGACCGAGCACGCAGTCGAAGCGAATCTGGCCGTTCAGCCACACATGCGGGCGGGACGGGCCGTGATTGCCGATCGATACATCTACAAGTCCGTTGTCAACCTGGCGATCTTGCTGGACCTCCCCATGACCTCGCTTCCGACACTGCTGAAGCATCCGGCTGTCCGAGCCGTGCCGACTCCCGACCTCTATTTCCTGATGGACCTCCCGGCTGAAGTCGCGGCTGCCCGAAAGACGGACCTGCCGTCAGTCGAGTACGTCGCCCGGCGTGTGCCGGTGTACCGTGCACTGGCAGCCTATGCTGGTATGCCGGTCGTCGATGCGACGCAGTCGCCCGAGCAGGTCGCCGAGGCGATCTGGTCTGAGGTGGTCCGGCGCGTCCCAGGCCTGTAGGTAGTCGAAGCAGCACGTTGCAACGTGAAACGCTCACACGAATCTCGCCTGAGGCGAAATGTTTGTGGATGGTTTCGGCTTGCGGACGAAACGGCGTCATGGCAGCCTTGTGAAGACTCTGTTAGGCGCCATTGGCTGTGGGATTGAGCAGCAAAGATGCAAGAGGTGATTGCGGGCGTGGAACCAGACTGCGCCGCGGATCCGCACGTGGAAAGGCTGCGTCTGGCGGTCGCGCTCGACGGAGACCCCGAGGCGCCAGGGGCCGCTGGAACGAAGTTCGGACTGTTCATTCAGGCGCTCCGTGACCATCCAGCAATTGATCTGGCTGGTATCGGTGATCTGACGTTGGGTGGTCCGGTGCGGGCAGTTGCTGCTGCCGCTGCCTGGAGACCGAACAAGGCGCGCTGGAAAGAGCATTACCGCAAGAACCCGCTGACATTCCAGTTGCGCAGCCGCCAGACTCGCCGTTGGCTGGCGGACTTACCGACTCGGCCCGACATGATGCTCCAGGTTGGTTCGATGTCGAACCCGGCTGTGTCGTTCGGGATTCCGTATGCGCTCTATCTCGACTTTACCTTCGCGCTGACTCAGCGAGAGTGGCCGGATCGTGCTCCGATGGCGCGCTACGAGATCCCTCTCTGGTTGAAGCTGGAGTCGAAGACCTACCATGGCGCGTCCGTCATCTTTTGCCGGAGCCAGCACCTCGCGAACTCGCTTCGCGAGGACTATGGCGTTGATCCGAGCAAGATCCATGTCGTTGGTGCCGGCGTAAACATCGCCTTGCCGGACAACAGGGCCCTTCCGGTTCGAGATCAGCCGCGCGTTCTGTTCATCGGCAGCGATTTCCGGCGTAAGGGTGGGGACATGGTCCTCGACGCCTGGAAGATCGTCCAGCAGCGGGTGCCGAACGCGAGGCTGACGATGATCGGCCCGACGCCGGTGGACCTGCCAGTGAACGTCGAGACCAATGGCGGACGCTGGGATCCGATGACGATCATCCGCGAACTCCGGCGCGCCTCGGTCTTCGTGATGCCCTCGCGTTGCGAAACGTGGGGTGATGTCTTCATCGAGGCGATGGCCTACGCTGTCCCCTGTATCGGATCGACGAACGACGCGATGCCTGAGATCATCGAAGACGGCCGGACCGGCTACGTCGTCCCGCCCGACAACCCAGCAGCGCTCGCCGATCGCATCTGCGATCTGCTGCTCGATCCGGAGAAAGCCGCCGCGTTCGGCGCCGCCGGGCGACGGCGCGTCGAGGAACGCTATCTCTGGGACGATGTTATCGATCAAATGCTGCAGGTATTGAACTCAGTGCGCTAAGCGACGTCCGCCCGGCTCACTGATGAGTCGCGTGGACTTCGCGGTACAGGCTTGCCAGCGACGCCGCCACCGATCCCATGTCATAGGTTTCGATGACCGTTTCTCGTGCACGGCTGGCGGCAAGCGTGCGCCAGTCGATATCTGAAATTGCGCGCTGCAACGCCTGGGTCAGGCCCGCGACGTCCCCGCTCTCAACGAGTAGTCCGGACTCTCCGTCCCGGATCAGATCGACTGCGCCACCGACAGCGGTCGCGACGGGCAGCAATCCCGCCGACATGGCTTCCAGGAGCGCGACCGACAGCCCCTCGGTTGAAGACGGCAGCACAAACACATCGGCTGCTCGGAGATAGTCGACGACGTTGGTGACCATGCCCTTGAACGTCACGCGGTCGCTGAGACCAAGCTCGCTCGTGAGCTTGCCGAGCGATGTCGCCTCGGGACCATCTCCGAGAATGACCAGTCTGCCGGGGTCGACGTTGGCCCAGGCGCGCAGCAGAACATCGACCTGCTTGATCGGCAGCAGACGCCCAACGAAAAGCGCGACGGGTTCTCCGTGCGGGAGACCAAGCGACTCAAGTAACGCCGCTTTGGTGTCCACGTCAGCCGGACGAAACACCGACGTGTCGATGCCGTTCGGGATCGACGCTACTCGCGAACGAGGGACGCTGTGGTCGCTCAGGAGCTGGTCGATGTCGCCGTTGATGCTGATGAAGCGGTCGATAATCCGGCGATAGAGGCCAAGACGCTGCCGGCCGAGCGGCTTGCTCAACAGCCGTTCAGGCTCGTATCGGGCGTGAAGCGTGACAACGACCGGCTTGCGGAGGAATGTCCCGGTGAGTGCCGCGACCGTCGTTGGCGACATAATGCTATGCGCGTGAATCAGATCGATGGATGTTCGGTGCCGGACAACATCCATCGAGCCGAGGGCCGTGAAGGACACCGATTTCAGGCCCGGGCGTCCCGGAACCACGATCCGGCGAATCTCGGTGCCATCGCGAACTTCACGCTTGACGGACCCGCTCGTTTGGCGGGTGAGGACCGTCACGTCGATTCCGTGCTCCCGCAGGTAGGGAATCTGCCGTTCGACCTGAATCTCCATGCCACCGACGACTGGGTAGTAGGACGGCATCACCATCAAAACGCGGATTACATCGTCTGGTTTGCGGCTACGTGTCACGACGTGGCTCCCAGATGGTGACTCGGCGCTGGCGCAGGAACTGGATGATGCCAAGCGTCGCGGCGATGTTCGAGAGGCAGAAATAGTAGGGGACGTAGAACCACGGTTTGCGTGCCAACGGTTGACCCGCCCCTCGCCAGCCGATCAGTGCAAGACCATAGAGTGCTGCCTGTCCGAGCCAGGTCAGCAGCCAGAACGGTTTGCGGACCAATGTCAGATTCGTGAAGAAGATGGCGACAGCGAAGATGCCGACCAGCCGGCGGACGATCTTATGTGACCAGAGTTGTACGCTGTAGAATCCGCCGCGCCACGGGAGGAGCAACTCGCGTATGCCCCAGACACTCCGAAGGCCGCGAGTAACGATCCGGACCTTGCGGTTGAACTCAATCTCGTCCTTGGCGACCGGCGGCTCCCAGGTAACGGCGTCAGGTTCAAAGACGAGCCGGTAACCGGCGCGGACGACCTGGGTCGAGATCGCGAAGTCATCGGTGGCTGAGGGATCGGTGATCGGACGAAAGAGGTCGCGGCGAATGGCGTACATCGAGCCGGACGCCGAGACGATCGAGCCGAGCCGGCTCTCGGCCTGCTTGACCCACTTGTCGTATTCCCAGTAAAGCCGCTCTCCCATTCCGGCCGACGACGCCTTCGCAGACGGGTCTCGACGCTCGTTGGCACTGACGCCGCCCACCTCGGGATCAGCGAAATTCTCGGCCATGGCGGACAACGCGCCCGGCGCAAGGATCGCATTGGCGTCGGTGAAGACCAGGATGTCGTTGCTCGCCAGCGCTGCGGCTCGGTTGAGGGTGGCAGCCTTGCCGCCCCGTTCGAAGTCGAGAAAACGGACGTTCGCTTCCTGTCGTGCCGCGACAAGATCGGCGCTGGCGTCGGTCGAGCCGTCCGAGGCGATCAGCACCTCGACGAGGTTGGGCGGATAGTCCTGATTCCGAATACTATCGAGTTTTTCCCCAAGAATCTGTGCTTCATTATGGGCGGGAATGATGATCGTCAGGCTCGGCTGGGCTGGCCCTTTCGCGATCGGACGAGATCGGAAACGGCTGAATAGCAGCAGTAGCAATGGATAGCCTGCATAGGCGTAGCCGACGCAACCGATCAGCGCGAGCAGGAGTCTCTGGCGCATGTTCCTCCGTTACACGACCGGCTGGACCGGCGACGATTGACAACCACCGGGGATGAGAAGGGTACGACGTTGGACGAGCGGGTCACTGGCGGTTCGAGTTCCGATACGTCGAAGCGGCGCGTCGCCTACATCGTGCTGCGTTTCCCGTCACTCTCTGAGACCTTCATCGTCCGTGAGATCCACGCGCTTCGCGAGCGTGGCTGGCAGATCGACATCTACCCGCTGTGGCGCGACAACCCCGATCAGGTCCACCTTGATGTCCCGCCACTGTTGCCGAGTGTCCGCTCGAAGCACCCGCTTACTATCGCGACGCTCACGTCCGCGCTCAGGATGCTACTTCGCCGTCCGGGCCGCTATCTCTCCGCGCTGCGGTATGTCCTGAGCGACCTGCGGCGACACCCACGACGAACCTTCATTGGACTCGGACTCTTTCCGGTCATCGTCTGGATGGCCGACGACCTCGAGCGGCGCGGGGTTCAACATGTCCACGCGCACTTCGCCAGCTACCCGACACTCGCGGCCAACATCATCCAGCGACTGACGGGCATATCGTACTCGTTCACGGCCCATGCGTTCGACCTCTACGTCGATCCTTCGCATCTGCCAAATAAGGTACATGACGCAACTTTTATCGTGACGATCTCCGAGTACAATCGTACCCTGATCCGTAGGATGTCGGATGGCGTGACTCCGGTACACGTTATTCATTGTGGGGTCAGTATTCCGGCGATGCTGCCGCCGTTCGATCCGCGAAGCACGGAGATCGTCAGCGTCGCGCGCCTCGAAGAGAAGAAGGGTCACACCTATCTGATCGAGGCGTGCCGGATCTTGCGCGAACGTGGCATTTCGCTGCACTGTACGATTGTCGGAGGCGGGCCGGAAATGGGTCGGTTGTGGGCGCAGGTCGAGACTGCGGGACTTGAGGGTGTCGTTGACCTCGTCGGACCGCAAACCTCCGAACGAGTGCAAGAGTATTTGAGCCACGCAGGGGTCTTCGTTCTCCCCAGTGTCGTGACGGCCTCCGGCAACGCTGAGGGGATCCCGGTCGCGCTGATGGAGGCGATGGCGGCGGGAGTCCCAGTTGTTTCTACCGAGATCACAGGTATTCCGGAACTGGTCGTCAATGACGAGACCGGTCTCCTGGCGCCGCAACGCGATGCGACAGCGCTGGCCGATGCGATTGAGCGTTTGCTGACCAATGAAGAACTTCGCGAGCGGTTGCGGGTGGCGGCATTCGAGAAGGTTCAGACCGAGTTCGAGATCGGCGACAACGCTCGTGAGATCGAACGACATTTCGCGGCAGTAATTCAGGACTAGCATCCAGTTCCCGAACCGTCGTTCATGTGGAACGATGGATTTGACGACTCGTAGATCGACCGAACGAGATGACCAGTAGTGGTTGGGCCGGCGACCGGCACAGACGACGAGGATATGCCTGGTGACATGGAATGACGTAAACGCGATCGTCCTCCGAATCTTGCGGCGTTGGTGGATCATCGTCTCGGTGCTCGTCATCGTCGTGGGAGCATCGTTCTGGGGACTTTCGGATAGCCTCGATCGTTACGAGACGACGACGCTGATGGTCGTTGGACCGAACACGGAGATGGAAGCCTCCGAGGTGTTACGTGTCGCGGACCTCGTCGGTCGCAACGTCGTCATGGCAACATACGCGGATGTCATGTCCAGCCCGAAAGTCGTCGCAGCCGGGATGGTCGCGACCGACCCGACCCGCAGTGACTGGGCCGACTATGAGGTGCGCGTCGTCCAGGAACCGGATTCCAACGTCCTCCGGATGATCGTTGAAGGCTCCGACGCAACGTTGACTGCGGAACTGACGTCCAATGTCCAGGCCGAAGGCCAGGCGACGCTGGCGGAACTGTTCCCAATCTATTCGATCACGCCTCTGAGTGCCGGTGAGCCGCAGGCATATCTGATCAGCCTGCCGTGGGCGCGAACGATTGGTATCGCGGTCGGCATCGGGCTGGGACTGGGTGTCCTCCTCGCACTCTGGCTTGATTCGCTGCTCGCCTTCCGGCGCAGTGCGTATGCCAGCGAGGGCCGCAGCGGCGTCGCCGCTCCAGTCGGTGGTGTCGATCCTCAAACGGCTGTGTTCAACCGGCGTTGAGTATGAACGAAGCCCCGGCAGTCGCGCTCCCGCATAACCAGCCACCATCATGGCTCCCACGTCTGCTGAGTGTCAGCCCGGCGTTGCTGCTGGTGGTGGCGGCCGTCGTGTCGCTTGGGACCGGCCTCCTTGTTCCGTCGTTGGGACCGATCATGCTGATCGGTTACCTCGGGATCGTCGGTGGCGTGGTGAGCGTCCTCCGCCCGGGGATCGGGTTGTTCTTCTTCTCGATGATGATGTATTCGCGCGCCTCAGAGGTCCTGACGACCTCGCTCGGCGTGCCGTCGATTGCCCCACTCTTCACCATCTGGCTGCTAACGGGTGTCGTGCTGCACTTCGGGATCGGTGGCCTGTTCCACGCACGACCCACAGGCTGGCAGGCACTGGTTATCTATGGGCTAGTGCTGCTGGCCTCGACGCTGGTCGCGGCTAATCCCTGGGCATCGACCTTCCGTGTCGTCGATTACGTGCGCGAACTGGTCTACATCGCGCTCATCGTCATGTGTGTTCGCCAAATCAACGACCTGCGGATCGTCGTCCGCGCGATGGTGATTGGCGGGACGATTCCTGGACTACTCACGATCTGGCAGACGATCACCGGATCGACCAACGACTTCCTGGGATTTGGCCGCTACTCGCAAGCGATTGTCATCCCCGGCGAGATCGTCGAGGTAGCCCGCCCGGCCGGAATGATCGGCGACCCGAACTTCTACGCGATGGCTTTGATCGCCGTGATTCCGCTCGCGATGCATCGCTGGCGCTGGGAGCGAAGCCGTCTCGCCCGGCAGTTGATGCTTTGCGCGGCTGTCGCATTGGCTGTGGCGTCGATCATGACCTACTCACGCGGGGGGTACCTGACGCTGGCGGTCGTGATTGGTTGCCTCGTCGTTGCCGGGTACATTCGCCTGAAGTCGCTGGTCATCGTCGGGTTGATCGTACTGGCGCTGCTGCCGGTCATGCCCGATAGCTACTCCGGACGCATCACGAGCATCCTCGAGATTCCTCGCCAGGCATTGAGCGACGAGCCTCCAGAACGCGGAACGGCGACTGATACATCGGTGTCTGGTCGCGTCAGCGAACTGATGTCCGGCGTCCACATGTTCCTCGACCATCCGATTCTCGGAGTCGGGACCAACAACTATCCAACGCATTATCAGGAGTACGCCCGACCGATGGGCGTCGACCGACGAACCGAACGGGCACCGCACAGCCTGTATGTCGAGATCGCCGCCGAAACCGGAATCGTCGGCATCGTCGCCTTCAGCGCCCTGGTCCTGACGCTGTTTACGTCGCTCCGCAAGGTCTGGACGACAACGACACGGGGCAACGAGTTGCATGACCTCGCAATCGCTGTCGCGATCGGGTTGTTATCGGTGCTCGTGGCGAGCGTCTTCCTTCATTTCGCGTATCAACGCTATCTGATGGTGTTCGCCGCGCTGACGCTGGCTGTCGTCAGCGTCCAGAACTGGCGGGCTGCACCAGCCTCACGGCTGCGTCTGGCACGTCTGCGTGCGCCAACGCGGTTGCTCGATCCGGTCCAGCGCTATCGCATTTCGCTCTGGGGCGGTGTTGCAGGGATCTGTGTGGCTATCATGGTCGCTTCGTTGATCCTTGGCATGTCGATTCGACCCGATCGATTCTCGTTCGGCCAGGACACCTCCGCTCAGGCAATTCAGCCGCCTCTCGATGCGAATGGTGTGCTGGTCGTGCCAACTCCAACGCCAGTTCGGTCTGCGACGCCAACCCCCGAACCGACTCCTGCGATCGATCAGGCAATTCAGGCCCAGTTGCTCTCGGTAGCGCTGTCGCCGGCGGCATCACTCGGCGCGCCGGATTGTATCTATGACGCGCAGACGCAACACAACATCTGTGGGAACTTTGCCGAGTTCTTCACCAAGTATGGTGGTGAGGCCATCTTCGGGTCGCCGCTCAGCGAGCAATACATCGTCGATGGCAAGCCGGTCCAGTACTTCGAGCGAGCGCGCTTTGAATGGCACCCCGGCAGCAATGGAGAGCCGGCGTTCGTCCTGCTCTCGCGACTTGGTGCGCATCAGCGGATGGCGGAGGTCGGGCAGGAGATCGATCCGCCAGCATTGCCGAACGAAGAGGAAGGCTGCATTTACGAGGATCAGACCGGACATAACACTTGTGGTGACTTCGCCTTCCATTGGGTGTCGACCGGCGGACCGATGATCTACGGCTTCCCGATTACCGAACCGATCGAGCGGAATGGTGTGCAGGTGCAGTACTTCGAGCGAGCCCGCTTCGAGTCCCGCAACGGTGTCGATGGGACGACGAGCGTCTACGTTGCGCCGCTTGGATCAGAGGAAATCTCACGCTTGCTGGAGCGCTTTCCACAGTTCAAGGACGAGGGACATGGTGGCTGATCGCGTTCGAGTGCTGATCGTGATCGACAGCCTGAAGGTTGGTGGGGCAGAGGCGCTCCTGCCAACCTTGATCCAGCACATCGATCGGGATCGATTCGACGTTCGTGTGCTGGCACTGAACACGGTTGATCCGAACCACATTCAGGATGAGGTCGGACGCATCGCTGAGTCGCTGACGCAGTGGCCTGCGCGGCCTTTGCGTGATCCGCGACTAGTGCTCGACATCGCCCGGCTGATTCGCGAGCAGAAAATCGACATCGTCCATTCGCACCTGCTCCACAGCAACGTTCAGGCAGCACTGGCCGCCCGGATCACACGGAGGCCGATCGTTGCAACGCTCCACAACCTTCACCAGCATGGGCGTTTGAGCAAGCGAAAGGTGGAAGTAGCGGTACTCCGTCTGACGGGAGCACGTGCGCTGGCGGTGTCTGACGGAGTTCGGCGATCGTACTCCGGACGGTACCGTCTGTCCGGGCGACAACTCACCGTTGTCCCAAACGCGATTGACCTGAGCCGCTTCGAACGGCTTGACCGCGACGCGATCGCGCGCGTCCGGAGCGAAGTGCTGGGAGAAAGCACGGGACCGCTGATCGTTGGTGTTGGCCGCGTCGTCCCACAGAAGGGTTTCGCGATCCTGGCGCGGGCTGCGGCGGAGATCCATCAACGATGCCCTGGGGCGCGAATTGTCATCGCGGGCCGCGAGGCAGACGGCGCAGCCGAGGTGCGCGCTGTGACTGCCGAAAACGGGTCGGACAGCGTCGTCAACCTCATCGGACAACGGGGCGACGTTCCGTACCTGTTGGCCGCCTCCGACGTCTTCGTATCACCGTCGTTGTCAGAAGGTGCGCCCGTGACACACCTTGAAGCGATGGCGACCGAAACGCCGGTCGTCGCAACTGCCGTCGGCGGAGTTCCGGAACTGATCCAGCACGGCCTCAACGGACTGCTCGTCCCCGCCGGAGATGTCGCTCAGTTGGCATCGGAGTTGATCCGCGTCATCGAGAATCCTGACCTTGCAAAGTCGCTCGCGGATCGTGGGCGTGAAACGGTCCGCAATTACGGCGCGGATGCCTGGGCGAGACGCATCGAAAACGAGTATCTGAGATTGCTCGATGGCCGGTCGCTGCGTGTTGTCAGTGAGGCCGCCCGATGACCGCCGCCGCAACCACTCAGCGCGCAGAACTCTCGAAGCAGGCTGTCCAGAGCACCGTCTGGGCCTACGGCTCGTTCGTGTCGGGCAAGTTCCTCGTCTTTATCAGCACGATCATCCTGGCACGACTGCTCCTGCCGGATGAATTCGGCCTGATGGGTTACTGCATCATCGCCATTCAGTACCTCGATATCCTGAATGGCTTTGGCGTAGGGCAGGCACTGATCGCCCGGCGGGACAAGGTCGAGGAAGCCGCCAACGCCGCAATCGTGTCCGGTTTCGTGTCAGGCATGTTGCTTTTCGCCGTGGCGTGGTTTGGAGCGCCCTACCTCGCGATCTTCTTTGAGGATGACCGGATCACGACGCTCTTCCGGGCACTGGCGATTGTCATTCCGATCAGTGCGGTTGGCGCAATCCCATCGGCGTTGATCCAGCGCAGCCTGCGCTTCAAAGCCAAGTTCGTCCCTGACATCGGTCGCAGTGTGGCGAAGGGCATCTTCTCAGTCGTCCTCGCCTGGCAGGGATTTGGTGTCTGGAGCCTGATCATCGGTCAGATCGCAGGCGAGGTCGTCGCGACGTTGATCCTGTTCGCGCTGGCAGGCTGGCGGCCGACCTGGAAATTCGACCGGCGGGTCAACCGCGAGGTAATGGGCTACGGTTCCAGCATCATCTCGATCGGGATTGCCGGAGCGCTCATCTCAAACGTTGACTACCTGCTGGTCGGCAAAGTGCTTGGCGCGACCGCGCTTGGCTTCTACACCTTCGCCTATCGCATTCCCGATCTGGTCATTCGCAACACCAACTTTGTCATCGGCAAGGTCGCCTTCCCGTTGCTGGCGCAAGTTCAGTCGGATGAGACTGAGTTGCGCGTGGCCTACGGAACGCTACTGCGCTACGTCGCGCTCTTCGCCATTCCTGCCGGAATCGGGCTAGCGTTGATCGCTCCGCGCTTCATTGACACTTTCTTCCCGGACCGCTGGGAACCAGCAACGATCGTCATGCAATTGATCTCCCTGTCGCTGGCGATCTCTGCCATCGGCCATCTCCCGGGCATCATCTACAAGGCCATCAACCGGCCAGAGATTCTCAACTGGCTTTCGATCGCAAAATTGATCGCGACTGGTATCGTGCTCTGGTTCGGCGTCCGCTGGGGGATCAACGGCGTTGCTGTCGGGCAAGTCGGGCTGGCCGTGATGTTCGTTATCATCGATGTCGTCGTCGTGGCACGAGTGCTGAGGTTCGGCGCCCGCGATACCTTCCAGGCAATTGCACCAACGCTGGCGGCGACACACGTGATGGCCGGTGTAACGGTCCTGCTGGATCGTGGACCGGTGCCGGACGGGATCGTTGGCCTGCTTGTGATCGTACTTGTGGCCGTGGTTGCCTACATCGCGACACTGGCGGTTGTCTCTATCGAAACGATCACCAGCGCGCGCACTGTCGTGCGTTCGGCGATGAAGAAATCGTAGATCGGAAACGTCGATGAGCAGCAGCTCAACCGTCAGTGCTGTGATCACTACTTACAACTATGGCGAGTTCATCGTCGACGCGATCGAAAGTGTGCTGGCTCAGACCCGCCCTGCCGACGAGATCATCGTCGTTGACGACGGATCAACCGACTCAACTCCCGCGCTGGTTGCGCCCTACGTCGAGCGAGGCGTCGTGCATTACATCCAGCAGCAGAATCAGGGGCCGAGCATCGCGCGCAATCGCGGGGTCGAGGAGTCGTCAGGAGCGTTGATCGCGTTCCTCGATGCAGACGATATCTGGATGCCGAGGAAACTCGAGCTCCAGGTCGCGTGGCTCGAACGTCATCCGGAGGCGGCTCTGGTCAGTGGTCAGATGATCTGGTGGCACGTGCCGAATGACGAACGCAAACTCGTTGAGTACCGTTCGATGCCCCAAGCGCGCCTGCGCCGGGAACTTGCGGTGCGAAACGTCGCCGGGAATCCGTCGATGATGCTGATCCGACGCTCAGCATTCGTGCAGTCAGGCGGATACGATCCAACGCTTCGCTGGGGGCAGGACTGGGAGATCGTCAATCGCCTGGTGAAGTTCGGCACGGTTGGATTCGTTCAGGAACCGGTTATCACCTATCGCTGGCACCGTCGCAGCCTGTCACACGAGGGTCGACGAGAGCAGATAGAGGGCAACCTCGGAATCTCGCGCCGAGCCATCCGTACTTTCGATCCCGCGTGGCGACGGCCCCTGTTGCTGCTGCGAGCGTGGAGTATGGCTACCTACGAGCGGGCGCGGATCGCGGACCTGCTCGGAGACTCGCGGTCGTCGGCCATCCGTAACGCGCTCGTCGCGCTCATGACGTGGCCGTTCGATGACCCCCGTGCGCGAGTCATGCTTCTTGGACGTGCCATTTTTGGGGAACGCACCTACTCGCGAGCCAGGGCCGGACTTCGTTCACGAATCGACCGCGCTCGATAACCGGGTGTGGTTGGCTCGTTAACGCCTGTTCAGCCCCGTTTGTGCCACGTACCGGTGTCGTCATTCTTCTCGTAGTCGCGCTCGACTGCACCCCAGGCGACACGATGAGCGCGGGATTCGTCGTGTTCGTACTGATCCCACGCGCTGTTGTATGCGGCGCGATAGATCTCCTGCGCGTGCTTCGGGAGGTTGTCTCGAACGCTGTCCGGCAAGTCCTTAAGTTCCTTGTATGGCATGCTGCCTCCACTGTAGCGACATTACTCACTCGCGGAGAACGTGCGCACACGTCGTACCATGGACGGTCCCACGAATATTGCGTGACGTCGTTGGTGTGCTAGTGTGACCTGGGTCGTGGTTGGACCGGAACGTCTCGTGATGCTATTTGGCGAGCGTCGTGACTCGGATGCGGAGGAAGCGCGTGGCGTTAACGCGGAGACTGAAAGACGCCGTTCCTGATGAGATCGCCGAAGTCCTCAAGACGCGATTTCGGTCGCTCGCGCGTCCGCTGAACGCCCGTCGCTATCGGGGGACGGAGCGGTACTGTCCCATTTGTGAGAGTCATGTCAGGGCGTTCAAGCCCGCTGGCATCGTGCCCAGGCCCAACGCCCGCTGTCCAATCTGCGGCAGTCTGGAGCGTCATCGTGTCATCTGGCTGTATCTGACCGAGTATTCCGACCTGTTTGACGGACGACGGAAACGGCTCCTGCATGTCTCACCCGAGCAGCAACTGGAAGAGCGGATTCGCAAGCATCCGCAGATCGACTATCTCAGTGGAGACCTCGAATCGCGACAGGCGATGGTGCGGCTGGACATCACTGATATCCACTATGGCGATGACACGTTCGACGTCATCATCTGCAACCATGTTCTGGAGCATGTGCCGAACGATCGTCTGGCGATGAGGGAACTGTTTCGGGTTCTACGTCCCGGTGGGTGGGCGATTCTCCAGACGCCAACTCGCGACGGCGATACGTACGAGGACCCATCGATCACGGATCCTGAAGACCGCGTGAAGCACTTCGGCCAACGCGATCACGTTCGCATCTACGGCCATGACTTTTTCGACAGGCTACAGCAGGCTGGTTTCTTCGTCGAAGCCCATCCGATTGTTCAGGAGATGAGTCCCGCGCAGACGACCAGGCTCGGGCTTGATCGTGCAGACGTCGTCCACGTCTTTCGAAAGGCGGATGGCCCTCGGCTGGTGCAGTGATCGAGACGGTGCACGTCAGTCATCGTCGGTCAAGCATCGTCAGGATCATCGGGCGAGAACGTCGGAAGCGTTCGCGCGTTCGGTGGCGTGCTGGCAGGTTGGCAGTTCAGGCGTCGTGTTCTCGTGGCGCGAGATAGATCTGCACGCCATTGCGGATCAGCCGGTTCACGAGTGCGAGACGTGTCTCGATTCCCAGACGTCCAAACGTTGGGAGAATCTGAATGTGGTGCAGCTCGGCCTTCGCGACGATCCATTCGCGGAACTGGCGGTCACTCATCTGGCGGGCGGTGACGAGCTCTGTATCGCTGCCGTCGTCCTTCGGTACTACGACGTACAGGTAGTCGAGATCATCTTCTACGAACTCGCGGAACGGTCTTCGTTGTGCTGGCTTCATCCACATCGCCAATCCAGGTGGAGGTCGTCCTCAGGCTGGGCAGTCGTCGTGCGATAGTATAGCGATGCCAGCTCGCTGCGGGCACTCTCGCTACATCGAACCTCCCGCAGCCAGACGATCATGGAGGAGTTCCCAATGACGGCGTCCACCGACTACTCTCCGGCCCAGCAGCCCCGTCGCGCCTGGGGAATCGATGCGAATTTCCGCAGACATGTAAAGATCGTCGCGACACTCGGACCAGCGGTGGACCAACCCGACACGCTCGCTGCGATCATCGACGCGGGCGTTGACATGGTCCGGATCAACTGTGCGCATGGGACGCCTGAGAGCCGCAGAGAAATGATTCTGCTGGCACGCGAGATTGCTGAACGTCGCGGGCAGCCATTACCGGTGCTGGTCGATCTCCAGGGTCTCAAGATCCGAACCGGGCCGCTTGAAGACAACGAACCAGCGATGCTCGCGCGTGGGTCCAGGATTCGCGTCTATCCCCAGATCGTGCCGACGACGACAGAACAGATCGGCGTGACATATCCACAGTTGCTGCAGATTGTCCGACCGGGCCAGCGCATCCTCCTGGCCGATGGATTGATCGAGTTGCTGGTTGAGAGCATTGCGACGGATCACGCTGTCTGCTCGATCGGCCGTGGCGGACCACTCGCCGCTCGCCAGGGCGTGACACTGCCAAATGTTGTTCTTCAGGACGCTGTCCTGACCGAAAACGATCGAGCCGATCTCGCCTTCGCTGCCGATCTGAAGATCGAGTACATCGGCCTGTCGTTCCTCAGTAGTGCCCTCGACATCGAGCGAGCGCGCGGCGCTGCGATGTCGCTCGGCTGGCAGCCCGGAATTGTCGCCAAGATTGAGCGTCCAGCGGCGCTTGCGCAGATCGAAGCGATCGCTGCGGCTGCGGATGTCGTGATGGTCGCTCGTGGTGATCTGGGGGTGCAGTTGCCGCCGGAGCAGGTCCCTCGCGCGCAGAAGGAGATCGTCTCGGTCTGCAATCGGCTCGGAACGCCGGTCATCACGGCGACGCAGATGCTGGAGTCGATGATCATGCAGCCCGTCCCAACTCGCGCCGAGACGAGTGATGTCGCAAACGCGGTTCTCGATGGTACGGATGCGGTCATGCTAAGTGCCGAGACGGCAACGGGCCGCCACCCGACGGCAGCCGTTGAAATGATGGATCGCATCATTCGAGAGGTCGAACGGTTTGGTCCGGTTCGACCACAGGAGCACCGTGGCGGGGATGTTGTGCCGATCACCGATCCGGACACGATGGTCGTCGACGCGCTCGGCCGGGCAGCACGGGAATTGTCCGATGTCGCGCCAATCAGCTACATCATCGTCTTCACGCTTAGCGGATCGAGCGCTCGGTTGGTGGCGAAGGGCCGGCCACGAGTGCCGGTCATCGCGATCACGACCGATCCCTTCGTCGCACGGCAACTCTCGCTGGTCTGGGGAGTCCGGGCGCTGGTATCACCGCTGATCGACAACGTCGACGATCTGTTCAAAGCGGCGTCAGCACAGGTCATTGAGGCTGGGCTGGCGCACGAGGGCGCCGAGGCATTGTTTGTCGGTAGCCTACCGATTTACCGGGTGAGTGGACGGACCAACCTCCTGCACATCCGTAAACTGGAGCGCTGAGACACCCTGCGTGGCATGTTGCCTGCGACTGCGGTGGCACGGGTGACACTGAGTGACCCGGCAGTCCGCAAGCAGCGAAGTGGAGACACGCAGTGCACGATGCATCCGGCAACGAATACGATTCCCCAATCGACAACCAGACCTATAACCTGCTCCAGATTCTGACCAGCAAACTCGAAGCGGTTGAGGCCTACAACATCTACGAAGAGGATATGGAAGGCGAGGCTGCCGACCTGGTCAACCAGATTGCAGCCGACGACCGGCGCCACGTTGAGCTGTTGGCGAAGGCGCTGGGGCTGTCGCACTAGCCGTCGCCACGGGCGTGTGACACACCATCAGGCCAATGTCGAGGCCGGGGGATAGCGAAATCCCCCGGCCTCGGTGTATCTTCCGCTTGACGGCGACGACGTGGCAGGGTTGGAGAGTGTCATGGAACTGATCGAGGTTCGTGATCTGGACGGTCCGAATCTGTTTGCGCTCCGGCCCGTAATCAAGCTCGAAGTTCGGATTGACGACAATGACCGGGTATCCACTAATGCCCGAGCTAGTACCGGCAAACTACTCAACGTCACGCTCCCGGACGACCCTGTTGCCGCTCTCTCGACGGCGATCACAACTCTTCATAACCTGGTCGGACTTGATCGCCCCGAGATCGGTCGTCGATCGTTGGACCTGCCGGGACACACCGCCATCTTTTTCGACTGGACATGGCGCGAGACCGCAATAGAGATTGCCGAGATGGCGTATCGTGCCGTGACCTCCGGGTTGGAAAGCGACGCGTGCGAGGTGCTCGCGTCTCGACTCGAACGAGACAAGCGTCGGGACGATCGACCGCTCTGGATTCGTGACGATACGCGACGAATGCCTGCCATCGGGATCACGGCAACCAACGGAAAGACGACAACGACACGGATGGTCGCCCACATCCTGCGGACATCTGGCTTACACGTCGGCTGGACCAGTACGAGCGGTGTCTACATCGACGGTGAACAGGTGATCGACGGCGACTACACTGGACCATCCGGCGCGCGTCGCGTTCTCGATGATCCGACTGTCGATATTGCCGTCCTTGAGACGGCTCGCGGCGGCATCCTGTTGCGCGGTCTGGCTTACGAGTCGAACGATGTCGGCGTGTTCATCAATGTCAGCCCAGACCACCTGGACATGCAGGGCGTCACGACCGTCGAGTCACTGGCTGAGGTGAAGAGCATCGTCGTTCGGGTGACGAAGCCGGATGGTCTGGTTGTCCTCAACGCCGACGACCCGCTCGTCCTCGCGCAGTCCGAACGCGTGCTCGCGCCGGTCCTGCTGTTCAGCCAGCAGGTCGACAACGAACGCGTCGTCGAACACGTTGACCGTGGCGGCGAAGCCATTGTCTGCGATGGAGAGGTCATTTGGCGCTGGACCGACGGAACCCGCCGCAAGTTGATCGATCTCGCGGACGTTCCGGCGACATACGGGGGAGCGGCCAGACACATGATTGAGAACGCTCTGGCTGCCACTGGCGCGGTGATAGGGATGCGTTTGACCGACGACCAGATTGTCGCGGGTCTGTCGACCTTCCGCTCGGACATTCTTTCGAACGCAGGTCGTCTCAACGTCTTCCGCCTCGACGATCGCATCGTGGTCGTTGACTACGCGCACAACGAGCAGGGGCTTGAGGTGTTGCTGGGCTTCGCGCGCAGGATGGCAGGCGAGACAGGAAAAGTCGCGACGGTAATCGGAACAGCCGGCGACCGAACTGACGATCAACTCAGAGGATTGGGAGCGCTCGGCGCCCAACTGGCGGACCGGGTCTATCTCAAAGAGACGAGCCGCTACCTGCGTGGCCGCGAGCCGGGAGAAGTCACCGAGAAGATGCTGGCCGGCATTTCCACGTCGAGCGGTGCTGACCGTGTCGTTGGTCACTTCAGCGGCGAGAACGATGCGTTCATTCAGGCATTTGCGGACTCGGAACCGGGGGACGTCATCGCGATCATGTGCCTCGAAGAGCAATTGACGGTGCTACGAGAACTTCGCGATCGGGGCGCTGAAGAGTGGTCCTGATCGAGATGGTGGACGCGGGATAGATGGTGAGATTCCGATGACCGATCCCGGTTGGGACGAGATGTTTGACGCGAACACGCCCGCAATCAACGATGACACCATCGACCACCACTGCTTCGGCTGCGGGAACCAGAACTCGAACGGACTGCGCTTACGATTCCGGCCAATGGCTGACGGTGGTGTCTGGGCCGATTTCGAGCCATCGCGCGACCACGAGGGGTACATGGGGATGACCCATGGCGGCATTCTCTCGACCATCGCCGACGAGGCCATGAGTTGGGCAGTGACGCATGCCGGCGACCTCGGTGTGACCGCAAGGATGTCGCTGGCGTTTCGTCGCCCTGTTCGTCTCGGCCAGGGAGTTCGCGCCATCGCGTGGGTCGTCGGCCGCAAGGCGAGAGCAATCGACACTCGCGCAGAGCTGCGCGATAGAGAAACACAGGAACTGTTGGCAACGGCGGAAGCGCGCTTCATGCGGGTGACTCCCGAACAGGCGGCTGCATGGCGAGATGCGTATGGTGACCAGATCGATGCGTCGGCGTTCGGGGCGGCAGCGCGACGCAACGCCGGTCTGGAAGCGGGCAACCGTTGACCGAATCCAGCGTGCTTCCGTATAGTCTCCCGAGCGTGGGTGACACTGCACGTTGGGGTTGGTGGGTAGATTGATCGAATCAAGACGCGGTCCATTGCTGGCGATTGGTGGCGCGGAGGATAAGTTCCGCGACCGGGCGATTCTGCGCCGGTTCACCGAGCTGTCTGGCGGTGACGATGCCCGAATTGCGATCATCCCGACTGCCTCCGCGATCGACGACGCAGGTCAGCGTTACAAGGCGATCTTCCTCGAGCTTGGAGCAGCGTCGGCGGAAGTGCTGTTCGTCGGCGATCGCGAAGATGCCAACAGTGACGAGTTGGTCTCGATCATCGAGCAGAGTACCGGCATCTTCATGACAGGCGGCAATCAGATCCGTGTCGCCAGCATCCTGGGTGGAACGCGTGTCTCCGAAATGCTCGTTCGTCGTAACCGGGAGGGGGTTCCGGTCGGCGGAACGAGTGCTGGTGCCTCTGTCATGTCGACGGTGATGGTCGCGGGAGGCAGGAGCGGCACGACGCCGCGACCCCACAGTGCGGCGATGTCGCCGGGTCTTGGACTGATCGACTCAGTGATTATCGATCAGCACTTCCGCGAGCGCGACCGAATTGGGCGGCTCGTGACAATGGTGAGCTATAACCCTGGGCTGATCGGGCTTGGCGTCGATGAGGACACTGCCGCGCTGATCTGGCCACACGACACGCTGGAGGTCATCGGCAAGGGGTCAGTCCTCGTCGTGGACGGGACCAGCATGCGCAGCGATGTCTACTCGGGTCGGGGGAAGCACCCACTGACGATCGCCAACGTACTCATCCACTTTGTCGCACCGGGTGGGACCTACGACCTCAACGAGCGCAAGGTGCTCTGCCTGCGTTAGCCACGCTGCCGCCTGCGGCGTCAGGGCGAAGCGCATTCAACGTTATTGCAAACAATTCATGGAAACTGAGGTCCCGTCTCAAAGCGGGCGTTCTGGGAGTGGGGGCAAACGATGGCACTCAAGATCCTCGACTCTAAGGTCTACCGTGGTCCGAACATCTGGGCACGGTTGCCGGTTATCCTCCTGCGCGTCGACATCGGCGAATTGGAGGATCGACCGACCAACCTGATCGAGGGCTTCACCGACGAACTCGTTGGCCTGATGCCGACCCTCTACGACCACTACTGCTCGCTTGGTCGCCCCGGTGGATTCCTGGAACGACTTCGCGAGGGCACGTGGATGGGACACGTCCTCGAACATGTCGCGCTGGAACTCCAGACGATTGCCGGTTCTGAAGGCACTCGTGGCCTGACCCGCTCAACAGACGATCGCGGGATCTACAACGTTGTCTACCAGTACGCCCAGCAGGATCTCGGTCTGGCGGCCGGGGAACTGGGAGTTCGGCTCCTCAATCAGTTGATCTATAAGAACGATCCCGAGTTCGACTACGAGCGTGAACTGGAACGACTGATCCGGCTCGCCGAGCGACTCGCGTATGGTCCAAGCACGAAGGCGCTGGTCGATGAAGCCGAGCGCCGTGGCGTTCCCGTCATCCGGCTTGACCCACGCCGGTCACTCGTTCAGCTCGGATACGGCGTTTACCAGAAACGCATCTGGGCGACCGTCACGTCTGAAACCAGCAACATTGCCGTCGATCTGGCGGCCAACAAGCGGCTGACGAATCAACTCCTGCAGGGCGTGGGTATCCCGGTGCCTCGGTCGCGGACGGTCGAGACAGCTGACGAAGCCGTTCGGGCGGCCAATGCGATTGGTTATCCCGTCGTCCTCAAGCCATTGGATGGGAACCATGGCCGCGGGGTCATGATCAACCTCAAGAATGAGGATGAGGTCCGCGAAGCATTTCCGATCTCCTACGATCAGAGTCGCAACGGTGTCGTCGCCGTCGAGTCATTCATTCGTGGCCGGGACTATCGGATTCTGGTCGTTGGTGGAAAGTTGATCGCCTGTGCCGAGCGCGTCCCGGCGCACGTGATCGGTGATGGAGTTCACACCGTCCAGGAACTCGTCGATATCACGAATGCGGACCCACGTCGTGGTATCGGGCATGAGAAGGTGCTGACACGAATCAGCATCGACGATGCCGTGATTGATCTGCTGGAGAGCAACGGGATGACGTTGGAGTCGATCCCGGAGGCGGGTCAGTTCGTCCAACTCCGACTGACCGGGAACATGTCGACCGGTGGCATCTCGATTGACCGGACCGACGAGATTCACCCGGACAACATTGAGGTCGCCGAGCAGGCCGCACAGGTGATTGGCCTCGACGTGGCCGGTATCGACTTCATCGTTGACGATATCACCGAACCGGTGAAGGACCAGGGCGGCGCGATCTGTGAGGTTAATGCTGGTCCCGGCTTCAGAATGCACACACACCCGACCGAAGGCGTCCCTCGTGACGTCGCTCGCCCGGTGCTCGATATCCTGTTCCCACGCGGGACCCCGTCTCGCATACCGATCGTCGCTGTGACCGGAACGAACGGTAAGACGACCACCTGCCGGATGATCTCAACGATCCTCAAGATGGCCGGACGTCGAGTCGGGATGACGACGACTGACGGCATCTACGTGGACGGCACCCAGATTCTCAAAGGCGACATGAGCGGGCCACACAGCGCGCAGATGGTGCTCCAGAACCCAACTGTCGAACACGCGGTTCTGGAGACGGCACGCGGCGGCATCCTGCGGGCTGGTCTCGGCTTCGACCGCTGCGATGTGTCGGTCGTGACGAATGTGACGGCCGACCATCTTGGGCTGGGCGGGATCGACTCGCTCCGCGAACTGGCGCGGGTGAAAGCGGTCGTCCCGGCTGCGACGTTCCGCGATGGCTTCAGCGTCCTGAACGCCGACGATCCGTGGTGCGTCGAAATGGCGTCACGAGCGCGGGGCGAGATTATCTACTACTCGATGGACGAGCAGAACGAGACCATCAAGGAGCATCTGCGTTCGCGAGGTAAAGTCGTTCTGCTCAAGCGCGTCGGCGACAACGAGGTGATCACCTTCGTCGAGGGCAAGCGCGAGACGGCGGTTCTGGACGTACGCCATATCCCTGCGACTTTCCAGGGACGCGCCCGTGTCAACATCAAGAACTCACTCGCGGCCGTTGGTGCCGCCTGGGGATCGAACATACCGCTTGACGCAATCCGCAACGGGCTGCGCACGTTCACAACCTCCTTCTTCCAGGCGCCAGGCCGCCTGAACCTGCTCGAAGTTGGTGGCTATCGGGTGATCGTGGACTACTGCCACAATGTTGCTGGATTGCAGGAACTCGCCGAGTTTGTCCGCCGCATGTTGCCGCCTCGCACCGTCGGCATGATCGCGGTACCAGGCGACCGCCGTGACGAAGACATTCGCGCCTTCGGGACGATCGCATCCGGCATGTTCGATGAGTTCGTGATTCGCGAGGACACCAACCCACGTGGGCGCGAGCGTGGCGAAGTCGCGGGCATCCTCAACGAGACGCTGAAGGAGAATGGGATTCAGGATAGCCAGATCCAGGTCGTCCTGAATGAGATCGAGGCCACTGAGGCGGCGCTCGACAAGGCCCGCCCGGATGATCTGGTAGTCCTGCTTGCCGACAAGCCGCAAGAGGTTTGGGAAACGGCGGTCGCGCGCAGCAAGCAGGGCTGGTCGAATGGCAACGTCCCGGTATCTGCAGGGTGAGTTAGTTGCCTCGAATTTTCCGCAATAGCCGGTTCGCGGCACCCAGGAGTCGCCCGCCGGGCATCGATTCGGCGGGCGACCTCGTGCCAACGAGACCAATACCCTGCTGCCAGTTCGCCGGTACGGTCGACGGCAGTTCCGCAGGACCCGGCGCGTGCGGCTGGCCGCCGAAGAGCGGCTCGTACCATCGACGCAGGTAGGGGGGCATCAACCGGATGTCGCCCATCACACCTGAGGCCAGACCGGCGAACCGTTCCCAATCTGCCTCGCGCATCCCTTCGAAGCCGGTCTTCGGGTTACCGTTCGTGTATTCCCAGGCCAGGAACGCGACTCGTGCGTATGATGGATCGTCCTCGGTCGCGGCTCGATCGACGTCCCGCCGAAATGCATAGTGTCGTGACAGGCGGTGCGGGTCCTCGGGGTGAGGATCGACGTAGAATCCGCTCTCGTCCGCCCAGGCATGGGCGAGTTCATGGAGACACGCCTCGTCCTGCACACCATTCAGGACGATCCGTCGCTCCAACGGGTGCCACGCGCCACCGCCACGTGTGTTGTTGAGATCGACAATCTCGACCGGAATCCGTTGCAGGATGTCACGCGCCGACGGCGTGAAGTCATATCGATCCAGTACGCTGTCGCGAAATGCGCTTCCATCGAGCATCGTCGAGCGTCCCTTCGATCTGAGTGCTTCCTCGAATCCTGCTGACGCTGGCACACAATTTCGATATCAATGCCAAAGTACTATCGCGTGGGTACGTTAGTATGTTGGAAGATACACGAAACGATGTAGGTAGCCGGGTGAGGGTGATGGTCCAGGAGCAGACGACGGAGATCAACGGGGTGCGCGTGCATTATGCGCGGATCGGCAGCGGTCCGGCGCTGGTGCTTGTACACGCCGGTGGCACCCAGAGTTCCTGGCACACGTGGAGAGACAACCTCGAATCCCTCTCAAAGCACTACACGGTTCTGATTCCTGATCTGCCCGGCCTCGGAGAGTCTGGACCGCCACCAGCGCCGATCGATTCCGAGGATGACTTTTTCCGCTACTATCCTCGATTCATCGAGTCGTTTATCCGAACAATCGCGCCGGAGGGTGCCGTCATGGTTGGTGCTGCGTCCGGCGGTGGGATATGCCTGACGGTTGCCGCGCGCTACCCCGAGATCGCACAGGCGCTTGTGCTGGTCGACGCCGAAGTGATTGGTCGGATCATTGAGACGGAGACGGCGCTACTGCGCTGCCCGACGTTGATCGTCTGGCAGTATGACGACATGCTGGTGCCTCCGGAACACGCGACGACGCTCGCGCGCCGGATTCCCGGCGCGGAGCTTCGTCTGTTCCCTGGCGATCACACCCGCGATGAGTGGGGTGGCAGCATGCCGCATCGACTCTGGCCGTCCGAGTTCGACGCGACCGTCCTCGATTTCCTCAACCGCGTGACGGTCAAGCGCTAGACGATCTACCCACCGGCGCCAGCCAGCGTGACACCTGGTTCGGTCATCCCAGCCGGGTCGAGCAATTCGTTGAGTTCCTCTTCCGACAGGTCAGTCTGCTCGCGGGCGACTTCGCGGATTGTCTGCCCGGTCTTGGCTGCCGTCTTGGCGATGTTGGCGGCCGCGTCATAGCCGATGCGCGGCGCGAGGGCGGTGCCGATCATCAACCCCTTCTCGACCATCGCCGGACCCTGGTCGGTTGCCTTTAGACCGTCGATGCATTGCGCGGCGAAGTTCTCACAACTCGTCGCGAGGAGCGAGATTGACTGGAGCAGGTTGTAGGCAGCAACCGGCATCATGACATTCAGTTCGAAGTTGCCCGACTGCCCTGCAATCGCGATTGTGGAGTCGTTACCGATCACCTGCGCCGACACCATCGCGACCGACTCGGCGATGACCGGGTTCACCTTGCCGGGCATGATCGACGAACCTGGCTGGACAGCCGGCAATTCAATCTCACCGATCCCGGCCCGTGGGCCGGAGCCAAGCCAGCGAACATCGTTTGCGATCTTCAGCAGCGAGACGGCAATCGTCTTCAGCGCGCCACTCGCGCCGACGATGCCATCCAGCGTCGCCTGCGCCTGGAAGTGGTTGCCGGTCTCGACAACTTCGAAGCCATTCCAGTCGCTGAGTTTCTGGCAGACGCGAGCGGCAAACTCCTTGTGCGTGTTGATTCCGGTGCCAACGGCAGTGCCACCCAGTGCGACCTCGCGCAGTTCCTGAATCGCGTATTCCAGCCGCTGCCGTCCCCGCTCGATCTGCCCGGCGTAACCCTCGAACTCCTGACCGAGCCGAATTGGAGTCGCGTCCTGCAGGTGGGTGCGGCCCGTCTTGATGACCGGCATGAACTCGTCGGCTTTCGACCGTAGCGACTGCTCCAATCGGTGCATGGCAGGCATCAGGTCTTTGTGAATTGCCGCCAGCGCCGCAAGATGGATCGCGGTCGGGATCACATCGTTCGATGACTGACCCATGTTGACGTGGTCGTTCTTGTGAACTGGGGTCGTCGAGTTGCGCGTGCCGCCGATGATCTCGTTAGCCCGCGAGGCAATCACCTCGTTAGCATTCATATTGGTCGAGGTTCCGGAGCCAGTCTGGAAGATGTCGAGGACGAACTGGTCATCCAGCGCGCCGTCGGCGACTTCGGCAGCCGCGTCAATGATGGCCTGGGCAACCTTCGCGTCCAGGAGCTGCAGATCAAGGTTCGTCTCTGCCGCGGCACCCTTGATCTGCGCGATCGCGCGAATGAAGCGGCGCGGGAAGCGCAAGTCGGAGATCGGGAAGTTCTCTTTCGCCCGCATCGTCTGGACGCCGTAATAGGCGCTCACGGGGATCTGCAGTTCCCCCAGCGAATCGGATTCGACCCGCGTTTCCTCCTGTGCGTCCATTCCTGCGTCAACTGCCGGCGAAACCATCCCGCGTTCTCCCTCCATAACCCAGATTCCTGCTGTCTCAAAGTGTACGAGATCAACAGGAGAAACGACCTCGACGCACAGAACCGCAACGGACAGCCTCTCCTCTTTGAACCCTTGAGCGGGTCGGAGAGGAGAGGTTGTCCGTTGCTGCTCGAAGTGACAGACGTTAGATCGAAGACGGAGGCTGCACCATCTCGGTTTGCTGCACGAACTCCAGGTGCGGAGCGACGCCCGGATTCACCTGGCAGTGAGGCTCCATGCCATTGAAGACGTTGGTGACATTGACGAGCGCGAGGTAGAGCGAGCGGTCAAATGCTTCCTGCGTCGAACCGCCGATATGTGGTGTCAACACGACGTTCGGGAACTCAACGTACGGGTTGTCAGGATGCGGCTCGACGCGGAAGACATCGAGGCCGGCTCCGGCGATCCGCCCGGTCGAGAGTGCGTTGACGAGCGCCGATTCCTTGACGACAGGACCGCGCGCCGTGTTGATCAGGAATGCGCTCGGCTTCATCAACTCAATCGCGCGCTCGTCGATCAGGTCGCGAGTGACGTTCGTGAGCGGGCAGTGGAGCGTGACATAATCAGCCTGCTGCAGGAGGCTGTCGAGAGGCATCAATGAGATGCCGTGCTCGTTCGCGAACGTGACGTCCCAAACGATGTCGGACGCGATGACCTTCATTCCGAATGCCTTGCCGAGCAGGGCCGACGCCTTCCCGACGCGACCGAGTCCGACGATCCCGAGCGTTTTGCCCCATAGTTCCGACCCCATCCGGAGGGTGTCGTAGGGCAGCCAGCCACCGTCGCGAATCGTCTTGTCGTAGACGCCAACGCTGCGCGCCAGCGAGACCATCATCCCAAAAGCGAGTTCTGACACCGAGTGGTTATTGCAGCCGGCACAGTTGCCGACCGCGATACCACGCGCGTTAGCAGCCTCGATATCGACGTGGTCGAATCCGACGCCGCCAGTGCTGACGACGCGCAACTTCGGGGCGGCGTCCATCACTCGTTCGGAAATCCACTCGAGGCCGGTGATGATGCCCTCAGCCTCGGACACTGCTTCAACCAGATTGTCCTGCGAGATCGGGTAGGTGAGTTCCGGATCGATCGCGACGCAGTTGCGCCGGTCTAGGAAATCTTCGACGTACTCCCGGTTCCCGTCGCGGAACTTTCGGGAGAGGATCAGGATCTTATGCGCCATCTCACGACCCCTTCATACCTCCGATTGTGGCCCGGCTCGGGCCGGTTTGTCAGATGGGCGGCATTGTAGCGCGGAGTTCGAGATCTGGCGCTATCATGCGACGATGGCACAGACATTCGCACCGACACCTGAGCAGCCAGTCACCCGCCGGCGGAAACTGACGGTGCTGGCGTGGATATGCCTCGCCGAGTTCCTCGGGATGTCGATCTGGTTCTCGTTCTCTGCGATCAAGCCGATCCTGGCGGATGAGTGGGGCATCTCAAACACTGACGCCGGATACATCCTCTCTGCGTTTCAACTCGGCTACATCGCCGCCGTTGCCGTCGTCGGGATTCTGGCGGATCGGTACAACACTCGGGCCGTTTTCGCCGTATCCGCATTGCTGGCTGGACTGCTGAACCTCGCGTTCGCCTTCCTCGCGACCGGGCTCTGGTCAGGGATTGGGCTGCGGCTTCTCGTCGGCGCGGCAATGGCAGGCGTCTACACGCCGGGGATCAAGATCGTCGCGGGATGGTTCACGCCGCAGGAGCGTGGCCGGGCGGTTGGAGTGTTCGTCGGCGCGCTGGTGCTCGGTTCGGCCTCTCCGTATCTCCTCGCGCCGGTAGCGACTGGTATTGGCTGGCAGGCGCTGGTGGTTGTGACGGTCGTCGCTTCAGTCATCGCGGCTGCCATCATGTGGTTCATCGTTGAGGACGCGCCACAGTCGACAAGTGCACCGTTCGCGTTCGACCCACGACTCCTAAAGGATCGCCCGCTGCGGTTGATGAACTTCGGCTACGTCGCGCACATGTGGGAACTGTATGCAATGTGGGCCTGGATCGGCCCGTTCCTCATCTATTCGCTGGAGCAGCAGGGAAGCTCGACCGACGCGGCCACAGACCTGGGTGGGCAACTGGCCTTCGCGATCATTGGCATTGGCGCAATAGCCTGTGCAGTTGCTGGATTCCTCGGAGATCGGTTTGGCCGGACACTGACGACCAGCGTATTGCTCGTCGTCAGCGCGATCTGTTCATTTTCGTTCGGATTCATGGAAACGGCGCCCATCGCCCTGATCGCGCTCGTGGGGCTGATCTATGGCTTCTCCATCGTTGGAGATTCGCCGCTTTACTCGGCCGGTATCACCGAACTCGCTCCACGGGATCGCATTGGCGCCGCGCTGGGCGTGCAGTCGGTCCTCGGGTTCGGAACGACAATCGTCTCGATCTTCCTGTTCGGCGTGGTGGTTGACCATGTGTCGTGGACGGCGGCGTTCGTGATGCTTGGAGTTGGAGCGTTGCTGGGTCCGCTGTTCATGCTGCGGTTACGATCGCTGCCCGAAGCGGAGAAACTCGCTGGTGGGCGGCGCTAGCACACCGCTGGCTAAGCCACATGATCCACGTGCTGCCGCGATGCACATTGCCGATTCGGCAACATCGGAATCGAATAGGTGCTGATTCGGTTCCATCAAACCGTCACGTGACGCCGTGACGGTGCTATACTGGCGCGACAATCTGATGTGAAGGCAGGTAGAGCGCACCCACACGCGGGAGCGGCCAGAATGGCGTCCACCTGCCTGAAGTGGCGAGGGAGATGTAGATGGCCAAGGGGCAGAGTAGCAGTGGCGCGGCCACGATGACTGCCGATCAGTACACCAAGAAGGCGCTCGACCACGTCTGGATCCACTCGGCCAACTGGCAGGAACTGGCCGAGAAGAAGGGCATGCGCGTCTTCGATCACGGCAAGGGCGCGATGCTCTACGACGTGCATGGCAAAGAGTTCATCGACGGTATCGCGGGCCTCTGGGTCGTCAACGCTGGCCATGGCCGGCAGGAAATCGGCGACGCGATGGCAGCGCAGGCCGGCAAGCTGGCCTACGTCTCGGCTGCGAACTACACGACGATCCCGGCGACCGCGCTCGCTGAGGAGATCGCTAACCTGCTGCCAGGCGACCTGAACCGCCTGTTCTTCTGCTCGGGTGGCTCGGAAGCCGTCGAGAGCGCGATCAAGATCGCCAAGCAGGTCCAGGCCATGCGAGGCTTCCCGAAGCGCTACAAGATCATCGCCCGCCGCGGTTCTTACCATGGCATGACCTACGGCGCGATGAGCCTCACCTCCTCACGCAATGAGACGTACTTTGGCCCGTTCATGCCGGGCGTCTTCCACGTTCAGTCGCCGAACAACTACCGGCCACAGTTCAAGGACGAGCCGGGCGAGGCCGACGACATCGCCTGCGCAAACGCGTTCGAGGCCGAGATCGAGTTCCAGGGACCGGACACGGTCGCAGCCATCATCGCTGAGCCGATCTCGACGGCAAACGGGGTTCAGGTGCCATCCAAGGCATACTGGCAGCGGCTGCGCGAGATCTGCGACAAGCACGGTGTCCTGCTGATCGCCGACGAAGTCATCAATGGCTGGGGCCGTTCCGGCAAGTACTTCGCGATCGAGCACTACGGCGTCGTGCCGGACATGCTGACGATGGCGAAGGGCCTCTCGTCGGGCTATGCGCCAATTGCGGCCGTCGCGGTTCGCGATGCGGTCTTCGAGAGTTTCACCGCCGAGAAGGGCAAGGAAGTCGCGCTCGGTCACTTGCTGACCTTCGGCGGCCACGCCGTCGCCTCGGTTGCGGCGCTTAAGAACATCGAGATCTTCAAGAACGAGAACCTTGTCGAGCAGTCGGCCCAGAAGGGTGAGTACCTCAAGAAGCAACTTGAGGAACTTCGCTCGCACCCATCGGTCGGCGATGTTCGCGGCCTCGGCCTGATGTGCGGCATCGAGGTTGTCAAGAACAAGGAGACCAAGGAGAAGTTCGGCCGCGAGCATGAGTTCACCAAGCGCGTGACCGATCATGTCAACGAGAAGGGTCTGCTGACCCGCGTCTGGGACACGATCCACTTCGCGCCGCCGTTCGTCATCACGACCGACGAGATTGACCGGATGGTCACGATCGTTGATGAGTCGCTGACGGCTGCCGAGAAGGAATTCGAAGCCGACTTCAACTAGTCCTTTTTGGAACGCTAACGCCCCGCGTGCTTGTCACGTGGGGCGTTTCCGTGTCTCCCAGCCGGGAACCTCAGCGAACGGCGTCGTCGGGTCCCGGTACTCGGTCAAGCCGGCACGGTATTTCGATCAGTAGCGCTCGCGTTGGCGGGCGAAGCAGTCGCGGCAATAGACCGGCCTGCCGGCGCGTGGTTCGAATGGAACCATCGTCTCCCTCCCGCAGTCCGCGCAAATGGCGTTGTGCAGTTGCCTTGTGGTCGACGGTTTGCCGTCGCCCTGCATCTGTCGTTCCGCGCGCCGATTCGCCCTGCAACTGACGCACCGCGACGGCGGGACGAAGCCACGCTCCGCGTAAAATGCCTGCTCGCCGACGGTAAATGTGAACTCCCGGCCACAGTCACGGCAGACCAGGATCTTGTCAGTTGCGAGTGACATCTACGACCGCTCCTTGCCTCACAGATACCCCTCCAGCATGCATTGCCGGAGCACGTTCCACGCAGCAATGGGTACCAGCGTTCGCGGAATCGTTCGGACTCGAACGACCCGGATAGCAGCGACGCGGTACCGTGTTTGACCGTGGTCGCAGTATAGGGCGGTGCAACGCATTGCGCAACACATTGAAGGATTGGGACTGGGATGCGCTGGTTTCAGGAGTGCAAAGTTCCGAACAGACGATCGCCCGCGTCGCCGAGACCCGGTTCGATGTAGCCGCGATCGTCGAGGCGGTCATCGAGCGCGGTCGTGAAGATCGTCACGTCAGGATCGGCATTCAGAACCGTCTCGACCCCGATTGGGGCTGAGATGACCGAGATCACCGAGATGATGCCGTCATGCGATCGACGGATGTGCCTGAGTGCCGCAACGGCCGATCCTCCGGTCGCCAGCATCGGATCGAGGATCAGCACACGGTCTGCCCAGTTTGCCTCGGCCGGCAGGTTGTCGCCGTAGACGATCGCGCGAAGGCTGCGCTCGTCACGTCGAATGCCAATTTGATGCAGCGGCGCTTCTGGCAGGATGCCTCGGAATGGTGCAGCGAACAGCAGTCCTGCGCGGAGGATGGCGACGCCAGCGATGCGCTCGGCGAGTTGTCTGACGGTGATCGGGTTGCCGTTGAAGTTCGGCACCTGCGTTTCAGCGAGGCGGACGTCGTTGCAGGCCGACCAGAGTAGTAATCCCGCAAGTTGCGTCGAGAGCGCACCGAATTCGAAGATGTCGGTGCGTCGATCCCTGATGCGGGCCAGTAGCGCGAGCGAGAGCGGATTCTCGATGATCTGCAACCGGTCGAGTGCTGCGACTGCGGCCCGGTCGGGCTGCGTCCTGCCACGCATCGGCGTTGCCACTTCATCGATCATCAACGTGCTTCCTCTTCTTCAATCCCGGTTAACCCAGGCGACGGTCCAGCCAAGTAACTCCGCAAGTTCTTGCCCAACCTGCCTGCTGTCATTATCTTCGACTGCGACGTCCACAACCAGATTGATGGTGGCTGGAGTCGCGTCACCCAGATCGGACAGGTGTTGGACACCTGCGTCTTCCCATGGGCCTGATGTCTCGAACCCCCGGCGTCGCTGTGGCAACCGTTCAATCGCGCGAGCGACCAACTCGGCAGTGATAGCGTTCGTGGCGTGGGCTACGACTGATTGGCTGTCAACGCTCGCCACGATCAGATACCGCGCCGGAATTGCCGCAGCCAGCTCAATGACAGCGTTGCCCGACATGCGCGCACGGAGGCTGGTATTCGGGTGGACGATGCTGGTCCACGCACGCAGGACCCCAGCGCCGTTCGCCTCGGCTACTATCACTACTTGCTCGAACTCGAAGATATCAGTTGGGTAGTCAGCCGAATCGAGTATCAGCGAGCGGTCGCCGAACTGGATGCGGATGTATCCGTTCCTGCCGTGGACTACCGATCTGAGTCCACCGGCTTTTTCTGTCGAACCTGAGGCAATGACGACTCCATTAGTTCCGGCGATCCAGGAAACGACTGACGCTAGCGAAGTTGGTGCGATAGCCGCACTTGAGTCGTGTGCCGGGATAAGCAACGTCGACCGATCCGGTCGCCATGGAAGCAACCGAAGCGCTCGATCGAGGGATGCGCCGATCCCGAGTGACACCTGCGGCTGTGCACGAATCAACTCCGATGCGTCGATTGTTCGCGAGGGTTTTGGCGTTCGGCTCGCATCGACGGCGCGACGGAGTCGGCGGATGACCATCATCACACGTCCCGGGCGACGACTGGCAAAGTGCTACACTCAGTCAGCAGATTGCCGCTATGGAGATCGTATACGTGACTGCAGTCGGAATCGAACGGACGCTCAAGATCCTTCAGGACGCGGGATACCGCCTGACAGGTCCGCGGCGTGCCGTCGTGCATGAGATTCAGCAGACGGAACGTGCCTTCACCGCCGACGATCTGCTCCAGCGACTGACTGAGGCGGATTCGGGTGTTGGCCGGGCAACGGTCTTCCGGACGCTCGACCTGCTCGTCCAGCACGGTGTTCTGGATCGACTCCACCGGCCGGACGGGTGCCACACGTATCTGCTGTGTGGCGTTACCGACCGGCACCACCATCACCTGATCTGTTCCGACTGTGGCGCTGTTGTCGAGTTCGAAGATTGCAGCGTTCAGCCGTTGCTCGAAGAACTTGGACGACGAACCGACTTTCAGATCAATGGTCACTGGCTCGAAGTCTTTGGCCGTTGCTCGGTCTGTCAGGGCTGACATTCGCTACGCCCGACCCGGCAGACGTTCCGCAATCAACTCAGCCAGATGCATTGCTCGCACCCCGCTCCCCTGAGCGATCAGTCCTCCGCGCAACTGCATGATGCAACCGGGATTGTCACTGATGACGACATCTGCCGCGGTATCACCTGCGTTTGCCAACTTCTTGCTCAGGATCGCCGTCGAAACCTTCGGATAGTCGACAGCGAACGAGCCACCAAAACCACAGCAGACGCGTGAATCCTGCATCTCGCGCAGTTCGAGTCCAAGCACGTCGCCAACGATCCTCCGGGCTCCCTCGCCGAGTCCGAGTGCGTTCGCAGATTGACACGCATCGTGAATTGTCACAACTGGCCCGGCGGTGTCGCGATTGAAATCGGCCGGATCGAGCTGGGCAACCTCGTCGATGAAGGTGGCGAAGTCGATCAGTTTTCGCGCCTGACGGGCGGCGCGCTCCTGAAGTCCGGGATCATCGCGGAACAGGTGCTGGTAGTCCTGAACGATGGCTGCCAGACACGAGGTGCTGTTGGTCAGGACCCAGTCGGCATCGATCGACTCCAGCACGCGAATCGTCTGCTCGGCCATCGTTCGGCCCCGCTCGCGATCTCCGGAGTTAAACGCAACCAGTCCGCAACAGTGTTGGTCAGCAGGAAACTGAACGCTGCACCCGCACGCCTGCAGGACACTGATGACGGCTTCTCCCATTTCTGGCATCAGCCGGTCAGTCAGGCAACCGGGGAAGAATGCAACCGACATCCCGGCCGCTTTGCTGCTCTGCAATGTCGGCACGTGGGTCGACAGAACGCCATTCCGCCGGACCCGATCGCGCAGTGGGCGAGTGCTCGGGGCCGTCAACGCACGTCCATTGGTGAGGTCGCCCTTGCCGGGGAACCGTCGGATGATGCCGTCGTTGTCGCTTACCAGCGACGACGCACGGGCAGCCACATTCGCTGCGAACCCGCCGACTCCCGGCTTACTCCATTGGCTAAGGCCGATCGACTTGCCGAGCGGCATCCCGAACTCCTCGGTTACCCGCGATCGAACGTCGAGGATCATTCTTGGAATCGGAATTTCGACTGGGCAGACCGTTTCGCAGGCGTTGCATGAGACACACAGACTCTGCGGTCCAGCCGCGGCCCCGAGCCCGTGGTGCATTGCCGTCATTACCAGGCCAATCGGCCCGGTGTAAATGTGGCCAAATTGATGGCCTCCGACGATCTGATACGGTGGGCAGACATTCGAGCAGGCACCGCAGCGAATGCAGTGCAGCGCGTCGCGGAGTTCGTCGTCCTCTCGCGTTGCCCAGCGGCCGTTGTCGAGCAGTACGATGTGCTGCTCCCTGGGGCCGTGTACGCCAACAGTCAGCGTCAACTCAATGTCGGCACTCCGGCTCGGCCCGGTGATGAAGGAGACGTAACTCGTGATTTTCTGACCGGTCCCGGAACGCGGGAGGACCTGGAGAATCGCGGTTGCGTCCTCCAGCGACGGCACGATCTTCTCGATCCCGAGTAGTGCGATGTGGACCGGCGGCAGCGTCGTGACGAGCCGGCCGTTGCCCTCGTTTGAGACGATGACGAGCGTGCCGCTATCGGCAATAGCGACATTGGCGCCCGAAATGCCGATGTCGGCGTCGATGAACGCCTGTCGGAGTTTCTCGCGAGCAACTTTGACCAGTTCGACCGGATCTGCCGGCAGTTCGTAGCCGACCTCCTTTGAGAAAAGTTCAGCTACCTGCTCGCGGGTTTTGTGGATGGCTGGTGCAATCAGGTGGGATGGATGCTCGTGGGCGAGTTGCATGATCCACTCGCCGAGGTCTGTCTCAACGACTTGGAGGCCGGCGGCTTCAAGCGCGGCGTTGAGTTGAATCTCCTCGGTCACCATCGACTTGCTTTTGACGACCAATCTGGCCGCCCGCTGAGTGGCAATCTCAGTGATGATGCGATTGGCGTCCTCCGGTGTCGCGGCGCGATGGACGATGGCTCCGACCGCTTCAGCCTCCCGGGTAAATCGTTCAACCAGTTCTGGCAGGTTCTCTATTGCGCCCGTCTTGATGTCGCGCACGCGGCGACGACGTGCTGCAAAGTCCTGATCGCTGAACGCATTTACGCGACGGCGGCCGAATTCCGGCAGCGCCCGCCCGAGTGCCGTTCGCAGCGACGTATCGGCGACGGCATCGTTGACCCGCTTCTTGAACGCGCGCTTATCTGGCTTTCGAATCGTTCCGACCATGTACCATCCCCATCATCCCAGGCGGAGCCCGTCATCGGAGTATAGCCGCTGCCGAATGGTTATCAGTTGCCTGTCCCGATGGACAGGATGTAGCATTCCGCTGATCCGAAGCGTGATCAGCCGCGGCGGTGATCCCCTGGTCAGGGTGAAGCGGTCACCCGGCGGGTGATCGGGGTGTCTCGTGGTGAGTGACACCGGAAGCAGAGCAATAGTGGAGCCCGAGTCCCACCCGATACAGCGACATCGTGACGCCTTCGCGGCGGCCTGGCGCGAGCGTGTCCGGGAGATCAGCCCAACGTATCGTGGGATGGGACAGGCACGCCTTCGTGAGCGCATCAACGAGGGCATCGACGCGCTCATCACCGAAGGTGAGGCTGAGGGCGAGGCTGCGATCCGCCAGTTCCTCGGCAACCTCGAATCCATCGTCGATCAGGAACGCCTGTCGATTGACGAAGTGACGGCAGGCATGCTCGCCGGTTTCGACGCCATGGACGACGTCATCCCTGCCGACGTGCGCCACTGTCCCCAGATGCTCAGATCCGAGCGGCGACTACGGACAATGATGGCTCGTTTCGTCGAGTCGGCGGTCGCGATCGTCACCCAGAAACTCGAAATCGAAGCAACAGCCCAGCGCGAGAGCCGGGCCCGTCTGCTTGCGCTGCAGCGGATCGGCGCTGCCGTTACCAGTTCTCTCGAACTTGAATCGACGCTGGAAACGATCGTTCAGGAAGCCGCCGAACTGATGAATGGCGCAACTGCGCGCCTACGTCTCGCAGACGAGGTTGGCGAAACGCTGCGGTTGATCGCCAGCGCGGGCGATATCGGCGACGATCTGCCGGGGTCGGTCGTGCCTGTGGAAACGACCCTGGCGGGACTTTGCTACCGTAGTGGCCGCCCGGTGATCTCGAACGATGTTGCTGCAGATGCGCGTTCGGACTCCGAAGTTCAACAGTTGAGCCGGACTCGTTCATTGCTCTCGGTCCCGTTGCTGTCGCGCGGAACGTCGATCGGTGTGCTGTCGATCACCAACATGACTGATCGTCCGTTCGTCGACGCTGATGCCGAGATGTTGAGCCTCTTCGCGGACCATGCGGCTGTCGCAATTGAGAACGGTCGTCTCTTTCAGCGGGCGCAGAGCGAGATCACTGAGATGGAGATCCTGAACCGGGTCTCTGCCGTCGTCTCAGCGTCGCTCAACGTCTCGCAGGTGTATCGTGCGATCCATGCCGAAATTGCGCGGATCATGGTGGCGGACGCGTTTCTGATCTTCCTGCGTGGGGCGGAAGGTGGATTCGATCTCGTCTACATCGTTGACCTCGGTCAGGTGTTCTCGCCGCGCCACAACGTCAAACTCCCGGCGATCTACAAGCAGTCGATGGAGACTGGCGCGCCGTACATCATCGAGGCCTCCCGCGATCCGGAATTCGTGTCCTGGGAGCGGTACGGAGACATGGGTCGGCGAGTCCAGTCGCTGCTGGTTGCGCCGCTCCTGCGTGGCTCCGAGCCAATTGGCGTCATCACGACCCAGTCGTATGCGCCGAGTTCGTATCGTCAGCGTGACGCCGATCTGCTGGCGACGGTCGCCAACGTCGCTGCCGTCGCGATCGAGAACGCCAAACTCTACGAACAGGCGCATGGGTTGGCGGTTGCCGAGGAGCGCAACCGGTTGGCCCGCGAGATCCATGACACGATCGCGCAGGGACTGGTCGGTATCATCCTCCAACTCGAGGCGCTGGCCGGGATGATCGGCGAAGAGCCACGAATGCGGCGGCGTGTCGACCGTGCGATTGAACTGGCTCGGGTCAACCTCGATGAAGCGCGCCGGTCTGTCCGCGACCTCCGTGCGGCACCACTCGAACACATGTCGCTGGCTGAGGCGATCCGCCAGCTTGCTGTCGAACATGAGGAAGAGTGTGAGGGGCCGGTTGAGATCGCGATTCCCGAAGCGATGCCGCTACTCGACAAGCAGGTTGAGACGGCGCTGTTCCGCTTTGTGCAGGAGTCGCTGACCAACTGCCGCAAGCACGCGCTTGGTGTCCCGGTCTGGCTCACGGTTGAGGTGAGCGACGCTGTCACGATTTCCGTCAGAGACGCCGGGCCGGGATTTGACGTTGACGCCTGGCGCAGTACCGCCCCGCTGCACCACTTTGGATTGCATGGGATGCGTGAGCGCGCAGAGCGTCTCGGCGGTACCCTCCACATCGAGAGTGCGGTCGGCGAAGGCACGGTTCTGAGCATGTCCGTGCCGCTCTCTGCCGTCCCCGTCTAACTCGCGACAACGGTTGCCCATTTCGGGGCATTGCCCGATTCGATTGTCAGCACTACCGGATCAGCGGATGCTGCCCTGCCCGAAGAGGGAGGTCACAACGACCGTTCCAAGGCATAGAATCAGGATAGTGATGTTGACAGAATTCAGAGAGGAGTACTGCGCTATTGAGAGATCCTTCCATGATGGGCGGGCGAGGCGGTGGACGTCTCGGCGGCCCGGCCCCTGAAGACAGGCCGAAACGATCGCGGGCACAGGATGCCCAGACGATGCGACGCGTTGTTCGCATCTTCCGACCGTATCGCACCCATGTCTTCTTTGTTCTGCTGGCGATTGTCGCGACTTCGATCATCGGCCTCGCCAACCCAATCCTGCTGAAACTGATCATCGACGACGCGATCCCGCAGGGCGACATGTCGCTGCTGACGCTGTACGTCGGGCTGATGATCCTCTTCCCGATCGTCTCCGGGCTGATCGGCGTCGGGCAGACCTATTTCAGCAACCTGATCGGCCAGCGCGTCATGCGCGATATTCGAATGCGCCTCTACAGCCACCTGCAAGGGATGGCAATGCGCTTCTTCACCGTCACCCGGACCGGCGAGATTCAGTCTCGACTCTCCAACGATGTTGGCGGTGTCCAGGGTGTCGTCACCAATACGGCCGGGAGTGTCGTCTCCAATTTCACGACCGTTATCTCGACGGTTGTGGCGATGCTCATCATTTCGGTCGAACTGACGGCACTCTCCTTTGCGCTGATGCCGGTCGCACTCTTTCTGACCTACAAGGTCGGTCAGAAGCGACGGGTCATCACGACTGAGACGCAGCGCACGATGGCTGATATGACCTCGATGGTCGAGGAGACGCTGTCGGTCAGTGGCGTCCTGCTGACGAAGACGTTCGGACGTCAGTCATACGAGATTGACCGCTTCGAAGGCGAGAACGAGCGGCTGGCGGCCCTGCAGATTCGCCAGCAGATGATTGGCCGCTGGTTCTTCATGATCGTCGGCACCTTCTTCTCGATTGCACCGGCCCTGGCCTACTGGCTGGCCGGACGCTCGATCATCAATGCCGGTGACGCTGGACAGGCGGCAGCCCTGACGATTGGTGACCTGGTCGCCTTTACGACACTGCAATCGCGACTGTTCTTCCCGCTCGGGCAACTGCTGAACGTGCAGGTTGAGATTCAGAGCGCGCTCGCACTCTTCGACCGCATCTTTGAGTACCTGGACAAAGACCACGAGATCACCGATCGCCCCGGCGCGAAGGTTCTCGACCCGGCCACCGTCCGTGGTGAAGTGCGCTACGAGCACGTGAGCTTTGCCTACGATCGACAAGAGGATGCGGACGGTGCCTCAGATGACGGCGGCTGGGCATTGACCGATATCGACTTCGCCGCACGACCTGGTCAACTTGTCGCGCTGGTCGGACCGTCGGGCGCCGGTAAGACGACGATGACGTATCTGCTGCCGCGCCTCTACGACGTTGATGCCGGTGCGGTTCGGATCGACGGTCACGACGTGCGTGACGTCACGCTTGAATCGCTCGGCGACGTGATCGGTGTCGTTACCCAGGAGACGCACCTGTTCCACTCGTCGATCCGCGAGAACCTGCGCTACGGTCGACCCGATGCGACCCAGGAGGAACTGGAAGCGGCAGCCCGTGCTGCGGCAATCCACGACCGGATCATGGAACTCGAGGACGGCTATGACACCATCGTCGGCGAGCGAGGGTATCGTCTCTCGGGCGGTGAGAAGCAGCGTCTCGCGATCGCCCGGGTTATCCTCAAGGACCCACGCATCCTGATCCTCGACGAGGCGACATCGGCGCTCGATACGCGTTCGGAGCGGTTGATCCAGTCCGCGTTGGAGCCGTTGATGCAGAGTCGGACTACGATCGCCATTGCTCACCGGCTCTCGACGATCCTCTCGGCCGATCTGATCCTCGTTATCGATCGAGGCCGAGTCGTCGAACGCGGGACCCACGAGGAACTGCTGCAGGAGGATGGACTCTACGCCCGACTCTACAACGAGCAGTTCGGTGGCGGTGCCTATGAATCGCGGTGTGAGGACGGTGTCCTCACCCGCGATGGCGATGTTATTGAACTGGCAGTCGCTGGCGACGACGACTGATCTCCGCTTCTGCCAGCGCGTTCGTTATCCGATCTTATGGCTTGCTCCAGCGCGGCGGCAGCGGATCACGCTCCAGCCAGGCGAGGAGCAGATCGACGCACTGGACACACTCGGCCTCACTGACCATCTCGTTGGGCGAGTGGGTGTAGCGCGTCGGCATCGTCAGCAGGACCGACTCTACACCGCGCCGGATCAACTCGGCTCCGTCCGAGCCGTAGTTCTGGAAGACGGCATGCTGGACCGGGATGCCTGCATCTTTTGCTGTTTCAGCCAACGCCATCGTCATGCGATGCGAATAGTGGACCGACGCGTCCTGATGGACGAGGATGGGGCCGCCACCCAGTTTGGCGGGGTGGTTCTCCGGCTTTGTTCCCGGCACATCTCCACAGAGGCCGACGTCGATCGCGACCCCGTACTCGAAGTTCGCTACCTCCGGAATGCTCGACGCTCCAAGCAGTCCGTTTTCTTCCTGAACAGAACTCGCAATCCAGAGTTGATACTTGAGCTTCGACGTGTCCGCGCGTTCGCCAACAGAGGTAGCAATCGACAGCGCCGCTCGGTTGTCCATTGCCTTGCCGACGATTGTGTCGCCAAGCCTGCGCGTTGGCGGGTTGAGGGCAATTCGGGTTCCCGGATGAATGCCGAATGCTTCGACTTTCTCCTTCGACTGATAGCCGAGATCGACGAACCAGTCGTTCCACTCGAAGTGTTCCTTGTTCGAACTCCCACCGATAACGTGCCCGCTGGCATAAACCAGTTGGCCTTCGAGTTGACCGGAGTCCGCCAGAACGACGACCGGCTGGTTGATCGGCGAGTACCAGTGGGGCGGACGTCCGCGCTGGTCACGCCAGGCAGGCCAGACTTGGAGCAGGCCATTCTCCGTCACCGACTTCACCATCAGCCCGAGTTCGTCGCCGTGCGCGAGGATGACGATCGGCGGACCTTCTCCACCAACGCGAGCGACGACGTTGCCGACGCGGGTGATCTCTGTTTGCTCGCTGAACGTGGACCAGTGGTTCGCGCACCACTCGTGGACGAGGTCCTCCTGGCCGGTTGGCCCGGGAATCTCCGTCAGTGTCTTAATCAGGTCAAACATCGGTGTCGGCTTTGCCATCATCCCACCCACTTTACTCGTAACCACCTGCAGTTGCCGGACAGTTCAACGACCGGCGCGACAGGATAGGAAGTCGGCTCACACGATGTCAACTCCTGACGTATCCTGTTGCGATGCAGATTGTGGAAGCAGCCGACAGACAATGACAGGAGCGAACGGCGTGGCACGACAGCCGTGGTTCGAGGTTGTTCGATTTCCGGCGGGCGTGACGATGATCGCCGAGCCGGGACATGAGGAGGACGTCAAGTCGTACCTCGTCGAGGGCGAGCGCGACGTGGCCGTTCTCGACACCGGCATGGGTGTCGGAGACTTTGCCGGTCTGGTTGCCTCGCTGAGTGACCGGCAGCCGATCGTTCTGCACTCACACGCTCACTTCGACCATATCGGCGCCAGCGCAATGTTCGACCGTGTCTACGTTCACGCCAGTGAAGCGGACGACCTGCGCAAGGGCTATCCAGGTGAGTTGTTTAGTCCCTGGTTCGATGCTCACCATCTCGTCGGGGATCGATTGCCCGAAGACTTCGACGTTGCAACCGCAAGCATCGCGGGCTGCGAGCCAACCGGCACGATCGAGCACGGTCAGATCTTCGATCTCGGAAGTCGAACGCTTGAGGCATTTCACACGCCCGGCCACTCTCCTGGTAGCATCTCGCTGCTCGACCGTGATGCGCGTGTGCTCTTCCCCGGCGACGCCGTCTATGCAGGCCCGATGTTTGCCTGGCGGCCATACAGCGACCCGGTCGCATACCGCGAGACGCTACGCCTGCTAGCCGAACTCGTTGATCTGGTAGACGTAGTCTACCCGTCGCACAATCGCGTGCCGCTCACTCCGGACGAGGTGCGTGCAATGCATCGTGCCTACGAGGATATCTGGGTTGGCCGGACGCCGGACAGTCGCGACGACCAGAAGGACGTCTTCGAGTTTGGCGATTTTTCGTTCTGGTTGAAGCGGGGCGCCTACGGCTCAGGCGACTAAGCGATCGCTTCGACGAGCAGCACCGCTGAGAGCAACAGCCCGAACTGGAGATGGATACCGGCTGTCTGGCGTAGTGCGGCGTTGAGGAAGCGCGCCTCGTCGCGCTCCAGCACGATCCGCGTCACTTCGATCGCTCGTGGGATCGTCAGGAAGACGATCAGCGCACCGGCTGGAACGATGCCACCCAGTGCGATCAGCGCCAGGACGATGTACGAACCGAAGAGCAGGATGACGTACTCACGGTTGGCCCACTGACGGCCAATGTAGGTCGCCAGCGTCCGTTTTCCAGCCTCGGTGTCGTCCTTGATATCGCGGATGTTGTTCGCCTGGAGGTTCGCAGTAACCAGCAGTCCGACTGGGACCGACAACAGCACCGGCGCCCACGAGATCGCACCAGTCTGGACGAAGTAACTCCCGACGACGATGACCGGCCCCATGAACAGGAATACGGTCGCCTCGCCCAGCGCGACGTAGCCGAGCGGCTTCGGCCCGCCAGTGTAGAAGTAGGCCGCCGCCAGGCTCGGCAGGGCGAACAGCAGGACCTGCCATCCGACGATGTAAACGATCGTCAGACCAATCGCGGTCGCGATCGCGAACAGCGCCAGACCAAATCCGAAGATCGCTTGCGGCTTGATGATTCCGCGCTGGATAAACGCGCCTCGACCGTGTGCCGTTGGCTTGTCGGCCCCGTTCTTCCAGTCAAAATAGTCGTTGACGAGGTTGCTTCCGGCATGGACGAGTACCGATGCGACGACAACCATCAGGAACAGGCCGGCGTCGAACTCACCCTCATCTGCCGCGAGCAACGTCCCGATCAGGACTGGAACGATCGAAGCCGTGAATGAGAGCGGCCGGGTCGCCATGAACCAGTGGCGGACGGTGTCCGGCACCGGCAGGGAGAATCCGCGACTCTCCGGCGCGCGCCACGGGATCACGACGCGCTCCACCTCGTCCATCACGAAGTTCAGCAGCCATCCGAGCAGGGCCGTGACGACCAGCCCGACGTACATCTTCTCGATCGCGAAGGTCTGGTACGAGTTCCAGATCAGATAGCCAATGCCATCTTTGGCTGCCAGCATCTCGGTTCCGACGATGACGAGCAGTGAGAAGCCCAGCGCGATCCGCAGTCCGGAGAAGATGCCTGGCATCGCTCCGGGGAGCGCAACGGTTCGAAGTTGCTGCCACCAGTTGGCACCGGCGTTCCGGGCGACATCGAAGTAGGCGCGCTCGACTTCCAGAACTGCGCTCATCGTTGAAAGCACGACCAGGAACAGCACACTGACCGCCACCATCGCGATCTTCGATGTCTCGCCGATCCCGAAGATGATGATGACGAGCGGTAGGATCGCGATCTTCGGCACGGCAAAGGCAGCGGCAGCAATCGGCGATAGGAGCGCTCGCAGCGGCCACCAGAGCGCCATCATGATGCCGATGAGAACACCGGGAATGGCTGCGACGGCGAACCCGGTCAACACGCGGCCCATGCTGATCCGGATGTCGTCCCAGAGTTGGCCGGATTCAATCAGGGATTCGACGGTTGGCAGCAGGCTGGTTGGCGGCGGGAAGAAGAGCGGGTTGATGGCTTCCGCCCTCGAGAGTGCTTCCCAGATGCCCAGCACGATGAATGGCCCCGACAGGGCCAGGACGAGTGCAAGCCAGCGGCGCTGCCCGTTCATCATGCCGATGCCCTCGCCGCCTCGGCTGCCTCGTCTCGCAGCAGCGACCAGATTCGTAGGAACAGGGACGAGAACTCCTGATCTGAGCGGACGGCTTCGACTGTCCGTGGCCGTGGGAATGGCACCGAGATATCGGCCTTGATCGTGCCGGGGCGTGCGCTCATGACGACGATTCGGTCAGCCAGGATCATCGCTTCATCGATGCTGTGCGTCACGAACACGACCGTCTTGCCGGTCGCCTCCCAGACACGCAGCAGTTCGTCCTGAAGGATCAACCGCGTCTGCTCGTCCAGCGCGCCAAACGGTTCGTCCATCAACAAGAGTTCGGGATCAACGGCGAAGGCGCGGACAATGGCGACGCGTTGCCGCATCCCTTCGGAGAGTTGTGACGGATAGGCATTGATGAAGTCGCCCAGCCCGACCTGAAGCAGCAACCGTTCTGCGATCGCCTCTCGTTCGACCCGGGCAACACCGCGCATCGCCAGACCATAGGCAGCGTTTTCAATGACGGTCATCCACGGGAACACCGAACGCCCCTGAAAGACCATTGACTGCAATGGCGTATCGTCCGAATCACGATCGACTACGACCGTGCCCTCAGTCGGCTTTGCGAGTCCGGCGATGGTTCGCAGGAGCGTACTCTTGCCGCACCCTGATGGCCCGACGACCGCACAGAACTGCCCTGCCGGGACATGCAGTGACACATCGTCGAGCGCGACGACCTGAGAGCGACCAAGAGGAAAGCGGACGCTGACGTTGTCGATTCTCAGCTTGTCGGGTGTCGCAGTCATCGCCATTGTGTATCTATCGCCCGCCGCGTGTTACTCGTACTCGAAAGTGCCAATCTCCCGGATCGCTGCGTCGACATAGGACGAATCGACAACAGTCGAGACATCGATCGGGTCGTCATACTCCAGCAGGCCACGGTCGCCGAAGAACTCCTGCAGCGTCTCCAGGTTGTCGACGTTGACGACGCCGTTCGGCTCGCACCACGTGCGCGATGCTTCACGAATCAGGGCCGGGTCGACATTGGTGTAGCCGTTGAGGATCGCCAAGTTCTCATCCGAATCCCAGTCGTCCGCCCACAGGTCACGGCAACCGAGCATCATGCCCGAGACGAAGCCGGTCACGAGTTCTGGCTCAGACTCGGCGAAATCCGGATTGACCCAGGCGAACGTCGGCTGGAAGTCGGCGGGGAAATCAACGTCCAGACGGACGGCAATGCCCTGCTGTTCCGCCAAGGTCGCGACCGGTTCACCCAGCATCGCTGCGTCCAGTGCGCCTGAATCCAGGGCGGCTGGGACGTCGGGGAAGGAGAGTTGCTGGAGGTCGATGTCTTCGATCGTCAGCCCACCGGTCTGCAACGCGGTATAGAGCCAGTATTCGGTCGCGCCTCGCGCGTTGACCGACACCTTCAGCCCTTCGAGATCCTCGACGCTGGTGAGTTCACCGCTGTCAAAGCGCTTCTTCGACACCATCAACGGCGTCGCCTGCGGGTCACGCTCGAAGTGAAGTGGCGCGATGATCTTGAGGTCGAGACCGCGCTCGATCGCGTTGAAGTAGGCCGGACCAGCGCCACCGACCCCGATATCGAAGTCCCCATTTGCCGTCAGGACGACCATGTCAGCGCCACCTGGGAGTGCTTCGAACTGAACATCCAGCCCGAACTGCTCAAAATAGCCCTTGCCGTTCGCGATCATGACCGGGGCGTATACCAGGGCCGGAACGTAGCCAACCGTGACCTCAGTCAGCTCGGCCGGCGCGTCCGCGCTTGGGGACGCGTCCGCATCGTCCGAAGACGCAGACGTCGCTGTCGGTGCCGACGCGGCAGCTGTTGCGGTTGGATCGGCGTCGTCGTCATCGCCGCATGCCGCGAGAAGCGACGCGATCAAGGTCATTGCCATCAGGATTGAAAAGGCTCGTGTGAGTGACTTCATCGGACTCGAATTGTCCTCCGTGTGTCGGCCAATTGAGGCACGTCGTGGCACGCAGAAATGGGCATACCGGTATGCAAGTGTACCAGTGACCCTAGGGTTTGTGATCGTTTGCACGAGCGGATAGGCGACCAGCATGTCGCTGGTCGCAGGCGGTGAAGGTGTCCACGATTCAGAATATGACGGGGCGTTGACTACTTCGAATCGGGTGTCCCGTAGCCATAACTGGTTGCGCCAGATGCAGTTGCAATTCGCTCGCGAATGTCCCAGAGACGGGGGAACAGCTTATGGCCAATGTTGCGTCTCAGGTACGGAACTCCTTCGCTTCCGCCGGTCCCCTGCACGTTGCCACCCAGAAAGCGCTCTGCGATCTGAAGGTGAAGGGCACGGAAGCGGTCGAGCGTCGCGTCGAGTTCGAGCAGCGATTCGGCCAGGTCGTAACGGGGGTCGTTGCGGTCGCCCATGTAAAGATCGAACAATGCGTCGTCGTCACCGACTGCGCCATCGAACGCCACCGCCAGTGCCTTGCACTCTCTGCGTAGATACGCGTACCCAGGCGACTGCAAGCCGCTGGCGTTGCCAAGTTCGGTCCGGAACGCGTGGTAATCGGCGGCTGGCATCATCTGCAGCATGGCCGTCGCTTCCATGACGCGATCAACTGACATCCTCGCCCGGAGGGCCAGTCGGTTGGCGGCAACGATCTGACCAGCGTCAATTGCTGCACGTGTCCGTTCGATCTCAAACCCAGCCAGACGGAGCCAGAGTTCCGACGACATGTGGACCGTTCGGAAAATGACCTCTTCAGCGTGATTGAGTTCAACCGGCACGCCTTCGGAGACTTGAATGTCGAAGATGGTCTCAAGTCCAAGGTACTGCGCATAGGGAGTGTCGAGCAGCGAGCGGATGCTCTTGGGTAGTTGATCGACAGGTTCTGCGTTGACTGCCATTTCGTTATCTCCCTGCCGTGAATCGAGCGCTTCGTTGCGCGTCGGTGATCTCTCTCCATCATAATGCGTCATGCAAGTCGCGGCGATAGCCTCAGGTACGGGTTCTGGGAGAGTGGTTGCATGAGACGTACCACAGCGGCATTCCTTGGAGTCACCAGCGTGTCGGCCGGAATCATTGCGCTCCGGCGCAGGCGTCCGCGCCGGTTGCGTTCTCGAGCCATCTCCAGCCCGGTGACAATTGCGCGGGATCGGTACGGCGTTCCTGTCATCACCGCGGCCAGCCGCGAGGACGCTCTCTTTGGCCTTGGCTACGTCCTTGCCGACGATCGCTTGTTTCAGATGGACACGCTTCGGCGATCCGCGCTCGGCCGGTTGAGCGAATTGGCCGGACCAGTAACGTTGGACAACGACCGGATGATGCGGCTGCTCGGGGTAGAGCAGATCGCTCGGAGGATGGTCGAAGTCGCTAATCCAACGGCGACGGCGGGTCTCGTCGCCTTCGCTGCGGGTGTGAACCATCGAATGGCATCCGGACCGCTACCGGTCGAGTTCCGCGTCCTGCGCTATCGCCCTGAGCCGTGGCGCCCCGAGGACAGCGCTGCCATCGTCCGCCTGATGGGATGGACGCTCTCGGCATTTCATACCAGTGATATGACCGCCGCACTGGTCCGCGAAACGATTGGGGACGCGTGGGCCGACGCGATCTTCAACGGTACGTCGCCAGACAGCCCGCTGGTGGTTCGTGAGTTTGCTCAGCCGCTTGACCGAAGGGCGACTGCTGCTCCGGTCGGTTTGCCGTTGCCTCCAGGCGGCATGAGCAATGCCTGGGCAGTTTCAGGCGATCGTTCGACGACCGGATTTCCGCTGCTCGCGAACGATCCCCATCTCGGCTACACGAATCCCTCCATCTGGTGCGAAGCGACGGTCGACGCTCCTGGTTTGCGAGTGTCCGGACTCACGCTCCCCGGTGTCCCCGGACTAGCCTTCGGTCGCACACCGAACTTCGCATGGGGCTTCACGGCCGCGATGATCGCGCAGACGTTCGTCTATCGTGAGCGGCTCAATGACAATGGGCGGCAGATCGCAAGCGCGGACGCATGGGTGGATCTGGAGACGCGAACCGAGCGGATTGGCGTCAAAGGTCAACCGGACGAGCAGTTCGTCATCCGCATTACGCCCCGAGGTCCGCTGGTGTCCGATTTGCATCCTGGCTACTCGAAGGATCCGATCAGTCTCTACTGGACGGGTTCTGAGACACATCCGGACGAACTCGACGCCTGGATGACGCTCAATAGTTCGACATCGATCGACGATGCGATCCTCGCTCGCGAAGCGATCATTGCGCCAACGCTGAACATGGCTGCCTCGGACGGTGCCGGAGGGATCGCGACGATCAGCGTTGGCCGTTGGTCCGATCGTCCGCAGGGTCCGGGGTTGCTTGACCCGTCGGAGTTCCCGCCGCGCTACATCCCGCCGGCGGAGTTGCCGGTCGAACGCAACCCCGAGCGTGGATGGATCGCGAGCGCCAACAACACGATCGTTAACGAAACTTACCCGTACCGACTCCATGGCTTCTATGAGCCGGACTACCGGATTCGCAGGATCACCGAGTTGCTGGAGTCGAGAACGAAACACTCTGTCGCTGACATGCGCTCCATCCAACTCGATCAGTTCTCGTTGCACGCATCCGAGTTGACCGGCCACCTGCTCGAACTGACTGGCGACGTGATGCCTGAATGGGCACGCAGTGATCTCCAGTCGTGGGACTTTCAGACGCCGCTGGAGAGCCGGGCGACGTTGCTGTTCCAGGCGTTCTACCGCGAGTGGGTGCGATGCGCGTTGGCGCACCGGCTTCCGGTGAGTGTCGTCGATCGCCTGCTGGCCGGTCTGGATGTAGGCAATGTTCCAATGGGCTTCTGCGATCGGCTGTTGCGCGGCGAGATTGCAGACTGGTGGAAAGAAGATGAACGGAGCAGCGTCGCCCGCGACGCCTTCCAGCGCGCGCTGTCGTGGATCGAAGCGTGCCTCGGACCGGACCCGGCGACGTGGACCTGGGGCGCAGTCCATTCCGTCACCTGGTCCCATCCGTTCGGACAGATCAACGGCCCCCATCAATCGTTTGTCAACGTCGGCCCGTTCCCGCTCGGTGGCGACCGAACGACCGTCTGGCCGACCGGCTATGATGCGAAGAACCTCTTTTCAGTAACGGCTGGACCGTCGATGCGCCTGCTCGCTGATCTGCGCCGACCGGAACGAACGTGGGTCACCAACACGCTCGGGCAGCATGGAACTCCGCTTCGACGCCACTACCGGGATCAGGTACAGGATTTCATTGAAGGCCGATCGCATCCAATCTGGGGCCAGAACGCGACGACGCGGGTCATCGTCGAGCCTGAGCATCACTGATTCGGCTGCAACGTTGAACCGGTTACTCCGGACGACCGGTGTGGATTCCAGTCGTCAGCCAACGGCGTTGTACAGGTGGCAGGCGACCTGATGTCCGTTGCCGACGTCCTGGAGCGGCGGTTCCACCTTGGGGCAGAGGTCGAAGGCGTACGGGCAGCGCGTGTGGAACCGACAGCCGGACGGAGGATCGATCGGGCTCGGGACATCGCCGCGCAGGATGATGCGCTTCGCGCTCTTTCCTGTCGTTTCGCCACCCGGCACCGCTGAAAGCAACGCCTTCGTGTACGGGTGCAGGGTGTCCTCGTATATCTGCTCGTTGGTTCCGATTTCGACGATCTTCCCGAGGTACATGACTGCGACCCGGTCGCTGACCGATCGGACGACCGAGAGGTCGTGGGCGATAAAGATGTACGAGAGGCCAAGATCGTTCTGCAGATCCTGCAGCAGATTCACGATCTGCGCCTGAATCGAGACATCGAGGGCCGAAACAGGCTCGTCGCAGACGATGAAGTCTGGATTGGCGGCAATGGCCCGTGCGATCCCAATTCGTTGCCGCTGACCGCCAGAGAACTCGTGCGGGTAGCGGACGGCGTGCGTTGGATTCAGACCGACGCGCTCCAGAATCTCCTGCACTCGCTGGTTAACGTCCCGACCGCGTGCGAGTTTATGCAACTGAATCGGCTGGGCGACGATTGAACCGACCGTGCGGCGAGGATTCAGCGACGAGTACGGGTCCTGGAAAATGATCTGCATCCGCTTGCGCATCTCGCGCAGACCGCTCTGGTTCAGGTGTGCGAGGTCTTTGCCGTCGAACATGACCTGGCCGCTGGTGGGGTCCAGTAGTCGCAGCAGCGTTCGGCCAGCCGTGCTCTTGCCACAGCCGGACTCTCCAACGACGCCGAGCGTCTCGCCACGGTGGAGTTGAAACGAGATGCCGTCGACCGCCTGGACATGACCAACCGTTCGCTGGAAGACACCGCGAGTGATCGGGAACCACTTCCTGAGGTCCTGAACATCGAGCAGAACCTCACGCTCTTCCGGCTTCTCAATCAGGTTTGACTCGCGTTCCTCGACGACCCGTTGCCGAGTTCCGTCGATACCGTTGTCGTAGAGCCAGCAGCGGACGGTCTGGCCATCGTCGCGGGTGAACAACGGTGGCTCTTCCAGCGTGCATCGCTCGAACGCATATGGACAGCGTGGATGGAACTTGCAGCCGCTCGGAGGGTTGGCGAGGTTGGGTGGCTGGCCGAAGATCGGTGTCAGCCGGATGCCTTTGCGCTCCTCAATCTTTGGCAGGCAGTCGAACAGCCCCCATGTGTATGGATGCTTCGGGCTTGCAAAGATCTGGCTCGTCGTTCCCTGCTCGACGATTCGTCCGGCGTACATGACGATCACGCGATCGCACATCTCGCTGACAACGCCGAGGTCGTGGGTGATGAAGATCATCGACGAGCCGTAGTCGCGTTGCAGGTCACGCATCAACTCAAGGATCTGTGCCTGGATCGAGACATCCAGTGCCGTCGTTGGCTCATCGGCGATGAGCAGGCGTGGATTGCAGGAGAGCGCCATCGCGATCATTGCTCGCTGGCGCATGCCTCCCGAAAGTTGATGGGGGTACGCTTTGACGCGCTCGGCAGGCGACGGTACACCAACACGCTGGAGCATCTCGATTGCCCGGTCCCGCGCCTCGCGCTTACCGAGGCCCTGGTGGAGGACCAACGGCTCCATGATCTGCTCGCCAATCGAGTAGACCGGGTTCAGCGACGTCAGCGGCTCCTGAAAGATCATCGAGATCTTGTTGCCGCGAATTCCGCGCATCTCTTCTTCGGTCATTGTCAGCAGGTTGTCGCCATCGAAGTGGACGTCGCCGCCGACGATACGTCCGGGAGGACTATCGATCAGCCGCATTAGCGATAGCGAACTGACGCTCTTGCCGCTGCCGGACTCACCAACGATCCCAATGACCTCGCCAGCGTTCAGCGAGTAGCTAATGCCATCAACGGCCCGAACGACGCGACCTTCGCCAAAGAAGTACGTCTGCAGGCTGTCCACGACGAGTAGCGGCTCGGTCGATGCGCCGGCAGTCTGGATCGTGTCGGTCGCTACTTGCACTGGCAATCTGCTCCGATTCTGGTTAGTCCGGGCGTGTTCGGGGGTCGAGCGCGTCGCGCAGGCCGTCACCGAGGAAGTTGAATGACAGCACCGTCAACGCGATCATGAAACCGGGGAAGACGATCATCCACCATGCGCCGAAGTCGCGCATCATGCTGAACGAGTTCTGGAGCATGTTGCCCCACGACGCCGTTGGCGGCTGGAGACCAAAACCGAGGAACGACAGCGTCGATTCGGTCAGGATCGTGCCGGGGATGCCGAGCGAAGCGGCAACGATGATCGGCCCAAGCGCGTTCGGCAGCAGTTCGCGAAAGATGATCGATGGAGCGCTCGCGCCGACCGCTCGTGCTGCTTCGGTGTATTCGCGTTGGCGCAGGACGAGGAACTCTCCGCGCACCAGCCGCGCAACGTTCATCCAACTGATGATCGCGATCACGAGCGCGATCGAGACGATCGTCTTGTTGACAGAAGCCAGTGCCGCCATCAGAAACAGCAGCGGTGGGAACGCCAGCAACACGTCGGCAAGGCGCATGATGAGCATGTCCGCCCACTTGCCCGCGTACCCAGCGATCGATCCGACGATCGTCCCGAAGATGATGGCGACGCCGGTCGCGAGGAACCCGACTACTAGCGAGACGCGGGCTCCATAGATAATGCGTGACAACTGGTCGCGCCCAAGTTGATCGCTGCCAAATGGATGGGCTAGCGAAGGCGAGGCCGGTTCACCGAAGCGTGCGAGTTGTGTATCGGTCTTGTTGGGGTCGTATGGCGCGACGATCGGCGCGAGGGCGGCAACCGCGAAAATGAAGATCAGAATCCCGGCTGATACGACGGCGAGCTTGTGCCGCCGGAATCGCCGCCAGAACATCTGCCACTGACCGCGATGCGGTTCTTCCGCAACACGTATCTGGTCCGCCAGACGTGGACTAACTGTCTGCGCGCTCATCCTCGCGCCTCCCGGTCAAACTCAGTCATACCGGATCCGTGGGTCGACGATGGCGTAGACGATGTCAGACAACAATGTCCCGATCAGAATCAGCGTCGCCGAGAGCAGGACGATGGCCATGATGACCGGATAGTCGCGTTGATTGAGGGAGAGGACGGCGAGTTGACCCATCCCGGGCCACGAGAAGATGTTCTCGACGACGACTGAACCCTCGACGAGGATGACAAAGATGTAGCCCATCAGCGTGATGATTGGAATCAACGCGTTGCGCCAGGCGTGCTTGAAGATCACGACGCGTTCTGAAAGCCCCTTGGCCCGCGCCGTTCGAATGTAGTCCTGCCGGATGACCTCCAGCATCGCTGCACGCTGAAAACGCATGTACCCGGCGATCCCGACCAGCGTGATCGACGCAACTGGCAGGACATAATGCATGAAGCGATCCTTGATAAGCGGCCAGGTCCCATCTTCAACATACGCTCCCTGCATCCCGGTCGAAGGGAACCAGCCAAGTTCGACAGCGAAGATGTAGACCAGCATCAGACCGAGCCAGAACTGCGGGATTGATATTCCGACGAAGTTGAAAAACGTCAGGAAGTAGTCCAGTTTCGAGTACTGCTTCACAGCCGAGATGATTCCCAGCGGCAATGCGATTGCAAGTGTGAACAGTAGCGAGACACCGGCTAACTTGACCGTGTTGGGGAGTCGGGTCTTGATGACATCCCAGACCGGCTGGTTCGAGCGGGTCGAGTCACCGAAGTTGCCGCGAATCGCCAGGCTGGCCCAATCGTAGTACTGGACCCAGACCGGGTTGTTCAGACCGTATTGCTCCCGGAGGTTGTCACGGTCTGCCTGGGTCATCTGGGAACCGGAGTCACGACTCGATGCGACGATCGCGCTGACGGGATCGCCCGGTGCCTGCTTGAGCAGGGCAAAGCAGATGATCGAGACTCCGATCAGAATCGGAATCATCCAGAGGAGCCGGCGAATGATGTAAGCGGTCATCGCATGTCCTTTGACCGGTGGGAGTCGGGGAGGTACGGCGAGCCAGCCGCCTGGCTCGCCGTCGTTCAGGTACCTACGCTTCCTTCCAGCAGTCCTTCATCCCATACAGGACGTAGCGCCGGAAGTAGGGAGTGTCTGCGACTCCCTGGAGCCGGTTCGAGACGACCCAGCCATCGACCGCGTTGTAGAGCGGGACAACGACACAGAGTTCATGACGGCGCCGGTCGAGTTCTTTGTAGATTTCAACGCGTTCGTCCGGATCGGTCGTCGTGCGGCCTTCGTTGATGAGCCGGTCGATCTCGTCATCGGCGACCCACATGTAGTTCAGGCCGTTCGGTGGCAGGTTGTCCGAATGCAGTTCGTTGTAGACATCCGGATCGAACTCGAACGGATGCGGATACTCTTCGAGTTCCATCGCGCGGTTGGCGGGATCGTCGTTCGGGTCGGCCCACATTGATTCGAGCGTTGAGTAGTCAACGACCTGTGGCGTCAACTCAATTCCGATCTCGGCGAGCATCTCCTGCAGGATCACCTGATCGTTGATGTACTCCTCAAAGCCGGAGTAGGTGATGACGTTGAACGAGAATTTGTCGCCGTCCGGAGACACGCGAATGTTGTCATCCCCCATCGTATACCCGGCCTCGTCGAGCATCCGATTGGCTTCCTCGACGTTGAAATCGATGACGGGAACGCCATCGTAGTCGTTGTAGCGGTCGAGTGGGCCGGTGTCGGCATACTGGTTGTTGGCGACGATTCCGCGACCTCTCGTGACCGTCTCAGTCAACGAAACCTTGTCGATCGCTAGCCGGATTGCCTCGCGGACGACCTGATCCTTCAGAATTGGGTGGTTGAAGTTAAACGCCAGCGTGATTGGCGTGTAGTACACGTAGTTGTAGATGCGTACATCCGGATTGTCTTCGTAACGTGGCTGGAGTTCCGGCGGCGCGAACATCAGGTCGATGTCGCCTGAGTCCAGCGCAGCCGACCCGACCTCCGTGTCCGCGTGGAAGAAGACGGTGATGCCGTCGTTTGCCGGGCGGCCACCCCAGTAGTCCTCGAATGGTTCGAGCCGGAAGAACTGATCGGATTGCCATTCGCCGAGCCGGTAGGGGCCGGTTCCGATTGGCGCCCGATTGAATGCGTCAGTGTTGATGTCTGACGATTGCCCGAGCACATGCTCCGGGATGATCTCGATGTCCTGCAAACCGAACAGGAACGGCGCGAACGGCTCGGGGGTGGTGATCTTGATCGTCCGATCGTCGATCGCCTCCCATGTCACGAACTCGCCGTTGATCTGAAGCTTGGAGCGCTGGGTCGTGTCGGTGTTCTCGTCCGCGATTGTCTCGAACGTGAAGATCACATCGTCAGCATTGAACGATTCGCCGTCGTGCCAGAGCGCCTCGCGGAGACTGATCGTCAGTTCAAGGTTGTCGTCAGAGTAGGTCCAGTCCTCGGCCAGTTCAGGTTGAAGTGTTCCGGTATCGTCGTAGATCATCAGCCGGTTGAAGACGTAGTACTCCATGAGCGAGATGCTGCTCGTCAGGATCGGATTCGCGATACCGGAGTCGCCGAGGGTGGTGTTCATGTTGATGATGCCACCGGAGCCGGTCGGCTGTTCGCCGCCGCTCGTGGTCGGAGTCGGCTCTTCACCGCCGGAAGATTCTGTTGCATCCCCCTCTGGCGACGGTTCTTCGTCTTCGCTATCGTCGGGTGCTTCGGTGGAATCTGCCGGAGCGGCCGTTGTTGCGGTCGGGCTGGGCTCGTCATCGTCATCGCCTCCCCCGCACGCGGCAAGGACGGCGCTGATTGCAGGAGCCGAGAGGCCAAGAACTGCAGCACGCTTGAGGATTTGCCGTCGGTTCCAGCGGAGTCTGGTCGCCTGGTCGATCAACTGTCCAACGCGTTCGTCGCCTGGTTGCACCTGCTGGTCCTCCTCCTGCACACGTCGCTCAATGGCGACATTCGTCATGAGACCTGCTGCTGTGTGCTTCCCCGTCCCTCCTTGATCCTATGGTTGCACGAATTGAGTGGTTATTCTGTCTACGCGCTCATCGCGACTCACGGTTGCATGCATGTATTTGGAATCGAGGTCACTGAACGGACGTTGTTGACGATGGTTGCATCTCCGCCTTGATCGTCAGTGAAACCGTAAGTTCGTCGCTACGTGCACAATTGGAGTCGGATGCGGGATTGTAGACAGACTCCCGGAATTCCGTCAACGATTCAGGTTCTCGCCATCGTATTGATTTGACAGCCGACTGATCGTTCGACATCGTGGCGTCGAGCAGCGTTTGGAGAGTGGTGTCACAGATGCGGGTACGGGTTGATCGCGAGAAATGTGTCTCGGCCGAGAACTGTGTTGTGACCGCACCGACGGTTTTTGTCCTCGACGATGACGGCAAGGCGCGATTGATCGATCCCGGAAGCGTCAGCGAGGATATGCTCTGGATGGCCGCCGAATTGTGTCCGACTGAGGCGATCGTGCTGGAGGATGACAATGGTGAGCAGCTCTACCCATAGCGCGCTCGCCATCCCAATTGCTGGCCGGGCGCGCGAGATTGCGGAGATCGAAGCCAGCGTCGACGCGATCGTCGCGGGTGAGTGTCGCGTCGTCCTGTTGAGTGGCGAACCTGGCATCGGCAAGTCGCGGATGCTCCACCATGCCGCGACGTACGCAGAGTCCCACGGGATGCTGGTCCTTCGGGGTCACTGCTACGACGACGCGGAGATGACCCCGTTTGCCCCATTCATCGAGGTAATGCGTGACCTCGTTCACCAGCAACCGGTCGTGCGCGATGATATGTTGGTCGGCCCGGCGCATACCGCACTTGCATCGCTCGTTCCTGACATTGGTCTTTCGACTATGCAGGATGCCTCGTTCAGCGAGGCCGAGCACCGGCAGGCACTGCACGACGCGTATGGGAGCCTCCTGGCATCAATCGGAAGCCGGCAACCCGTAGTGGTGCTGCTCGATGATCTCCATTGGGCCGACGAGCCGAGTGCACAACTCCTGCGCCGCCTTGTGCGTTCGTTGCGACATGCTCCGGTCGCCATCCTCTGCGCGTATCGAGATACGGACCTCGAGCAGGATGATCCTTTCGAGCGAGTCCTGATTGATCTGGCTCGCGAGCATATTGCCCGTCGCATTACGTTGCGTCGCCTTGAAAGTGACGCGACCGTTTCTATCGTCGCCCAGGTCCTCAACGTAGATCCGAACCGGATTGCCCCTCAGGCCGTTGAGTCAATCCAGCGTGAGTCAGAGGGCGTGCCGTTCTTCATCGAGGAGTTGACGTTACATCTCCGCGAGGAGGAACTGCTATCGCCCGATCAGGCAGGTGTTTGGCAACTCCGACGCGAGGCCGGGTCATTTGTCCCACAGAGTATCCGCGGTGTCATCAGTCGACGCCTCGCCCGGCTCACTGACCTTGCGCGGGACGTACTGGCACTCGCATCCGTCTCCGGGCGGGAGTTCGGTTTGCGCGTCGTCTGCGATGTCGCCGCAAGTCGTGGGATCGCCAGTCATGCAGAGGTCGAGGCGGCACTTGATGAGGCGGTATCTCGGCGCCTGCTCGTTCGACGCGATTGGGCCTACGTTGTCGTCCACGAGCAGATCCGCGAGGTTCTCTATCAGAGTCTCAGTACAATCCGCCGGCGGCAACTCCACCAGCTAACGGCTGAGGCAATCGAGCGGATCCACGGCTCCGGTCCGGACATCGCCGCGCGGCTTGCCTATCACTATAGCCATGGTGACGACCTCGAACGCGCGCTCCACTTCACCGAACTAGCCGGTGATGCCGCCGCCCGGATCCACGCTACTTCCGACGCAACGCGCTATTACACCGAGGCGCTGGAGATGCTGGAATTGCTGGAACTGCCAGTGACGGACCAGCGACGGTTTCGGATTCTGCTGGCTCGCGACGCGGTTCTGGCTGCTGACGGCGATCACGAGCGTCGGGTTGCTGGGGTTAGCACGATGTTGCGCCTCAGCGAAACCCTCGGTGAGACCGAGCAGATTCAGTCGCTTGACCGTGCATCAGCGCTCGCGCTGGCTCGTGAGGATTTTGATGAAGCTTTGGAGTGCGCTCGTCGGTCGCGTACCCGTGCGGAAGGCGCTCGCGATGAGGATCGCCTCACCGCCTTACTGACGCTCGGACAAGCGCTGGCTCGGCGGCCAATTGGTGAACCGTCTCCACTCTATCGCGAGCCTGCCATGTTACGCGAAGCCATTGACACGTATTCACAAGCGCTCGCGCTCGCACAATCGATCGGATCGGTGGTTGACGTTGCACGCATCCGACAGGAGATCGGTGTGCTGGAATGGGCGCTGGTCGAACTGACGGGTGAAGGTGACCTCGAACGAGCCCGCGAATCATTGCTAGCGGCGCTTGAATCGTTCAGGGCCGCTGGCGACCGAAAAGGTGAGGTGACCTCACTGATTGCGCTGGCCTACCGTCGCCGTGTGTCGTCGTCTGGTGAGGAGACCGACCCTCGCGACAGTTACGTATCGTTCCTTGAGGAAATCCGCAGGCTCCGCGCGACCGAGCACCGGCTGGTTCGCCAGTCGGAACGCCAGCGAATGGAGGCATTGGCGCTGCTCTCGATTGCGCTGTACTGCAGGACGAACGGCTGGTACGAGGTTGCACTTCAGCGCGGGACTCAGGCGCTCAATCTTGCCGAAGCAGCTCGTGACTCACGGTTGGCCGTGATGTCGCTGGTGGGCCTGAGCGAAGTTGAGCGACTACTTGGCCGTATGCCACGCGCGATTGAGCATGCCGAACGGGCACTCGTCGCGATTGAGGCGAATCCGCGAACCCCTGCGTCCGCGCTGCACCAGCGCGATGGCGCGGTTCAGGCTCTCGCGGCAGCAATGGCGCACGCCGGTAACGGCGAACGTGTGATGCACTTGATGCAGGAACTCGTTGATCAAGTTGAGGACGTTGGTTCTCCTGCAAGACTCGCCGAAGCACTCTGCTGGCTCGCGGAAATCAGCGAGATCGCCGGTGAGGCCGACCGCGCCGATCGAACGGCGCGCCGAGTGTTGCAGATCGCGTCCACGTTATCCGGCGGGATCGCCTGGGACATCCGTGCAGAACTGGTCCTTGCACGCCTTGCGCTCTCGGCAGGCTCACACGATCTTGCGCTCGGGCACGCGTCAGTTGCGGGTGGACGGCTCAGCCAGCGCGATCTGCCTCTGATCTCATTGAGAATCCAGGTCGAACGGGAGCGGTCTCGTGCTCTCGATGTGACGGGCTTCGCCGAGGATGCTGCAACGGCCCTGACACGTGCACAGCAACTCGTTACCCGAATCGCTGAGCGCATCGTTGACGACGAACTGCGGACGGCGTTCCTGACGCGCTCGCCACTTGCAGTCGATGTTCTCCCTGCATCCGAGCCGCCTGCCCTGTCAAAGACTCAAGGCTCGTCCGGCCCGACCGACCTGCTTACGCGCCGAGAGATTGAAGTGCTTTGTCAGGTTGCGGCGGGTCTCCCCAACAAGGAAATCGCCGACCAGTTGTTCATCAGCGAGAAGACGGTCGCTCGCCATCTCACCAATATCTTCACGAAACTGGATGTGGAATCACGGACACAGGCTGCCGCCTGGGCGTTCAGGCAGGGTATCGCCTGACGGATTGAGAGGGACTGATCCATGCTCATTCGCCAGACTGGCGACCGGATGATTGCCTTCACGCAGCCAGCCCATGCGGCAGTCTCGGCGCAACTCGCACGCGCGTGGGGGAACGAACTCGTCGGGCGCGTCGAGCCTTTCGACGATGTCGTGCTCGGGGCGTTATTGCACGATATTGGCTGGCTTGATTGGGAGCAGTCGCCAACGCTCAATCCTGAAACCGGGTTGCCGCACACATTTCTGCAATTACCAACGCGAGTGCACCTCGGCATTTGGGAGACGGCGTCGCGTCGCGCGCTCGCGTTCGGGCGTTACCCGGCGTTGCTGACATCGATGCACTTCACCGGACTTTATGAACGCTTTCATGACTACGATCGTGATACCGAGGAGGAAGCGCGCGACGCAAGAGCACTGGTTGCGCGTGAGACGGCGTTTCAGCAGGAACTCATTGCCTCGTTGAGAGACGATCCCGCGACCAGTGCGACCGCGACAGATGACGCGCTGGATCGGAACCGACGGCTTGTTGCGCTCTGGGACGGTATGTCACTCGCGGTGTGTCATGGCTTGGAGCAAGTTCGCAGCTTTCGCAGCGTTCCGGCCAACGGCACGGACATCGACGTGGCGTTTGAGCCGGACGGGGAAGCGTTGATCGTCGACCCGTGGCCATTCGCGGTCGAACCTGTCACGTTGACGATCGACGGGCGCGAACTGGCCGGTCCATTTGACGATGAGGCGACGATGCGCGACACCCTTGCGGCGGCTCGCTGGACAAAGGTCAGCGTCGTGCTTCGACCGGCCCGATAATCAGCGCGCGAGGCTACCTTCGTGCTGATAGGCTCCGGCATACATGGCGTCAGTCGCATCCGAAAGGCGGTGGAAGACCAGCTGACAAATGCGAGCATCACGCGCGACGCGGAACCCAGCCGGATGATAGACGACCAGCATCGACATCCCTCGACCCGAGTAGCCAGCGTCCCAGACGGCGGTATGGAGCGCAATGCCAGAACGCAGCAGGCTGGAGCGGGGACGTGCGTAGGCCATCAGCCAGTCCGGCAGGTTAACGACTTCGTTGAAGCGTACCTGATAGGTGCCGGGAGGTAGGTAGATTGTGTCATCCGGCCCGAACGAAAGGTCTTCGGTCTGTGGCAGGACGCGCTCTTCGTTGGTTCGACCCAGGAATCCCGGCCCTCGAAAGCGTGAAACGCCACTCAGCGTGATGTCGATGCCATTCGGCTGTAGCTGACTCTCCCGATTGGGTAGATTCTCCAGCAGCGGCGGGACGCTATCGAGCAGCCTCTCGATCGCCTGGCGGCTGAGAACACCTGTCGTCGATTCCATTGGATGACTCCTCCGCAACGGCGGTTGCACATGTGTACGTACATACTCTACGTGGGTATACGAACGAGGTCAATGTCCCAGCAGAAAAGAATTGGAGACGTTAGACACGATGAACGAGCGCGACCAGCCACAGGCTCCTCGCTTTCACCATGCGACGACCGACGACATTCGCTCTGGCCAGACGACTGACGTGTACTTCGAGCGGACGGTCCAGATCATCAAAGAAGCTGGGCTCGACAAGCATGTTCGCGCCGAGTTCTCGGTCAAGGGGCTGCCGAACAGGATGCCCTGGGCGGTCCTGGCCGGGTTGGAAGAGGTCTTCGCACTCCTTGAAGGGATCGACGTCACCGTTCGTGGGATGCCCGAGGGATCGATCGTTCGCCCGTTCGAGCCAATCATGGAGATCGAAGGGCCGTATCTCTCATTCGCTGTCCTTGAGACGGCCATCCTGGGACTGCTCTGCGAATCGTCAGGCGTCGCGACGAAGGCGGCGCGCATCCGGCACCTGGCGGGCTCACGAATGCTGGCCAGCTTTGGAGCACGGCGCATGCATCCCTCGGTCGCACCCGTCATTGAGCGGGCCGCGTTCATCGGCGGCTGCGATGGTGTCAGTGTCGTGATGGCCGCCCGTGACCTGGGTGAGGACCCAACCGGAACGACGCCGCACGCGCTGATGCTGCTTGTCGGTGATACGGTCGAGGCGATGCAACTCTACGATCGGATCGTGCCGGAGCACGCGCGCCGGATCGCGTTGATCGACACGTTCCTCGACGAGAAGTTCGAAGCGGTTCGCGTGGCCGAGGCACTCGGTGACCGCCTGTTTGGCGTTCGGCTCGACACGCCGGGTTCGCGACGTGGTGACTTCGTCCAGATCCTGCGAGAGGTCCGCTGGGAACTCGACCTGCGCGGCTTCCAGCATGTGCAACTGATCGCCAGCGGTGGACTTGATGAGACAGAGGTGGCACGGCTGCAGCCCTACGTCGATGGGTTTGGCGTCGGCACCAGCATCGCCAACGCCCGGACAATCGATTTCGGAATGGACATCATTGAGATCGAGGGCGAACCGGTCGCCAAGCGCGGCAAGATGAGCGGAGCCAAACAGGTCTGGCGTGACCCGCTTGCCTTGCAGGACATCGTGCTGCCGCTGGGCATCACCAATGGGACCGACGGACTGGACCCAATGCTCAACCCACTACTGGCGGGCGGCAACCTCGTCGATCCGTTGCCAAATGTGAGAACCATCCGGCAGCGTGTGCTCGACCAACTGGCGATCGTCGGTGCCGAGATTGAGCCGACCGGCTAGCTTTCGGAGTCGTCGCCCTCGCCCTGTTCGGCGAGTTTTCGGGCGATGTCACCAGCCATTGGTGCAAGGATCTGGGGGAAGACGCGACGGCCAAACTGTTCGACGATGATCGCCTGGGTCGGGCAGGAGCGCGCTGCGGCGAAGATCGACTTTGGCGTTGCGCCGAGGATCTCTTCCTCGTCGTAGAACGCCTTGTTGGTCTCCTCGTCGATCATAAAGACCCCCGGAGCAACGGCGGCGCAGCGGCCATAGCCGACGCAGCGATCTGGATCAATCGTGACCCGCAGGGTCTTCGTGCTGCTGGACATCGTAGCTCCAATCAGGTTGCAGCCGGACGAGCGTCGGCGGCTGCCGTCGATGAAGGTCTACCAGAGGCAGCCGCGCCATACAACGTGGCCGGCTTGTTGACGGACTGACGACGGCTTGCAAAGATCATGGTCAACGCCGGTCGTCGTGCGGACGATGTCTCGCCAGCGGAGAGATCATGAACCGAATCACCAGCCACCCCGTCTTTGGAGAGCGAACCAGCCATGACGTCGTCACTTTCGTGTTCGATGGCCAGGAGTTGACCGCGCTCGATGGTGAGTCGGTCGCAACGGCGTTGCAGGCGCATGGTATCGCCGTCCTGCGCACGATGCCGGAGACGGGTTCTCCGCGAAGCCTCTTCTGCGGTGTCGGGCGGTGTCCGGATTGCATGATGACGATTGACGGCGTGCTCAACGTGCGCGCGTGTCTGACGACGGTTCGCGACGGCATGGTCGTTGAAACACAGCATGGGCTGGGAACATGGGCGGCGAAGGAATGACGCGAACGGCTGATGTTGCGGTCGTTGGAGCCGGTCCTTCAGGGATTGGCGCTGCGCTCGCCGCTGCTCGAAACGGTGCCAGCGTCATGCTGATCGACGAGAATAAGGCACCGGGCGGACACCTGCGCTGGACGGTAGCGCTCCAGAACAATCTCCCGCCGGATCTACCGGATGGTGTTAGAGGCTTTGAACTCGCGCTTTGGGCTGCAGCCAAACTCGCCGAGGCCGGCGTCGAGGTGCTGTCGTCGACCGTCGCGTGGGGACTGTTTGAAGACAACACGCTGGGTGTCACGTCCGCGTCGTCTTCATTCCAGTTGCGGGCAGATTCCATTGTGATTGCGAGCGGCTCGACAGACATCGTCTGGCCGTTTCCCGGCTGGGAACTGCCCGGCGTACTGACGGCGACGGCTGCCCTTCGGCTGCTCCACCTCGATCGCGTGCTACCGGGACAGCGCGTCGCGGTCATCGGCGACGGTGATCTGGCGACCACGGTCGTCGCAGACTTGCAAGGCTGTGGTGCGTCGGCGGTCGAGCAAATTCGGTCGATCGACGGTCTGACCGCTGGCGGTGTCGGGCGCGTCAACTGGATTGAGTCGGACGGTCAGCGAACGTCAGTGGATACGATCGTCATTGCGCTTGGCCGACAGCCAGATGCTCAACTCGCGCATCAGGCGCAGGTTGCCAGCGCATATTCGGCGACCGACGGCGTCTTCGTACCGGTTCGTGATGAGAGTTTCCGGACCAGCGACCCCGGAATCTTCGTCATTGGCGATGCAGGCGGTGTCTGCTCAACCGCTCGTGCATTTGCCGAGGGCGTCGTCGCTGGCGAGGCGGCAACGCAAGGCTCGGGACTGAGCGAGGCACGCGCTCGTGTCCAATCGATCGAGCCAGGTGCGGTCACACCGGCCCTGACAGTGCCGATTGCTGACGGGACGATCGTTTGCCGCTGCGAAGAGGTCCGAGCCGAAACGATGCGTGCTGCTATCGCTGATGGGGCAGTGACGATCAACGACCTCAAACGGCGAACTCGTGGCGGAATGGGCATCTGCCAGGGGGTCTACTGCAACCGGACGATGGCGACCTTGATTTCTCAGGAGGCGGGGCTTCAACCTGGCACGATCGTTCCGATGACAGCCCGCCCCCCGGCACGGATGATTCCGATGGCGGCAATGGCCGACCTCGAGCCATGATGAGCGATGGTCGCAATGCGATCGGTGTCCCACTGGTGCTCTCTCCGAGCTTCGACGCGAAGACATGGGGTGGGCGGCGGCTCGAACAGTACGGCAAGACCCTCCCACCCGGGCCAATCGGTGAGGCACTTGAGAGTGGTCCTGACGCTCGCGTCGCGGGTGGACCGTTCGACGGGTTGACGCTCGGTGAACTGTCTCGCAACCATTCCGCTGCGCTGCTGGGTCAGCGTGGACTTGTGGCATCAGGTGCGCTGCAGGATTTTCCGTTGCTGATCAAACTCATTGATGCGCACGAAGATCTCTCCGTACAAGTTCATCCAGACGACGCGTCGGCACCAGCCGGCAAGCGCGGGAAAACCGAGGCCTGGTACATCCTCGACGCCGAACCCGACGCCAGGATCGTGACTGGCGTTGAGGGCGCAATTGACATTGACCGAATCGCGGAGAGGTTGACGGAAACGGTCGTCCAACCCGGAGAGGTCTACTTCGTTCCGGCCGGCACCGTTCACGCAATTGGCGCTGGTGTCCTGCTGTACGAGATCCAGCAGGCGAGTGACGTGACGTGGCGGCTCTACGATTGGGGACGCCCGCGAGAGATTCATGTTGAGCAGGCTTTGGCAGTCGCACGTGAGGAGTCGCGCGTGAGTCGCGTCGAGCCCCGTACGCTCGACTCCGGGCGTGATCTGCTTGTGGCTTGTGAGTACTTCGCGCTCGAACGGTGGAAAGTCAGTGGTGTGATGCCGCTCCGGGCGATGCCTGAATCGTTCCGTGTCGTGACTGTTCTCGATGGCGGTGTGACGGTTGGCGACACTCATCTGATGCGAGGCGTCACCGCGGTCCTGCCTGCCGATCTGGACGCGACACAACTTGATGGATCGGGAGTGCTACTGATCGGCTACATTCCCGATGGAGATGTCTCGAAAGCGTTTATCCAGACGGGAGCGCCAGACTGAGTTACCGCTGGATGGAAGCATTGCTTCGTCTCCTGTTCGAACGATACGACCGCTCGAGCGCACTCGAACTCCTGCGCGACGAAAGCCAACGTGCCAGCGCAATGACGGCACTCTCCGCGGATCTGGAACTCGCGGGAATGCCTGCGGGCGCACTCTCGACGACAGAAGGTGGAAACCTCTTCGTTGCCGTGCTCGCGCTACGCCTGAAGTTCCCAGAAGACGAGGCGCTGGAGAAGGTGCAACTGAACATCGCCATGCGCGAGGGCCGACGCTAGTGCAACGTCGTGCTACCGGCAGTCCCTAAGGGAAGTCGTCTGCGCGGTCGTTGCGGGAGAGGCGCTCAAAGGCGACACCCAGCACCAGGCCAAACGCGATGTGCCGCAGGTTCTCGACGAAGAACGGCCATGGCCGGTTGTATACGGGCAGTTCACCCGACTGAATTGCGGGATGGACGCGGTCCAGCACGATCAGCACCGGCCAAAGCGTCGTGTTCTCGATCATCGCGAACGTCAGTCCACGCCGCCATCCAGGTCCGGGAATATGGTCGGCTACCATCGCATACAGACTACCGACCGTCGCGCTGTTCAGGGTGTGGACGATTGGTCCGACGACGCGCCACCGGTTGCGTGTAGGGCCGAATCCGGCCAGCAACTGGAAGTCGTCAACTCGCCGACCCGAGAGCGCCATATCGGCTTTCATCACCGCCGCAAACGCAGCGCCCCCAGCCAGACCGGCCAGGGCGCCGTTTGCGATTCGACGCGAATGGATGCGCATCGCCGCCTACTTCGGCTGAAAGATCGGAGGCAACTGCCGCTTGTGCTCCGATGTCCGGATCATCCGCTGAACCTTCTCGAGCGTCGCAGGATCAACTGAAGCCTCGTTACCGGCGTCAATCGCCGCTAGCGTCGTGTCCAGATCCTGATAGGTGATCCCCATCTCCTGTTCGTCGGTCTGCCCTTCCCAAAGTCCGGCACTCGGCGGCTTGGTGATGATCTCATCTGGAACGCCGATCTCACGGGCCAGTTCGCGGACCTGATGCTTGTACAGACCAGCGATCGGAAGGATGTCGGTTCCACCGTCACCGTACTTGGTGAAGTATCCGGCCAGGAGTTCGCTGCGATTGCCGGTTCCGACGACGAGGCGGTTGAGGGTGTTGGCATGGTGATACAGCGTAATCATCCGCAATCGCGGCTTGATGTTGGCGTAGGCGAGGTCGCTGCCTTTGGGAAGAATGGCCGTCATGGCGTCATAGACCGTCGAGAGATCGAGTGTGCGGTACTCGATGCCCCAGGTCTGACCGGTGACTTCGCCGTAGTGGGTGTCTGCGGAGATAGAGTGGATCGGCATGACGATCCCGAGCACGTTCTCCGTGCCGAGTGCGCGCGCGCACAACCCTGCGACGACGGCTGAGTCGATGCCGCCACTCAGCCCAACAACAGCGCCGGTTGATCCAGCGTCACGTACTCGCTCGGCAATCCAATTCGCGATGTCATCAGCCAGCGCCACCGCACTCTCCCGTTTTCTGTCTACGAACCGTACACGACCTGCCCGTCGTCTCCTGCAATCACGGTACCAGCCAGTCGCGAATCGTCAAGATGCGCCGTGAACAAACTCGTTGGGCGGATCGCGCATCCAAACTCTCGCTCGTTCGTTCTAATCTCAACAGGGGAGATGGGCCGGGCCGACTATAGGTTGGCGCGGTGCCGTCATGGGAAACGCGCTTGCCGCCTGGGAGCGGCTTGGGGTACTGGAGGATAGCGTGGTTGTCTGGGTAGCGCTCATCGCGTCGAGCGCGATGACGTTGCTGACGCTCAGGTCAATCGCATATGCGGTCGCGAACAGCGTCGATGCTCGACCGCAACCGACGACGTCGTCGCGACGGCCGGTAGCGCAGCGGAAGCAGCGCAGTTACATGCGGTCAAATGAGGCTGCATTGCTGATGATCGAGATCGCATTGTCGATCGGCATTGCGCTGACGACGATTGGCCTTGCCTCAATGGCGGCGCTGCCGGGCAGGATGCTCGTCGGCGCATTGCTCGCGCAGGTCGCGGTCCTTGGTTCGCTCGTCGCGCCAGCCGTAACGGTGCGAGTTGGGTCAACCGGCATTCGGCCAGCGGCGATCGCACTCGGAGTTGCGCAGGTCGCAAACGCGCTCTTCTTCGTACGGGCGATCTACGCGCTGGTCTAGTCGTCGCGTCGCGCCTGTTCCTTGCGCCGCTCGTTGCTCGGACGCCACTGGACGAGCGGCGCATCGGGGTCCGCGAGCGTCTCCAGCCAGGCCTCCGCGCCGATCGTGGTTGGCGCTCCATGTCCCGGATACAACGTCGTTGATTCAGGAAACGCCGCCAACCGGCGCACACTCGTCGCCAGTGCGGGCAGGCTCGCTCCCGGCTCGGCGGTATGACCAGCACCACCCTTCAGCAACGTATCACCAGTGAACAGCGCATCGATGACCGGTACCCAGATGGTCACGCTGCCGGACGTGTGGCCGGGCGTGTGCAGGACGTGTAGTTCGACGTTGCCGATCGAGAGCCGATCCCCCTCATTCAGGGGCCGATCGATTGCAACCGGGTCGACCGCGAACGGTAGCGTTAGTCCCTGACCGTGGGGATCGGCCAGCAGGTGACGGTCGGCGACATGGGCAGCGACGGGGATGCCGGCCTCTCGCACCCGCGCCATGTCGGTCACGTGGTCCCAGTGACCGTGGGTCGCGATAGCAAGCAGTACGCGCGCATTTTGCGATTCGGCGGCATCGATGCCTGCCTGCCACGCATCACGTGGCGCGTCGATCAACACGGCGCCCTGATTCGGAACGATGATCACGTAGCAGTCAGTTAAGAGTGGACCACCGACGAATCGCCGGACCACGACCGCATTTTTCTCCTGCACCGACCCTCCTCGCGCCATCGCCTGTCGAAGGTGATTGTATCGATTGCGACAAGACATAGAGCCGCCCCGGTGTGGGGACCGAGGCGGCAAGGTGGGGGAGGGGTGGATTGGGGTGCTTGCGGTGTGGGGAACCGCTTTCTCCTGACAATCCAGACGTGTCTTGAACGTTACGAGTCATCCTGCGAGACTCTCAGATGTTCATGGATGTGGTAGGTTCCCCATGCATTGAGAACGCCACGTACGCGATGTGGGAAGGGAAGAGGCGCGACGATGAGCCTGGTGATGGATGAGATGACCAGGACCGAGCGGGTCATGGCTGCGGTCATGGGCGACGAGGTCGATCGAATCCCCGTCTGTTTCTGGCACCACTTCAAGCCGAACGGCTCAGGCCGGAAGATGGCTGAAGCCACGATCAACTTCTTCGAGGCAGAGTTTGACCTCGATATCATCAAGATCATGCCCGACCTGCCATACCCGTTCCCACGCCAGTCGCTGCGGCATCCAAACGACTGGCGGCTGGTGGAGCCGATCGATATCGAGCGGTCGCGCTTCTTCCGGCAACGGGCCGTCTCGATTCAGGCGTTGCGCGACGCCGTCGGCTACGAAACGCCAATCGTGATGACCGTCTTCTCGCCGCTCTGCGAGGCGCTGCACTTCACCGAGACGCGCGAAATGTTCTTCGAGCACTATCAGAGCGATCCCTCCGTCGTGCATGAAGCGCTGGCGACGATCGCCGAGAACCTGCGCGCACATGTCCAGGACTGCATCGACGCAGGCGCGGATGGAGTCTTCTTCGCGCTGCAAGGGTGCAGCGATGCCATCATGACTCGCGACATGTACAAGGAACTTGGCCGCCCTTACGACCTGATCGCTCTTCAGGGCGCGCGGGATAGCTGGCTGAACATCCTCCACGTTCATGGCGATCGTGATCTGCACTTCGACGAGGTGATCGACTACCCGGTACAGGTGCTCTCGTGGTCGGATCGTCTGGCTGGCCCGAGTCTCCGCGAGGCGCGCACGAAGACCAGCAAGTGCCTGATGGGTGGCTGGCATGAGTTCGGCGCGCTGTCGAACGGCCCTGTCGAGGAGATTCAGTCCGAGGCGGAGGATGCGATCCGGCAGACGGGTGGGCGCAAGTTCATTCTGGCAAACGGTTGTTCCGTGCCAGATGACACCGATGAACAGTGGCTGCACGCTGCTCGTGAGATCGCGGAGAACCTCGAGCTACCGGCCTCCTAGAGAACCGGTCGTTTCACAACGCGATAGTTGCGTGAAGGTGGAGTCGTGAGGCGAGGCTTGTCCTCGCCTCAGCGATGCCATACCCTACCCACGGTTGGAGCATTCTGCTCCGGTTGATGTGTCGCGGCAGCGGGCGCCCCGTGCTCAACCGCGAACGCACATGGATGGAACCCAATGGAATCAACACACAACGACGAGCATCTCACTGGCGGGGGCACGGTCCTTCTGTTGATTCCAGACGTGTTCTTCGCCGTCACGGTCCGCAACACGGTCCGGCGGATTGGGTACGACCCGCATATCTTCAAGCGTGCCGACGATCTGATTGACGCCGCCAGTGAGCATCCGGCAGTCCTCGCGGTCGTTGATCTGGCGGCGGTTAGCGGCGACGGCGAGTGGGCCGACATTGGCGAACTCGTTCGCGGCGGCCTGCCGGTGCTCGTTTTTGGGTCACATAAGGATGTCGATGGCCTCCGAGCAGCGAAGTCGGCCGGTGTCACCCGCGTCGTCTCGAACGGGCAGTTTCACCGGGAGATGCCCGTCCTGATCGAACGGTATGCGCTCCCGACTCCAGCCGGTGTCGTTGATGAGTCGCCCGACATCGACGACGAGATCGGTAGTCAGCCACCCGGGCAGACGGATCTTCGGTCTGGCGACGAACGCTCGTCGGACGCGGTTTCAGAGTAAATGGTCAATCGGTTGTCGTTTGCCCTTGAGGCGTGAAGGGGAGATCAGTGCGCGTATTCATTTCTGTCGATATCGAGGGCGTTGCCGGCGTCGTCGGCCGCGAAGAAGGCAGCGCCGGCAACCCGGAGTACGAGCGCGCCAGGCGGTTGATGACTGCCGAGGCGTCCGCTGCGGTACGGGGCGTCCTGTCGGCGTCACCGGATGCCGAAGTGACGGTCGCTGACGCTCACGGCACATTCCGAAACATCATTCCCGAACTGCTCGACTCACGAGCCAGACTGGTGCGCGGGAAGCCACGTCCTCTGGCGATGATCGAGGGTGTCCAGCAGAATGTCGACGCCGCAATCTTCGTCGGCTATCACGGTCGCTCCGGCACCGGAGATTCGGTGCTGGCCCACACGTTCACCGGAACCCTCGCCGACGTGCGTGTTAACGGCGAATCGTTCGGGGAGATCGGTCTGAATGCTGCCGTAGCCGGTTCCTTCGGTGTCCCGCTCGTGCTTGTCACTGGCGATGAGTCTGTTGCTGCTGAGGTGGAGGCGCTGCTTCCCGGCACCCGAACGGCGGTGGTTAAGCGAGGAATCGGGGCACTCGCTGCCGACGGCGTTCACCCGGAGCGCGCGTGCGCGATGATCGAAGCATCGGCAACGGCGGCGATACGCGAGATCACCGCGACCCCGTTCGTCGTCGACGGTCCTGTCTCGCTGGAGGTTGACGTCCTCAACCCGGTCTTTGTCGATCAGGCGATGGTGATCCCCGGCATCCAGCGCATTGCAGGCCGAACGCTCGCCTACGAGGCGCCAGACTATCTGACCGCGTACCGCATCACGCGTTTGATCGCTGCGCTGTCAGGATTACCGATCTAACGGCAGCGACTGGCTAGTCACCGATAACTTCAAGCGAGATGTCTCGCGCTGGCTGCTGGTTGAGGAGGACGATGAACTCGTAATCGTACGGTTCATCGTCGTCTGGTACTTCCAGTTCGACTCGTCCAGCAAGCCAGCCCTCTTCGAGATCGGTCTCGCGAAGCGTGACGCTACCGTAGGCGTCGCCGTTCTGAAGGATGTCGATGGTCAATGTGTCGGATCGCTTGAGGTTCCGGACCTCGACAGCGACCCAGAGACCGGCGACTCCCCCAGGTTCATCTGACCACGACGTCAACGGTCCGTCGAGTGGCCGGCGGCTGACCGTGTTGATGCGGTTAGCGATCACGACATCGAGGACGGCCACTGCGTTCGGATCAGTCGTTTCCGTTGGCGATGGTGCGGGCGTTGGTGGCACTTCGGTCGTCATCACGAGTGGGATCGAGCGCACTTCGTTCCCGTTGAGAAGCAGCGCGACACGATAGTCACCGGGAGCCAGTTTGCTCGCAGGCGTGAACGTGAAGTCGAGCCGTCGCGGATCGTTGTCGACGACCTCGGGCGTTATCTGCGCGATCTGCGTCGCGCCGCGATACCAGAGAGTCGAGAACAGCATCCCGGTCGGATCGACCTGGTTGGAAATGCGGACCTTCAGCGTCAGTTGCGGTGTATCGACGTGGAAATGGGTCTGCGGCGCGATCGCCTTGCCGAGCGCGTCGAAGCCGGTCGTAAACGCAGCGGCTGCGACCGCATCGGCGGGGTTGCCGACGCCAACGCGGAAAATGAGCCGTTCGATGCGCTCATCGTCGATGAATAACTCGACGGCGTGCTCCAGTGCCGGGTTGAGTTTCGAGATTGGCCTGTATTGCAGGGAGTACCAACGCGGATCCGGTGCCTCTTCGAGTGCGATCTTTTCGCTCTGACCGATGATCTGCCCTGCTTCAAACCAGATCGCGTGAAAGCGACTCCCCTGGCTGACGTTGCGCGCTTCGATACAGATGTAGAACCGTTCGGCCTCTTCCGGGACGACCGACCGCTCGTCGTTTGGGGTGCCGTCGCTGTCGACCGACGTAGCGAAGGTGATCTGCTCGATCGTGCGAACCGGTGCGGCTGCGACGGATGTTGACGTCGGCGGTACCGGCGTCTCAACCGGAACGAGCGTTGCTGTCGCTGTTGGGCTAGGCTGTGGCGTTTCGCGGATGATCTCGGGAGTCGTGCACGCAGTCAGTATGACGAGAGTGACCATGAGGAAGGCAGGCCGAATCGACCGCGTGACGCTACGCGCCATCCGGTTTGCGGTACGTTCCGAACGCTTCCTGATACTCGTCTGAGACCTCCTGCGCCGTCTTGTGGACATAAATTCGTGTCGTTGCCGGGGATGCGTGGCCCAGCAATGTCTGGACAGTTGACTCTCGTACACGTCGTCGAACCAGTTCCGAGGCCAGACCGTGCCGGAACGAGTGCGGCGTAATCTCGGCTTCGACACCGGCCGCGATCGCGAGCTGACTCACGATATGCTCGACCGTTCGTGGCGAGATGGCCGAACCAGGCACCCCAAGTTTGTCACGACCGGAGAAAGCCGGGTAGGCGCCAATCCCGCGCCCGCCATCGCCCCGTGCTGTCCAGTAGGCGACCAGTGCCTCGGCCGTCTCGTTGTCAAACAGGACTGTCCGGCTCTTCCCACCCTTCGCACGGTAAATACCGGCAGTGCCGTTTTCGATATCCACGTCACGACGCCGCAGGGCGCAGAGTTCAGACACGCGCACTCCTGTGCGGTAGAGAAACAGGATCATCGCGCGCACCTTCAGGCGTCGCAGTTCGAGTGCAGGCTTCGTCTCGTGCGGCATCTCGCGGACGTGACGGATGATCCGTTCCAGATCACTCAACTGGATATCAGGTGGTGGCGGAGAGAAGCGTGGCAGCATCGCGCTGACTCGCGTTCGGAGTTTGTCGGTGGGCAGATCGGGATGGAAGTCGTATGCGGCCAGGTATGCGTACCACTTCCGAATCGCCGCCAGTTGCGTCTGAACCGTCCGCATCCGCGATACGTCCTCGGGCTGGCGAAGGTCGCGGGGCATCATCGCAGAGACAAACGCGGTAACGTGCTCGATCTTCAGTTCCGTAACAGCAGCCGTCGCCGGATCTAGCCCGAAGTCACGGCCGACGAACTCCAGGAAGCAGCGCAGCGAATAATCGTATGTCCGCCGTGAGCGGGGCGAGAGACGCAGGTCCTCGTCAATGAAACGTCGATGCGCGTCCTGGACGGTCATCTCGGACATCTCTGATTCGCTGGCAGATGGTTGTTCACTGTGTACGTACATAGTGGTAGTATATGCCCCAGCGCGTCGTGTCGCAATGTGGGAGGCGGTTCGCGTTTGAGGGTGCTGTACCAAAGGACAGGGAATGGATCGGCCAGTTGGACCTCCAGAACCAGTCGGTCGGCTGACGCCGGTGGATCGCCGCGAGGCGTATCCTCACGTCACAGAGAAGTGAGCCGGTACGCGACGGAGCGTACTGGGCGAGGAGGACAATGATGTTCTGGATTCTTGGCTACATCGCATTGGTGGCCTACGCTGCCGGGCTGTTCACCTGGTCGGTTGCCCATGGTCGCGAAGGCGCGGCACTTGGCATCCTGATGAGCATCTCGGGACTGCAGCTCGCTGTGATGGAGACCGTCCACCCCACGATTGGTATCGCATTGACGGTTGCCGGTCTGCTTGTTGTCGGCCGCGACGTCCTGATGGCGTTCCGACGGGGTGCGTCGATCGCTCCGGCCTTCGCCCACCTTCGCCATCGCCACGACGAAGCCGCGTAGTCCAATTAGAGCGGTTTTCAGAAGCACTACCCTGTCGTCCTGAGTAGTGCACCACAATGATCTTGCTGGATGACATGTTCGGGAGTGGTGTCCCGTTTCCCCTGTCATCCCGACGCAGGAGGGATCTCGTCCTCGTTGAACCCGTGCAGCGCGAACGAGTCACGAGATCCCTCCGTTCGTCGGGATGACAGGGCAACAGAAAGACGCAACCCGACCCAATCACTGTGGTGGACTACTGAG